>Ga0105246_10000214_pt1 | contig 29401 bp, 30 predicted proteins | sample KBSM64metaG_FD_99694 | JGI IMG/M metagenome (GOLD analysis project Ga0105246, IMG submission 99694) | Miscanthus rhizosphere microbial communities from Kellogg Biological Station, Michigan, USA - KBS M6-4 metaG | ecosystem: Host-associated > Plants > Roots > Rhizosphere > Soil | place... | reverse complement strand
TCGGGATCGGTCTCGAACAGCTCGATCAACGGATGACCGAGTAGCTCGAGCACGGGCCGCCCAACCTTGTTGCCGGCGCTTTCTGAAATGTAGATCAGCCTGTTGCCGCCGTCGGTCGCCCAGATCCAGCCGATCCCGGCCTGCTCGAAGTCGTCGAGTACGCCGAGCCGAGCCGCGGAATCCGCCGCGGTGATGACGCCCGCAGGAGTGTCGGCGCCGCTTTCCGCATCCTCGACGGATACTGCTCGGCTACGGAAGAAACTCGACAATTCCATAGTTGGACGCTCGACCTCACGCAGCGCGCCGGAAATGGCGACTGACCGCGTCCAGCCTTGTCAGGCTTTGGTTACTATCGACCTAACGCGGGCTTTCCCCAAGGGTTCGCCGGAATCGACAAACGGGACGGGAGACTGGCTCCCGCCCCGTTTTACTTCCGGGGTCAGGGTCCCGGAAGGATCGTGGCCAGGTTCCGGCCCGCACCCGTCCGGAAGGGGTCCTGCGGATTTGGGCCGTCACCTGTTCGAAGATGAAATAGCAGACGCCCCCCTCCCGAGAAATCTGCCGGGCGGTCAGGAACGGACCTAACGAAAGTTATAAAATAGGTTGCCTAAGCGCCGCTGTCGATCGCGTGCGCGATCAGCGCCAGCTCGGTGCGGTTCTTGATGCCGAGCTTCTGATAGATCGTGTGCAGGTAAACTTTCACCGTGCCTTCGGACATGGCCAGCGCATCGGCGATCTCGCGGTTGCGCAGGCCCCGGCCGACTTGCGCGGCGATCTGCCGTTCGCGGGGAGCCAGCGCTGCGAGCGGGTCGATCTCGCCGGTCAGCGACAGATCGAGGGCGCGCTGCAATAGCGGCCGGGGTATCGCCTTCTCTCCGGCCGCGACCTTCTCCAGCGCGTCGAGCAGCGCGTCTTCGGCGCCGTCCTTGAGTACGATCCCATTGACCCCTGCGCGCACGGCCGCGAGTAGCGCACGATCCTCCAGCGCGGCTGTCAAAAGGACCACCGGGCGCATGTCGCCCGACGCGCGCAGCGCCTGCAGCGCCTCGACTCCGCTGCGCTTGGGCATGCGTATGTCGAAGATGCAGATCGCCGGGTCGTTGCGGGCCACCGCGGCCAACGCTTCGTCACCGTCGTTGGCCATCGCCACGATGTCGAAGCGGGTCCCGCGCAGGACCGATTCGACGCCTGCGCGCATGAACGGATGGTCGTCGGCCAGGAGGACGGGGACCATCAGCGCTCACCCGTTGGAAGGGCGAACCGGAGCGCGGCCCCGCTGGCACCGGATTCTATATCAAGCGAGCCGCCGAGCGCGGCAATCCGTTCGCTGATCGAGCGAGGTTGAGTCATGACGTCATCGGCGGGGAAGCCGGTGCCGTTGTCGGTCACCGTCAGGCGCAGCATTCCGTCCTCCTCAGCCAACGCGATCGCGACCTTGCTCGCACCGCCGTGGCGCACGGCATTGGCGACTGCCTCGCGCAGCACCTGGCGCAATTCGTGGGCCAGCGAGCCTGGAATGACAATCCCTTTTGCGCCGTCCTCGATGCCGACCGAGATTCCCCAGTAATCGGAGAGGTCATGCAGCAAAGGGCCGATGGTGCGGGCGGCGGTGCCGTCGGGCAGGGCATGCTCGCCCTGACGCAGACGATCGATCATTCCTCGCACCTGAGCTTGCTCGCCCCGCAAGGCGGACTTGATGGCCTGGATCTCGGTTTCCGGATCGCCTCCGTCCCTGATCCAGTGGCGCAGCCCTTCGAGCCGCAACGATACGCCCGCCAGCGATTGCGCGATGGTATCGTGGAGGTCGCGGGCGAGGGCGTCGCGCATCCGCGTGAGCGCGCTCTCGCGGACCAGCACCAGGGTGGACTGCCGATTGAACCTGGCTCCCACCTCGCGAGCGATCAGCGTGCCCATCTCCACGTGGTCGGCGCACACGCCGGTTATGCCGGCCAGGAGGATTTCGCCCCGGCCGGTCACCGCCGCGAAGGGAAGCGCCAGGCCCTCCGTTACGCCGCAATGGTCAGCGAAGGGGTCGACGACATTCTCCTTCGACGTCCGGCTCCGCCAACCGCCAATTCGCAGCAGCCGTCCGTTGACGCGATCGAACAGTTGGGCGGATGCCGCAAAGGGCGCATCGACCGATAGAGCTTCGGGTGAAAGACGGCCGGTGGCACAATCGAGCCCCAACGCGCGGACTTCGACGTGGGGTTCCTCTTCGTCGGCCCAGGCGATGGCGCCGCGTTCGGCAGCGGTTTGCGCCATCGCATAGCGAAGGGCCTCCAGCAGCGGCGGAAGGCGGTCGTCTGCGCTGCCGGGCGGCTCGACGAAGCGTTCGACCGACTGTTCGCGGCGCTGCAGGCCGAACCAGACCAGAACCAGCGCTAGCACCACCATATAGCTGATCCGCCGCCCGAACCGGAATATGTCGATGTCGATTTGCAGCGAGGTCATCGCCAGTCCGACCAGCAGATAAAGCCCGGCGACCACGACGCCCGTCAGCGCGGTCACGCGCCAGTCCCAGCGGATCGTTGCGGACAGCATCAGGAAGGCGAAGAAGGCCAGGAACGGGCTGGTGAAATCGTCATTGGCGGTCTCGGTGAAATAGACCGCGGACAGGAACACCACGACGTCGAGAACGTGCATCGGCCAGGCGAAGCGCTGATCCCACCACCAGCTGCGCCAGGCGATCACCAACGCCGCCGAGGCGAGCAGCATGTAGCCGAAAAGCATCACATAGCCGCTCGTGCTGCTGCGTACCGGCTGGTCGGGCGCGACCCACAGAGCGATGAAGAATACGGTCGCCAGGGCGAAGCGGCACAGGGCGACGATCCGGCCCGAGCGATGCTCGAACTCGTGCGCGAAAAACTGGTGCGCGCGCGCCCGCTTGAGCGCCGCAGGCTGGGGTTGCGGGGGTGTTGGGCCCTGGCCAGGCACCCCTGAGGCCGTCAGGCCGCCCTGGCCAAGTCGAGGTCGAGGCGGTCCCAGATCTCGACCAGCGCCGCGGTCAGGTCACGCATCATCGCTTCGCTATGCGTCGGACCGGGCGTGAAGCGCAGCCGCTCGGTCCCGCGCGGCACCGTCGGGTAGTTGATCGGTTGCACGTAGACACCGTATTCGGCGAGCAGGATGTCGCTGATCTTCTTGGCCCGCACCGGATCGCCGACCATCAACGGTACGATGTGCGTGGTCGACGGCAGCACAGGCAAGCCGGCTTCGCGGAACATCGCCTTGAGCGTGGCGGCAGCGGCTTGTTGGCCGTCGCGCTCTTCGGAGCTCGCCTTCAGGTGGCGCACCGCGGCGAGCACGCCGGCGGCGAGCACCGGGCTGAGCGACGTGGTGAAGATGAAGCCCGGAGCATAGCTGCGGATTACGTCGACGATCTTGGTGTCGGCCGCGATGTAGCCGCCCATCACCCCGAACGCTTTGCCCAGCGTGCCTTCGATGATGTCGATCCGGTGCGCCGCCTCATCCCGCTCGGAGATGCCGCCGCCGCGCGGGCCGTACATGCCGACGGCGTGGACCTCGTCGATGTACGTCAGCGCGTTATACTTGTCGGCCAGGTCGCAGATCGCGTGGATCGGGGCAACGTCGCCGTCCATCGAATAGACGCTCTCGAACGCGATCAGCTTGGGCACATCGGGACTTTCCGCGGCGAGTAGCTCTTCGAGATGATCGACATCGTTGTGCCGAAACACCCGCTTCTCGCACCCGGAGTTGCGGATGCCGGCGATCATGCTCGCGTGGTTGAGCTCGTCGGAAAAGATCACGCAGCCGGGCAGAAGTTTGCCGAGCGTCGACAGCGTGGCGTCGTTGGACACGTATCCGCTGGTGAACAGCAACGCGCCGTCCTTGCCGTGGAGGTCGGCCAGTTCCTGCTCCAGCTGGATGTGATAGTGGGTGTTGCCGGCGATGTTGCGCGTGCCGCCGGCGCCCGCGCCGACGTCGTGCAGCGCTTCTTCCATCGCCGCGATCACTTTCGGGTGCTGACCCATCGACAAGTAGTCGTTGGAACACCACACGGTGATCGGCTGCGGTCCGTTGTGATGCGCAAAGCAGCGCGCGTTGGGATAGGCCCCCTTGTTGCGCAGGATATCGATGAACACCCGGTAGCGGCCCTCCGAATGGAGCCGCTCGATCGCCTGGTCGAAGATCTGGTCGTAGTTCAACGAATCTGTCCGCTCTATGCCGTCGCGCGGCGGCTGGGGAGTCCCCGGCGACTTAATGGATGCCAGCCGCGGTTTAAAGCGCGGAGTTTGCGAGGGATTCGCATTAGAGCGGTTCAATTCGTTCGAGGCCATAAGTCTTCAACGCCGCAGCAAGAGGTTCGGCCCGCGCTAGACCGCCGGTGACGACCGCAACATCCGGTGATGTCCGGAGGAACGCTTCTCCTTGCGTAAGGTAAGCAATGCGTCGGGCGATTCCTTGCGCCCCGTCGACGAACGTGACGTTATCCCCCATGGCGCCGCGCAGTTCGTCCGCGACCAGCGGGAAATGGGTGCAGGCGAGGACCACGGTGTCGATCGCTTCGCCGGCGGATTGTCGGCGCAGGCCCTCGGCCGCCGCCGCGAACACGGCCGGGTCGGGCGTTTCGCCGCGCAGCTTGGCCTCGGCCGCCTCGACCAGCTCCGGGCAGGCGTGGCGGATCAGGCGCTTGCCTTGGGCGAATTCGCGTTCGAGATCGTCGACGTATTTCTGGCGCACGGTGGCGGCGGTGCCGAGCAGGCCGATCGCGCCGGTCTGCGTCAACGCTGCGGCCGGCTTGATTGCCGGCACGGTGCCGACGATCGGCACGTGCAGCACCTCGCGCACCATGCCGAGGGCGATCGTGCTGGCGGTGTTGCAGGCGATGGTGATGAGCCGCGGCCTGAAGCGCTCGCTCATCCGCCCGAGCAGGCCGGCGACCCGCGCGGCAATCTCCGCCTCGGTTTTCTCGCCGTAAGGTAGGCCCGCAAGGTCGGCGGCGTAGATCACCGGTGCTTGCGGCAGCACCTTGCGCAGCTCGGCCAGCACAGTCAGCCCGCCGACGCCGGAATCGAACAGCAGGATCGGGGCGTCGGTCTCGGCCATCCGCGTGGGGATGGCCATACCGGCGCAAAGCGTCAACCGGGCTTGACGGGACTGGGCGGCTCGGACGGGATCGGGCGGTTGATATCGGCCTTCCACTCGGCCGGAATGCCTTCTCTGGCGATGTTGGGGCCGGCCCAGCGACGATATTCCGCCAGCGACACTTTCCCGTCGCCGTTCCTGTCAGCGTTCTTGTAAAACCCGGCCCGAAGCTCCTCCAGGGTCGGGTGGTCGACTTCTTCCGTCGGCACCAACCTGCCGTCTTTGCCGCGCCTGTAAGAGGGGTTTCCGCCTTCGGACACGACCATCGGCGATTCATCCCCTTCGAGAAACCCCGAGTGGTCAGCGTCGAGGGTGCGGAAGGTGTCCTGGATGATGACGAGAATCTCAGCGGGCGTCGCCTTGACGTAATCCGATGGAGGATAATGTTCATCGATACGGGTCCCGTCCGTTGCGGGTGCTGGAGCGACCTCAACCCGACTCGACGAGTGAACGGCAACAAGGATCAGGGCGGCGACAGAAAGACTCATGGCAAGTGCTCCCAGAACAAGTGGCTTGGTGCGCCGCTCCTGGCCCTGAGGCATGGCCATTACGAGGTCCGGCGATTGGGACCCCGAGCGTTGGTACCCTTCGAAATCGGCCAACAGTCGCGCGGCCTCGAGTGAGGAGGTAACGCCGAGCTTGGCGCGCGCCATCTTCAGGCGCTTTTCGACGGCATGCGGTGAAATGCCCAAGTCGAGAGCCATTTCCTTGGCTGTTTGGTGAGCGAGCCAGCGCCGCAGACAGTCCTTCTCGCGCTCGGTCAGTTGGTCGATCCCACACTTCTTCATGCTTCGGGAATACCAGCCCTGCGGCCGAACCCAAGTAGGGTCGGCTGGTACCGTTCGGCAAAGCGGATCAAATTGGGCCTGTTGCATTGCGGCTTACCGGCTATGCAATGATGCGATGGACTGGCTCTACGCAGCGCTTCTCGGATACCTTGCCGGCTCAATCCCGTTCGGACTCCTGCTCGCCAAGGCCGCGGGCAAGGGGGACATCCGCCAGATCGGCTCGGGCAACATCGGCGCGACCAACGTCATGCGCACCGGAAGCAAGGGGCTCGCGGCGGCGGTGCTGCTGCTCGACCTCGGCAAAGGCCTTGCGGTCGTGCTGGCCGCATCGCACTGGTTTTCCCACGCAGTCCCAGCCGCTGCGCTGGCGGTCGTGACCGGGCACTGTTTCCCGGTGTGGTTGAAGTTCAAGGGCGGCAAGGGCGTAGCGACCAATGCCGGGGTCAGCTTCGGCCTCGGCTGGCCGATCGGCGTGGCTTACGCAGTGGTGTGGCTGGGCATGCTGGCTTTGACGCGCACCAGCTCGCTTGCCGGGATGAGTGCAGTTGTCGCCGCAGTGATCGCCGCCGCCGTGCTTGGATTCGAGCGGTTCGTTCCGGTGCTCGCCGTCATTGCCCTGCTGGTGATTTGGCTGCACCGCACGAACATCGGGCGGCTGTTGAAGGGCGAGGAACCCAGGGTCGGTTCGAAGTCGTGACGCTCACCCAGGACGAAGCCTTCGCTCGCATCCGCTTGCTGCGCTCGCCGAACGTCGGGCCGGTCAGCTACGCGCAATTGCTGCGCCGCTTTGGCAATGCGCAGGCGGCGGTCGAGGCTCTCCCTGATCTCGCCTCGCGCGGAGGCCGCGACTACCGGCCCGCGCCGCGCGAGCGGATCGAGGCGGAGGTGGGCCAGGCGCGCCGCGCTGGCGCACGCTATGTATTTCGGGATTCGCCCGAGTATCCGGCGTTGCTGGGTGAGATCGAGGGCGCCCCGCCGATACTGCTGGTGCGGGGCGACCTGTCGCTGGCGAGCCGCCCGTGTGTGGCCATCGTCGGCGCACGCAACGCCTCGGCGGCGGCGGTCAAGCTGGCGCGCGATTTCGCCGGCGCGCTGGCCGAAGCGGGGTTCGTGATTGTCTCCGGCCTGGCGCGAGGGATCGACGGTGCGGCTCATCGCGGCGCGTTGCCGGCGACGATCGGCGTGATCGCCAGCGGCATCGACATTGCTTACCCGCCCGAGCATCGCGAGCTGCAGGAGCAGATCGCCAACGAAGGCCTCCTCATCGCGGAGCAACCGCCCGGCACCGAGCCGCGAGGCAGCCACTTTCCCAGCCGCAACCGGATCATCGCGGGGCTCGCCAGTGGCACCCTGGTGGTCGAGGCGGCGCCCAAATCCGGCTCGCTGATTACCGCGCGCCTGGCAGCTGAGGCCGGACGCGAAGTCATGGCTATACCCGGGAGCCCGCTCGAGCCGCGGGCGCAAGGCTGCAATCAGTTGATCCGCGAAGGCGCGGTTCTGGTGCAGACGCCCGAGGACGTGGCTGAACTGATGAGCGGCTTCGACGGCACCCCGCGCTCGACCTTCCGCGAACCGCTCCCGACCGGCTGGGAGGCCGCGCCTGAGGAGTTCGCCGGCGCTGAACCCGCCGACATCGCCGGCCTGCTCACCACCGCCCCCGTGGCCGTCGACGAGCTCATTCGCCAGTCGGGCGCGAGTGCGGCGGAAGTGCAGATGGCGCTGCTCGAAATGGAGATTTCAGGGCGATTGCAGCGGCACGCCGCGGGCAGGGTTTCGCTCGTGGCTTGACTATAGAGCTGAATGTCCGAGGATGATTGCGGTGGTTCGAGGGGAGAGTCGGCATGGCACTCGCAGCGCAACGTGAACTGAAGGTCGGTGCGATCATCGACAAGACGCTGGCGGTGCTCGAACGCACTGCCGGTCCGGCGTTGCTCTTCGTCGTCGTCCTGACCGCGATCAATGGCACGATCGACTACTTCACCTGGGATGCCGCGCCGCTGTCGCAACTGGCGGCGACGCCGCTCAGGATCGCGATCGGCGTGTTTTTCTCGTTCCAGCTCCTCAAGATCATGGTGGACAGGACCGGGCTGAATTCGCGCGGCGATGCCGACGTCTTCCTGCCCTACTTCGGTCTGTCGTTGCTTTACGGACTCGCGGTCGTCGTCGGTATGCTATTCCTGATCCTTCCGGCGCTATTCCTGGTTGCCCGCTGGTGTCTTGCGCAGCCCCTGGTCGTCGCTCGCGGAGAACGCGTGATGAAGGCTTTCGGCGAAAGCTGGGAGAGGACAAGCGGCAACGACTTCCCGATCATCGTCGCCGTGCTGCTGTTCTTCCTGGTGCCGATGGGCATCTCGATCGCAGCGGGGCTGATGTTTCCCAAGGGGGCCCTGCTCGGCAAAACCATCTCGCAAGCGTTCGGGACCATGGCGAGCCTGCTGTCGCTTTCGATGGGAGTGGCGCTCTACGGCATGCTCATTGGCGCGCCCAAGGCGGCTGCCCCGGCGGCGTGACGATACCGCGCTTCGGCGCTTGACGAACACGCGAAACCGGCACCACCCTCGCGCGTACGTATACGTGTAGGGGCTCGTTTCACTTCCATGCAGCTTGTCATTGTCGAATCGCCGGCCAAGGCGAAGACCATCGAGAAATACCTCGGCGGGGACTACAAGGTCCTCGCCTCCTACGGCCACGTCCGCGATCTACCGCCCAAGGACGGCAGCGTCCGCCCCGACGAAGACTTCGCGATGGACTGGGAGGTCTATGGCGACAAGCAGAGCCGTGTGAAGGAAATCGCCGACCAGGCAAAGAAGGCCGACCGGCTGATCCTGGCGACCGACCCCGACCGTGAAGGCGAGGCGATTTCGTGGCACGTCCAGGAGTTGCTGCGCAAGCGCAAGGCGCTGCCCGCCGATGTCGAGCGGGTCACTTTCAACGCGATCACCAAGCAGGCGGTGACCGACGCGATGGCGCACCCGCGCCAGCTCGATACCGACCTGATCGATGCCTACCTCGCCCGCCGCGCGCTCGATTATCTGTTCGGCTTTACGCTCAGCCCGGTGCTGTGGCGCAAGCTCCCCGGGGCCAAAAGCGCGGGCCGCGTGCAGTCGGTCGCGCTGCGGCTGATCGTGGACCGCGAGTTCGAGATCGAGGCCTTCGTGCCGCAGGAATACTGGTCGGTCGCAGCCACGATGGAGCACGACGGGACCGAGTTCGAGGCCCGGCTGGTGACCTTTGACGGCCAGAAGCTCGAGCGCCTGAGCATCGGCGACAAGGGCACGGCCCAGGCCGCCAAGGCCGCGGTCGAAGCCGGGCGCTTCACCGTCGAGAAGGTCGAGACCAAGCCGCTCAAGCGCAATCCGGCACCGCCGTTCACCACCTCGACATTGCAGCAAGAGGCCGCGCGCAAGCTCGGCTATTCGGCCAGCCACACGATGCGCCTCGCTCAAAACCTCTACGAGGCTGGCGCGATCACCTACATGCGCACCGACGGCGTGCAGATGGACCACAGCGCGATCAGCGCCGCCCGCAAGGCGATCGCCGAGCGCTTCGACGGGCATTACCTGCCGGAGAAGCCGCGGTTCTATCAGACCAAGGCCAAGAACGCGCAGGAAGCCCACGAGGCGATCCGCCCGACCGACTTTTCGCGCGGCCATTCGGGCTCGGGCGACGAGGCGAAGCTCTATGAGCTGATCTTCAAGCGCGCGATGGCGAGCCAGATGGCTGGGGCCAGCCTGGAGCGCACGACCGTCACGCTGCGCGATCCGACGGGACGGCATGAGCTTCGCGCGACCGGCCAGGTCGTCAAGTTCCCCGGCTTCCTGGCAATCTACGAGGAAGGCCGCGACCAGAAGGACGAGGAGGAGGCCGAGGGCCTGCTGCCCATGCTGCGCAGCGGCGACACGCCGGCGAAGAAGGCGGTGACTGCCGAGCAGCACTACACCCAACCGCCGCCCCGCTTTTCCGAAGCGAGCCTGGTCAAGCGGCTCGAGGAGCTCGGCATCGGCCGGCCGTCGACGTACGCCTCGACCATCCAGACGCTGCGCGACCGCGAGTATGTGCGGATGGAGAAGAACCGCTTCTTCGCCGAGGAATCGGGCCGCCTGCTGACGGCGTTCCTCGAACGCTTCTTCCCGCGCTACGTCGCTTACGACTTCACCGCCGGGATGGAGGAAGAACTCGACGACGTCTCCGGCGGGCGTGCCGAGTGGAAGCATGTGCTCGAAGCCTTCTGGCGCGACTTCAAGCCCAAGAGCGACGAGGTGATGGAGCGCAAGCCGAGCGAAGTCACCGAAGTGCTCGACGAGTTCCTGTCGGACTACCTGTTCCCCAAACAGGCCGACGGCGGCGATCCGCGGCAGTGTCCGAAGTGCGTCGCCGAAGGCCGCGAGGGGGGCCGGCTGGGCTTGCGCGGGGGCCGTTTCGGGGCCTTCGTCGCTTGCTCGAACTATCCCGAATGCTCGTTCCGCCGCAAATTCGGCCAGCCGGGCGAGGGCGGGGCCGGCGAGGACGAGTCGATGGGTCAGGACCCGGCCACCGGGCTCGAGGTCAACCGCAAGACCGGCCGCTTCGGGCCTTACATCCAGCTCGGCGACGGCAAGGACGCGCGGCGCGCCTCGATCCCCAAGGACTTGCCCGATTTCGACCTTGAGTGGGCGCTCAAGCTGCTGGCCCTGCCGCGCGAAATCGGCACGCATCCCGAAAGCGGCAAGCCGATCACCGCGAGCATCGGCCGCTACGGCCCCTACCTCGCCCACGACGGCAAATACGCAAAGCTCTCGGGCACTCGCGACGTGTTCGAAACCGGCATGAACGCCGCAGTCTCGCTGCTCGCCGAAGCTGCCAATCGTAAGGCCGGCGGCGAGCGCGGCAAGTCCGAGCCGATCAAGACGCTCGGCGCCCACCCGACCAGCGGCGGCGAGATCAAGGTCATGCCCGGCCGCTACGGCCCATACGTCACCGACGGCACCACCAACACTACCTTGCCGAAGGACATCAAGCCCGAGGACGTCACCGAGCAACAGGCGATCGAGCTGATCGACGCCCGCGCCGCCAAGGGCCCGGCGAAGAAGAAGGGCCGGGGCGGGGCGAAGAAGAAGGCTCCGGCGAAGAAGAAGGCCGCCAAGAAATGAGCGAGCGTTTCGAGAAGCACCGGCAGCCCTGGCGCTCGGACGAGGTCGCCAAGCTCAAGACCCTGGCGAGCAAAGGCAAAGGCCTCAAGGAAATCGCCAAGGCGCTCGGTCGAACCGAGGAGTCGACGCGGGACCGCGCCAAGATCGACGGCATTGGCATCGCCAAGAAGCGCTGAGGGACCTTTCGGTTGACGGAACGTTCCCCTCCAATGCTTCGATCGCAGGATTTCGGTGACAGCTCCCCTCCTGTCCGTGAGGGCCCGCGCATGCGCCCCAACCGCGAGATGGACGGGTTGCCGATCCCGCGGCGCTACTGGGCGATCGCCGCGATCAGCTTCGGGACTTCGCTGTTCGTGGTCGACGGGGCGATCGCCAACGTTGCGCTGCCGACGATCGGGCGCGAGCTTGGCGTCGGCAACGGGCCAGTGACCAATGTCGTCACGGTCTACCAATTGGTGCTGGTGATGGTGCTGCTGCCGTTCTCGAGCCTCGGCGACCGGGTAGGCCACCGCAATCTCTATCAGGTCGGCCAGATGCTGTTCCTGCTCGCCTCGGCGGGGGTGCTGTTCATCTCCGACTTCGGCTGGCTGCTGGTTGCGCGCGCCGGGCAAGCGCTCGGCGCGGGGATGGCGCTGAGTGTCTCGGCGGCGATGCTGCGCGAGACGTACCCCGCGCGAAGCCTCGGCAGCGGGATGGGGATCAACAGCGTGGTGGTGGCCTCGTCGGGTGCGCTGGCGCCGACGCTCGGCGGCTGGTTGGTCGCGAGCCTCGATTGGCGCTGGGTGTTCGTCGCCGCGGTGCCGATGGCGCTAATTTCGCTGCTGCTCGGCCGAGCGCTGCCCGATCCGGTCAAGTACGACCGCAAGCCCGAGTACCTCAGCGGCGTGTGGAGCGCGCTGACTGTGCTGCTGCTAATCGGCGGTATCCAGGTCGCCGCGCATGCCGGCACGATCGTCGTGGGAGCTACGCTGTCGCTGGCTGGTGCGGTCTCGGCGGTGTTGCTGGTGCGGCGCGAGCGCAAGCGGGCCAATCCGGTGGTGCCGGTCGACCTGATGGCGATGCCGGTGATCGGTCTCTCGGCGCTCGCGGCGGTATGCGCTTTCATCGCGTCGGGCTCGCTGCTGGTGTCGCTCCCGTTCCTCTTGCAGCAGGGGATGGGTTACCCGCCCGACCAGGTGGGCCTGCTGTTGCTGCCGTTTCCGCTGACAATGCTCGTCGTCGCGCCAGCGGCTGGGTGGCTGTCCGACCGCGTCGCGCCGACCAAGCTCGGCGTGACCGGAATGGCGATCGCCATAGTCGCGCTGCTGCTGCTGGCCTTCATGCCGCACCAGCCGGGCGGCTTCGGCATCGCCTGGCGGCTGTCGCTGTGTGCGTTCGGCTTCGGGCTGTTCTTCGCCCCAAATTCGCGGCTGTTGATCGGCCGGGCCCCGAAAACCCGCGCGGCGGCGGCCGGCGGCCTGCTGTCGACCTCGCGCCTTTCCGGTCAGACGATGGCGGCGGCCATCGTCGGCATTCTGCTGGCGACCGGGCTGGGCCTCGGCCCGACGCCGATGCTGGTTGCCTGCGCGCTGTCGGTTGTGGCCGCGCTATGCAGCTTCGCCCGCTACACCACGATGACCCGTGCCGGCCACACGATGGCGACGTTGCGGCAGACCTAGATTTCGGCGGTGAAGGCGACGGCCTCTGTGCTCCGTTCGCGCACTTCCGGCCCCATCCTGTCGAGAAGTGCGCGCATGAAATCGCGTTCGCCCGTCGGGGTGGCAAAGGCCCGCCTGGGCAGTTGGAACGTCGTCAGGTCCACCTGAATCAGCCAGCCCTCGGGCGAGGGCACTATCTCGAGGATGGCCTCCCAGGCGATCCGGTACGATACCCTTGACGTGACCATAAGCAGGCCGTCCGGGGCTATCGTATAACTTACGTCGACACTGTCGGGAGTCCCGCGGCGGCGGATGCCGGCCAGGAACTTTCGCTGGTGGTGCTTCTGCGCGGAAGCGAGCCCGAACGACCATCCGACCAGGCCGCAGGCGACCGGAATCGCGTCCACAGCCGGCCAGGTCGAGACGAGCGAGCCGCGGATGACCAGCGCGACCGGAACAAGCCCGAGCAGCAACTCGCCGACGAGCAACCCGAGCACGACCCCGGCCAACTGATAGCCGTAAACGAACAACGTCGAACCGATCATCCGCGCCTGGGCCTTGGGAGCCAGGCTCAGGATGCTGTCGAGAGCGAGTTCGGCATGCGGATTCGGTATGCTGTCGGCCATAGCCGCTAGCGTACCCAGTCGAGTCCTATCTCTTCGTAAATCTCGCGGCTTTCGGCCCAGTTTTCGTCGACCTTGACGTGCAGGAACAGATGGACCGGCACGCCGAGCAGTTGGCTCAGCTCCGTCCGTGCGGCTTCGCCGATCGCCTTGATCCGCGCGCCGCGTTTGCCTAGCACAATGGCTTTCTGGCTGTCGCGGCCGATCACGATCTGCTGGCGGATCTCGATGCTGCCATCCTTGCGCACGGTGTAACTCTCCGGCCGCACGGCGCTGTCGTAGGGCAGTTCCTCGTGGAGTTGGCGGTAGAGCTGCTCGCGAGTGACCTCGGCGGCCAGCAGGCGCTCGCTGGCATCGCTGACCTGATCCTCCGGGTAATGCCAGGGGCCTTCGGGCATCAGCGCGGCGAGACGGTGCTTGAGCTCGGGCACGCCGTCGCCGGTCAGCGCCGAGACGAAGAACACCTCGTCGAAGTGAACCTTTCCGGTGAGGGTCTGCGCCAGCTCGAGCAGCGGCTCCTTCTTCGCCGCGTCGACCTTGTTGAGCACGAGCAACTTGCGTTCCGAACGGTGAGCCAGCGATTCCAGCAGCGGCTCCAGCTCGTGCCGGCGCTGCTTTAACGCATCGACCATCAGCACGATCGCGTCAGCCGCCTCGGCACCTTCCCACGCCGCGCTGACCATCGCCCGGTCGAGCCGCCTTTTCGGGGCGAAGATGCCGGGCGTGTCGGCGAGGATAATCTGCGTCTCGCCTTCCAGCGCGATCCCCATCAGCCGTGCGCGTGTGGTCTGTGCCTTGGCGCTAACGATCGCCACCTTTTGCCCGACGAGCGCGTTGACCAGGGTCGACTTGCCCGCGTTCGGCGCGCCCAGGACCGCGACTACTCCGCAGCGGGTCATCCGAACCGTTCCATGAACAGCCGCGCGGCTTCGGTCTCGGCGTCCTGTTTGCTCGAGCCGGTCGCTTCGACCTCGCCGACCTTGTGCACGCTTACCCGCACGGTGAACCGCGCAGCATGATCAGGCCCCGAGCGGTCGATTACCTCGTATTCGGGCGGCTTGCGGCGGTTACCGGCCGCCCATTCCTGAAGCGCGCTCTTGGGGTGCTTGGAGCGGCCCGCATGGCCGGAAACCGCATCTTCCCACAAGTCGTGAACGATCTCGCGCGTCGCCGAGAAGCTCGATTCGAGGAAGTTCGCGCCGAGCAACGCTTCCATCACGTCGCCGAGCACGTTGTCGCTCGCGTGCGCACCGTCGTCGCGCGCCTGTTTGCCGAGCCTGACATGATCGGCCAGGCCGATGCCCTCGGCGATGCGGGCGCATGTCGCGCGGCTGACGAGCGCGTTCAGCCGCTGCGCCAGCTCGCCTTCGGAAGCGTTCTCGCGGCGATAGAGCCACTCGGCGATGGCCAGGCCGAGCACGCGGTCGCCCAGGAATTCGAGCCGCTGGTAATCCCGCGGCGCACCCATGCTGCCGTGAGTCAACGCCTCGACCCACAGCGCTTCGTCGTCGACCGTGAAGCCGATCCGCTCGAGCCAGGCGCGGGTTTCGCCGAGGCCGCTCACATGGTTTCGCCGATGCGGCGCCAGCGCGCCGCGCGGAACCAGCTGACCGGATTGAGCCAACTGGCGTTGCCGTCGGTCGAGAAGGCGATCACCGCGGCGCGACCAACGACGTTGTCGATCGGCAGAAAGCCCACGCCTTCGCCGGCCTCGGACGGGAAGCGGCTGTCCTCGGAGTTGTCGCGGTTGTCGCCCATCACGAACAAGCTGCCTTCCGGCACGATTATCGCTTGCGTGTTGTCGGCGTCGACCCCCCAGGGATTGTTGGCGCCCGAGGCCCCGAAATCGAGCACCGTGTAACTGACGCCGCCAGGCAGCGTCTCGCGGAAACGCGGATAGCGGCAAACCGGCGTCCCGTCCTTCGCCACGCTGCGGAAGCGGGCGATGCGGCAGGGGTCGTAAGGCGTGATCGGGGCGACGAAATCGGCCACCCGCACCTTGGGTATCGCGGCCCCGTTCAGCCAGACCACTCCGCCTTTGACCTGGATGGTGTCGCCAGGCAGCCCGATCACCCGCTTGATGTAGGTTTCGCGGTTCACCGGGTGCTTGAACACGATCACGTCGCCGCGCTCGGGCACACGGCCGAACAGGCGCCCGTCGAACAGCTTGATGTCGAGCGGCATCGAAGCTTGCGAGTAGCCGTAGGGCCACTTCTCGGTGAATATGTAGTCGCCCCACAGGGCCGTCGGCAGCATCGATTCGCTGGGGATGGAGAACATTCCGAACACCAGCGTGCGGAACACCAGCACGATCACGAACAGCTTGATCAGGAACCAGACGAAGCTGCCTTCCTGCTTCTTGGGCGGAGCGCTCGGTTCGGACGGCCCGGCGGGGACCGATTCGCGATCAGCCATGGACGCCGCCGGGCGAAGTTGACACGGTTGACAGGGTTCCGGGGACTCGCAAACCGATGTCCCCGAGCCTCTCCAAGGCTCGCTCCCCTCGCGCTTTTTTCCGGTTCCAAATCATCGCGCGGTCGCCTAGCCGATCAGCCCGCCTGTAGGAAAGGATTCAATGGTGAGCGACCCACGAACGGACGCCTGGCAAGCCTTGAAGCGCCAGCCGGAGGCGACGCTGACCGAGCTGTTCGAGCGCGATCCGCAGCGTGTCGCTAAGCTGGGTGGCCGGATCGAAACGGGCGAGAGCGGCGTGCTGTTCGACTGGTCCAAGACGCACCTGACGGATGACCTGCTCGCCGGTTTCGAAGCCCTGGCGGATGCCGCCGGCTTCGCCGAGATGCGCCGCAAACTGTTCGCCGGCGAAGTGGTCAATGGAAGTGAGAACCGGGCCGCGGAACATTCGGCGCTGCGCGGCGTCGGCAAGGAAGCCAGCGTCGAAGAGGCGATGGCGCTCGCCGCGCGAATGAAGCTGCTGATCGAGGCGATCCACGACGGTGCGCTGGGTCAGGTCGACCATCTGATCCACATCGGCATCGGCGGTTCGGCGCTGGGACCCGCCTTGGCGGTGGACGCGCTCACTCGCGACCTCGCCCGAGTCGACGTGCATGTCGTTTCGAACGTCGACGGTCTGGCACTCGAGGAAGCATTCATGGCCTGCGATCCGGCGACCACGCTGATCGCGGTCGCCAGCAAGACTTTCACCACTATCGAAACGATGACCAACGCGGCCAGCGCGGTGGCCTGGCTGGCGGACAATGGCGTCGCCGACCCCTCGGGCCGGGTCATCGCGCTCACCGCCAGTCCCGAAAAGGCGGTCGAATGGGGCGTCGACGAGACGCGCATCCTGCCGTTCTCGGAAAGCGTCGGCGGGCGCTATTCGCTGTGGTCCTCGATCGGCTTTCCGATTGCTCTGGCGGTTGGGTGGGAGGATTTCGCGGCGATGCTCGACGGCGCGGCGCGTGTCGACGCGCATTTCCGCGACACCGACGGCCGCGCCAACCTGTGCCTGCGCGCGGCGTTCGCCGATCTCTACTACGCGCGCATCAAAGGCGCCGAGACACGGGCGGTGTTCGCCTACGACGAGCGGCTGCGCTTGCTGCCGAGCTACCTACAGCAGCTCGAAATGGAATCGAACGGCAAGCGCGTGACCGCTGACGGTGCGCCGGTCGACGGACCGACAGCGCCGATCACCTGGGGCGGGGTAGGCACCGACGCGCAGCACGCGGTGTTCCAGTTGCTTCACCAGGGCACGCACCTGGTGCCGGTCGAATTCATCGCCAGCATCGCGCCGGGCGACCAGCTCGACCTGGCTCACCACCGCATCCTGCTAATGAACTGCTTCGCGCAAGGAGCCGCGCTGATGGCCGGTCGCGGCAGCGACGATTCCGCGCGCGACTATCCCGGCGACCGTCCGTCGGCGACGATCCTGTGCGACGATCTAGACCCCGCTACGCTCGGCGCGCTGATCGCCTTCCATGAGCATCGCACGTTCGCCAACGCGGTGCTGATGGGCATCAACCCGTTCGACCAGTTCGGCGTCGAGCTGGGCAAGGACATCGCTCGCAAGATCGAAGCAGTTGGCGCGACTTTCGACGCCAGCACCGCCGCGTTACTGGAGGCGGCGGGGCTGGGGTGAAACCGGGACCGAGCCTTCAGTCCCTCGCCGCGACTTGCGCCGTGGTCGGATCAAAATACGGCGGGTAGCCCCCGACGATGACCTGCGTGCCCAGCTCGGTTGCGGCGAACAACTTGGCAGCGAACCTGGTCGGCAGGCGGATGCAGCCGTGCGAGGCCGGATAGCCCGGCAGCGGCTGGCCGCCGTGCATGGCGATGCCGTAATCGTCGATCCGCTGCATGTAGGGCATGTTGGCGTTGTCGTACTTCTTTGAGCGGTAGCTTTCGTGCCGCTCAAGGACGTGGAAGATCCCGGTCGGCGTGATGTGGCCTTCGCGCGCGGTCGAGGCCGTCGCCGCGCCAACCAGCTCGTCGCCATCGTAAGCATAGGCCATCTGGTCGGCCAGGCTGATGACCACGCGCGTGACTCGGTGCGCGCCGTCCTTCCACACGTATTGCCCGTTCTTCAGGCTTTCCTTGCCGAAGGAGTCGAACAGGTCTTCGTGTGCGTCTTCAGCCACCGCGAAGGCCTTCTGGAGCGCCTGCGGGCTCTCGTTGGATGCTTGCACGGCGACGGGCACGGTCAGCGCCAGCGCGCTCAGAAGCGCAAGGCTTTGCGCCAGGTATTTCATCGTCCTGCCAATCCTTAAACTGCGTTTGCTCTAGAAATGAAACGAACGAGCAAGGGTTCCTAATCCACGCGCAGTCATGTTTGCGCTGGAGCGTGTCTGGGCTTGATCAGCAATACGGTTGGCGACCGGGCAGAGATCTACCCGTCATGGTCTTGGCAATGCTGCCAAAATTCAGTCGTCTTCTTCCCGAACCGCTTCCTCGGCCGCCTGGAAGCCGATCTTGGAGTGCTGGCCGTCGCAGAACGGCTTCGTGGTGGAGGCGCCGCAGCGGCACAGGAACACGTGCTTCTGCCCGCCGAGCGTGTAGGCGTTTCCACCGGCATCGTGCAACTCGAGCTCGGCGAGGTCACCGGTGAGCTTGTACGGGCCATTCTTGGTCACGGTGATCTTGATCGGCATCGTGTTCTCCTGCCTGGTTCGCAAGGTAGAACGCTCGTCAGGGTGATTTGGGTAACGGCAGAATCATGGATACCCTGCGGCGATAGGCGTCGTAACCGCCGATCTCCTTTTCCAGGAAACGTTCCTCTACTCGGGCCTTGAGGACGAAGCCCAGCGTGAACAGCGCCGCGCCGAGGATCGCCCACGGCTTCGCCTGCAGCCCGGCCATCGCCGCCGCGCCCATGATCAGGCCGGTGTAGATCGGGTGGCGGACGAAGCGATAAGGGCCGGTTTCGACAACGCGGTGCTCGGCCATCCGCTCGACACCGCCCGACCACAACTTGCCGAGCGCGATCCGCGCCCACCAGGCGACCCCCATGCCTGCGGCGGTGAGCGCGATCATCGACCAGCCGAGCGCCGGACCGACGTGCCACAGGATCGGTTGCCGCCGGGGAATGACGCCGTACATCATTACCAGCCCAACCGAGATCATCAGGAAATGCAGGCGATAGGCACGGCGTGGCGCCCGGGCGGTCGGCTTGTCGCGCCACAGCGCGGCGACGTGCCAACTGATCAGCCACACCAGCCAAAGCGCAGCCGCGCATCGAACGTATTGCGAAATCACATTCCAAACGTAGGCCGGCGTGTGGCACGGGTAAAGCAGGACCCCGGTGGTCATTGGCAACCGCCGTCACGCGCGCCATATGCCCCCGCGCAACAGGAGCTTCCCATGGCCGATTACGACTATGACTTGTTCACGATCGGTGCGGGCTCGGGCGGGGTGCGCGCCAGCCGGGTCGCGGCGGCCTACGGGGCGCGGGTGGCGGTGGCCGAGGAACACCGCGTCGGCGGCACGTGCGTGATCCGCGGCTGCGTGCCCAAGAAGATGCTCGTCTACGGCGCGCACTTCGCCGAGGATCTGAAGGATGCTCAGGCGTTCGGCTGGCACACCGAGAATTGCAGCTTCGACTGGAAGGTGCTGCGCGACAACGTCCTGAAGGACGTCGACCGGCTGAACAAGGCCTACACCGAGACGCTGACCAATCACAAAGTCGAGATCATCCATCAGCGCGCCGTCATCACCGGCCCGCATGAGGTGACCTTGGCTGACGGCACCAAGAAGACCGCGCGCTACATCCTGATCGCCACCGGCGCGCGACCGCACATTCCCTCATGCCCTGGCCATGAGCTGGGGATCACCAGCAACGAGGCATTCCACCTCGACGCAATCCCGGAGCGCATGCTGATCTCGGGCGCCGGCTACATCGCCAACGAGTTTGCCGGCATCTTCAACGAATTCGGCGCCAAGGTGACCCTGATCAACCGTTCCGACCAGCTCCTGCGCGGCTACGACGAGAGCATGCGCGATCGCTTGCTGCAGATCAGCACGATGAAGGGCATCGTCTTCCGCTTCAACGCCGAGTTCCGCGGGATCGAGAAGCTGGAAAGCGGTGCGCTCAAAGTGTCGATGACCAATCACGACGACCTGGAAGTCGATTGCGTGATGTTCGCCAGCGGCCGCCTGCCGAACAGCGAAGGTCTCGGGCTCGACGCTGCCGGGGTCGAGCTGGGCGAGAAGGGCGAGGTCAGGGTCGACAAGCATTCGCGGACCAGCGTCGAGAGCATCTACGCGATCGGCGATGTCACCAACCGCATCCAGCTGACCCCGGTCGCCATCCGCGAAGGGCAGGCTTTCGCCGACACGGTGTTCGGCGACAAACCGACGACGGTCGATTACTCGTGCGTACCGAGCGCGGTGTTCAGCCATCCGCCAATCGCCAGCGTCGGCATGACCGAGGGCCAGGCGCGCAACAAGCTTGGCTCAGTCAAGGTCTACCAGTCGGACTTCCGGCCGATGAAGAACGTGCTTGCCGGGCGCAATGAGCGCTCGCTGTACAAGCTGATCTGCGACGGGGCGGACGAACGCATCGTCGGCATCCACATGATCGGCCCCGACGCGCCAGAAATCATGCAGGCCGCGGCGGTGGCGGTGAAGGCGGGGCTGACCAAGGCCGATTTCGACGCAACGGTCGCGATCCACCCCACGATGGCCGAAGAACTGGTCCTGATGCGCTAGCGGTGTTTGCGTTCGCCGCTACCCTCCGCCGGCGTTCTGGGCAGGGTGTCCAGCGTCAGGTAGCCGCGATGGAGCACATCGAGCTGGTTGAAGCGCACTTGCGCCGCCTGGTTGGCCGCGTTGCGCGAAATCCTGCCGCGCAGTTCCATATCCATCGCCGCGACAGGTTCGGGCAATCCGAGCAGGTCGAAGCGCGCGGCGCCGATCGCGACTTGGTCGTTGGCGCGCTTGGGCCGGTCGACGCTCGGGAGCGCAGTGCCCTCGCTGAATTTCGAAGCCCATTCCTGGTTTGCGCTGGGTGCCTTCCGGCCAATCCACGAACCGCCCAGCGTTTCCGGGACAACGGTCGATTCGTAGCGGGTCTTCTCGAGGCTATCGATCGCCCCGTCGTGATTCACGTCGAGCGTGTCGAAAAAGCGCAGGAAATCGGCGCTGAACTCGGGGAAATCGAGCTTGCCGTCGGCGTTCTTGTCCGCCGCCGAAAACCATTGCGCAACCGGGTACGGCACCTCGCCATGAACCCGGAACGGCTCGCCCGACGGCGCGATGAAGACTTGCAGGCGGCCTTGCGGCGCCTCATCGCTCGCCGGCGCATCGGCTTGCGCTGCCAGCAGCAGGATAGGAAGAAGAGTGAGCATCGTGATCGAGTTCCTGGTCGGGGAATCGCGTGACTGCGCGGTCTTAGCTTACCATGCCCTGACTTGCCGAACTGAATTGAAACAACTTGTGCATGACGGCGATTGAGAAGGCATGCTGACGATCTTCACCATCGGTTACGAACAGGCGACGCAAGGCGCGGTCGTGGCGGCGCTGCGCGAAGCGGGGGTCGAGGTGCTGGCGGACATCCGGTATCTGCCGCTGTCGCGCAGGCCGGGGTTCTCGAAAAGCTCGCTCAGGTCGGCAATCGAAGAGGCCGGTATCGAGTACCGCCATTTCCGCGATCTGGGCACACCTGCCGAGGGTCGCGCGGCGGCGCGGCGGGGTGATCATGCCGAATTGAGCCGCATTTACGCCGGCCAGCTCGAACTGCCCGAGGCACTCAAGCAGATGGCCGAACTGCGCATGCTCGCCGAAGACAAGCGCGTATGCCTGCTATGCTACGAGCGCAACGCCGCCGAATGCCACCGCGCGCTGCTGTTCGACGCCTTGTTCGACGATTTCGAGCGCGTCGACCTGGAACCGGCGCTGGTAGCCGCGAACTAAGCGCGCAGCGGGATTACGTTCGACTGCGGTTCGCCGGCTTCGAGCAAAGCCTCGAGCGTGCCGGGATCGAGCGGCGTGTCGAACAGCACGCCGAGCGAGCCGCCCTTTGTCCACCGCAACGTCCCTGCGATCGGTCCGACTTCGCCGAGCCACAGGGTCAGCCCCGCGGAGCGCGTGACGCCGACCGCCTCGGTGCGCACCCGGCAGCCCTGCAGGCCGAGGTCGGTCACCAGCGCGGCCTCCTTGCGCTCGCCGATCAGGCACATGCCCTCGATCACTACCATATTGCGCGGCGTGGCACGCGAGCGCGCGGTGTTTTGCTGGAGCTTGGTGCGCTTTCCTCTGGTCATAAGTATGACCCTGTAGGACTGGAGTTAAGTTTCCCTTGCGTTTGGGAGGTTACCCGCGCGCTAACCGCGTCTGGTCAGCCGCGGGCGGGCGCCGGCGCTCGAACGATCGCCCCGTTGTCGTCCGCCTGCGGGCCGGGAAGGACGCTGATCGTGTGGACCGCGCGGATCTTGCCGTCGATGAAGCGGAAGCTGTGCGAATCCGGCCCGCCGGTCGATCCGCCGAAACGGCAGAACACGTTGATCACGCCCATCTCGGGATCGATCAGGTAATCGCGGTTGACGATGTAGAGCACGCCGGACGGAATGCCGACTTCGCAACTGGCGTCGGGCTTTCCCTCGCGGTTGGTGTAGGCGCCGCCTTCCAGGCGGGCGCAGGGCTGGCCCCAGGGGATCGCGGTGAACTTGTCGGCGAAGGCGTCGAGATAGGCGTTGGCGCCGCGGATCATCTCCGCCGCCTCGGTGCCCTGGTACTTCATCAGCGGCTGCCAGTTTTCCGCCGCCGAGTACTTGAGATAGGCGTTGGCGTTGAACAGCCAGTCGCCCGGCTTGGTCACCAGGCTGTCGACGCGGATTACCTTGCCGGCGCTCATGTAAAGCCGGGTGCCGATCACGTAGGGATGGGCGCCGGTGACGACGATCTCGGTGAAGGTCTTGCAGCGCAGCGGATCGTGCAGGCTCATCGCGTGGGCGACGGAAAGCGGCGTGTTCCACAGCCCCTCTGCCGCCGGGATGGTCTTCATGTCCTGCAGGTATTCAGCCTTTTCGTGCAGCGGCAGGGCAGCGAGGCTGCCTTTCTTCTGCCCCTCGACATAAGCCGCCGTGACCGCCCTGAGCTGCTCCATCGTGCAGGCCGGCTTATCCACCCGCGGAGTGTATGGGCTCGGCGGCGGGCCCTGCTGGGCCAGCGCGGGCGAAGCGATGCCAGCAAGCAGCGTGGCGGCGATCACGGTCTTCAACATTCGAGTCCTCCCCAATTCCCAATCCCCTCTTCGTCACCCTGAACTTGGTTCAGGGTCCATCTCTCCACCCGCAAGATCCTCGCCATGAGGCACGATGGATCCTGAAACGAGTTCAGGATGACGGGAGTGCCAAAACTTCACCGAACGTCGTGGATTTCCTCGCTGCGGCACTGCTCGTAGGTGCTCCATCCCGAACACACGCCGTAGGGGCCGCGGATGAAGATCGCCTCGATGCGACGGATCCTGTTGCCCTCGATCTTGAACAGCTCGCCCAGCTCCCAGGTCCAGTCGATCGGCCGGTGGTCGAAGGCGGCGAAGGCGAAGACGATCCCGCGCTCGCGGTCGACGGCGACGTAGCGGCGGTCGCGGATGCCGGTCACCACGCCCTTGAGCGCGGTCTCGAACTGCGCCTTGCAGGTCATCACCGGCTGGCCGCGCATGCCGATGGCGCCGCCGGGCGCGGCCGAGAGCATGCCGTTCTCGCGCCGCAGGCAGTCGACGGTGAAGGGGTAATAGCCCTTGCCGTCGTTGCGCTGCATGCCGGTGAAGTACTGGTTGGCGACGGCGATCAGGTCGGCCCGGCTCATCCGCTCCTTCTCCGGCACTGCGGCGAGGAACACCGGGCTGGGCGATCCCATCGCCTCGACCGCCGCGCCGGTCGCCGGGAAGGGGCTGCTGCTCGGCGCGGAGGTCGCTCCCAGAGGCCGGTCGGGCCGGGCGACGATCTGCTCGACCTCGCTGATCCTGCCGCCGGCGTCGATCCGCAGGCGCACGTCGATCCCGACCGGCTCCGGCGGACGCGCCGCTCCGGCCGCGCTGGACGAAGCCTGCTCCATCATCGTGCCCATGAAGGCGACCTGCTGCGTCTCCACGTCGGGCACGTAGAACTTGTAGCTGCCGAGCCCGCTCGCCGTCGCCCACAGGCCCTCGGTGCCGAACGGCAGCTGCACCCCATTCTCGGTGAAACGCACGTTGGCCGCGAACAGGGCAGGCTCGACCTTGTGCGCCGCCATCGCCGCGAGGTACTTGTCCATATAGCCTTCGAGGCAGGCGCGCTGGCACTCGTGCGCCGGCAGCGGAACGCCGCCCGGCGGGTCGGAGGCGGCGGGGGCCGTGCCGGCGATTCCGGCCAAGGCGAATGCAGCGAGCGCAAGGCGAATTGGGCGCATGAACGATCCTCCCCTGGGTGGGCCCTCCTCGGTGGGAGAGTCCCTTGCGGGGGAGAATAGCGCAAACCGGCCCGGCCGCTACCCGCGCAAATGTCCCAAATTGTCTTTGTCCGTCAGCCGGCAGGGGCGGCCTTGCGCGAGACGAGCCAGCCGCCGACCGCCCCGCCCGCGATCTTGAGCGCGTGGGCGGCAAGATAGGCGGGCGTGAAGCCATCGGTCACGCTGGTTCCCTTGACGAACAGGCCCGCAACCACACCGAGCGCCAGATACAGCCCGACCGCCCAGGCGCCGGTCAGCGCCCCTTGCGCCATTCCCCGCTGCGGAATCGGCAGCGCGGCCCAGTACCCGGCGGCGAGGAACAACAGCCCCGAGGCGGGCGGGATCGTCAGGTTCAGGAGCGCAGTCGGGTCCGCCGCCATGGCATAGACCGGAACCGCGATGCAGATCAGCGCCAGCTCGGCGATGAACGCCGCCAGCAGCGCCCGCCACCAGCGCAGCTTCGGCGGAGCGGAATCGGGATTGCTTGCCATGTCAGTGTCCTCCCCCGAGCGACCCTTCGACGTTGACTAGCACGATCGGGCGCGCTGTCACCATCCGGGCGACACTTGTCGCCCTGAAGTGTCGCCCCCGCGCCGTCGGACCCCCGACACCAGCGACCCGTCGGCGGCGTTGTACCACGATCCGCGATAGCGGCCGCGGAACAGGACCAGCCGCACCAGAGGGCGACAGTCGAGAAAATGGCGCGGCGGAGATGTTACCTTCCGCCCCTCGCCGCCAAGCGCCGCGTCCCACGCCGCCGCGAAGCTCTCCGCTCCGGGGAGAGCGCGCAGCCGGTAAGCGCTCTTGCGGCTCATCCCCACCGCCTCGCACGCGCCGATCACCGAGCCGGTCTCGGCCAGCAGCCCAAGGAAATCGGCCTGCCGCTCGATCGTCCACCCGTCGCGGCGGGTGCGGGTCGGGACCGGGTAGAAGGCGGGGACATGGAGCCGCCGGTAGGCGCGGCGGGCGGGAGGCGAGTCGGGCGTCATCCGGCAGGATGAAGCAGATTAAGGCCGTGTAGGAAAATGGTTTCGCTGGCTGAGTTCGAATGTCCGCTATGGGCGGAAAGCGGATATTCGCGCCATTGCCTGATGCCTGAAGAGGCAGACGAACAAGGCGCTTCTTCTTACAGGTGTATTGGTGCAAATCGACCTCAATCGTCACGGAGGGTGAATTGCTAAACGCAAGCAAAGCTAGGTGCTTGAGACTCGCGGCTCGACCCGCTTTGGCACTGATGCTGGTAGCGTTTCCGATGCATTCAGCCACGGCGAAGGGAGCGAACCGCCGCCCTCTTCCCATTTTCCTGTCCACCGATGTTGGGGCTGAAATTGATGACCAGTGGGCGTTGGCCCACCTTTTAACTAACCCGAGATTTCAAGTTCGAGTGATTGCTTCTTCTCACGCGCCGGCCAAAGATGTCCCGGGTATAACGTCCAACACGATTGCTGCCACTGCCCGCCACATAGTCAGCGAACGGCTGAGACTTGTGCGTGCTCCCAGGGTCGTGAGCGGCAGCCCCGAAGCACTCATCGACAGCAAGACGCCGCGTAACAGCGAGGCTGTCACCGCGCTGCTCCGAGAGTCGCGCGGGTTCAGTTCACGTGACCGACTGACAGTGCTGATCACGGGAGCGGCAACGGATGTTGCTTCAGCCTTGCTGAAAGACGCCAGCCTTGAACAGCGGATCCGCGTCGTCGCGGAGGCTTTCCGATCGTACGAGAACGGGGATTCTTACAATGTTCGCAATGACCCCGCTGCTTGGCGCGTCATCTTGAATTCAAGGGTCCCGCTGATCATTGGCCATGACGATGTCGCCTTGAAACCGCTGAGCCTCACCCGTGACGAGGTCAAACTGCTAACGAGACCTTTAGGGCCTGTTGGGAGCTGGCTTCTGCGCGACTATGACACTTGGTATGCTCGGGTGACGCGGAACTTCAAAAACCCTGCACGGCCTGACGAGCCGCCAAGTTGGCCGATCTGGGACGAGGTGGTCGTTGCTCACCTTCTTGGAAAAACCCGCAGCGAAGTACGACCTCGCCCGACGCTTACCGATGACTTTAAGCTTGTCTCCAGTAGTAGGGTTGGCTCGGTTATCTGGATTACAGACATTCAACGAGATGCCGTCTTCACGGATTTCAAGAGAAGCATTTCAGGCTACGCGAAGGCACAACCCCTTGTGGACTATCCCTGCGTAACGGTCGCTATTGAGCCAAACTCATGTTGGCGTAAGTCGCCGTCCTGAGCGCAAGCACTGCTTTTAAATGTACACCAAGCGCGCTGTGGGCTCGATGTGCATCACCGGGCCGTAAGTTCCGCGTCGCTGGGTAGCCTCGGGAATGGCTGATGAGGCTCCGTCTGATACCAGTATGCGACAGATGACACGTGCTCGTGAAGCGGGTCATATTCCCGCGGCTTTGTGTAGTCCGAACTCGTCCAGCCAAGCATCTGTATGGTGACACTGAGATCGCGCTTGAACCGGATCGGGTCAAGAAAGTGCCAGCGATAGAGTCCGAACCTGGTGGGATCTCCACCATCTTCTGGTTTGATGACTTGCGCAAGACCTGAATACAGTCCGGTGAACGCCTGATACTCGCGCGTATTCATGGGGGTAAAATCCCAAGCCCCGCCGAAGTAGTCTTCGGTACCTGTTCCAACGATGGTCGCCAAGTCCCTGTCGCCGTCAATATAAAACTTGACCTCGCCCTCGCCCCACCAACCGGGATGCCGCACGCCGTAAGTCATGTAGGTTCCGACATATTGGCCAGAGCCTTTGACGCCGGTCAGAATGATGTAGGGCTTCGTTCCCTCGGTTCGCAGTTCGTTGTGGAATTGGGCGTGGAGATAGGCCACCTTCGCTGGAAGCTTCTCTCTCGAGTAATCGACCTGGTAAAACAGCAGCGCCTTGTCGGAGCTTCGATTCTCAACCGTCATTTTGAGGTGTTTCTTGAACGGCATCTCCCAGTACGAGTTCAATCCAGCTCCCGGATTGACGGCTACGGCCGCCGAGTTGATTTGCGCAAACTCTCCTAAGCCCATTGCAAAGAAATCGCCGAGCGGGACCTCGATCGAAGGTGTCGGCTCGCCGTCCCAATATACTCTAAGAATCAGGCTTTTCAGAATGGCGGGAGAGAAGCCAGCAGTCATCCAAATGTGCCGCACAACGCCTTGGTCGGCGAGGTCCGCAACCTGGATCGTCTGACCCGGCTTTATTTCCACTGCCGGACTGATTTTCCATCCACGGCCGAGATACTTTGCAGCGTCTTTGCCAACCCCCTCAGTCGCGCCGCCGCCAACCCCTTTTGCTCCATTCGGATTTTCGGCGCTTATGGACCTGCTTTCGACCTCCGGCAGCTCGAAGAGGTGCCTTTGAGGAAGAGATTGAGCAGTCCCCGGCGTGCAAAAAAAGGCCGCCAAGCCTAGAATGGCGAGGCCTCGACCAATCGCAGTTATCACAGCGCCCCCTTTGCCCCGAGTGCCCAATTCAGCCCTACATTGAGCAGGCCCGCGCGTCCAGAAATCGCGCAACGGCAAACACCCCGATGCCTGCGCATGTCTGCTTTGGGTCGTGTGCTGACCGACAGCTGGCTGACCGGCAGCTGAGGGTGGAAAGCGGTCGGGCTGTTTTCAAGACGTAGACCGACAGACATAACGGACACCCGGCAGCCAGAATATGGCATCAGTCTTTAGGAACCTGCCAGCGAACGCTTCGCCAATCGACACCTTGGGTTGGATTTCCGTCCTGATCTCGCGCGGGTTTGTATTTCGCGCGTAAAATGATTAGCCCGCAGGCGCGTTGATCAAGTTCAGGCCGCGCGCTCGGCTGCAAAATTTCACAATTAGTGACGTCCCCTTTGGCGGACACCGTAAGAACGAAGTGTGACTCTATCACTTCATCCGGCTGCATCAGCCCTCTGGGTAGATCATCCGTAGTTACCCACCTTCCTACATCCGGGCTGGCCTTTGCGGCTGACGCCTTACTTGAACCCGCGTCTGTGGCATTCGCCGACGTCTCCCATGTGAGATATCGGTCGCTCACACCTGCTACGGGTTTCCCTGCCTGGTCACGGGCGGGAGCAAAGCGACCGTTCTCCTTGAAGAGATTGCAGGCATAGTCATCAAGCACAGGATAACCGCTAGACTGCTCGATCTTACAGCCCGTTGGCTGGCCCTCCGGCGATATGTCGACAGCGAACCACGTCAAGACCCGCTCACCCCGCTTCAGAACACCCGGCGGTGGTTCTCGCTTCGCCAACCAGCCGCCCGGATTTGTCAGCCGGGGCGGAGTATCGCCGGCCGCCATCACAGGGGCGGCCCAAACCACTGCGATCAGAAATGCTAATCGTCTTCTCATTCCACCTCCCGTAGACGCAGTCTTATGATCACTGACATTTCCACGTGAGGTGCGATAGTGTCTGCTTTTCGTACCGCTTAAATCGTGTCCAATGACCACTGTGGGTCGTGAGCGGACATCAGCTGCGCGGTCGGTTGGCCAGCAAATCCTGCACCACCCCCGGGTCCGCCAGCGTGCTGGTATCGCCCAGGTTCCCCACGTCATTCTCCGCGATCTTGCGCAAAATCCAGCGCAAGATCTTGCCGCTGCGGGTCTTGGGCAGGGCGGGGGCGAACTGGATGACGTCCGGCATGGCGATCGGGCCGATTCCCTTGCGCAACCGTCGCTCAGGTGACGCTCGGCACCGCCGGCACGGAACGCACGCGGAGCACGGCGGCGGCGGCGCGCAGGGCCGGTGAGGTCGCCCGCAACATCAGGCTTCCCGCGCCACCCTTGTCCGACTGCACGATCACCTGCGCATAGCCGTTGTACAGGCTTCGCGCGGTCGCCTTGTCGGGTTCGTGGCTGTTCGGATTGCCGTTGCCGACGCCGATGATCTTGCCGCCGGAGACTTCGAACTGCACCGGCAGGTTTGCCGTCGCCACGTGTCGTCCCTTCGAGTCCAGCGCTTCGACGGTGATCGGCACCGCGTCGCGGCCGTCGCCGTCCATGGCGGCGCGGTCCGGCGTCAGTTTCAGCCGCACCGGCTCTCCCGTCGTCTCGACCGCATATGTCGCCACCACCCGGCTGCCGCTGCGTGCGACTGCCTCCAACCGCCCCGGGTGATACGGCACCTGCCAGGTGTTCATTTCAAAACGATCGACAGGCTGCGTGCCCAGCGAGCGGCCGTTCAGCCGCAGCTCGATCGTCTCGGCGTTGGACATCGCCATCACCTGGATCGGCTGGC
>Ga0105246_10000210_pt1 | contig 29575 bp, 28 predicted proteins | sample KBSM64metaG_FD_99694 | JGI IMG/M metagenome (GOLD analysis project Ga0105246, IMG submission 99694) | Miscanthus rhizosphere microbial communities from Kellogg Biological Station, Michigan, USA - KBS M6-4 metaG | ecosystem: Host-associated > Plants > Roots > Rhizosphere > Soil | place... | reverse complement strand
GTCAACCAGGTCGACGGCAGCGCGCCCGACCGGATCGTCCTCGAAGCCAACGTGCAGGAGCAGGCGACCGGGCAGCTGACGCTCTCGGCCGGGTTCTCGAGCCTGGAGAGCTTCATCTTCCAGGGATCGATCCAGCAGCGCAACTTCCGCGGGCGCGGCCAGACCATCGGCCTGTCGGCAAACTACTCAAAATACGACCGGTCGGGCCAGATCAGCTTCACCGAGCCTTATGTGTTCGACAAGAACATCTCCGCCGGCATCGACATCTACCGCCGCGACTACAACAACGGCTATTTCAGCAAGGCGACGGCGACGTACAAGCAGTCGACCACCGGCATGCAGCTCCGTCTCGGAGTGCCGCTCAGCGAATACACCTCGCTGATCGGCAGCTACACCTTCAACTACGACGATGTTTCCCTCGACAAGGCGAGCTACTACACGGCAGACGAGACCGGGGCGCAGACCTGCAATCCGCTACTCGCCGGCCGTTACCTGTGCGAAGCTGTCGGCAAACGCACCACCTCGCTCCTGGGCGCGTCGCTGGTGTACCAGAATCTCGACAACGCGGTTCACCCGACTCGGGGGCGCGTGGCCAGCTCCAGCCTGGAGGTCGCCGGCCTCGGCGGTAGCAAGCACTACGTCCGCTTGCGCAGCAACGCGGCGCAATACTGGCCGCTCGGCAGCGGGTTCGTCTTCTCGATCCGCGGTGAAAGCGGCGTCATCAAGGGTTACGGCCACAACGGCAACGGCGATGATCAGGTGTTGCTGACCGACCGGTTCTTCCTCGGCCAACCGCAGCTGCGCGGCTTCGACTATCGCGGCGTCGGACCGCGGGTCATCCGCCGGTTCTACAGCAAGGACGCCGATGGCAACCAGGTGCTTACCGGAATCCAGTCGAAGAACAGCAGCGACGATGCGCTCGGCGGCGAGGGTTATTACCTCGGCAAGTTCGAACTCGAGATTCCGCTCGGCTCGGGTGCGCACGAGATGGGCCTGCGTCCGTCGATCTTCATGGATGTAGGCTCGGTCTTCGGTCTCAAGGCGCCGGTCGTCAACGACTTCCCGACAGGTAGCTTCATCGCCAATCGGGACGCCAGCGGCAATCCGCTGTACACGCAAGTCGACACCGCCACGACCAATACCGACGGGACGTGCAACATCACCAAAGTGTCGACCGTAACGAATCCTATCAACCCCAATCCTCCCGCCTGCCTCACATCGCCCAACAACACGGCGGTTGGCCGCTCCCTGCCGGCGTTCAAGGAGGAGTTCTATGGCAATTCGGCGATGCCGCGGCTCTCGATCGGCGCGGGCGTCAACTGGAATTCGCCGTTCGGGCCGTTGCGCATCGATTTCGCCTATCCGCTTCTCAAGAAGAAGGGCGATCAGACCAAACTCTTCTCCTTCAACGTAGGAACCCAATTCTGATGGCACGTATTCTCAACACCGCCGCCGCGCTGGCGCTTTCCGCCGCGCTCGCCGCCCCCGCATCAGCCCAGGTCAGCGGCATCGGCGTTGCCGAGCCCGCGGTCATCGTCGCCGGCTCGCAAGCGCTGACCACGGCCTATTCCCAAATCTCGACGATGTATGCCGCGCAGCGCACGCAGCTCGACCAGCTCGACCAGCAGCGCGTTGCCCTGATCAAGAAGTTCGACACCAACAACGACGGCCAGCTGAGCCAGGCGGAGCAGCAGGCCGCGCAGGTCGAAACCAACCCGACGCGCAAGCAGCTTGTGACACTCGAACAGCAGATCAACACGATCCAGCAGCCGATCAACCTGGCGGCCGCCTATGCTGTTTCCCAGATCGCGCAGCAGCTCGGCACCGCGGTGCAGCAAGTCGTTTCGGGCGGCGGCGTGCAGCTGATCCTGCCGTCCAACCAGGTGCTCTATGCGGCGGACGCCGCCAACCTCAACCAGAAGATCGTCACGGCCCTGAACACACGCGTACCGCAGGTGTCCGTCACCCCGCCGGCCGGCTGGCAACCCGACCAGTCGACGGTCCAGCTGTTCCAGGACGTGCAAGAGGTCCGGCTTGCCGCGGCACAGCAGATGGCGCGACAGCAGCAGGCGGGCGCCGCAGCTCCGGCGGCGCAGCCGGGCGCGAAGGCTCCGTCCGCTCCCGTCAAGGGCCGCTGAGTCAACAAGGGTTCGGGGGCAGGGCATGAGCGAGGCGAAATCGATGGATATCGCGGGCGTTCTCAAGGCCCTGCCGCACCGCTACCCACTGCTGCTCGTCGACCGGGTGGTCAGCCTCGATCTTGGCGAGCGAATCCATGCGGTGAAGGCGGTGACCTTCAACGAGCAGTTCTTTCAGGGCCATTTCCCGAGCCGGCCGATCATGCCCGGCGTGCTCCAGGTGGAAGCGATGGCCCAGGCCGCGGCGATCCTCGGGATCGAGACGCTCGAGCTCGCCGGCACCGGCAAGCTGGTCTATTTCATGGGCATCGACGGGGCCAAGTTCCGCGCCCCGGTCGAGCCCGGTTGCCTGCTCGACCTGCACGTCGAGTTCATCCAGAAGCGCAGCCGGGTGTACAAGTTCGCCGGTAGCGCGAGCGTTGAAGGCAAGACCACCTGCGAGTGCGAATTCACCGCCATGATCGCCGACCCGCCGGCCTGAGCCGGGTTGCTTTTCCGAGCAAACCCGATTAGGCGCGCCGCTTTCCAGACATTGCAGGCCGGTCGGTACCGGCCAAACGCACGAAGGACCACGCCATGAAGGCCGATACGCATCCCGATTACCACACCATCAAGGTCAAGATGACCGACGGCACCGAGTTCGAGACTCGCTCCACCTGGGGCAAGGACGGCGACACGATGACGCTGGAAATCGATCCGACCAGCCACCCGGCGTGGACCGGCGGCAAGCAGCAGCTTCAGGAAGGCGGCCGCGTCGCCGCGTTCAACAAGCGCTTCGGCGGCCTCAGCCTCAAGAAGTAAGCGCTTCGGCAACGAACAAGCAAAGGGGCGGCCTTTTGGGGTCGCCCTTTTCATATCTGCGGTCGATTCGTGTCCGCTTACCAGCCCCACGGCTTCTCGCGGTACCACTTGGTTATCACGTACTTGAGTCCTTTGCGCACTTTCATCGCATGGTGCAGTGTCGCCGGGTTGAGGCTGCCGTCGAGGCGGTGATTGTTCCACCCGACGAGCATGCCGCGCCGCGGTTGGAAGGTCTTGTCGATCGCCTTGAAGCGGGTGGCGCCGCCGGCATCGACATCGTTGAGATAGGCCATGAAGGTCCAGGTGCGCTGCCCGGCCACGGAGCAGAAGCGCGCGAAGTCCTGCCCGTCGGGCTCGAAATAATCGGTGTGCGCCTTGAACTCCTGGCCGACCTCGTAACGCTGGCCCTGGATCGGTTCGCCGTGCGCCGGGTCGATTCCGGTCAGTGCGAAGAGCCTGCGCTCGACGTCCTGCACGGCCGGTTCGCCGGGGTCGAGATCGCAGGTCTCACTGGTGCGGAAATAGTCGTCTCCGTTGGGATCGGCGATGGTTGACGGGCGCCGGTTGGTGTCGATCAGCCGCATCAGCTCGTCGCACAGTTCGCCGGGAAGGAAGCCCGGGACGGTGAACAGCTCGACCTTGGGATTGGGCACCCGGCGCACGCTCGGCTGCGCGATCAGGTGTGCCGTCGATGTTTCACCCGGAGTCGTCATGCTCATCCAAATACCTTGGTCATTCCCAACGACAAAGAGGTGATCGCTCGCGCAATTTTGTTACGCAAACAATGTCGCGCGGCACATTTCGCTTTGCAATTTCGGGTCGCTGTGCAACAGGCGCGCCCTCGCGCATTCGCCGCTTGACCGGTGGATGCAAGGGCCTAACTCCGCGCCGATATTGTTGCGGGCGGCATGGGCTTGTGGCGATTGTAGCTCAGTTGGTTAGAGCGCCGGTTTGTGGTACCGGAGGTCGCGGGTTCAAACCCCGTCAATCGCCCCATTTCCCCCAAAATCTGCCGCCCAATCAGACGTTTGCATAGGCGGGCACGATGGCATTCTGGACCGAGCCGGATTTCGACGAGCACGAGCTGGTGCAGCTGGTGCACGACAGGGCTTCGGGCCTGACAGCGATCCTGGCGATCCATTCGACCCACCTCGGCCCGGGCGCCGGGGGAACCCGTTTCTGGCACTATTCGCAGGCCGACGGCGCCATGCGCGACGCGCTGCGGCTCAGCCGTGGGATGAGCTACAAGAACGCCATGGCGGGCTTGCCGATGGGTGGCGGCAAGGCGGTCGTGCTGCTCGGACCCGGGGGCGGGAAAACGCCGGAGCTGCTCGCCGCGTTCGGCGACGCGGTCAACGCGCTCGGCGGGCGCTATGTCACCGCTGAGGATGTCGGTGCGACCGAGGCGGACATGGTCGCGATCTCCAAGCGCACGCCCCACGTGTGCGGCCTACCGGCCGAGAACGGCTCGGTCGGCGGCGATCCGGGCCCGTTCACCGCCATGGGCATCTACCGCGGCATCCGCGCGGCGGTGGCCCACAAGCTGGGCAAGGACAGCGTCGAGGGCGTGCACGTCGCGGTGCAGGGCTGCGGAAGCGTTGGCGGCGGTGTAGCCCGGCTGCTGGCCCGCGACGGCGCCACGCTCACCTTGTCCGACATCGACACCGCACGCGCCAGGAGACTTGCGGCGGAAGTCGGCGGTCAGGCCGTCGCCAGCGACCGGGCCATGGGCGTCGCTTGCGATGTGTTCAGCCCCAACGCGCTCGGCGCAATTCTGGATGAGGAAGGCATCGCCCGGCTGGATTGCGCGATCGTCGCCGGCGGCGCCAACAACCAGCTGGCTCGCCCCGAGCACGGCCGCCAGCTGGCTGAGCGCGGCATCCTCTACGCCCCCGACTACGTGATCAACGCCGGCGGGATCATCAACGTCGGGCTTGAATACCTCTGCCGTCAACACGGCGAGCCGTGCGACATCAACGAGGTCCGCCGGCGGATCGCGCAGATTCCTGAGCGCCTCGAGACGATCTGGCGCGAGAGCGAGACGACCGGGGAACCGCCGGACGTCGTCGCCGACGCGATGGCCCGGCGGCTGATCGGCCGAAGCTGAGACAACCTGGAGAGGCGCGATTGCCGCGGCCCTGGCCCGCTGCTAAGCGCCGCCGCGATGCGCAAGAGTCGCACTAAGGGGCGTTCCTTCCAATGAGCGCGGCCGAGCTCGATGAGGGCCGCCGTTCGGCGAAGCTCAAGCTCGCCGTCGGGGCCATCGGCATTGTCTTCGGCGATATCGGCACCAGCCCGATCTACGCCTTCCGCGAGACTTTCGTCGGACCGCACAAGCTGGCGATCGACGACGTGCATATCCTCGGCGTCGTCAGCCTGATTTTCTGGTCGATGACGATCGTCGTCTCGCTGCAGTACGTCAGTTTGCTGCTGCGCGCCGACAACAAGGGCGAGGGCGGCACGCTGGCGCTGGTGGCCATGCTCGGCCGCTACATTGGCAAATCGCGCTACAACTGGCTAACCGTGCTGCTCGCGGTCGCGGCGACGTCGCTGTTCTACGGCGACAGCATGATCACGCCGGCGGTGACGGTCCTTTCCGCGGTCGAGGGCCTCACCACAGTCGAGGCCGGCCTTTCCCGGTGGGTCGTACCGATCGCGCTCGGCCTGCTGGTCGGGCTGTTCTTCCTCCAGAAACGCGGCACCACCAAAGTCGGCACTCTGTTCGCGCCGATCATGCTGCTCTACTTCACCACGCTCGCGGTGCTCGGCGCGTGGCATATCTTCGACTATCCCGCGATCCTCGTGGCGCTCAACCCGTGGTTCGCAATCCAGTTCTTCCTGATCGACAAGACGTTGGCGTTCCTCGCACTCGGCTCGGTCGTGCTGGCGGTGACGGGTGCCGAGGCGCTCTATTCCGACATGGGGCATTTCGGGCGCGGGCCGCTCCGCCTCTCGTGGTTCGGTTTCGTCATGCCTTGCCTGCTGCTCAATTACTTCGGACAGGGCGCGATGATCATTGGCATGGGCGATGCCTCGGCCGCGCAGGCGATTGCCGATCCGTTCTTCTTTATGGCGCCCGAGATGCTCCGCCTGCCGCTGGTGCTGCTGGCGACGGCGGCGAGCTTCATCGCCAGCCAGGCGGTCATCTCGGGGGCGTTCTCAGTCACCCACCAGGCGGTCCAGCTCGGCTTCATTCCGAGGCTGTCGATCCTCCATACCAGCGACGAGCATCACGGGCAGATCTACATTCCTTTCGTCAACTGGACGCTGATGATCGCGGTGATCCTGCTGGTCCTGTTCTTCCAGACCTCGTCGAACCTCGCCTCGGCTTATGGCATCGCGGTGACCGGCGCGATGACCATCGATACCTGCCTTCTGGGCGTTCTGTTGATGGCCGTGTGGAAGTGGAAGTGGTGGTTCGCGTTGCCGACGACGGCGGTATTCCTGTTCGTCGACGGGGCCTATTTCACCTCGAACTTGACGAAGGTTACGGACGGCGGCTGGTTCCCGCTGCTGATCGCCGTGTTCGCCTTCACGTTGCTGACGACCTGGGCGAAGGGCCGCCGCTTGATGAAGGCGCGCATGGCTGAGGTCGGCCTGCCGCTGGACATCTTCGCCAAGTCGGGCCGCAACAGCACCGCCAAGGTCCCGGGTACGGCAATCTTCATGAACTCGGGCTCCAGCGGCACCCCGTCGGCGCTGCTGCACAATATCAAGCACAACAAGGTGCTGCATGACCGCGTGGTGGTGCTGACCGTGTCGATCGCCGACGTGCCTTACGTCGACGAGGTGGACCGCACGGAAGTGTTCTCGCTCGGCGACGGCTTCTACCGCGTCGTCGTGCGCTATGGGTTCATGGAAGAAACCGACGTCCCCGGCGCCTTGAAGCGGCTCGACAACATGTGCGGCGGGCCGTTCGAGATCATGCAGACGAGTTTCTTCCTCTCACGCCAGACGCTGCTTCCGTCCGAACATCCGGGCATGGCGCTATGGCGCGAGAAGCTGTTTGCGTGGATGATGCGCAACGCGGCGACGCCGATGGAATTCTTCCGCCTGCCGACCAATCGCGTCGTCGAACTCGGCAGCCAGGTGGAGATCTAGCTGTCCGTGCGCGCCGAGCGGGGGGCCTCGCGACCATCGTTATACAGTTCGGTCGCCAGCTCGGCGATCTGCCGCGCCGCCGCCTGCGCGTTGGCGATGTAGCCGCGCTGCTGCGGATCTTCGACCCGCGCTGCGAGGAGTTCGAGGTTGCCGTTGACCACTTGCAGCAGGTTGTTGAGGCTATGCGCGAGCGAGGCCGCGAATTGCGCGGCGCACTCGGCGTCCTGCCTGGCATGCTGCTCGGGTATCATCGGCGACCTCCCGCTGCATGGCGCAGCCCTCCACCCGCACAAGCCTGAGATAAGTGCGCGGCTTAAGAACAGCGAAACTGCGAATGGAGTTCAAGGTTCCAGCGTTAAGGACGAAAACGAGCCAGGACGCCTTGAGCCGCCCTATTCGGGCGGCGGGTTCTCGACCACCTCGTCCTCGGCGCTGAGAGCCAGCCCATGGCGCAGCAGCATCGGCAGTTGGGTGAACGTGAACAGGAAGCTGAGCGGCATGAACACCCACAGCTTGGCGGTCAGCCAGTCGCCGAAGGACAGCACGTGGCGCAGAGTTTCGTTGAGCGCGGCGAAGAACAGGAAGAACAGCCCCCAGTTGCGGCTGAGCTTGAGCCACCCTTCGTCGCTGAGACCTTCGAACGCCGCCTCCAGTAGCCATTGCAGTAGCGCCTTGCCGCGCAGCCAGCCAGCCAGCAGTACCACGCCGAAGAACAGGTACAGCACCGTCGGCTTGACCTGCACGTAGAACGGATCGCGCAGCACCACCGTCAGGCCGCCGAAGCCGACGATCAGGATCGTCGACAGCAGCAACATCCGCGAGATCCTGCCGAGCACGAGCTTCGAGGCTGCAAGCGCCACCAGTGCCGCGACGATAAACGCGCCGGTGCTGCGCACCACCGCCAGGATCACGCCGATGCTGTCGCTCTTGTCGGCCGGAGCGAACGCCCAGTAGACGGCGAAGAACACCGCCAGCGGGCCGTAATCGATCACCAGGTTGAGCCAGCCCGCGACCGCCTTCTTGGCTTCGTTCGCCATCACGCCACCCCCGCGATCACGCGCGCGACCAGATCGGGATCGAACGGGCGCAAATCGTCGAGCTTCTCGCCCACACCGATCGCGTGGATCGGCAGGCCGTACTGCTCGGCGGCGGCGACCAGCACCCCGCCGCGCGCAGTACCGTCAAGCTTGGTCATGATCAGCCCCGTCACTCCCGCGACCTCCTTGAACACGTCGATCTGGGAAAGGGCGTTCTGCCCGTTCGTCGCATCGAGCACCAGCACCACATCGTGCGGAGCCTCGGGGTTGAGACGGCCGAGCACGCGGCGGATCTTGGCCAGTTCGTCCATCAACTCGCGCTTGTTCTGCAGCCGCCCGGCGGTGTCGACGATCAGCGCATCGATTCCCGTACCCGTCGCCTGCTTGACCGCGTCGAACACCACGCTCGCGGGATCGCCGCCTTCAGGGCCGGTGACGACGGGTGCGCCGATCCGCTCGGCCCAGACCTTGAGCTGGCCGATCGCTGCGGCGCGAAAGGTGTCGCCGGCGGCGAGCAGGACGCCGTAATCCTGTTCCTGGAACAAGTGCGCCAGCTTGGCGATGGTCGTGGTCTTGCCGCTGCCGTTGACGCCGATCATCAGGATCACTTGCGGGCGGGGAAAGGCGACGATCTCCAGCGGCTTGGCCACCGGGCGCAGGATGGCGGCGATCTCCTCGGCGACCGCCTCCTTCAATTCCCGGTCGGTCATGACCAGGCCGAAGCGCTTTTCGGCGAGCTTGTCGCCGATGCGCGAGGCGGCGCTCGGGCCCAGATCGGACAGGATCAGCGCATCCTCGACCTCGTCGAGCGTGGCCTGGTCGAGCTTTGCTGTGCCGACCACGCCGGTCAGGTTGTCGCTGAGCCGTTCGGTGGTCTTGCGAAAGCCGCCGAACAACCGCTCACGCCAGCTCGGTTCGCTCACAGCAACAAGCCCTCTTCGAGGCGCGTCGGAGTGACGGTGACAATCGCGCCGCGCACCGTTCCGCGGGGTACAGCCACTCGGGCGAAGGTCTCGGCGTGACCGGTGCCGTCAGCCTCGGCCACGATCGTCAAGGGTTGGCCGATCAACGAACGCAGCCAGCTCTCGCGAACTTCCGCGCAGATCTGCCGCAACTCGGCGGCACGGCGGCGGATCGTTACCCTGTCCACTTGCGGCATTCGCGCGGCGGGGGTGCGCGGACGCTGCGAGTAGGGGAAGACGTGACCATGGACCACGCCCAGCTCCCGAACGATCGAGCAATTGGCCCGGTGCATCGGCTCGTCCTCCGTCGGAAAGCCGGCGATGAGGTCGGCGCCCACGGCGATTTCCGGGCGGCGGGCGCGCAGCCGCTCGACCAGCGACACCGCGTCGGCGCGCGAATGACGACGCTTCATCCGCTTGAGGATCAGATCGTGGCCATGCTGCAGCGAAAGATGCAAATGCGGCATCACCCGCGGCTCGACGGCGAAGAGCTCGAACAGCTCTTCGTCCACCTCGATCCCGTCTAGCGAGGACAGGCGCAAGCGCGGCAGGCCAGGAAACGCGTCCAGCACCGCGCGCGTCAGCGTGCCGAGGCGCGGGCTTCCGGGCAAATCATGCCCCCAACTCGTTACGTCGACTCCGGTGAGCACCACTTCGGCCGCACCGTGCGCCAGGTCCCTCTCGACCGCCTTCAGGACTTGAGCCACGGTCAGCGAACGGCTGGGGCCGCGGCCTTGCGGGATGACGCAGAACGTGCAGGCGTGGTCGCAACCGTTTTGCACGGCCACGAAGGCGCGCGTGTGTCCGGGCCGCACCTGCGCAGGCTGGGCGGGGACATTCCAGGCGCGCGGGTCGAGCTTGGCCGCGTTCGGCACTAATCCGTCGACTTCGGGCATCGCCGCGAGCTGCTCGCGCTCGATTTCGGCCGCGCAGCCGGTGACGAGCAGCCGAGCGTCGGGCCGGGCCCGCCGCATCTGGCGGATCGTCTGGCGCGTGTGGCGTACCGCCTCGGCGGTGACAGCGCAGCTGTTGACCACCACGACATCGGGCGATCCGGCGAGCAGCGCTCGGATGCGCTCGCTCTCGGCCAGGTTGAGCCGACAGCCGAGCGAGACGACTTCCGCTCCACTCACGCGTATTCGCCCCAGTCGAAGCTGCCGCGGAAGCTCTCGCTCGCCGGGCCGGTCATGATGATGTGGTTGTCCTCGTTCCAGCCGATCAGCAGCTTGCCGCCGGGAAGGGTGACCGTGACTTCACGCTCGACCAGCTTACGGCGCATCGCCGCAACCGCGGTGGCGCACGCGCCGGTGCCGCAGGCGCGGGTCAGCCCTGCGCCACGCTCCCATACCCGCAAGCGGATATCGTTGCGGCTGTCCACCGTGGCGACGTTGACGTTGACGCCCTCAGGGAACAGCGGGTCGGTTTCGATGGCGGGGCCTAGGCGCTGCAGCGGCACCTGGTCGGAATCGCGAACGAAAAACACGACGTGCGGGTTGCCGACGTTGACTGCGCTTGGCCGCTCAAGATCGTCCCAGGCGACCGGCATGTCCATCGTGTCCATCGCGTCGCTGAGCGGGATCGCGTCCCATTCGAATCGCGGCTCGCCCATGTCGACCGACACGCCGCCTCCGTCGGGACGGACCTCGACGATGCCGCCGGCGGTCTCGATCCGCGCCGGGCTGCCGTGCAGCAAGGCGACCGCGCGGGTGGCGTTCCCGCAAGCCTCGACCTCGCCTCCATCGGAATTGCGGATGCGCATGCGGAAATCGGCGACGTCCGACGGCTCGAGCAAGATCAACTGGTCGCAGCCGATGCCGGTGCGCCGGTCGGCCAGCGCGCGGGCAACCGTCGCGCCGACGGGCGGGAGCGGTTCGTCGCGGCCGTCGAGCACGACGAAATCGTTGCCAAGTCCATGCATCTTGATGAAGGGAACGCGCATCCAAGCCACCTAGGGACGCGCCGGGATTACTGCAATGGCGCTCAGCCCGCCGCGCGCTTCCTGGCGCGGTCGGGCGCAGTTTCGCGTGGAATGTCGTGGGCGGCCTTGATCATCAACCGCTGCAGCGTGGCCTCAGCGTCCTCAGGCATGCCGTAGTGGTAGCCTTGGCCCTTGATGTCGCCAAGCTGACGTAACACGGCGAGCGCCTCGCCGTTCTCGATGCCTTCGGCGACGATCGGCAGCCCGAGCCCGCGGCCGAGGGCGACGATCGCCGCGACGAGCTCCGAATTGGCTCCCTCGTTGGCCAGCTCGGTAACGAAGCTGCGGTCGATCTTGAGCCGATCGAACGGCAGGGCGCGCAATTGTGCCAAGCTGGAATAGCCGGTGCCGAAATCATCGAGGCTGACTTTCACCCCTTGGTTCTTCAGGCTGGTGAGGATCGAGCGGACGATGGCGATGTTCTCGTGCAGGCAGCTTTCGGTGATCTCGATTTCGAAGCGCTGGGGTGGAAACCCGCACTCGGTAAGTAGCCGCAGTACCTTCTGCGCGAACCAGGGATCGCGCAGCTGGACCGGCGAGATGTTGACCGATAACGTCAGTTCGGGATCCCAGCCCTTGGCATCCTCGAGCGCCATGCGGATCAGGCTCTCCGACAATTCCGCAATCACGCCGAGTTCTTCGGCAAGGGGGATGAACATCTCCGGGCTGACGATGCCGAATTCGGGCGACTTCCATCGCGCGAGCATCTCGAAACCGACCAGCTTGCCGGTCTGGATGTCGATCTGCTGTTCGTAATAGGGTACGAACTCACGAGCGCCGATGCCGCGCCGCAGTCCGGTTTCGAGCGCGTTGCGGAAGCGGACTTCGCTTTCCATCTGCGGTTCGAACCAGGCGTGACGGTCACGGCCGTGCTTCTTCGCGTGATACATCGCGATGTCTGCCCAATGGATCAGCATCTCGGCGTCCGGCAGCGAGACTCCGCTCCCGGGTTGCCGGCTGGACGCGAGGCCGACCGAGACCGTGACGTCGATCGTCAGGTCGGCGACCACGACCGGTGACGCAACCGCGCCAACGATATCGGCCGCGAGGCGGTCGGCACGCGCACGGTCACCCGCCTCGAAGGAAAACGCACAGGCGAATTCGTCGCCGCCCATCCGGGCGAATATCCCGTCCGACGGCAGCAGCCGCTCGATGCGGACGGCAGTTTCGACGAGCACCGCGTCCCCGGCCTTGTGGCCGCAGCGATCGTTGATCGTCTTGAAGTTATCGAGGTCGATCAGGAGCAGGGCGATCTCGTACCCGTTATCGCGTGCGGTGCCGAGCAAACCGTCAATCGCCGGGGTCACGCCGCGACGGTTGCGACAGCCGGTAAGCGGATCGGTTTCAGACAGCGTGCGGGCGTGTTCCTCGGCCTCGCGGCGAATGCCGACCTCGCGACGAAGCTCCTCGTAGCGGCGCCAGCCGAAGATCAGCAGCGCAATGTTGAGCAACAGGGCATTGGTCAGGAGCATGTCCGGCGGCCGGTCCAGGCCAAGCCAGCTGCGCAGAACCTGTGACATGACCCGACCGCCGATGCCGACGAACAAGATCACGGCCGCAACGGCAATCCCCAACGCTACGAAGTCGCGCTGCGCGCGCCCGAGCGGCTCGTTCTTCGCGCTGGTGCCCCGACCTGGGCTCAAGGCAGGATCTAGCGGAGCTCCCATGAGCGATCTCGTAAATGGATCATCCTTCCCATCCGGTTAATTGCCACCCGGGGTCCGCGCGGTTACAGGCGCGTCATGAGCAAGCGCTACTGGCTGATGAAGAGCGAGCCGGATTCCTTCGGCTGGGACCGGCTCGTCGAAGACGGCGGGACGGTGTGGGATGGTGTGCGCAACCACACCGCGAAATTGAACCTGCAGGCGATGAAGATCGGTGACCAGGCCTTTTTCTACCATTCCGTGACAGGCAAGGAGATCGTCGGCGTGGTCGAGATCACTCGCGACGGGATGAGCGATCCCAAGGACGACACCGGGACGTGGGCTGCTGTCGAGATCAAGCCGGTCAGCAAGTTGGAACGACCCGTGACGCTGGCCGAGATCAAGGGCGATCCCGCGCTCAAAGATATCGAGCTGGTGCGCCAGTCGCGCCTGTCGGTGGCGGAAATCCGCCCGCACGAGTGGCAACGCATCCTCGAGATGGCGAAGACCTAGGCCTTCGCGCGCAGGCCGCTAACGGTGGTTCCGGCGGCATTGAGCCGCTCGATGTCGCTGATGCAGTGGAGCAGCCGAATACCGCCGAGGCCCAGCGCCTGGTCGAGCCCGGCAGCGAATTCGTCGGCAGTCTCGACGCGCGCAGCCCAGCCGCCGAAGGCCCGGGCGAGGGCGGCGAAGTCGGGATTGGCCAGGTCGGTCGCCGTCACCCGGCCGGGGAACTCACGCTCCTGGTGCATGCGGATCGTGCCGTAGGAGCCGTTGTCGACCACGATTACCAGCAGGTCGAGACCGTATTGAGCGGCCGTTGCCAGCTCCTGCCCATTCATCAGGAAGTCGCCGTCGCCGGCGACCGCGACAACGCAGCGGTCGGGCAAGCGCAGCTTGGCCGCGATCGCAGCGGGCACGCCGTAGCCCATCGCGCCGCAGGTGGGGGCAAGCTGCGAGGGCCAGCCGGCATAAGGCCAATATCGGTGCCACCAGCCCGAGAAGTTGCCCGCGCCGTTGCAGATCACGCTGTCCGGCGGCAGCTTCGCGCGAGCGGTGGCGAGGCACCGGGCCAGGTCGAGCCTGGTCCCGTCGCTGGCGGGCGCAGACCAGGCGAGCCACTCTTCGTGTGCCTCGACCCCTGCGTCGAAGGACAGCAGCGAGCCGTCGTCCCACATCAGCGCGCTTTCGGCGAACTCACCCGTGTCGGCACAAATCGACAGGTCGGCGCTGTAGACGCGGTTGAGTTCGGCCGGGTCAGGGTGGACATGGACCAGCAATTGGCCGGGATGGTCGGGCGTAATCAGCGTGTATCCGTCGGTCGTCGCCTCGCCCAGCCTTGCACCGACCGCGAGCACCAGGTCCGCCGCCTTTATCCGCTCGACCAGCTTCGGACTGGGGCCGTAGCCGAGGTTGCCCGCATAGACCGGCGATGAGGGCTCGATCGCGTCTTGCCGGCGAAAAGCTGTCGCCACGGGTATCCCGAGCCGCTCGGCGAACATCTGGAAATAGGTGCGCGCCTTGGCGTCCCACCCCGCGCCGCCGACGATCGCCACCGGCGCCGCGGCATCGGCCAGCATCGCCCTCAGCGCGCTCAGTGCATTGGGGCAGGGCGCCTGCGCCGGACGATGGACATAAGGGCGCGGGACAGCGTTGTCTGCAGGGTCAGACAGCATGTCCTCGGGCAGCGCCAGGACCACCGGGCCGGGCCGGCCAGAGATCGCCGTGGCATAAGCGCGGGCGACGAACTCGGGGATGCGCGCCGCATCGTCGATGCGCGCGGCCCACTTGGCTACGGGTGCGAAGAACGCTTCGAAGTCGATCTCCTGGAATCCCTCGCGCCCACGCATCCCGCGCGCCACATCGCCGACGAACAGGATCAGCGGCTGCGAATCCTGAAACGCAACGTGAACGCCGATGCTGGCGTTGGTAGCGCCGGGGCCACGGGTGACGAAGGCGACGCCGGGCCGCCCGGTGATCGCCCCGTCGGCGCAGGCCATGAACGCCGCGCCGGCTTCCTGGCGGCAGGTGATGGTCTCGATGCCCTGATGACCGTGGAGCGCGTCGAGCACCGGCAGGAAGCTTTCGCCAGGCACGGTGAAAATGCGATCGCACTCCTGCTCGGCGAGGCAGGCCACGAGGAACTCGGCGGCGCTTGCGGTCATGGGGCGGCTGGTAGACGCCGCGATCGGGCGCGGCAATCCTATCCCATCTGTGGACAGTGTTCACACGCCGGGTGCCGATTGGTTACCTGCGCGTTAACATCCCATGATGCGTCGCTACCTGGTCTTAACCGACGAAAGCCGTCGTCACCCCTTTCTGGCGAGCTTGCCGGCGCAGGGTCGCCGTGCCGACGACAAGCCGGAGCCAAAATGGCGCCCGTTCGCTGTCGGCGCCGAGGACGTCCGTCAGTTCTTGATGGCCTATTGCGCCTGCCTGCTGGCGGTCGCGACCTTCATTTTCTGAAGCAGGTCACTCCGCCGCGGCGGCGGCTGCATCGCGCTCCGCCCGGTGCAGCATCCAACCGAGCCACGCCGACACCAGACACATAGCGGCGCTGAGCAGCACTTGCTCGACCAACGGCACACCGGCCCAGCTAAGCCCGCCGGCGAATACCGCGCCGATCACCATCGCGCCCGAGTTGACGATATTGTTCGCCGCCACGGTGCGCGCCGCTTGTCCCGGATCGACCTTGGTGGTCAGGAACGCATAGAGCGGCACCACGAACATGCCCCCGGCGATCGCGATCAACAGCAGCGAGACCAGGACCGGGATCGCCAGCGGCTGGGCGAGAAACTGCGGCACATCCATCAGACCGCCGCCGACCTGCACGCTCCACACCCGGCAGACGAGGTAGAAGCAGGCCACGAACAGACCCATCGCCAGGACCGAGGCCGGCGCGTGGCGGGCCGAGACGTCCCCCTTGAGCAGCGCGTTGACGGCGATCGATCCGATCGCGACGCCGATCGAGAAGATCACCAGGAACAGGCTGGCGACCTCCTTGCTCGCCAGCAGCACGTTCTTGGCCAGCGGCGGAAACTGGATGAACAAGACGGTGCCGATGGTCCAGAAGAAGCTGATCGCCAGGATCGCGTAGAACACTTCGCGGTCGTGCATGGTGTTGCGCACCAGCGCGATCGAGGCGCGAATCACGTGCCGGTCGATCGGCTGCTCAGGTACGAGCGGCGGGGCCGGGGGCACGCTCAGGCTCGTGAGGTAACCGAGGAGAGCCGTTACCACGACCCCGCCGGCCGCGACCTCGACCGGAATCCAGCCCGCCAGGATCGTGCCGCCGAGGATGGCGATGTAAGTGCCCGCCTCGACCAGCCCCGTGCCGGCGAGCACTTCGTCCTTGTGCAGATGCTGTGGCAGGATCGCGTACTTGATCGGCCCCATGAAGGTCGAGTGGACACCCATCGCCAGCAGAGCCAGCATCATCAGGGGGATGGCCACAGCGCTGATGAAATGGCCGCTCCAGGCGATCATCAGCCCGGCGCCGCCGACCAGCATGATGCCGATCTCGGCCAGCTTGATCCAGCGGATGATGGCGGCCTTGTCGCGCATGTCGGCGAGTTGCCCCGACAGAGCCGAGAGGATGAAGAACGGGAGGATGAACAGGCCCGACGCGATGGAGGAGAACTGCGCCTCGGCCTTTTCGGAGTTGTACACCCCGTAGACCACGAACAGCACCATCGCGTTCTTGTAGAGGTTGTCGTTAAACGCGTTGAACAGCTGGGTGGCGAACAGCGGCAGGAAACGGCGTTGGCGCAGCAGGTAAGTCGATGTCAGCATGCGTCGGCGTCGCGCCTTTTCTCCCGATCCGCGCGCGACCCTAGCTGCCTATCCGTTAACGGCAAGGGCGAAGGCGGGGTTTTTTGCGCCGCCGTTTGGCGCTAGGCCAATGGCGCATGCTCAGCTTGCCCAACGTCCTGACGCTTTCGCGTATCCTTGCGGTGCCGCTGCTCGCCTTCCTGCTGTGGTGGCCGGAATGGCAGTGGGGCTACGGGCTGGCGTTCGTGCTCTACTGCCTGATGGGGATAACCGACTATTTCGACGGCTACCTCGCCCGCTCGACCGGCGCGGTCTCGAAGCTCGGCGTGTTCCTCGATCCGATCGCCGACAAGATCATGGTCGCCGCCGTGATCCTGGTCTTGACCGCGCAAGGATACCTGCGCGGGCCCTACGTGGGCGACGCGCACGTGATCGCCGGATTGATCATCCTTGTGCGCGAGATCGCCGTGTCGGGCCTGCGTGAGTTCCTCGGCGGACTACAGGTATCGATGCCAGTCAGCCGCCTGGCCAAGTGGAAAACCACCTTTCAGCTCGTCTCGCTCGGCGCGCTGATCTTCGGCGGCGCGGTCGAAGGCGTGCCGTGCCATTCGCGGCTCGAATACTGCGGCACGCTTGCCCACCAATGGATCCACCTGGTCGGCCTGACCAGCCTGTGGGCCGCGGCGATCCTCACTCTGATCACGGGCTGGGATTACCTGAGGGTCGGCCTCAAGCACATGGATTAGGCCGGCGCCAGCCGCGCTTGCCGTTCGCAGCGCATCCATATCAGGACCAGCGGCAGCAGCGCGGCGCAGGCGAGCAGCGACAGGCCCGCGTCGGTGGCGAACGCTCCCGCCAGGCCGGCCCGTCCGTAGCCTTGGCCATCGAGCGCCTGCATGTAGGTGATCGGGAACGCGGTCGCAGCTTGCAGCAGGCCGAACTGGGTCGAGGCGAGCGGGTTGTCCTCGCCGATGGTGCGGAAAATGATGGTCGCCTCGACGACGAAGGCTGCCGACTGAAACACGTTCTCCCCCACCATTGCCAAGGCGAATACCCCCGGCACCCGCGGCAAGGCCAACAGCGAGAGAGTGAACAGCGCGCCCGCGCTGCCGATCAGGAGATAGAGCGCGAGCGGCGGCATGCGCTTTACCAGTGCCGGCACGAACAGCGCCCCGCACACCGCCGCCGCCGTGACCCCGGTACCCGCGAGCACAGCGACGAAACGCTCCGAGGCGGCGAAGTCGTGGCCAAGGCCGCCGAGCGAATTGGTCAGCGCGAACGACGAGGCTGGGAGGGAGAACAGCAACAGCGTCCGCAGCACGACCCGGCTTTGCAGCAACTGGCCGAGATCGTGCAGAAGCGTGCCGAAGCTTTCGCGCGCGCTGCGCCGTTCGGCGGTCGAGACCGGCACGATGACGAGCAGCAGCAGCGGCAAGGCGATCGCCAGCGCCACCGCCGGGGGACCCGAGCCGCCCGGAAGGCCGCGCAGCAGGGTGATGAACAAGATGGCGCCGAGACCGAAGCCGGCGACATTGCCGATGGTGAAGGTTGCGCCAAGACGCCCTTCGTCGCCATCAGGCACAAGGTTGCCGAGCCATCCGCCGAGCGCGTTGTAGAACAGGTTGGAAAAGAGGAAGCCGAGCACCAGGCTGGCGGTTAGGACGCCGACCGTATCCAGTTGCAGCAGGGCAAACCATCCGGTGAGCGCGGAAAGGGCGCCGAACGCCAGCGCATAGCTCCGGCGACTGAAGCGCACGTCGAGAATCGGCGCGAGGAGAAAGCCGCAGAAGGTCGGAATCATGGCGGCCGCCGTGATCGAGGCGATGATCGGCTGAGGGACGAGCCGCGCCGCAAGCAATTGCGGCACTGTGATCAGTACCAGAGCGCCGTACATCCCGAACGGCAGGTTCGCGAGCCCCATCCACGCGATCGGCACGGCGATTCGCAAGCCTCTCATCTGACCATCCCCCCGGGGATAGGTCCGCGAGCAAATGCTGCGCGGGCCGCGCGGGGAAGCTAGCACGTGCGGGCTCAGCCCGCGCGCAGTTCCTGCGCCAGCAGGCGGAATTCTTCCGCTCGTGGGCTGTTCTTGCGCCAGATGAGGGCGATTTCGCGGCTGGCGTGGGGTGCCTTCAGGGGCCTGGCAACGACGTGCGTCTCGTGCAGGATGCCGGCGTCGATCGCCATTTCCGGCAGCATCGTCACGCCCAGGCCGTTGTCCACCATCTGTACCAGCGTGTGCAGGCTGGTGCCGATCATCGTCGCGCTCGCGCGCAGCTCGGGACGGTTGCAGGCGGCGAGGGCGTGCTCCTTCAGGCAATGCCCGTCCTCGAGCAGCAGCAGCCTGCCTTCGTCGATCATCGCCGGGCTGACTTCGGCCGGTGGATCGAGCGGCTCGCCTTGCGGGAAAGCGACGAAGAGCTTGTCGCTCGCAATCGTTTCCTTGTCGACCTCGCCCGTCGCGAAGGGCAGCGCCAGGAGCACGCAATCGGCGCGGCCGTGGTGGAGCGATTCGAGCGCCGCGTCGCTGGTCTCCTCGCGCAGAAACAGCTTCAGTTGCGGGCGCTCGCGCCTGAGCCGCGGGAGCATGCGCGGGAGCAGGAACGGGGCGATGGTCGGGATCACGCTCATCCGCAGCTCTCCGGCGAGCGGCTTGCCGCTGGCCTGGACCAGGTCCGACAGTTCCTCCGCCTCGCGCAGGAGCCGATGAGCCTTGGCGACGACCGCGTTGCCGAGGGGAGTGAAGCGCACCACCCGCCGGCTGCGCTCGACCAGCGTCACGCCGAGCAGCGATTCCAGCTCGCGGATGCCGGCCGAAAGCGTCGATTGCGAAACGAAGCACGATTCCGCCGCGCGGCCGAAGTGGCCGTGCTCCTGCAGTGCCACCAGATATTGCAACTGCTTGATCGTGGGCAGGTAGGTGGTCACTCCGCCGCGTCTTCGTGCACTGTCGCGCCGTCTTCCGGAACATCGGCGATGCGGGTCATCTTGAGCTTGCCGGCCTCGACTCCGAAGCCGAGCTTGCCTTCGACCAGTTCGAGCGCGTCGCGGCCGAAGACCTCATAACGCCAGCCTTGCAGCACCGGCAGGTCGCGCACGCCGGCGGCCAGTGCTTCCAACTCGTCCGATCGGGTGAGCAGGCGGCTGGCGACGTCGATCTCACGCGTACGGATCTTCAGTAGCAGCTTGAGCAAATCGGCCACCAGCGCCCCTTCCTTGCCGAGAGGGGCACCGCGTTTGGGCTTGTCGGGCAGCTCGTCGGCCGGCAGGGGTTCGGCCTTGGCGAGGACCTTCATCAACCGCTTGCCGATGTCGTTGTCCCTCCACGCTTGCGAAAGTCCCCGGACCTTGGCCAGCTCTTCCTGCGCCTTGGGCGGATGGCTGGCGACGTCGGCCAGGGTTTCGTCGCGCATGATCCGGCCACGCGGGATATCCTTTGCCTGGGCTTCGCTTTCGCGCCAGGCGGCGACCGCTTTCAAGCGCCCGAGCACTGCCGGGCTGCGGCTCGGCGCGCGGATGCGGTGCCAGGCGGTTTCGAGGTCGTTGGCGTAGTTCGCCGGATCGGCGAGCTTCTCCATCTCGGCGTCGAGCCAGCTGCCGCGCCCGGTCTTGATCAGCTTCTTGAGCAGGCGGGGGAATATCTTGGCGAGGTAGGTGACGTCGCCGATGGCGTATTCGATCTGCCGTTCGGTCAGCGGCCGGCGGCTCCAGTCGGTGAAGCGGGCGCCCTTGTCGATCGTCTTGCCCATCCAGCTTTCGACCAGATTGGCGTAGCCGATCTGCTCGCTCTGGCTCACGGCCATCATCGCGATCTGGGTATCGAAGATCGGGTGCGGAGTGCGTCCGGTCAGGTTGTAGATGATCTCCACGTCCTGGCCGCCGGCGTGAAAGACCTTGAGCACGTCCTCGTTGTTGCAGAACAGCTCGAGCATCGGTGTCAGGTCGATCCCGTCGGCCAGCGGGTCCATCGCGGCGGCCTCCTCCTCGTTCCCGAGCTGCACCAGGCACAGCAGCGGGTAGTAGGTGTTCTCGCGCATGAACTCGGTGTCGACGCAGACGAACTGGCTCTTCGCCAGCCTCTCGCACAGATCGGCCAGTTCCTCGGTCTTGGTAATCAGCGGGTGTATTTTCATTACCGGTTTTCTATAGGGCGCGCAGACCGGCGCCCGTGCTGCTGCAGGTCGGCTTGACAAGCGAAAGGCCATCGCCTGTTAGCGCCGGCTCCCTAGCGCCATAAACCGCCCAAACGAAAGAGTCTCGATGCACGCCTACCGTTCCCACAACTGCGCTGCGCTTCGCGATAGCGACGTCGGTCAGGCCGTGCGCCTCTCGGGCTGGGTTCATCGCAAGCGAGATCACGGCGGAATCCTGTTCGTCGACTTGCGCGATCATTACGGGCTGACCCAGATCGTGGCAGATTCGGACTCGCCCGCGCTGGCGCTGCTCGAAGGCTTGCGGGTGGAGTCGGTCGTGACCATCGACGGCGAGGTCAAGGCGCGCACGCCCGAGACAGTCAACGCGAACCTGCCGACCGGCGCGGTGGAAGTCTATGCCCGCGCCGCAGCCGTCCAGAGCCGCGCCGAAGAGCTGCCGATGCCGGTGGCGGGGGAGCAGGAATACCCAGAGGACATTCGCCTCAAGTACCGCTTCCTCGATTTGCGGCGCGACACGATGCACCGCAACGTCATGCTCCGCAGCCAGGTGATCGCCAGCTTGCGGCGGCGGATGCACGAGCAGGGCTTCATGGAGTTCCAGACGCCGATCCTGAGCGCTTCGAGCCCCGAGGGCGCGCGCGATTTCCTGGTGCCGAGCCGGCTGCATCCGGGCACCTTCTACGCGCTTCCGCAGGCGCCGCAGATGTTCAAGCAGCTGCTGATGGTCGCCGGCTTCGACCGTTATTTCCAGATCGCCCCGTGTTTCCGCGACGAGGACTTGCGCGCCGACCGCTCGGCCGAGTTCTACCAGCTCGACTTCGAGATGAGCTTCGTGACCCAGGAAGACGTGTTCGCCGCGCTCGAGCCGGTGCTCGCCGGCTGCTTCGAGGAATTCGCCGCCGGCAAGCGCGTGACGCCGGCGGGAACATTCCCCCGCATTCCTTATGCGGAAGCGATGCTGAAGTACGGCACCGACAAGCCCGATCTGAGAAATCCGCTGGTTATCACCGACGTCTCCCAGCATTTCAAGCAATCGGGCTTCGGTCTGTTCGAGAAGATCGTCGGTTCCGGCGGCGTTGTCCGCGCAATTCCAGCGCCGGGCACGGCCGAGAAGAGCCGCAAGTTCTTCGACGACATGAACGAGTGGGCGAGGCGGGAAGGCTTCGCGGGTCTCGGCTACGTGACCCGCAAGGGCGGAGAGTTCGGTGGCCCGATCGCCAAGAACCACGGCCCCGAGAATATGGAGAAGCTCTACGCCGAGCTCGGCCTCGGGCCGGACGACGGGCTGTTCTTTGCCGCGGGCAAGGAGAAGGAAGCGGTCAAGCTCGCCGGCGCCGCGCGCACCCGAGTGGGCGAGGAGTTGGGGTTGATCGAGCAGGGCTGCTTCAAGTTCTGCTGGATCGTCGACTTCCCGATGTACGAATACGACGAGGATCTGAAGAAGATCGACTTCAGCCACAATCCGTTTTCGATGCCGCAGGGCGAGATGGATGCGCTGGAGAATCAGGACCCGCTGACGATCCTCGCGTGGCAGTACGACATCGTTTGCAATGGCTATGAACTTAGCTCTGGCGCGATCCGGAACCACCGGCCGGAGATAATGTACAAGGCCTTCGAGATCGCAGGATACTCGAAGGACGAGGTCGACGAAAACTTCTCGGGCATGATCGAGGCGTTCAAGCTGGGCGCGCCGCCGCATGGCGGCTCCGCGCCTGGGATCGACCGCATCGTGATGCTGCTGGCCGACGAGCCGAACATCCGCGAGGTGATCGCCTTCCCGATGAACCAGCGCGCGCAGGACCTGATGATGGGCGCGCCCTCGCAGGTGGGCATGAAGCAACTGCGCGAGCTGCACATTCGCACCATCGAGCCGCCGAAGGCGGAGGGCGCCTAGATCCTCCCCATTTTCCGCGTAGCGGCAAATGGGGAGGGGGACCGCCACGCCGAAGGCGTGGTGGTGGTGGAGGGGTAGTTCTTACGCCCGATTGCCCCTCCGTCAGTCCTTCGGACTGCCACCTCCCCATTTGCCCTGACGGAAAAATGGGGAGGATCGTTACCTCACCTCGTCGCTTGCGGCGCCGCCGCGGCAGCATTGTCGGGAAGGCCGCCGAACTGGCCGACCAGTTTCGTGTACGCGTCGAGATAGGCCAGCACGATCACCTGACCGATGTCGGTGTTCTGGTACCCTGTGCCACCTGCCGCCGCAAAACCACCCCACCAGCCGCCACCGCCGCCGCCCCCGAAGGAAATGTCCGACTTGCGGGCATAACCTTGAATCAGTGCCTCTTCCTCGGTGGTACGGGCGTTAACCAGAGACAGGGTGACGCTGGCTTCTTTCTTCTTCACGCTCAACCCGCCCGCGATGCCACCCAGAAATGAATGGCCAAGCAAACCGCCGGCGACCGCGCCGACGCCGCCGCCACCGCTATTGGAGTTGCTGGTGACGATATCGGGCTGGAGGAAGTAGTCCGCGGCCTTCACCTGACCTTTCCCGAGGTTGGAACCCCTCTGCAACTCGCCGTCATCGGCAAGCGCGCGCTCCATGGCCCGGCTCTGCATCGAGCGGCCGCGATTGACGAGCGTGAAGCAGCCGGATTCCTGCACGAAAACCTTGATCACCGCTTCCGGGCTGCCGAGATTCAACTCGCGCCACCACTGGTTGTCGGGTTCGACGATGGCCACGGTGCCGAGCTTGTGCGTGCAGTGCGGAATCTGCGCCTGACCCTTCTGCTGCGCCTTCTGGCCGGACGACTCGCCCTTGGCTGCGGCCGGCGAGGCTCCGGTGATCAAGACAATCGCCGTCGCCGTGCCAACAATCTTGCGAAAATTCATGGATATGCTCCCCCAAACAGTCCCGATGCGGAAGAAAGGCACTGTTACCGTCCCCCGGCGCGACCCCGACTATCTCCTAGCAAGTTCACGCGCGGAATGCATCCACGACAAGCGGCGATGGGCAAATTCCATGGCACTTGCCACCGCGCGCGGCGTTCATTAGGGCGAAAGCCAAATCCAAACCCCCAAATCCGAGAGGGCAGCACATGAGCGATACCGCCGACCGCGTTAAGAAGATCGTCGTCGAGCACTTGGGCGTCGAAGAAGACAAGGTCACGCCGGACGCGAGCTTCATTGACGATCTTGGCGCCGACAGCCTCGACATCGTCGAGCTGGTGATGGCTTTCGAAGAGGAATTCGGCGTCGAGATCCCCGACGATGCTGCCGAGAAGATCAACACCGTCGGCGATGCCAACAAGTACATCGAAGAGCACAAGGGCTAAGCCCGCTCACCCGTCGCGGACGGTCCCGCCGATCGTGGACGGGGATGGAAGGCTCAGCCCACGGCTGGGCCTTCGTGGTTTCGGAGAATGAGTATGCGCCGTGTCGTGGTAACCGGATTGGGCCTGGTCACTCCGCTGGGAAGCAGCGTGGAGACGACCTGGGCGAACATCCTCGCCGGAAAGAGCGGGGCGGGGCCGATCACGCATTTCGACGCGAGCGAATACAAGTGCCGCATCGCCTGCGAGGTCAAGCCGGCGGATCACGAATACGGGTTCGATCCGGACAAGCGTGTCGATCACAAGGTCCAGCGCCAGGTCGATCCGTTCATCGTCTTTGGCATCGATGCCGCGGGCCAGGCGATCGAGGACGCCGGGCTTGTCGAGATGGACGAGGCGACGCGGCTGCGCGCCGGCTGCTCGATCGGTTCGGGCATCGGCGGGTTGCCCGGGATCGAGAAGGAATCGCTGGTTCTCGCCGAAAAGGGTCCGGGACGCGTCAGCCCTCACTTCGTCCACGGCCGCCTGATCAATCTCATCAGCGGGCAGGTATCGATCAAGTACGGCCTGATGGGGCCGAACCACGCGGTCGTCACTGCCTGTTCGACCGGCGCGCACTCGATCGGCGACGCTGCGCGGATGATCAAGGACGGCGATGCAGACATCATGCTCGCCGGCGGGGCGGAAGCGACGATCTGCCCGATCGGCATCGCCGGCTTCGCCCAGGCGCGCGCGCTGTCGACCGCGTTCAACGATCAGCCCGAGAAGGCAAGTCGTCCCTATGACGAGGGGCGCGACGGCTTTGTGATGGGCGAGGGCGCGGGCGTCTTGGTGCTCGAAGAATATGAGCACGCCAAGGCGCGCGGCGCAAAGATGTACGCCGAAGTGGTCGGCTATGGCCTCTCTGGCGACGCCTACCACGTCACCGCGCCGCACCCGGAAGGTTCGGGCGCCTACCGCTCGATGGAAATGGCGCTGCGTAAGGCGGGCTTGGCCCCGAGCGATATCGACTACATCAATGCCCACGGCACATCGACCCCACTCGGCGACGAGTTGGAGCTGGGCGCGGTGCGGCGGTTGTTCGGCGATGCGATCAAGACCGTGTCGATGAGCAGCACCAAGTCGGCGATCGGCCATTTGCTTGGGGGCGCGGGCGCGGTCGAAAGCATCTTCTGCATCCTCGCCATGCGCGACCAGATCGCCCCGCCGACCCTGAACCTCGACAACCCCTCGGCGGGTTGCGAAGGGGTCGACCTGGTGCCGCACAAGGCCAAGCCCCGGCCGATCAGGGCGGTGCTCAACAACAGCTTCGGCTTCGGCGGTACCAACGCCAGCCTCGTCATGAAGCAGGTCGACTGAGGTGAGACGCCCCGGCCGCCTCGCGGCCATTGCGGTTGCCATCCTGGCGCTGCTTTTCGTCGGCAGCTGGTGGGGCTTCGGGGTCGTCGAGAAAGACACCGACTTCGTCGTTCCGCGCGGCGCGAGCCTGGGAACAGTCGCGCAGAAGCTCGAGAATGATCATGTGATCGGTTCGGCCAGCGGCTTCTTGTGGCGCGCCAGGCTGTTCGGCAGCTCGGACCCGATCAAGGCCGGCGAGTTCCGGTTGCCGAAGGGCGCCAGCCGCGCCGACATCCTCGAGATCCTGCAGCACGGGAAGCCGATCCGCCGTTTCGTCACGGTCCCGGAAGGGATGCCGGCGATCATGGTCTACGAGCGTCTGATGCGCGAGCCCCTGCTGACCGGTGCGATCCCGCTTCCCGCCGAAGGATCGGTCCTGCCCGAAAGCTATGACTTCGAGCGCGGAGAATCGCGCGCGGCGGTGCTGGCGCGAATGCAGCAGGCCATGACGAAGACGCTCGCGGCTTTGTGGGCCAAGCGCGAAGTCGGATCGTGCCCGGTGGCCAATCCGCAGGAGGCCATCACGCTGGCCGCGATCGTCGAGAAGGAAACCGCCAAGCCCGCCGAGCGGCCGATCGTCGCCGGGGTCTATTGCAACCGCCTGCGCATCGGCATGAAGTTGGATGCCGACCCCACGGTGATCTATCCGATCACCAAGGGCAAGCCGCTCGGGCGGCGGATCCTGAAGTCGGAGCTGAACGCCGTCACGGGTTACAACACGTACCGTGAGGTCGGGCTTCCGGCCGGGCCGATCACCAACCCCGGCCGAGCCAGCATAGGCGCGGTGCTCAACCCTGCGCCGAGCGACTACCTCTATTTCGTCGCCGACGGCCGCGGTGGCCACGTTTTCGCGCGCACCCTCGCCGAGCAGGAGGCGAACAAGGCCAAGTGGTTCGCCATCCGCCGCGCGCGCGGAGAGATGTGATCCCGGATCAAGTCCGGGATGACGGGCCGGATCAAGTCCGGGATGACGGGCTTGCGCCGCTGATCGTGACCGCCGAGCTGCCGCGCGATCCGCACGCGTGGGCGGAGGCGCTGCGGCAGGCGCACTATCCTGCGGAGCGGAACCGTGTGCCCGCGCACGTCACGCTGTTTCGCGCCTTGCCGCCTTCGTGCGAGGACGAGCTGCGCGACGCGCTCGCCGCCGCGGCGCGAGAGCGCGCGCCGGTGCCGGCGCGGCTCGGCGGCGTCATCCTGCTGGGGCCAGGGACCGCCGTCGGTATCGCCAGCCCCGCCATGCTGGCGCTGCGCGCGGACCTGGCCGATCATTTTGGCGCCCTTCTGACACCGCAGGACCGGCCCCAGCCGCGCCTGCACATTACCCTCCAGAACAAGGTGTCGGAGAAGGAGGCGAGGGCGCTCCAGGCCGAACTCGCGCGCACGCTGCAGCCGCGCGATTTCCGCTTCGCCGGCCTGGCGCTGCACCGCTACCGCGGCGGGCCGTGGGAGTTCGTCAAACGCTGGAGCTTTCGCGGTTGACCCGCCAAATCGCGCACCCTAAATGCGCGCCCTGCCTCAGAGCATACGACTTGGGGCGGAGTAGCTCAGTTGGTTAGAGCAGGGGAATCATAATCCCCGTGTCGGGGGTTCGAGTCCCTCCTCCGCTACCATCCTTCCGCAATATCAGGCGAGCGAGCGGAGCTTGGACGTTGCGCCCTCCGGGCCGAGGTCCAGCGCCTCGCCTGCGCCGAAGGACCGCCGAGGGATTGCCCTAGAAGACGGCAATCGCCGCGTGGACGATCAACATGAGCAACACCAGGCTCGACAGGACGAAGAGCGCGAACCGCACCATCACCTTGTTGACCGTCGCCTGGACCAGCGAATGGAGTACTCGCAGCGCCACGTAAGCCCAGCCGAACCAGGCATTGAGGCCGTCGCCCCAGCCGATGATGGCAAGGGTGATCGCGACCGCATAAAACACCGTGGGTGCTTCGTGCAGGTGGTTGTAGTTATGGGCTTTCCACTGCACCTCCGGCGCCAGGACATTGTCGAGCTTCGCCGCGGGATCGCGCACGATACGGTCGGGATCGATTTTTGCCGCTTTCATCGCCGGGATGCGCGTGGCGTACATCCACAGCCACATCACCATCGTCCACGCCGCCAGCGCGACGACCGGCTGCAGGATGCCCATTCCGACCATGTTCGTTCCTCCCCCGAAGACCCGGCGAGAAACTGCGACCGGCGGCTCCCGGTGTCAATCGGCGGAGGCGAGAACCCGGGCGAAGGCGGCTGGGTCGACGTTGCCGCCGCTGAGCACGATGGCCGTGCGCCCGTCGAGCGCGACCTTGCCGGCGAGCACCGCCGCCAGGGCTGCCGCCCCGCCGGGCTCGATGACAAGACGCAGCCGCGCGAACGCGAAGCGCTGCGCTGTGCGGACTTCGGCTTCCGATACGGCGAGGCCCTTCGGCACGCGTTCCTGCACCACCGCGAAGTTGATCGGCCGCGTGGCCAGAGTCTGCAGCGCGTCGCAGGCGGTCGGCGGTGGATTGGCGCCGACGGCGACGATTTCGCCGGCCTCGAGGCTGCGGCGCACGTCGTCCCAGCCTTCGGGCTCGACCGGGACGATCTCCGCGTCGGGGCAGGCGAGGGCGAGGCCCGCGGTGAGGCCGCCGCCGCCACACGGGGCAACGATCCGCGTCGGGGGACCGCCCGCGCGCTCGGCCATCTGTGCGGCGATCTCGATCCCGGCGCTGCCCTGGCCCTCGATCACCCACGGATCCGCGTAGGCGTGGACCAGCGTCGCGCCGCGATCGGCGACCAACCGGCTCGCGACCTCGTCACGGTCCTCGCCGCCGGGGCGGTCGTAAAGCACCACTTCGGCGTCGAGCGCGCGGGTGTTGGCCAGCTTCACCTCCGGTGCGTCGACCGGCATGACGATCGTCGCAGGTATGCCCAGCTCGCGCGCCGCCCAGGCGACTCCTTGCGCGTGGTTGCCGCTCGACACGCCGACCACGCCGCGCGTGCGCTCATCGTCGGAAAGGTCGCTCAGCCGGTGCCACGCGCCGCGAATTTTGAACGCGCCGACCGGCTGCAGGCATTCGGCCTTGGCCCACACGGTCACCCCGCCGATCTCTATCGGCAGGAGCGGCGTCGGCGGCAGGATGGCGGCGACTTTCTCCGCCGCGCGGAGCACGCCCTCGCGCGTTGGCGCCCTCATTCTTGTGGCCTCTGTCATCGTCGTGCCCACGTGGCATATTTACCTGCAGCCCTCCAGCGTCTAACCGCCGCGCCCTTCCGGGAACCTGCCCGCAAAAGCGCCCGTTGCCCGACCGAGCCGAAGGATTGCCAAATGAACGACACCCAGATCAACGACACGCGCAAGGCCGAGCTGCTCTCGACCACCGTCGAGCACATCGACATTCGCGAATTCGACGCGCGCCCGCTGATCGATTCGATGGGCAAGATGAGCTTCACCAGCCGCGACCTCGCCCGCGCGACGCGCATCTACAACCAGATGCTCGAGGACAAGGACTGTACGGTGTTCCTGGTCATCGCCGGCAGCACCAGCGCGGCGGGCTGCATGGACCTCTATGCCGAACTGATTCGCAGCAACATGGTCGATTGCGTTGTCGCCACCGGCGCGACGATCGTTGACATGGATTTCTTCGAAGGGCTTGGCCACAAGCACTACCAGGCCCTCGAAATCCCCGACGACGACACGCTACGCTCGCTCTACATCGACCGCATCTACGACACCTACATCGACGAGGAGCAGCTGCAGGACTGCGACTTCACGATCAACAAGATCGCCAACGAACTCGAGCCGAAGGCCTATTCGAGCCGCGCCTTCATCCGCGAGATGGGCAAGTTCCTCGTCGAGCACGGCAAGAAGGACAACTCCCTCGTCAAGCTCGCCTACGAGCACGACGTGCCGATCTTTTGCCCGGCCTTCGTCGACAGCTCGGCCGGCTTCGGGCTGGTCAAGCACCAGGTGGACCGGATGAAGGAGGGCAAGCCCTACCTGATGATCGACGCCGTGGCCGACTTCCGCGAGCTGACCGAGATCAAGATCAAGAGCGGCGATTCGGGCCTGCTGATGGTCGGCGGCGGGGTGCCCAAGAACTTCATCCAGGACACCGTCGTGTGCGCCGAAATCCTCGGCCATGAGGACGTGAGCGTGCACAAGTACGCGGTCCAGATCACCGTCGCCGACGTGCGTGACGGCGCGTGCTCGTCCTCGACGCTGCAAGAGGCCGCGAGCTGGGGCAAGGTCAACACCGGCATCGAGCAGATGGTCTTCGCCGAAGCCGGCAGCGTGATGCCGCTGCTGGCGAGCGACGCCTGGCACCGCCAGCAGAGCAGGACCCGCGAGCCGCGGCG
>Ga0105246_10000209_pt1 | contig 29632 bp, 27 predicted proteins | sample KBSM64metaG_FD_99694 | JGI IMG/M metagenome (GOLD analysis project Ga0105246, IMG submission 99694) | Miscanthus rhizosphere microbial communities from Kellogg Biological Station, Michigan, USA - KBS M6-4 metaG | ecosystem: Host-associated > Plants > Roots > Rhizosphere > Soil | place... | reverse complement strand
TGAGGAGAAGGACAGCGGTGGCAGCAACTGCTTTGTGTTTCATGGGAGGTCGTGGCCTTTCACCGGAGCAGATAGGGCATGTTGACCGTCACGGCTCCGGTGGGACAGCGGGCCGCGCAGGGGCCGCAGTACCAGCACTCGTCGACGTGCATGTACGCCTTGTGGGTCTGCGGGTCGATGGCGAGCGAGTCGAGCGGGCACATGTCGACGCAGAGGGTGCAGCCGTCGATGCACTTGGACTCGTCGATGGTCACGGGCACGTCCGCCGGCTGGGCCGCCAAAGGCATGGCTGTCTCCAGGAAACGGGTCTGAAAGGGTCAGGGAGAGGTCACAGGGAGCGGTGCAGCAGACCGCTCATGGTGATGCGGTCGCCGCGGAAGCGGATGAACTCCAGGTCGACCGGGCGGCCGTCGGCGAGGTGCGTGAGCCGTTCCAGCATGAGAACGGCCGCGCCGCGCGGGGCTTCGAGTACGGCGGCGGAGTGGGTGTCCGCGTTGACCGCCTCCAGGGTGATCTCGGCGTGCCCGAGACGCCGGCCGGTGATCGTCTCCAGGAGGCGGAAGACGTCGGTGTTCTCCAGGTCGGCGCCGAGCAGGGCGGTGCCGATGTCGAGCGGGATGTAGGTGAGGTCGAGGGAGAGGGGGAGGCCGTTCAGGCGGCGCAGGCGTTCGATGTAGAGGACGTCGTCGCCCGCGGGGACGTGGAGGCGTTCGGCGACCGGGGCGGGTGCGGGGGCGGGGCCCACGGTGCGGACCTCGTTGGTGACCGTGCCGTGCTCGTGGAGGGTTTCCGCGAGGCCCATCAGGCGGTCGAGCCCGTGCGGGTACTTCTCGGCGACGACCACGGTGCCCACTCCGGGGAGCCGTTCCACGAGGCCTTCGGCCCTGAGCAGGTCCAGGGCCTGGCGGACGGTGTTGCGAGTGGCGCGGTACTCCGTGGCGAGGGTCGTCTCGTGCGGGAGTGTGCCGTCCGGGAAGCCGCCGGCCAGGAGCTGGTGGCGGAGCAGATCGGCAAGCTGCCTGGCCTGGTCGGCACGCAACCGACGCCGCGCACGGTGGGCGGCGACGGTGGTCGCGCCCTGGCCGGCGTGGTCTCGGATGCGGTCGGCGGGAGGCATGTCTCGAACCATAGCGAGCTGGTAGGGAATGCAGTGTTGCAGCAGTGTTGCGCCACTTGCCGGTGCGTCAGGTAGGGCGCCGACCTGCGCATACGTCTGCTTCGGAGCAACATCTGCCACGACGCGCGATCCCGTCCGGCATGCAGGCGTCAGGTGTGCACGGACGAGACCAGCTCAGCAATTCCAGCCCGTCCGGCGTTTGAGGAGGAGGCCGTTCAGGCCGAAGCGTGGCTGGGGGCGGCAGCCCCAGGGCAGGGTCACCCCAGCGCGGTGAGCCCAGGCGCGAACGCGATCAGCAGCGGCAGCAACGGCACCAGCGCCGCCACTGCCGTCGTCAGCGCGCGGTGCCGGCGCCCCAGGCGCGGCGGCGGCTCCAGGAGGCGGTCGACACGCTCGCCGAGCAGGCGGTGGCTGGAGGCGCAGGACAGGACGCCGCGGTGCTGGTTCAGCTCGATCAGCGCCAGCGCGGTGGTCAGATGCCCGCAGCGGCGGGACGCCGTGTCGTCCGCGGCCAGCTCCACCAGACGGTGGGTCTGCTCGCAGAAGTGGGCGAACAGTGGGATGCGGGGGAAGCCGGTGGCCAGCGCGCTCGACAGATGCAGCAGCCAGTCGTGGTGCGCCCGCGCATGATCGCGTTCATGCGTCAGGACCGCGTCGAGCTGGTGGTCGGTGAGGCGGTGCAGGGCGCCCGTCGTGACGACCAGCTGCGGCGGGTGGCCGGGCATCCACCAGGCGTCCGGGTACTCGTCCTCCAGCACCAGCAGGGGGCCGCGAGCCGCCTCCTCCAGTCCGGCGGGCAGCTCGGGGGCGCGTTCACGCAGGTGCGCCCGGGTCTGTCCGCGGTGGCGGCGCGCCTCGACGAGTTCGCGGGCGAGCATCGCCGTCGTCCAGGCGGCTCCGCAGGCCAGCAGCAGGGTGAGGGCCGCGGACCAGGCGGGGGCGGCCGTCAGGTCGTATGCCGCGGTCACCGCCGGCGGCGCGGGCGCGAAGACGTGGTCGCGGAAGGTGTGGAAGACGGCGGCCGCGCCCAGCACGAGCGCCGTCAGACAGCACAGCAGGACGGTGGCGACCAGGCACTGCCACGCCCACAGTGCGACCACGGGCTCCCGCTCGGGCCACGCCGACCGCACCAGCGCACGCGGAACCGGCACTGCGGCCATCAGGGCGACGACGCTCAGCAGGAGCAGGCAGACGGTCATGCCACGGTCTCCGGATCCTGGTCGGAGGAAGGGGCGGGGCGGTGCGGTGGTGCGGCTCGGCGCACAAGACGCCCGCCGCCAGTATGACGGCGAACGGCGCGGGAGTCAGGGGACGACGGCCATCCCGTACGACACACCTCGTACGTCTCGCCCGTTTCGTACGACCGCCCGCACGCCCCGTACGGCCGCCGTCACGCCCCGCAACTTCCGCTCACTCCACCGCGCTTGCCACGATCCGGCCGCTCACGTCGCCGAGACCCACGCGGGTCCCGCCCGGTCCGGGCGCCCACGCCGACAACGTCACCACGTCGCCGTCCTCCAGGAACGTCCGCTTGCCCTCGGGAAGTTCCAGCGGATCGCGACCGTTCCAGGTCAGCTCGAGCAGCGACCCGCGCTGCGCGGGCTCCGGGCCGCTGACCGTGCCCGACCCGTACAGGTCGCCGGTCCGCAGGGAGGCGCCGTTGACCGTCATATGGGCCAGCTGCTGTGCGGCCGTCCAGTACATGGTGGAGAACGGCGGCTCGGACACGACGGAGCCGTTGATCGCGACGGAGATCCGCAGGTCGTAGCCGCCGGGCTCGTTGCCCGAGTCGGCTGCGTCGTCCAGATACGGCAGCAGCGCATGGGTCCGCTCCGGCGGCGCCACCCGTGCGTCCTCCAGTGCGTCCAGCGGGGTGATCCACGCCGACACCGACGTGGCGAAGGACTTGCCGAGGAACGGGCCGAGGGGGACGTACTCCCAGGCCTGGATGTCGCGCGCGGACCAGTCGTTGAGCAGGCACAGCCCGAAGACGTGCTCCCGGAAGTCGCCGAGCGCCACCGGCCTTCCCTGCTGCGAGGGCACACCCACCACGAAACCGACCTCGGCCTCGATGTCCAGGCGGACGGACGGCCCGAAGACCGGAGCCGCATCGGCCGGGGCCTTGCGCTGCCCGGACGGGCGTACGACGTCCGTGCCCGACACCACGACCGTGCCGGACCGCCCGTGGTAACCGATCGGAAGGTGCTTCCAGTTCGGCGTCAGCGAGTCCGCGGCGTCGGGGCGGAAGATCTGGCCGACGTTGCGGGCGTGGTTCTCGGAGGCGTAGAAGTCCACGTAGTCCGCGACCTCGAAGGGGAGGTGGAGCGTCACCGACGCCAGCGGATGCAGGAAGGCCTCGACGGCCTCCTGGTGCGCCGGCACCGTCACCCAGGCCGTCAGCGCGCGCCGCACGTCCGACCAGGTGGTGCGGCCCGCGGCGAGCAGCGGGTTCAGCGAGGGCTGCGCGAGCAGGGAGGCGTACGGCGAGCCGAGGGCCCGCGCCGACGCGCCCGCGTCGAGGACATGGTCGCCGAGCCGGACGCCGACGGTCCGCTCCGTCGAGCCGGCGGGGGAGAAGACGCCGTACGGGAGGTTGTGCGGACCGAAGGGATCGCCCTCGGGGACATCGAAGGGGGGCATGGGGTGCTGCCTCACTCTCACTGTGTCGCGAACCGTCTGTCGTGTGCCACCTGCGCGAACCGTTATATGGCCGCTGTGTGGCCGCGCCACACGTTACGGCTGCGTTGCCGGTCTTGGGCAGTGTCTAAAGAGTTTGCAATGTCCGAATTGGGCTTGTCGGACGTGGCAATTCCGGCTTAGCGTCCTTTGGGGGACACGGACGGGGTGGGTCCGGTCCGTAGGGGGGACGCGTGGGGGGACCCGTGGCCAGCAGCACGCGCAGTGTGCCTTTCATGGCCGATCGTGAAGTGCCCGGCCTGATCGTCAAGTTCGGCGACTACCCGCTGCACCACGGTGGCGTCGGTGCGATTCGCAGCCTGGGCCGCCTCGGCGTGCCGATGTATGCGATCACGGAGGACCGTTACACACCCGCCGCCTCTTCCCGCTATCTCAAGAAAGCCTTCGTCTGGCCGACCACCGGCACGGAGGACCCCGCCCACCTGGTGGAGGGCCTGCTGCGCATCGGGCGCCGCATCGGCCGTCCCGCCGTCCTCGTCCCCACCGACGAGGAGGCAGCCGTCCTGATCGCCGAGCACCAGGACGAACTCGCCGGCCGTTTCCTGTTCCCGCGGGTCGAGCCCGCACTGCCCCGCCGCCTCGCGAGCAAGCAGGGCCTGCACGAACTGTGCGTGGAACACGGCATCCCGAGCCCTACGGCCGCCTTCCCGCAGTCGTACGACGACATCGTCACGTTCGCCGAGAAGGCCCGCTTCCCGGTGGTGGCAAAGAACCGTGAGGCGTTCGTACGGCGCAAACGACCGGCGGTGAACGGCACGACACGGATCACCTCCCGCGAGGGCCTGCTCAGGCTCGCCCGGGACTGGGGCGAGCACCCCGGGGTGATCCTCCAGGAGTACCTGCCGAGGGAGGACGCCGAGGACTGGATCGTGCACGCCTACTTCGACCAGGACTCGACCCCGCTCGCCATGTTCACCGGCGTCAAGGTGCGCTCCTGGCCGCCGCACGCGGGCATGACGGCCAACGCATACGTCGTCGACAATCCGGAACTCGCGGACATCGCCGCGCGTTTCATCAAACAGATCGGCTTCACCGGCATCATCGACCTCGACCTGCGCTTCGACCGGCGCGACGGACAGTACAAACTCCTCGACTTCAACCCACGCATGGGCGCCCAGTTCCGGCTCTTCGAGAACGAGTCGGGGGTGGACGTCGTCCGCGCCATGCATCTCGACCTGACCGGCCGCACCGTCCCGGAGGGGGAACAGCGGGCCGGCCACCGGTACATCGTGGAGAACATCGACCTGCCCGCCCTGCTCGCCTACCGCCGCAGCGGCTATACGACGCCGCACGCACCGGCGCACGCGAGCGGGACGGAGCTGGCCTGGTTCGCGGGTGACGACCCGCTGCCGTTCCTCACGATGCTTGCGCGCTTCGTGCGGCCGGGCGCGAAGCACCTGTATCAGCTGTGGCGGACCAACCGCCGTGGCAGCACCACCAGTTCGGGCGGCTAGCCGACCGGTCAGCCGCCCGAGACGAACCACACGAAGTGACGAAGTAAGCGTCCTGGGGAGGGACTTCGTGATTCAACCGGTTGCAGTCATCGGCGCCGGGCCCTTCGGCCTGTCGACCGCCGCCCATCTCCGAGCGCGCGGACTGCCGGTCCGCGTCTTCGGCGAGCCCATGGTCAGCTGGCGCGACCACATGCCCGCCGGAATGCTCCTCAAGTCGACCCCCGTCGCCTCCAGCCTGGACGCGCCGCAGCAGGGCCACACACTCGCCGACTACTGCGACGCCGCCGGCATCAGGCGGCTGGTGACGGACGAGGACATCATCCCCGTCGAGACCTTCATCGCCTACGGCGAGTGGTTCCAGCAGAAGCTGGTGCCCGAACTGGAGCAGGTGCGGGTGGTGTCGGTGGACCGGCACAAGGGCGGCGGCTTCGAACTGAAGCTGGACTCCGGCGAGTTGTTCACCGCCCGCGCGGTCGTCGTGGCGACCGGTCTGTCCGGCCTCGCGTACCTGCCGGCCGAACTGGCCACCGCCGCGGCGGACGGACCCACCCCCACGGGCCCGGTCTCCCACAGCTCCCAGCAGCACGACCTGACGCGATACGCCGGCAAGGAGCTGATCGTGATCGGCGCCGGCCAGTCCGCGCTGGAGACGGCGGCGCTGGCGGCGGAGGCGGGCGCACAGGTGAGGGTGGTCTCCCGCGGCCGCGGCAGGGTCGCCTTCGGTGCACCGCCGTGGAAGCAGCCCAAGCTGCGCCCCGAGTCGCCCTTCGGCCGCGCCTGGTCCCTGTGGGCCCTCAGCTACTACCCGCACCCCTACCGCCATCTGCCGGCCGAGGCCCGCCACTACCTGGTGCGCCGCGTCCTCGGCCCGCTCGGCGCCTGGTGGCTGCGCGACCGCTTCGAGGGAAAGGTGCAGGTCAGCGAGGTCGACCGGATCGTGCGGGCGGACGCGGCCGACGGCAGCCCGAAGCTGACGGTCCGCACCCACGCGGGCCGCATCCAGGACCTGTCCGCGGACCATGTCATCGCGGCCACCGGATACCGGGTGGACATCGCGGCGATGGACTTCCTCGGCCACGAACTGCGCACGCGTCTGGCGGTGAGCCGCGGCACACCCAAACTGGGTGCGGGATACGTCTCCTCGGTCCCGGGCCTGTACTTCACGGGCCTGCCGGCCGCGGCGTCGTACGGCCCGGTGATGCGCTTCGTGTGCGGCACCGAGTTCGCCTCTCCGAGGCTGGCCAAACACCTGGCGGCAGCGCACGGCTAGGCCCGGCCCGCACGCCCCGGCCTGGTGATGAAGAGCCCACAAGGATAAGGGAGTTGAGCGAGGGACGGCGGTGCATTCGGCCGTCGTCCGGTTCGCGATGAGTCGGTGGGGCGTCCTGTCCGTATTCTCTGATCATGGCCGCACCCACCGCATATGCACTCATCGCCACCGACCTGGACGGCACGCTGCTCCGAGGCGACGACACGCTCTCCGACCGGTCCCTCGCCGCGCTCGCACGGGTCGCCGGGGCCGGCGCCCGGCACCTCGTCGTGACGGGCCGGCCGGCCCCCAGGGTGCGGCCGCTCTTCGACCAACTGGGCAGCAGGGGGCTCGCGGTGTGCGGGCAGGGCGCGCAGGTGTACGACGTGGGCGCGGACCGTCTGCTGTGGTCCGTCACCCTGGACCGGGAGCTGGCCGAGACCGCGCTCGGCAAGATCGAGGCCGAGGTGGGGCAGGTGTACGCGGCTGTCGACCAGGACGGTGTGGAGGGGCTCACGCTCATCGAACCGGGCTATCTGATGCCGCATCCGACGCTGCCGGCCGTGCGGGTCGACCGGCGCGACGACCTGTGGTGCGAACCCATCAGCAAGGTGCTGCTGCGCCATCCCGACCTGTCCGACGACGAGTTGGCGGCGACGGCGCGCTCGGTGGTGGGTTCGCTGGCCACCGTCACCATGTCGGGGCCGGGGACCGTCGAACTCCAGCCATGCGGCATCACCAAGGCGACGGGCCTCGCGTTGGCCGCCGCGCACCTGGGACTCGGTCCGGAGCAGACGATCGCCTTCGGTGACATGCCCAACGACATCCCCATGTTCGACTGGGCCGCGCACGGCGTCGCCATGGCCAACGCCCACCCCGAACTCAAGGCGGTGGCCGACGAGATCACCCTGTCGAACGAGGACGACGGCATCGCCGTCGTCCTCGAGCGACTCTTCTTCGAGTTCGGGGAGCTCGATGCGCTCGATGAGCTCCATGAACTGGGGCAGCTCGAGGAGCTCTGAGCAGGTCGGTCGAAGTCCGCTGCGGTTCGGCCGTGCCCCTTCAGGGGCGCGGCGCTGTAGCCATATGCGGCTCCGCCGCGGGGTTGACCAGCCACGACGGCGCCGCAGAAGACGAACGGCCCGTCGCGGCACTCCCCGCGAAGCGCCTAGTAGGCGCCGAAGACGTTGTCGATCGACCCGTACCGCGCGGCCGCGTACTTGCAGGCGGCCGTGATGTTCGCGATCGGGTCGAAGGGGTTCAGCGCCGTGCCGGGCACGTGGTAGGCGAGGAATGTCGGGTCGATGACCTGCAGCAGACCCTTCGACGGGGTGCCGGCGACCGCGTTCGAGTCCCAGTTGTTGATGGCGGCGGGGTCGCCCGAGGACTCACGGATGATGTTGCGGTAAATGCCGTTGTACGTCCCGGGAATTCCGTTCTGCTTCATGACCTGGAGGGCGCCCCGGATCCAGCCGTCGAGATTGTCGGCGTAGCCCATCGACTTCACGCTGGCCACGGTCGGGGTGGCGGCAGAGGCGCTGGTCGCCCCGATGAGCGGCAGGGCGAGGACAGCGGCGCCCGTACCGGTGACGGCGAGCTTGCGGGCGAGGCGGTTGTTTCTGGGGCGACGGTGCTGACCTGTTGCAGGCATGGCGGGATCCTCTCCGGCGCCTGCGAGGTGAGCTGTCGGGTTCGGGCGGGGAGATGCCCGGCCGCGCAGCCCTCCGGCAACGCGGCTTCACCCCTAGCCGGCTCGGGGCGATGCCCGGTCCGGCGGCCTACCTGGTTCCCCCGCTCCTGCCGTGCGAGTGAGTTGGTCGATGGTCGTGCGCGGGCGGCGGCAGGATTCGGCGTTCCACCCGACAGGCCGGGAACGTATGCGAGAGCACACGCCCTGAACAAGTGTCGGGTTCACAGATCAGGTCTATTGACCTTGGTCTGAGGCTTATGAGGCACTTGATCCTTTGCGGTTGCCAACCTTCAACTGGCTTACGGGGGAGGGGAAGCGGCGGGCGTGCGGCCGTCGCTCGCCTGTCGTGCCGTGTGAGTCAAGTCACCGGCATCCGCAAGAGCGGCAAATCGGGCAATGGCCCCAACTCGTGGTCAGCGAGCCGCCCGTCGCCTCATTGGCGGGCGAAAACGGAACCTGTCATGTGGTGCGCGTCGTTGTCATGACGGTCGCCCGTCGAGCACCCCGTGCCGGGATCCGGAGGTCCTCGTGAGTCGTTTCGTGGGGGAGGGGCGTTCGGACGTGCCGACTCGTCGCGGTGACCCCGGTGGCCGGGCGGCGGTCACCGGGACGAGCGTCCGAGGGACGCGCCGAGGGGTACGCCAAGAGATGCACCAAGGGACGCGCCGAGGGGTACGCCAAGCGACGCACCGAGGGACACGCCGAGAGGCGCGCCGACGGACACCCCGATAGACAAGTCGATAGATATCCGTTCTTATCGGTTGATCAAAAACATAACCGGTCGTGATCCGATACCGCCCGGGCTGGACGGGTGGGCGGCATCGGTGATCGAAAGGTGACCGGATACGCTGACTTGAGTGATGTCAGCGACCTATCGACAAACCGTGTAACCGCCAGTAGACACCAGCAGACAGGAGACCCCTCGTGACCGTCGTCGGGCCGTTCGGGCTGAGCGTGCGGGACCAGGCTCTCGAAGCCGATGTCCAGGCCGGATTGGCGGCCGTCGAGGAAGGTTTGCTCGAAGCCACCAAGAGTGAGGTTCCCTTCATCACGGAGGCCGCCCAGCACCTGGTGCGGGCGGGCGGGAAGCGGTTCCGTCCGCTGCTCGTGATGCTCGCCGCCCAGTTCGGCGACCCGTATGCGCCGGGGGTCGTGCCGTCGGCCGTGGTGGTGGAGCTGACCCATCTGGCGACGCTGTACCACGACGACGTGATGGACGAGGCCGCCGTGCGGCGCGGCGTGGACAGCGCCAACACCCGCTGGGGCAACTCGGTCGCGGTCCTCACCGGCGACTTCCTGTTCGCGCGCGCCTCGCACATCCTGGCCGACCTCGGGCCCGAGGCGGTGCGGGTCCAGGCCGAGGCGTTCGAGCGCCTGGTCACCGGGCAGATCCTGGAGACGGCGGGGCCGCAGGACGGACGGGACCCGGTCGACCACTACCTGGACGTGCTCGGCGGCAAGACGGGCTCGCTGGTGGCCGTGTCCTGCCGCTTCGGCGCGATGATGTCGGGCGCCGACGAGACGGTCGTGGACGTGCTGACGCAGTACGGCGAGCGGCTGGGGGTCGCCTTCCAGCTGGCGGACGACGTACTGGACATCGCCTCCGAGTCGCGCGAGTCCGGGAAGACGCCGGGCACCGACCTCCGTGAGGGAGTGCCCACGCTTCCGGTGCTACGGCTGCGGGAGCGGGCGGCGCGGCTGGGTCTTGCCGAGGACATCGCCCTGTGTGAGCTGCTGGACTCCGACCTGAGCGACGACGCGCGGCTCGCCGAGGCGCTCTCGGGGCTGCGGGCGCATCCGGCGCTGGAGCAGGCGCGCAGGGACACGGTGCGGTACGCGGAGGACGCGCGAGCGGCGCTGGCTCCGCTGCCGGAGTGCGATGCGAAGCTCGCGCTGATGGAGATGTGCGACGCCGTGGTGCACCGGGCCGGCTGAGCTGCCGCTCGACCTGCACTTCAAGTGGTGTGATGCACGTCACTGATCTGGACTGAGTCCAGAATGAGATCGCTTCCGTAGTCATACGCAGAAGGCCGACGCAGGGGGTGTCGGCCCATCTACGGGGAGAAAACAACATCATGGGCATGAACGCGACGTTCTCGAAGCGCCGTAAGAGCCTGATGGTCACGGCTGTCGCGGTGGCCGCCGCCGGGGGGATCGCTGCCGCGGTGATTCCGGCCCACGCCGCCGGAGGGACAGTGTCCGGCGACACCGGGGGGACCCTTCTGGCCGCCAGTCTGCGGGGGGCCAACGAGGTTCCCGTGGCGGGCGGCCCGGCCGTCGGCGACAAGGACGGCGCCGCTCTCGAGTTCATCAGGGTGCAGGACGACAAGGTGTCGGTCGCCGTGACCTGGCGCGGCACCGGCAAACCGACCATGCTCCACATCCACCAGGGCGCCAAGGGCACCAACGGCGGCGTCAAGGTCGACTTCACCGACCTGCTGAAGAACAGCAAGCGGCACAGCGTCACCGGCACGGTCGAGGTCAAGGACGCCGGCCTGCTCGCCGCTCTCAAGTCCGACCCCGGTTCGTTCTACGCCAACCTGCACACCACCGAGTTCCCGGGCGGAGCCGTCCGCGGCCAGCTCCACAAGGTCACCGTCGCCGCCTTCGACTTCCGTGACGCCCTGCACAACTTCCAGGCGTCCGTGATCAAGGGCAGGCAGATCTACGAGTGCAAGCCGGCCGCCGGCGGTGGCTACGCCTTCGCCCAGCGGGACGTCGGCGCCCTGCTCGGCGGCGGCATCCGGCACTCCTTCGTCGCGCCCAACCCCGGTACGCCGCAGTGGGTCGCACCGGACGGAAGCGCGGTGACCGGCGCCGTCCTGTCCAAGACACCGAACGGGGACGGCAACATCCCCGAGCTCGACCTCAAGGCCACCCGGTCCGGCAAGCACCACGGCCTGCTCGCGAACACCACCGAGATCCTGCGGCTCAACACCGTGGGCGGAGTGGCCCCGGCCGGCTCCTGCACGCCCGGCGCGATCGTAGGAGTCCCGTACCGGGCGGACTACGTCTTCCTGCAGAACTGACGGGAGCTCACCTCGGGCGGCGTCTTCCCCCGACGACCCCTACGGGTCGGGGCAGGCGCCGCCCTCTCGCGTCATACCCCAGGTGTACACGGAGTTGGCCCCCGGGGCTGACGCTTCCTCCTGGCCGATTTGGTGAGATGGAAACCACGGAAATCACCACTGATCACCGATTCGGGTGAGAATGGCGGCTCGGGGTGGACAACAGAAACACGCGAGTTGGACAAGCCGCCGCCGACGACGGAGGTAGCGCACACATGGCACCGTACGAATCCGACGACAGCACGACCGCAGGGGAGGCCGACGACCTGCGCGCGGGCCGGCGCAAGGCCGCGCGGTACGTCGTCCCGGTCGCGGTGGTGGGGGTGGCGGCGGCGACCATCGGGCTCGTCCCGGCACTCGCCGACTCCGGCGACCCCGACCTGCCGAAGATCAGCGCGCAGCAACTCATCGACAAGATCGCCAAGTCGGACGTGCAGCAGCTGTCCGGCACAGTGAAGATCACCACGGATCTGGGGCTGCCGAACCTGGGCGGTCTCGAGAGCAGCCTGACGTCCGGCGCCGCGGGGTCGGGCGACGGCTCGTCCGCCGACCCGACCTCCAAGCTCACGGAGCTCGCCTCCGGCACGCACACTCTGCGCGTCGCGGCCGACGGCCAGGACAGGCAGAAGCTGTCACTGCTGGAGAACGCCGCCGAATACAGCATCATCCACAACGGCAAGGACGTCTGGGGCTACGACAGCCAGTCGAACGAGGTCTACCACTCGACCGCCCCCGCCGGCGCGGAGAAGCAGCAGAAGGACGACGTCCCCGCCACGCCCAAGGACCTCACCAAGGACGCGCTGAAGGCGGTCGACGACACCACCTCGGTGACCGTCGAGGGGACCGCCCAGGTCGCGGGCCGTGACGCGTACCGGCTGGTCATCAAGCCGAAGCAGTCCGGTTCGACGGTCGGTCAGATCACCGTGGCCGTGGACTCGAAGACCGGGCTGCCGCTGAAGTTCACGCTGACCCCGGCGAGCGGCGGCGCCGCCGTGATCGACGCCGGCTTCACCCAGGTCAGCTTCGCCAAGCCGAGCGCCTCGACCTTCGACTTCACCCCGCCCAAGGGTGCGAAGGTCACCGAGGACAAGCAGGGCGACCACGCGAAGGGCCACTTCGAGGGCGGCCCGAAGGGCGACCACAAGGCCGGCAAGTTCCCCGGCAAGCCCGGCAAGTCCGACGAGGACCTCGCCAAGGGCCTCGACGGTCTGAACGTCATCGGCAAGGGCTGGAACTCCATCGCCACCTTCGACACCGGCGGAAAGGGCATGCCGTCCGGCTCCGAGGCCGGCGGGAACCTCGGCGGCTTCCTCGACTCGCTCGGCGACAAGGTCTCCGGCAAGTTCGGCTCGGGCACGGTCTTCAAGACCCGCCTGATCAACGCCCTGATCACCGACAACGGCAAGGTCTACGTCGGCGCGGTGAGCAAGGACGCATTGGTCAAGGCGGCGAACGCGGGCTAGCCCGGGAACCTTGCGCGGCGCCCGTACGTAGTCACTGTACGTAGTCGCCGCGCAAGGTCGTACCAGCACGAGAGGGAGCCGATGGACGAGGAGTCCGCCACGGAGCCGGAGCAGAGCGAGCCGCCGGGTGACACCGTGATCGCCACCCATGGGCTCACCAAGCGCTACCGCGGCGGGCAACTCGCCGTCGACGGCCTGGATCTGACCGTCCCGACGGGCAGCGTCTTCGGCTTCCTCGGTCCGAACGGCTCGGGCAAGACCACCACCATCCGCATGCTGATGGGCCTGATCGAGCCCACCTCGGGTACGGCGCGGGTGCTCGGGCGGCCCATGCCGCGGGCTTCGCGCACCGTGCTCCCGCACGTCGGCGCCCTCATCGAGGGCCCCGCCCTGTACGGCTTCCTCTCCGGCCGCGACAACCTGCTGCGTTACGACGCCGCCGATCCGACCGCCGATCCGCGCACCCGCCGTACCCGTGTCGCGGCCGCGCTGGACCGGGTGGGCCTGACCGCGGCGGCCGGCAAGAAGGCGAAGGCGTACTCGCTGGGCATGAAGCAGCGGCTCGGCCTCGCTGCGGCGCTGCTCCAGCCCCGCAGACTGCTCGTGCTCGACGAGCCGACCAACGGGCTCGATCCGCAGGGAATGCGCGAAATCCGTTCCCTGGTGAGGGAGTTGGCCTCCGACGGCACGACGGTCTTCCTCTCCTCCCACCTCCTCGACGAGATCGAGCAGGTCTGCACCCATGCCGCGGTGATGGCGCAGGGCCGTCTGATCACCCAGGGCGCCGTGGCCGACCTGGCCGCGGGGGTGCGCGGCCGGCTGGTCGTGACCACGCCCGACCCCGGCGACGCGGCCCGCGTGCTGAAGGAACAGGGCGCCGCCGACGTCGTCGCCACCGACGACCGGGTGACCGCCGAGCCACCGGACCGCGACCTCGCCGAGGTGAACGCCGCGCTGGTCACGGCAGGCGTCCGCGTGAGGGGGTTCGGCCTGGAGCGTGCCTCACTGGAGGACGCGTTCGTGGCACTGACGGGGGAGGGCTTCGATGTCGCAGGCTGAAGCAGTGAGCAGTCTCCGCACTCCACGGCTGCTGTGGACCCTCGGGCTTCTGCGCAGCGAACTGCTCACCACCTTCCGGCGCTGGCGCACCCTCGCGCTCCTTGCCGTGCTGGCGGGTGTGCCGATCCTGGTGGGGATCGCGGTCAAGATCGAGACGAGCGACGGTTCGTCCGCCGGTGGCGGCCGGGGCGGCGGAGGCGGCCCGGCATTCATCTCGCAGATCACCAACAACGGTCTGTTCCTGGTGTTCACCGCGCTGGCCGCGACGCTCCCGTTCTTCCTGCCGATGGCGATCGGCGTCATCGCGGGCGACGCGATCGCCGGCGAGGCGAACTCGGGCACTCTCCGCTACCTGCTGGTCGCCCCCGCAGGCCGCACCCGCCTCCTGCTCACCAAGTACGCGACCGTGATGGCCTTCTGCCTGGTCGCCACCCTCGTGGTGGCCGTCTCGGCGCTCACCGTCGGGGCGATACTCTTCCCGCTCGGCGATCTGACGACCATCTCCGGCACCCAGATCAGCTTCACCGAGGGACTGGGCAGAGCGCTGCTCATCGCCCTGATCGTCGCCGTGTCCCTCATCGGCGTCGCGGCACTCGGCCTGTTCGTGTCCACCCTGACCAGCAGCGGCATCGCAGCGATGGCGACGACCGTGGGACTGCTGATCACCGTCCAGATCCTCGACCAGATACCCCAACTCCACGCGATACAGCCGTACTTCTTCTCCCACTACTGGCTGTCCTTCGCCGACCTGATGCGCGACCCGGTCTACTGGGACGACCTGGTGAAGAACCTCGAGATCCAGGCCCTGTACGCGGCCGTGTTCGGCTCGGCGGCGTGGGCGCGGTTCACGGCGAAGGACATCACCGCTTAGCGGCCCCCATGAGGCGGGCCAGTGCCACCGTCTCGCGCGGCGGCGACCCGCCGAGGTCACCGAGGCGCCAGTCGGACACCCAGGGCACGCGGTACACGTCGATGAGCGACTCGATCAGCCGCACCTGCCGGTCGAGGGGCCGCGGCAGCCGCCCCGGCGCGTCCGCGACGAGCACGACGGCGTCGAGGTCGAGTCCCGGCGGGGCCTCCCCGAGGCGGAAGACCTCCAGGGTGCGCAGGGCGGCCGCGAGCCCCGACGCATGCGTACGGGCGACGAGCAGGACGGACGGCGGGTCCTCGGGGCCGGGCCAGGCACGGCCGCAGTCGCGACCGCCGTAGACGGCGGCAAGTGTGGACACGCCCGCGCCGCCGTGCGTGCCCACCCAGGAGTAGCGCCGGGCGGTGGCGGCGGACGGGGCGGGCTGCTGCGGTCCCGGCTCCGGTACGGTGACCGGGCCGCGGATCCAGATCTCCGGTCCCTGCTGCACGTCCGTCCGCATGCCCGCTCTGCTCCCTCGTATGCCCACCGGTGCTTACCGCGCCGGCCGGCCACGCGACGGGGGCGAGCTGCTGGGACGAGTCTGTGACGCCACGGTGACCGGAGAACCGGCAGCGACCGGCGAGACTCAACCGTACGTGCACGAACGGATCTTGACGCCGGGGGAGCGGAAACCCGACGGCGGGAGGGAGCACCATGGAACCCGAACGCGCTGTCCGCAGACTCCCCGACGCATCCGAGTGAGGGAACCGATGGCTCGACTCAGCCGTGAGAAGAAGCGGGAACAGAAGCGCGCCGAGGGCTCGACGGCTCTCGTGGGAGCACCGATCGACGTTCGCGTACCCGAAGCCGGCGCGGTCGGCGCCTGGGTGGGCGGTGTGCCGGTCACCGCGGCCGCCGGCGAGGAGATCCAGCAGACCGTCCTGAACCATCTTCACCGCATCGCCCTCGCCACCGGCCACCCCGTCCTCGCCACCGTCCACGACGAGCGGATCGGTTGCCTCGTACACCTTCAGGTGGACACGGACGGGGCCAGCAGTTTCACCGGGGAACCCGTAGGGATGACTGCTCCCGCCGCGGAGGGCCCGCTGTCCCGGCAGTCCGAGCAGCCGCCCCAGGGCGACAGGCCGACGCACGTGCTGCGGGCGCCCGCGGAGCCCGCGCGGGAGACCTCCCCGACGTTCGTGCTGCGTGCGCTGCCCCAGCCGGTCCAGGACAGGGCCCCGGGCACCGTGGCGGCTCCGACCGGCGAGTTCGGCCCGCCCCCGCCGATGGACGCGGTCGCGCGGCACCACCCAGAACCCGAGGACGCACCCGTACCCGTCAAGGACTCCGCATCCGGCCCCCACAAGGAACCCGCGGACTCGCCCGCGTCCAACCGCTCGGCGACCGGTCCCCTCCTCCTGGTCCCCCCGGACCCGGCCCTCGACCCCGATCCCAAGCCCACCCCCGCCCGCGGCTTCGACGCCGTGGCCGAAGCCGTCCTCGGTGACGAACCGCCGACCGTACCCGCGTTCCTCGCGGAGCCGATGGCGCAGATCAACGAGGCCGTGAAGGCGGGCCGGACGGACACGGCGGCCAGGCTGGCCGAGACCACGGTCGAGGAGGCGTCGGCGGCGCTCGGGCCGGAGCACGCCGAAGTGCTCCGGCTGCGTGAACTCACCGCGTACATCGCCTACTTGGCGGGCGACCCGACCCGTGCCTTCCGGCTCTCGCTCGACCTCGTCCGGATCCACCGCCGCGCCCGGGACGCGGAGGCGGCCTACGGCAACATCCAGAGCGCGGCCTCCGCCTGGCGTGCCGTGCGTGATCCGGAGCAGGGCCTGGACCTCGGCCGCGAACTGATCGGCCTGTGGACCGAGCTCACGGCCGAGGACGGCCCTGCCGCCGACGACATCGAGCGGCTGGAGTCGGCCCGCGCCCGCATGGGCCGGCTCACGGAGCGCGCCCGCAAGTCGGCCCGGCAGACACCGGGTTGACGACCCGCGACGGCTACTGCGACAGCTCCCACACCGCATGCGCGATGGCGTCGCTGTTGTGGTCCAGAGCGGTGCCGTCGATGTTGGACGTCGTGTCGCAGGACGAGTGGTAGCAGGCGTCGAAGGCCTTCCCCGACGTACCGCCCCACTTGGCCGCCTGCGCCGCCGTCTTGACGTAGTCGGCACCGCTGAACAGCCCGCCCACCGGGACGCCCGCGTCCTTGAACGGCGCGTGGTCGGAGCGGCCGTCACCCTCGGTCTCGGGCTCGGTGGCGATGCCGAGTCCGGTGAAGTAGTCCTTGAACGTCTTCTCGATCGCCGGGTCGTCGTCGTAGACGAAGTAACCGGGGTTCGGCGAGCCGATCATGTCGAAGTTCAGATAGCTGCTGATCTTCGAGCGACTTGCGGCGGAGAGGCCGTCGACGTAGTGGCCGGAGCCCACGATGCCCAGCTCCTCCGCGCCCCACCAGGCGAAACGCAGGTGCTTGGCGGGGTGGTAGCCGGCCCGTGACACGGCGAGCGCGGTCTCCAGAATGGCGGCCGAACCGGAGCCGTTGTCGTTGATGCCGGGGCCCCTGCTGACGCTGTCCAGGTGGGAACCCGCCATGACGACCTGGTCGGCGTTCCCGCCCGGCCAGTCGGCGACTAGGTTGTAGCCGGTGCGGCCGGAGGAGGTGAACTGCTGGACGGTGGTGGTGAATCCGGCCGCGTCCAGCTTGGCCTTCACATAGTCGAGCGAGGCCTTGTAACCGGCGCTGCCGTGCGCGCGGTTGCCGCCGTTGGCGGTGGCGATGGACTGCAACTGGGCGAGGTGGGCCTTGACGTTCGCCACGGAGATGTCGGGCGCGGCGGCCACCGCCGGCGAGGGTGCCGCACCGGCTATGGAACCGCCGGTCAGGAGCATGACAGCCGACACGCCGACAGCTGCCACTGCACGCCCGGAAACGGAGAAGCTCATGTGGGGGGCTCCGAATTCCTTGGAGTGAATTGGATCCCCGGATGGTGAATCTTTTACCAACCAGGCGTCAAGAGCGTTATCAGGACAGCCGGTTCGCATAACGGAACATCCGGCCCACTGAGGCTCCGCGCTGTGACCTACTGCACGCAGAACTCGTTGCCCTCCGGGTCCGCCATCACCACCCACTCCCCGGCGGGCTCCTTCACCCGCCGCAGCACACTGGCCCCCAGTACCACCAGCCGCTCGACCTCTGCGTCCCGCAGCCCGTCGCCGGGATGCAGATCGAGATGCAGCCGGTTCTTCACGCTCTTCGCCTCCGGCACCCGCTGGAACAGCAGCCGCCGCCCGAGACCCGTCCCCCGCTCCTTGTCGTACGGATCGTCCGGATGCCGCACCGCAATCAGGTCCCGGAAGGCGAGCCGGGCGTGGAACTCGACGGTCGCCTCACGCGGCAGCGCGCCGAGCTCCAGCAACCGCTGGATGAGCGCGTCGTTGTCCTCGATCTCGTAGTGCAGCGCGGCGGCCCAGAACTCGGCCTGGGTCTGTGGGTCGGCGCAGTCGATGACGAGCTTCCAGTGAACGGGGGAGGGGCCGGCTGCGGGCGTCTGAGTCATGCCTCACTTCTACCGGAGGATCCAGCGGTTCCGGCCCCTCTTCGACGCCGGTCAGCATCATTCAGCCCGTCCGGCGTTTGAGGACGAGGCCGTCCAGGCCGACACGGGGGCCTGGGGGGCGGAGCCTCCAGTCAGACGTCCACTGCAGCGGACGCCGCCGCATCAACCTGCGGCACACTCACCCCGGCCCGCAAGCGCCGCGCCCCACGCCGCGCCCCGCGCAACGCATCCCACGTCAGCAAACACAAGGCAACCCACACCAATGCGAACCCGGCCCACCGCTCCACCGGCATCGCCTCATGGAAGTACAGAACCCCGAGCAGAAACTGAAACACCGGCGCCAGATACTGCAGCAACCCCAGCGTCGACAACGGCACGCGAATCGCCGCCGCGCCGAAACAGACCAGAGGCAACGCGGTCACCACCCCGGTCGCGGCGAGCAACGCCCCGTGCCCCACCCCTTCCGTCGCGAACGTCGAGGAGCCGTGCGAGGTCAGCCACAGCAGATAAGCGACCGCGGGCAGGAACTGGATCGCGGTCTCCGCGGCCAGCGACTCGATCCCGCCGAGCCCGACCTTCTTCTTCACCAGCCCGTACGTCGCGAACGAGAAGGCGAGCGTGAGCGAGATCCACGGCGGCTGCCCGTATCCCACCGTGAGTACGACCACCGCGGCGAAGCCGGTCCCGACCGCCACCCACTGCACGGGCCGCAGCCGCTCCTTCAGGAGCAGCACGCCCATCGCGATGGTGACCAGCGGGTTGATGAAGTACCCGAGGGAGGCCTCGACGACATGCCCGCTGTTCACGGACCAGATGTACACGCCCCAGTTGACCGTGATGACGGCCGCGGCCACTGCGACGAGCCCCAGTCTGCGCGGCTGCCGCAGCAGCTCGCCCGCCCAGGCCCAGCGCCGCATCACCACGAGCGCGGCGCCCACGAAGAGAAGGGACCAGGCCATCCGGTGGGCGAGGATCTCGATGGCGCCGGCGGGCTTCAGCAGGGGCCAGAAGAGGGGTACGAGGCCCCACATCCCGTAGGCGGCGAAGCCGTTCAGCAGTCCTGTGCGCCGCTCGCCCCTCGACTTCCCGGTCACGGGCCCCCTCCTCACCTCGTCGCGCACGCGTGTCAGGCAGAAGGTAACGCCGAGCGCCCCCGCCTGTCATACCCGTATCGCCATACGGTCATGACAGGCGGGGGTGGTGCACCCGAGGGCCGGCAGGGGAGTCCGGCCCTCGGGCTGCCCTGTTGTCCAGGTCGTCCGGGGTGCCCGGAGGCGTCAGCCCTTGACCGCCACCGCGATCGCGTCGGCGAGCGGCGTGGTCGGACGGCCGGCCAGGCGGGACAGGTCGCCGGTGGAGACGACCAGCTCGCCCTTCTCGATGGAGGCGTCCACGCCCGCGAGGACGGCGGCGAGCGGGCCCGGCAGCCCGGCGCCGGTCAGGATCCCGGTGTAGGCCTCGACCGAGACGGGGCTGTAGGCGATCTCCTTGCCGGTCTGCTTGCTGAGCTCGGCCGCGTACTCGGCGAAGCTCCACGCCTCGTCGCCGCCCAGCTCGTACGTCTTGTTCTCGTGCCCCTCGCCGGTCAGCACGGCGACCGCGGCGGCCGCGTAGTCGGCGCGCGAGGCCGAGGAGACCCGGCCCTCACCGGCGGCGGCGACGACGGCGTTGTGCTCCAGCACGGGGGCCAGGTTCTCGGTGTAGTTCTCGTGGTACCAGCCGTTGCGCAGCAGCGTGAAGGGCACGCCGGAGGCGAGAAGGGCCTCCTCGGTGCCGCGGTGGTCGTCGGCGAGCGCGGCCGTCAGACTGCCGGGGGCGCTGGTGTAGGCGACCAGCGCGACACCGGCGGCCTTCGCGGCCTCGATGACCACCTTGTGCTGGCCGACACGGCCCTTGTCGAACTCGTTGCCGGAGATGAGCAGCACCTTGTCACCGGCCGAGAAGAGGCTGCCGAAGGTCTCGGGCGCGTTGTAGTCGGCGACCGCGAGCTTCACGCCGCGTGCGGCGTAGTCGGCGCCCTTCGCCTCGTCGCGTACGACGGCGGTGATCTGCTCTGCCGGGACCTTCTCCAGCAGCTGCTCCACGACGTGACGGCCGAGGTGTCCGGTGGAACCAGTGACGACGATGCTCATGATCTGCGATCTCCTTGTGGGGTGCGGATGTCACTAACCCTAGGAGGTGCGCTAACTCTTGGAAAGTACCCACTTTGAAGTAAGGTACTGGCATGGCAGTAAGTAACCCGGAACCCGCCGTCGAGCCGGAACGCGTCACCAAGGTCGCCAAGTACGACACCGGCGAGGCGACGTGCCCCTACCGCCTCGTCCTGGAGCACCTCACCAGCCGGTGGGGCGTACTGGTCCTGATCGAGCTCCTGGAGCGCCCCTACCGCTTCAGCGAACTGCGCCGGGCCATCGGCCGGGTCAGCGAGAAGATGCTCACCCAGACGCTGCAGACCCTGGAGCGCGACGGGCTGGTGCACCGCGACGCCAAGCCGGTGATCCCGCCGAGGGTCGACTACTCCCTGACCGACCTGGGGCGCGAGGCGGCGCAGCAGGTACGGGCCCTCGCGGTGTGGACCGAGCAGCGGATGGACGCCGTACAGCAGGCGCGGGACGCGTACGACGCGGCGAAGCGCCACCGCTGAGCTCCTCCACTCTCAGCTGTGCTTGAGCGGGAGGTGCCCCCATGCTGAGCAGGGCCGACGCGTCCGTCGGCAGCTGCCCGACGCATGCGGCGGGCGCTCGCCGGGCACACGAGTGTCAGGGCGCGGACGGGCAGGCGCGGTACGTCCTTCCATGCGCCCCCTCTCCGCCTTCCGCACCGCCCGACGGCACCGGGCACGCTGGAGGCGGGATGTCATGCCCTGCCGTGCGCCGTCCGTGCATCGTCGGCCGGTGCACGGTCACCTGATCCAGGGGGATGCCTCGAGATGGCTTTACGGCGGAACGCGGCCGCGCGAAGTATCGGTTCTGCACTGGCGGCGGGGCTGGGACTGATGCGGGTGTCCTTCGCCCGCGGCACCCGGCGGCGCCAGGAGGAGCTGCTGCTGGAGCTGCTGAAACAGCTCGCGCTGATGACCGAGGAGATCCACCGGGCCAACCTCATCCAGCACTACCGCCTCACCACCGACCAGCTGGACCGGGCCAGCGACGACTCCGCGCTCGCCGACGCGTCGAGCACGCTGGACGGCCTCAGTGAACTGAAGCGCCGTCAGATGATGTACGCCAACCGGCAGTTCGGCGCTCTCGTTCTCGCCCACCGGGTGGGCGCGCTCGACTGGGACCAGCTGCTCGGGCATCTGCGGGTGCTGTGCCGCAACTCCGTGTTCGCCGAGTACTGGGACCGCACGGCCGAGCACCGGCGGAGCCTGCCGGCGGAGTCCGTGGACGCGAAGGTCGGCTCGGTCGTCGACGTCATGCTGGGGGAACTGGCCGACGACCCCGACGAATGGTGGGTGGTGGGGTCGGTGCCCGAGCCCCCGGCGCATGAATGAGCCACTGCGTGCTCCCGACGACCCAAGAGGGTGCCGAAGGCGCCGCATAGTCGTGCGTGTCACGGCACATCAATAAGTGCGACGGGTTTTACGGGGTGGGCCGAAAACGGCTGCGCCCCGCTCAGGCGGGGCTATCAGCCCCGGGAGGGGACGGCCCAGTTGCACGACGAGTTCACGTCCGTCCGGATCGCGCGCCGCCTCGGCGATCCCCCTCGTAAAAGAGGCAGTTACACCCAGGAGACCTGCCCCGATCTGTTCGAACTCAGTGACGGAAACTTCGCCGTCATCGGGACCGAAGCAACGACCGCCCTCGACCCCCACCTGCCCCAGGACGCCGCCCGAGCCGACTACGAACGCATTGTCGTGATCAGCCGAGAGACCCTCATCCGCGCCAAGAAGGACATCCCCGACTCCTGACATCCGACGCCTGACCTCCGACACCGAGGGCCCGGATGCCGCACCGCCGCATCCGGGCCCTGCGTATGTACGGATCGGTCAGCCGACGACCGTCCAGGTGTCGCCACCCGCCAGCAGCGCGGCCAGGTCGCCCTTGCCGTTCTGCACGATCGCCGTGTCCAGCTGGTCGGCCATCTGGGTGTCGTACACCGGCCGGTCCACGGACCGCAGCACACCGATCGGCGTGTTGTGCAGGGTGTCCGGGTCGGCCAGCCGGGACAGCGCGAAGGCGGTGGTCGGCGACTCGGCGTGCGCGTCGTGGACCAGAATCCGGGACTCGTTGTCCGCGGTCACATCGACCACCTTCAGATCACCGGTGGCCGCATCCCGGACGACGCCCTTGGACAGGTCGCTGCCGAAGCGGATCGGCTTCCCGTGCTCGAGCCGGATCACCGCCTCCTCGGCCTGCTGCTTGTCTTTGAGGGCCTCGAAGGCGCCGTCGTTGAAGATGTTGCAGTTCTGGTAGATCTCGATCAGCGCGGTGCCCGGGTGGGCGGCCGCCTGGCGCAGCACCTCCGTCAGATGCTTGCGGTCGGAGTCGATGGTGCGGGCGACGAAGGAGGCCTCCGCGCCGATCGCCAGCGACACCGGGTTGAAGGGCGCGTCCAGCGACCCCATCGGCGTCGACTTGGTGATCTTGCCGACCTCCGAGGTCGGCGAGTACTGGCCCTTGGTCAGGCCGTAGATCCGGTTGTTGAACAGCAGGATCTTCAGGTTCACATTGCGGCGCAGCGCGTGGATGAGGTGGTTGCCACCGATGGACAGGGCGTCGCCGTCGCCGGTGACCACCCACACGGACAGGTCCCGACGGCTGGAGGCGAGCCCGGTCGCGATGGCGGGCGCCCGCCCGTGGATCGAGTGCATGCCGTACGTGTTCATGTAGTACGGGAAGCGCGAGGAACAGCCGATGCCCGAGACGAAGACGATGTTCTCCTTGGCGAGGCCAAGCTCCGGCATGAAGCCCTGGACGGCCGCCAGGATCGCGTAGTCACCGCAGCCGGGGCACCAGCGCACTTCCTGGTCGGACTTGAAGTCCTTCATGGACTGGCGGGCCTCGGCCTTGGGGACGAGCGAGAGCGCCTCGATCGTGCCCGTGCCTTCCGTGGACGTCTCAGCCATCGATGGCCTCCTTGAGAGCCGTGGCGAGCTGCTCAGCCTTGAACGGCATGCCGTTCACCTGGTTGTACGAGTGGGCGTCGACCAGGTACTTCGCCCGGATCAGCGTGGCGAGCTGTCCGAGGTTCATCTCCGGAATCACCACTTTGTCGTAACGCTTCAAGACCGCGCCGAGATTCCGCGGGAACGGGTTGAGGTGGCGCAGATGGGCCTGCGCGATGGACTCCCCGGCCGTGCGCAGCCGCCGTACGGCCGCCGTGATCGGTCCGTAGGTCGAACCCCAGCCGAGCACCAGCGTGCGCGCCTCGTGCGGGTCGTCGACCTCCAGCTCCGGTACGTCGATGCCGTCGATCTTGGCCTGCCGGGTGCGGACCATGAAGTCGTGGTTGGCGGGGGCGTACGAGATGTTCCCGGTCCCGTCCTCCTTCTCGATGCCGCCGATACGGTGCTCGAGGCCGGGGGTGCCGGGGATCGCCCAGGGGCGGGCGAGGGTCTGCGGGTCGCGCTTGTACGGCCAGAACACCTCGGTGCCGTCGTCCAGGGTGTGGTTCGGGCCCTGCGCGAACTGCACGGTCAGGTCCGGGAGTTCGTCCAGTTCCGGGATGCGCCAGGGCTCCGAGCCGTTGGCCAGATAGCCGTCGGAGAGCAGCATCACCGGGGTGCGGTACGTCAGCGCGATCCGCGCCGCCTCCATGGCCGCGTCGAAGCAGTCGGCCGGGGTTCTGGGGGCGATCACCGGGACGGGAGCTTCGCCGTTGCGCCCGAACATGGCCTGCAGCAGATCGGCCTGCTCGGTCTTGGTCGGCAGCCCGGTGGACGGCCCGCCGCGCTGGATGTCGATGACGAGCAGCGGCAGCTCCAGGGAGACGGCGAGCCCGATGGTCTCGCTCTTGAGCGCCACACCCGGGCCGGAGGTCGTCGTCACGCCCAGCGAGCCGCCGAAGGCCGCGCCCAGCGCCGCGCCGATGCCGGCGATCTCGTCCTCGGCCTGGAAGGTCCGTACGCCGAAGTTCTTGTGCCTGCTCAGCTCGTGCAGGATGTCCGAGGCCGGAGTGATCGGGTACGAGCCCAGGAACAGCGGCAGGTCGGCCTGGCGCGAGGCGGCGATCAGGCCGTAGCCGAGGGCCAGGTTCCCGGAGATGTTGCGGTAGGTCCCGGTCGGGAAGGCGGTCGTGGCCGGGGCGATCTCGTAGGAGACGGCGAAGTCCTCGGTCGTCTCGCCGAAGTTCCAGCCCGCGCGGAAGGCGGCGAGGTTCGCGGCCGCGATCTCGGGCTTCTTGGCGAACTTGGTCCTGAGGAACTTCTCCGTGCCCTCGGTCGGCCGGTGATACATCCAGCTCAGCAGGCCCAGCGCGAACATGTTCTTGCTGCGCTCGGCCTCCTTGCGGGAGAGATCGAACTCCTTGAGCGCCTCGACCGTGAGGGTGGTCAGCGGCACCTCGTGCAGGCTGTACCCGTCGAGCGAGCCGTCCTCCAGGGGAGACGCGGCGTACCCGACCTTCTGCATCGCCCGTTTGGTGAACTCGTCCGTGTTGACGATGATCTCCGCGCCGCGCGGCAGGTCGGCGATGTTGGCCTTGAGCGCGGCGGGGTTCATGGCGACCAGCACATTGGGCGCGTCGCCCGGAGTGAGGATGTCGTGGTCGGCGAAGTGCAGCTGGAAGGACGACACACCCGGCAGGGTCCCGGCAGGAGCCCGGATCTCGGCGGGGAAGTTGGGAAGAGTGGACAGATCGTTCCCGAAGGACGCGGTCTCGGAGGTGAAACGGTCACCGGTGAGCTGCATACCGTCACCGGAGTCCCCCGCGAACCGGATGATCACCCGGTCCAGCCTGCGTACGTCCTTTGTTCCGCCCGGCCCTCGCTGCTCTCCGACGACGGCTCCGTCTGCCTGCTCCGCTGTCCTGCTGACCTGGCTGGTCACTGAACTGGACCTCCCTCGAGGCGGCTGTCTGGGACCGGCCTTCCCGTAGGCCTTCCCAAAATCAACCCTACGTCCGTTAGGGTCGCCTTCCCGTGGCCATTCGCATCATGGACACGGTTTTGAGACGGTGCGACGCCCTGACTTGTCATGATTTCTCGCCCCCCGGCGCTCCCTTTGAAGACGCTTCACACGATTCTTCGGTTCTAGGGGTGGACGGACGCTGGACGGACAGTGGATCGACGACTGAACGCGCAATTACTGACTCAGTGTCAGCCCGTCAGGAGTTCAGATAGGTGAGGACCGCGAGAACGCGCCGGTGATCCCCGTCACTCTGGGACAGCCCGAGCTTCAGGAAGATGTTGCTGACGTGCTTCTCCACCGCGCCGTCGCTCACCACCAGCTGCCGCGCGACGGCCGAGTTGGTACGCCCCTCGGCCATCAGCCCCAGCACCTCCCGCTCCCGCGGGGTGAGCCCGGCCAGCACGTCCTGCTTACGGCTGCGCCCGAGCAGCTGCGCGACCACTTCCGGGTCCAGCGCGGTACCTCCCTGGGCCACCCGCACCACGGCATCCACGAACTCCCGGACCTCGGCCACCCGGTCCTTGAGCAGATATCCGACGCCATGACTGGAACCGGCCAGCAGTTCGGTGGCGTACCGCTCCTCCACGTACTGCGACAGCACGAGCACACCGAGCCCCGGATGGGCCTTCCGCAGCTGCACCGCGGCCCGCACGCCTTCGTCGGTGTGCGTCGGCGGCATCCGCACATCCGCGACCACGACATCGGGCAGCTCGCCCTGCGCGTCCAGCTCGGTGATGGTCTTGATCAGCGCGTCCCCGTCACCCACCCCGGCGACCACGTCATGCCCACGGTCGGTCAACAGCCGGGTCAGCCCCTCCCTGAGCAGCACTGAATCCTCGGCGATGACCACCCGCACCCTGTCCTCCACAATCCCCGGCCCCCCAGCCCGACTCCGTCTGCCAGTAGTCCAGCATTCCAGCATTCGGACCCGACCGCCCCTGACCAACGGGAATCAACGGGATTCCGCACCCGACACGACGCGTTCCGGCCGCTGCGGTGGCGGGTTGTCGATCATTGGGGGCGCTCTGAGTTTTTCAGCCCGTCCGGCGCCTGAAGTCTTTCAGCGCGTCCGGTGTCTGAGGTCTTTCACCCCGTCCGGCGCCTGAGGTCCTTCACCCCGGCCGGTGTCTGAGTCTTTCAGCCCGTCCGGCGTTTGAGGACGAGGCCGTTCAGGCCGATGGGGGGTCCAGGGGGCGGAGCCCCCTGGCGGGGCCGAAGGGGCAGCGCCCCTGGGACGGGACGCGTAGGGGCGGCGGGGGCGAGCTGCATCCGTCAGCGGATCCGGCGCTCACCCCAGCACCCGCTCCCCCCGCCACGGCAACTCCGCAGTCACCCGAGTAGGCCCCCCCACCGGCGAATCCACCACCAGAATCCCGTCCACCGCATCCAACCGCTCAGCAAGCCCCCCCAGCCCGGACCCGCCGGAGGCATCCGCCCCACCCACCCCGTTGTCCACAACCTGCACCATCAGCCGGCTCTCCACCCGCCACACATCCACCGCAGCCCACGTGGCCCGCGCATGCTTGCTGATGTTCTGCAGCAACTCCGACACCGTGAAGTACGCGATCCCCTCGATCGCCGGCGCCGGCCGCTCCACCAGATCCACCTCCACCTGCACCGGCACCGTGCACCGCGAGGCCACAGCGGACAACGCCGCATCCAGCCCCCGGTCCGTCAGCACCGCCGGATGAATCCCGCGCGCCAGATCCCGCAGCTCCTGCAGTGCCGTCTTCACCTCACCGTGCGCCTCGTCCACCATCCGCGCCGCCGCCCGCGGATCCTCCGCCAGCTTCTCCTTCGCCAGCCCCAGATCCATGGCCAACGCCACCAGCCGGGCCTGCGCCCCGTCATGCAGATCCCGCTCGATCCGCCGCAGATCCGCAGCCGCCGTGTCCACCACGACGCCCCGGTCCGACTCCAGCTCCACCACCCGCGTCGCCAGCCGCGACGGCCCGAGCAGCCCGTGCACCATCACCCGGTCCACCATCGTCAGCGCCCGCACGATCCACGGCGTGGCCAGCGTGAACAGCAGCCCCACCAACGCCGTGACGGTGATCTCGAAGGGGTTGTCGAGGTAGATGCTGTGGCTGCCGTCGCCGTACAGCTGAAGCCCGCCCTGACCGCCGTACATCGGAAAGAGCCAGAACCACAGCGGATACGTCAGCAGCCCCCAGCCGTACGCCCAGAAGTTGACGGCGACCACGAACGAGAACACCGACCACGGGAACTGCACCAGCGCGTACAGCAGCGTCCGCCACGACGTGCCGCTCTTCAGCACGGCCCCCATCCAGGCCATCACGCCGGACTTCCTCATCCGCAGCGGCTCCGGGTCGGCCACCTCGAGCCCCAGCAGCCCCCGCGCCCGCGCCCGCTCCAGCGCCCCGAAGGCGCGGCAGCCGGCCAGCCCCGCCGCCAGCACCGGAATGCCGAGGAACGTCACCAGCAGACCCGCCCCGAGCGACACCATCGTGACGGCGTAGACGAAGAGCATGATGCCGATCGGCAGGCTCAGCAGCACATACCCGAACTCGCGCCAGCTGCGCCCCTCGAACGGCGCCCGCAGCCCGGCCGGCAGCCGGCGCCGCGTCCCCTCGGTGAACCCGAGCCCGCTGTCGTGCCCGTAGCCCTGTCCGTACTCCGTGGCCATCGGCGTCGTCCGTTCTACTCGTCCCGTTCGCCCTGTCCGGCTGCGGCTGTCCCGCCGTACCCCCACCCTGCTGCGCCGCAGGTCCGCGAACCATGGAGGCCGTCGGCCTCTTGGAAGGGGGGTTTTCCCTACCTCTCACCGGGAGCGCGGTCGCGCCACGGCAGCTCCGCCGTGACCACGGTCGGCCCGCCCTGCGGCGAGTCGATGACGAACAGTCCGTCGACGGCGTCCAGCCGGTCGGCGAGCCCCTGCATCCCCGAGCCTCCGTCGAGGCGCGCGCCCCCGCGGCCGTCGTCCTCGACCTGGATGAGCAGCCGGTCCGTCGCCCGCCACACCTCGACGGACGCCGTCTTCGCCGCGCTGTGCTTGCTGACGTTCTGCAGCAGCTCGGAGACGGTGAAATAGGCGATGCCCTCGATGGCCGCGGCCGGCCGTGAGACCAGATCGACCGTCACCTTCACCGGCACCGTGCAGCGCGAGGCGACCGCGGACAGGGCGGCATCGAGCCCCCGGTCCGTGAGTACGGCGGGATGGATCCCTCTGGCCAGATCCCGCAGCTCCTGCAGTGCGAGCTTCACCTCGCCGTGCGCCTCCGCGACCATCTCCGCCGCCGTGTCGGGGTCCTCCAGGAGCTTCTCCTTGGCCAGGCCCAGTCCCATCGCCAGATTGACCAGTCGGGCCTGCGCCCCGTCGTGCAGATCGCGTTCGATTCGCCGCAGATCGGCGTTGGCCGTGTCGACCACGACCCCCCGGTCCGACTCCAGCTCCGCGATACGCCGCTCCAGCTCGTCGGAGGGCGACAGCAGCCCGCGCACCATCGCCCGGTCCGCGTTGGCCAGCCCCCGGGCGATGAACGGCAGCACCGGCCACAGCACGAACAGCGAGGTCAGCGTGATGACAAAGGTCAGGATCCCCCAGGGCAGCCGGATGAAGTCGTACAGCACCGTGCGCCAGCCCACCGGGTCCTTCACCCTCATCCACAGCCATGGGAGGAAGCCGGCGCCGCGTCCGGGCAGCCGGCTCGGCTCGTCCACCCGCACCCCGAGCAGCTTCCTGGCCCGCGCCCGCTCCATCCTGCCCAGCAGCCGCGCGCCCGTCAGACCGGCGGCCAGCAGCGGGAACCCGACCACCGTCACGGTCAGCCAGAACCCGGTGAACAGCACCGTCACGACGTAGACGAACCCGATCAGCGACACCGGAAGGTTCACCAGCAGATGCGCGATCTCCTTCCAGGTGTGCCGGTCGTAGGCGAAACGGGCAGGCGGCAGACGGTCGCCGTCACCCTCCGGGGCCCCCATCGGGCGCGCGTGTCGTTCGGTCATATGGGCTAGCGTGCCGCGCGCCGCGCGCCCGCGCCATGAGGTCGGCCGCCCCCGTCCCCTGGGGAAAACCCCACCCTGGCAGCTCCTCGGCGGCCTCCCCGCATCTCAAGGACGTCTCAAGCGGTGACGGGCTGCTTACCGTCTCTTTATCAGGGCCTAGACTCCCGTGCGTACAGATCGTCGAACAGCAGCGTTCATCAAGGTCGCAGGGAGCGAGGGGTACGGACGTGCGGGAATCGACCGGCGCCGATCCGACCGTCGTCGCGGCGGACTACTTCCAGTCGTACTCGGTCGTCGGACTGCTCGCCGTCGTCGGCGTGCTCTTCGTCGCGGTCGCCTTCGGGGCCGGCCGACTGCTGCGGCCCGTGGTCCCCACC
>Ga0105246_10000208_pt1 | contig 29695 bp, 29 predicted proteins | sample KBSM64metaG_FD_99694 | JGI IMG/M metagenome (GOLD analysis project Ga0105246, IMG submission 99694) | Miscanthus rhizosphere microbial communities from Kellogg Biological Station, Michigan, USA - KBS M6-4 metaG | ecosystem: Host-associated > Plants > Roots > Rhizosphere > Soil | place... | reverse complement strand
TGATGGAGCTCGTGGAGATGATCCGCGGCATTGCCACCGAGGACGCCACTTTCGGCCGCACCAAGGAGTTCGTCGAGACACTCGGCAAGACTGTCGCCGTGTCGGAGGATTTCCCCGCCTTCATGGTGAACCGCATCTTGCTGCCGATGATCAACGAGGCGGTCTACACGCTTTACGAAGGTGTCGGCTCGGTCGACGCCATCGACACAGCGATGCGGCTCGGCGCGCACCATCCCATGGGGCCACTCCAACTCGCCGATTTCATCGGCCTCGATACCTGCCTGTCGATCATGCAAGTGCTCTATGAGGGGCTTGCCGATTCCAAATACCGCCCCTGTCCGCTGCTGGTGAAATATGTCGAAGCCGGCTGGCTTGGCCGCAAGACCAAACGCGGCTTCTACGACTACCGCGGCGAGAAGCCGATGCCGACCCGCTAATCGCCCGATTGCTGGTGTTCCCCAATTCCGGCGGCGGCGCGGTCAAGCGGCTTTTCGCGGCCTAAAATGAATGGCCGCCATTGTCTGGATAAATCCAGAGGCATTTTCTATGTCGGCGGCGAGCCGCCTCCAATTCAGAGCAAACTCGGTGAAATGTTCGCGCCACGCTTCATCGGGGGAATTCCCCGCAAGCAAACGGCACATCTCTGCATAAATGCGGCACTGCTTGGGATTGCCCGGCATCCTGTCCTCCAAGGCACCCCTCGTCGCTCAAATGAGCGGGACCTTGCAGGAGTTCCGAGTCTTGCGGGAAATGGTGACCCCGGCAGGATTTGAACCTGCGACCCTCAGATTAGGAATCTGATGCTCTATCCAACTGAGCTACGGGGTCTTTAGTGGCGCGCTGGACGCGCGAGTGCCGTTGGCCCTGTATAGGCTGCTACTGTGGGCGCGGCCAGACTCATTGTGGGGATGGCCGGGCGTTACACCGGCAGCTATCTCGGCGTGCTTGTGAGTTCGGCCTGGCGCGGCAAGGCCAACATGATGACGATGGAATGGCACATAACCATGGCCTTCGAGCCGTCGCTGATCGGCCGCTACAGGGCGCTTCCCTTGTTACTCTTCGCGTTGGCGCTCATCCTGGCCGCCGCGCCAAGCGCTTATTCCGCTGAGGCACCCGGCGCGAATTGCATGTTGTCGGATCCCGAAAAGGCAACCGTCGCCGAGGTGCTCGATGGCGAAACGTTGAAGCTCAGCGACGGCAGGATCGTGAGGCTGATCGCGGCCAAGGCTCCGGCGCCGCCGCTTGGCTGGCGCGGTGACGATCCCTGGCCTCTCGTCGAAGAATCAAAGCTGGCACTCGACAAGTTCACGTCAAACAAACAGGTCGAACTGAAATTTGGCGGGCGCCGCAGTGATCGCTACGATCACCTGCTGGCCCAGGTGTTTGTCGTGGGCAATGACAAGCCCATCTGGCTGCAAGAGGAACTTGTCTCAGAGGGTCTTGCCCGCGTCTATTCCCTCTCCGACAACCGCGCCTGCATTGGCGCGCTTCTCGCACGCGAGAGAGAGGCGAGGGCCAAGCATCTCGGCGTATGGGGCTCATCGGCCTACCGCATCGAGAGCGCCGACAATGTTGAGCGGCTCGGCCGCCTCACGCAAAGCTCTCAACTTGTCGAGGGCAAGGTCGCCAAGGTGGAAGAGGGTGGCGGTCGCATCTACCTCAATTTCGCCGATGATTGGCGGAGCGACTTCACCATCAGCATCGAGCGAAAAGACGTCCAGGCATTTGCCGCCTCTGGCATCGACCTCAAAGGGCTTGCCGGCAAGCACGTGCGCATGCGCGGCTGGATCGAGTGGCGCAACGGGCCGATGGTTGCCGCGACCCATCCCGAGCAGCTTGAGTTGCTGCCGGCCGCAACTCCCGCACTGTAGCGTGAAAACGCTCACACACTCTTGTCATGGCCCGGCTTGGCCGGGCGATCCAGTAGCCCCTGCCTTTACTGGATTCCCGCTTTCGCGAGAATGACAGTGGAGCCGGCCGAGCTGCTAAGCGGCGCGGGTGCGGGCTTCGTTGTCCGCGGCCATCTTGGCGTGGCGCGCCGTCTTGGCCAGCACGTCGTCGATCTTGGCGACGGCGCTCGCCTCGTCCATCTTCTCGACGGCGGCAATCTCGCGGGCCATACGGTCGAGCGCAGCTTCGTAAAGCTGGCGTTCCGAGTAGGACTGCTCGGGCTGCGCCTCGGACCGATAGAGATCGCGGACCACCTCGGCGATCGATACGAGATCGCCCGAGTTGATCTTCGCCTCGTATTCCTGCGCGCGGCGGGACCACATGGTGCGCTTTACGCGCGCCTTGCCCTTGAGCGTGCCGAGCGCCTTCTTCACCACCTTGTCCTCTGACAGCTTGCGCATGCCGACGGTGGTAAGCTTCGAGGTCGGTACTCTGAGCGTCATCTTGTCTTTCTCGAAATTGATGACGAACAGCTCGAGCTTCGCGCCGGCAATCTCCTGCTCTTCGATGCTCGTGATGCGGCCAACGCCGTGAGCTGGGTACACGATATACTCGTTGGTACGAAATCCGTGTCTTTGCTGTGGTTTCTTCTTTTCAGCCATTACTCTCGTCTCACTGTTAATATGCTTCGTCTGCGTCAATGTCGGTAACTTAAGCATGCCCGCGGCGGCTTGGTTCCGTGGCTCTCGGGCGCCTCTCGGGTACAGGGCACGAGGTTAGCCATCGATCAGAGGGCCTGATCGCGCCACCTCCCCTAAGTCAGAAAAAAAAGCGCGCCCGAACAGGGACGCCTCTCGTGGAGCTTAATGCGCCGACAGTCTGCGCCATTTCATCAGGAAGATAACACGGTCTTAGCAAATCTGGAAGCTGTCGAATCCGGCAGGACTGCCTTTTGGGCGCCAAAACATGCGACATTTTGGCGAAAGGGTTAACCGCTTAACTCGTTGATTTCAGTCGCCTTCGCCCGGATTTTGGCTGAAATACTTCGTGAATTTGTCTGGCTCGGCCACAAATGCGTCGGCATCCGGCGGGGCCGCCTTCTTGGTCGTAATGTTCGGCCAGCTCTCCGAATATTGCCGGTTTAATTCCAACCATTTGTCGAGATTTGGCTCGGTATCGGGCTTGATCGCGTCGACCGGGCACTCCGGCTCGCACACGCCGCAGTCGATGCACTCATCGGGGTGGATAACGAGCATGTTCTCGCCCTCGTAAAAACAGTCCACGGGGCACACTTCGACGCAATCGGTGTACTTACACTTGATGCAAACTTCGGTGACGACGTAAGTCATCGATTCCACACGTTTTCGGGGCCAACCCAGCCCAGATCTTTGCCCTCAAATGGCCGTCCGAGTCGTCCGAGGAAGGGCCTGCCTATAACAATCGGGCCATCAGCACAAGGCGAGGCGCCAGTTTGCGACGAGCAGGCGAGAGAGAACGATATTGCCCGTCTTTTCATCCCTGGAAGGAGATTGCCTCGCGATAAACCCCAGCCCGGCCGCTCAGTGCTTTGAACTCAGACTGTGCAGTGCATCGAGGCGACGTCGATCCCGCTTGGTGGGCTGTGGCCCCTTCGCCGGGAGACGAGACTCTAGCGAAGGCGCCCTATTCGGCGTCAGGTCCTCGTAGAGCGTACGTGCCAGGCTCGCAGGACCGCGCCGAGCAGTCCAGGCGAGAGCCCGCACGACGAACAGCCTTCCCAACGCAGTGGTCGTCACCACATCGCCTTCATGGACGAGCCGGCTCGGTTTCAGGATACGCTCGCCGTTGATGCGAACCTTGCCCTCGGCGATGGCACGCGCGGCTCCTGAACGCGTCTTCACCAGCCTTGCGCACCACAGCCATTTGTCGAGCCTCTGCTCCGACATCGCTGCTGTCAACTTCCCTCCGGCTGGCGAACGGTGAAACGGCCTTTAAGCGCCGCAAGCGCCGCAAAGGGCGAATGCTCGACGGACTTGCTGCGCTCGGGCTTGGCGTGGCTCGCCGGGCGGCGTTGCTCGCGCTTACTCACGGCTGCGCGCTCGCGATGTTGACGCTGCGGCTTGCGCGTCGCCCCCTTAACGCGATGCATCTCCTTGCGTTTCCCGGGACGCCAAACCTCATCGAACCGCTCGATCGCCGGGTCCGCCGCTTCGGCAGCTTGCCCGCCGCTCGCTTCCGCTTCAGGAAGCGAAATCGCCGCCGGAACAGACGCAGGCACAATCTTGCGCCGCTCGCGCCTGAATCCGAACGCCTTCAAGATAGAGGCGAATTCCTCACCGGAGCAGCCAACGACGCTCATCAACTCAGGAACCACGCGGAAGCCGCCGTCGCCTGTTGCACCCGGCGGGGCTTCCGGGCCGCCTTCGGCAGGTCTGAACCAGACGCGAGCGCGGATCAGGTCAGACAACCTCTCAAGCATATCGATGCGCACCGCGCGTCCGCCCGCGACGTGGAAGCCCGCAGCGCGCCAATAAGGCTCGGGCAGGCCGTTGCCTGCCGCGACCGAGGTCAAGCCCTGTTGCGGCCGTGCCGGCAACGCCTCGCAGTCAATACCATGATCCCGGCCGGCAAAGAGCGCCCAGAGTAGAAGCAGCAAATCCGCCGCGGCCGGCTTGAGCAGCGCCGGGATGTAGACGTTGAAGGCGCCGAAGCGCACGCCGTAGCTTCTGAGCTGGGCACGGGCAGCCTGGTCGAGTGCTTTAATCTCATTCGAGGCGCCCTCGCGGCGAAGCACGCCAAGATTCTCAGTGAGCTGGTAAGCCAGGCCGCGGGCAAGTCCCGAGAGGTCGGAGGCCTCGCTAAGAGCAATCAGTGGCTTGAGCTTCGAATCGAGCTCCGCCGCGAGCCTTGCCTCGAGGCGCTTGAGCACGCGCTCGCGCTCCCCCGCCGGCAGGTGCTCGTCCGCCATTAGCTGAATGCGAGGCTTGAGCGCCGTCCCCCCCCGCTCAAGGCGCGCAATCTCCGAGCCTTCCCAAACGATCCGGCCATTCGGCTCGAGCGTAATTGCTTCGTCTGGCGCCTCGGAAAGCGCTTCGGAGCGGGCGGCAAGCTCGCGCGCAAGCACCTTGGCTGCGGCATGGCGCGCCGCCCTACCGTGGATACCGTCGCCGGAGGCGTCGTGCGTGAAGCGGAAACCATCGAGGCGCCCGACATAGTGGTTCTCCACCAGGATCCCGCCGTCAGAACCGATCTCCGCCGCCATCTCCTCCTTGTCGCGCAGCCGGCGCATCAACACGCTGGTGCGCCGATCGACGAAGCGCTGGGTGAGCCGCTCATGCAGTGCGTCGGACAGAGTGTCCTCGATGGCCCGCGTGCGGCCCTGCCAATGCTCCGGGTCATCGAGCCATTGCGCCTGATGCGATACGAACGTCCAGGTGCGGATCTGGGCAAGCCGGCTCGACAGCGTGTCGAGATCACCGTCGGTGCGATCGGCGAGCGCCACCTGATGAGCGAACCAGTCGGCCGGAATCTTCCCCTCGTCGCTCGTCACATAGCCGTAGAGCGTGGTGACCAGCTCGGCGTGGCTTGCCGCTGAGATTTTACGGTAGTCGGGAATCTGGCACATCTCCCACAACAGTCCGACCGTTGCCGGCCCTTTCGCCCTGTCACGCACGGCTGGATCGCGGCTCACATTCTCCAGCGCAATCACATCATCGACCATGCGGGCGCGGACGAGCCGCGGATAGTCGGGCGCCTCGCGCAAGCTCTCCCGCAAGCGCTCGATCGACGAGAAATCGAGCTTGCGATTACGCCACTGCAGGTAGCCCACCTGGTCGAAGGAATGGTTCTCGAGCCGATCAACGAGGTCGGAATCGAACGGTGCGACTTGTCCGGTCACCCCGAAAGTTCCGTCATTCATGTGCCGGCCGGCACGACCCGCAATTTGCCCAATCTCGGCAGGCGTTAGATTGCGATGGGACTGGCCGTCGAATTTGCGGATGCCGGCGAACGCGACATGGTCGAGGTCGAGATTGAGTCCCATGCCAATGGCGTCAGTCGCCACCAAGAAGTCGACGTCGCCGTTCTGGTAAAGCGCGACTTGCGCATTGCGGGTGCGCGGGCTGAGCGCGCCGAGCACCACGGCGGCGCCGCCGCGCTGACGCCGCACCAACTCGGCAATGGCGTAGACGTCGTTCGCCGAGAAACCGACTATGGCCGAACGGCGAGGAAGCCGGGTGATCTTCTTGTCGCCGGCATAGGTGAGCTCAGACAGGCGCGCACGCGACACAAGATTGGCGCCAGGCAGTAGCTCGCGGATCGCATCGCGCATGGTAGCGGCGCCGAGCAGCAGCGTCTCGCTCAAGCCGCGTGCGTGGAACAGGCGGTCGGTGAAGACATGCCCGCGCTCGCCGTCGGCGGCAAGTTGGACCTCATCGACCGCGACGAAATCCGCCTCGAGTTCGAGCGGCATCGCCTCCACGGTGCAGACATAGAAGCGCGGCGAGGGCGGCTTGATCTTCTCCTCGCCGGTGATCAGCGCCACCTTCGCCGCACCAACGCGGGCGACGACCTTGTCGTAGACCTCGCGCGCGAGAAGCCTGAGCGGCAAACCGATGATGCCGACGTCATGCGCGAGCATGCGTTCGATGGCGAGATGGGTCTTGCCGGTGTTGGTCGGTCCGAGCACGGCGGTGACGCCGCGCCCGCGATGGCCATTTGTGGAATTAGAGGAGAAGGACCGGCTCATCTCTTGACTTCCTCATCGTCCGATCCGCGAGAAACTCGGAACACGGGGGGAACGAATCTCGTCCGAATCGCTGACTCTGCACATTCGGATTTCGTTCCGAAGGGAATCAGGGGCTCGGGCTCGTTATTTCAGTCGACTCGGCCGGCGCACTCCGGCGTGGCCATGACCACTAAATCTGGCCTTTCGCTTTCTCTGCTTTCTCAAGCGCCTCGGAAAACCAAGGGAACGAAGGGCGGACGAATCAGGGGAGCGTTAATTTTCGGCATCTGTTCCCTACAACATATTGGGATTATGGGCCTGTGCGTTAACCCTCGAAGCTTTCCGGTCGCTGAAAAGGGCAAACGGCTACGGCTCGGCGCTGGCGCGGGATGAGCCTGCAACCTGGATCGAGGTCACCAGGGCCGTGCCATATCCTACCGGCGTCGGCAACACAATCCGGTAGGGCACATACATGATGGTCCCCCGCACGGGAATGAGCCAAACCTCGATCTCGTTCGTCTGCGACATGAGCTGGATACCGGGGTTGTCAGGCTGGTAACCGGCAATGGGGATGAACTTCACCTGACAGATCACTGCCGGCCCGCTATAGCCGCTGGGTGTAGTTGACCTCACGGAGACAGCGCGTTTCGGCGTGAGCACGAGATCGAAGCGCTGCTTGCCGTCAAATACCGGCAAGGTCTGGTTGCAGACATTCAGATCGCCGTTGGGATTTTCCGAATGCGCGGTCAAGAATGCGCCGCTCATCGGATCGAGCACCCCCTCGAGCTGCTCCCTGGTGACCGGTATGTCGCGCGGATTGCGCATCTTGTCCGGAAAGATCTGAACCTCGGTGACCGCGTGACTGCCGAAGGTCATTCGGAGCTGCTCGGTCTTCTTGCCGCCGTCGGAGTAGCTCAGCGCATACATGGCTGGCTCAGGGCCTGCCCTTGTCACCCGCCCGCTGCTCGCCGTCACCCCCCGCCACTCATAGATCAGGCCTTGGAGAATGGTGAAGCGTCCCTCGCCACGCATCTCGTAACCATCGCCATGAAAGACCGCGGTGAGACGGAAATTGCCGAGGTTGAAGCTGCCTAGATCGACGCGATAGACGGCCTCAATGCGGCTCGCAGACGACAGCGCGTTCTCGGCAAAGGCGCTATCGGGGGGAAAATTGCCGCCAAGTCCCGAAGTCAGCGCGACGACGGCCACAAAGCTCAAAGCGTGTCGTGCTGCCCACATGGGCTCTGTATCCCTCGCGCGAGTGGCCGAAACACTCCGCCCGCAAATTTCGAGTTATTCGTAGATTTCGTCAATTATGAGGTTTGGCAATGGGCGCTTGACCCCCAATTATCATGCCCGTATATCTCGCCCCGCTGGTCGCGACGCCTGCATGACATTGGGCAGGCGGCGACCAGTCTTCGCATTATCTCGATAGAAGGATTTCGACCATGGCCCGTCGTTGCGAGCTCACCGGCAAAGCCGTGCTCACCGGCAACAATGTAAGCCATGCCAAGCGTCGTACCAAGCGCCGGTTTCTGCCGAATTTGTGCAATGTGACACTGCAGAGCGACGCCTTGAAGAAGCTCGTGCGCCTCACCGTCAGCGCGCATGCCTTGCGTTCGGTCGAGCACCGCGGCGGCCTGGATGCCTATCTGCTGAAGGCAGGTGACGACGAGCTGTCGCTGAAGGCAAGGCGTCTCAAGCGCGACATTGCCAAGGCGAGCGCCGCCCAACCCGAGGCCGCCTCCTAATTCGCAGGCGCGCCGGCGGCGATTGGCTCGCCGCCCGGCAGCGCGAACTGCATGATCAGCGTGCGCTGTAGCCCGCTGAAATTGTCGTCAGACATGATCGTGATGACGGTTTCGCCCGACACTCTGCGGTGGACGGCAACGGCCTCCATGTTGTCGATGTTCAACGCGTCGGTCGCCTCGAGGAGGACCTCTCCCTGAATCACCGCACCCGGTTTGATCTCGCTCGCCGCAACCCGGCGTAGGCGCATCTTGACGCCTTCGCTGTAGCGGAATCTCCGCTCAAGAAGGATAAGACCGCCGTCGGGAAGCTCGGCGGCATCGGTGATATCGAATCCCCCGATCCGCTTCACTGCGATCGACCCAGGCTTCGAGCCCCCGAGCAGCCAGCCCTGAAGGTTGCCATTCTTGTCGGTCAGGCTCTCCGCAAAGGCGACGAGCGTGCCCTTGAGGCGACCACCATGCATCAGAACGATTGCCTCGAGACCGCTATTCCTCGACATGCGCTTTGTGCCGGCGGGGAGGGGCACGGAGCCAGTTGGTGGTCCGAAGCGGTCGCCTTCGAAGGGATAGCGATCGATCCGGTGGTGACGTTCGAATGAGACATAAGCGGTCCCCTTGGAAGGATCGCCTTCGATCAGCGTCATGCCTTCGGAATCGCGCTCCTGGTCGTCGAGAAGCGGCTTGCCGTCCCGGCCGAGCAGCGGGCCGAGTGTGACACCGCTCAACCCCTTGAGCGTCCGCCCGTCATAATCCAGTTTCGCTCGAAGCCAAGTGCCCGAATCGGAGATGGCGAGAAGAAAGGTTCCCGAAGGATCGAGCGCCATGGCCGAGTACCCGCCGAAAAAGCTTGAATTGGCGAAGAGGTTGAGGCCGCCCCGGTAGATGAGCTTATCGAACTCTTTGCGGGCCGGATTGTCGCGATCGAAGTCGATGGGGATAGCGGTGACCTTGACCGGGATCGATTTTTCCAGGGCAATCTGCGGCTTGTCGGCCAGCGCCGGAACGGCAGCGCATGTGATCGCAACGACCAGGATCGCAGAGCTGCGCCAGGCTGTGCGGGCGATGCTCCCCACGCTAATGTAGCTTCCGCCGCTTAGCCCGCGCCGCCGAAGGCACGGCGCGATGAAGCTGCCGCCAGGCGAGGTCCTCGTCGAACAGCTCGGCAAGTTTCTCGGTCATCACGCCGGCAAGCTCCTCTGCGTCGGTGACCGTGACGGCGCGCCGGTAATAGCGGGTGACATCATGGCCAATGCCGATTGCGAGCAGCTCCACTGAGGAGCGCGTCTCGATCTCTTCGATCACCTGACGAAGATGACGCTCTAAATATGACCCGGAGTTGACCGACAGTGTGGAATCGTCGACCGGCGCCCCGTCGGAGATCATCATCAGGATGCGCCGCTGCTCTGGTCGGGCGAGCAGGCGGTTATGTGTCCAGGTGAGCGCCTCGCCGTCGATATTCTCCTTGAGCAGGCCCTCGCGCATCATCAGCCCGAGATTGCGGCGAGAACGCCGCCACGGCGCATCGGCCGCCTTGTAGATAATGTGACGCAGATCGTTGAGCCGCCCAGGAAGAGGAGGCTTGAGCGCGTTCAGCCACTCTTCGCGCGAATGTCCTCCCTTCCAGGCGCGCGTAGTGAAGCCGAGGATCTCGACTTTCACGCCGCAGCGCTCGAGCGTGCGGGCGAGAATATCGGCGCAACAGGCCGCGACCATGATCGGGCGACCGCGCATGGAACCCGAATTATCGAGGAGCAGCGTGACCACCGTGTCGCGAAACTCGGTGTCGCGCTCCTGCTTGTAGGTCAGCGGATGCATGGGATCCACGATCACGCGGGCAAGCCGCGCTGCGTCAATCATGCCCTCGTCGAGGTCGAAGTCCCAGCCGCGATTTTGCTGCGCGAGGAGTCTCCGCTGCAGCCGGTTGGCGAGCCGCGCCACCGCGCCGTGTAGCGCCTGGAGCTGCTTGTCGAGAAAGGAACGCAAGCGTTCGAGCTCGTCGGGATCGCACAGCTCCTCGGCATTGACGGTCTCGTCATAGGAGCGAGTGAAAACCTTATAGCCGAAGGCCTCCGGATTCTCGAGAACCGACAGGTTGGGACGCCACGGCTCGGAACGGCGCGGAAGCTCCGAGGCGTCGGCGTCGCGGTCGAGCCGGTCAGTCGAGCCGTCTTCCCTGTCGTCGAGCGCCCGTTCGCTGTTTGCGTCGCGTTCCGAGCGAGCGTCGGATAGATCGGCCCGCTGCTCGCCTTCGGCATTCTCGTCCTCGGTGTCGGCGGCGTTGGGGTCACTCTCGCTCTCGCTCGATTGCTGATCCTCGTTTTGCTGCTGATCGAACTGGTCGGCGAGGTTGAGCGCGGCGAGGAGATCTCTGGTGAGCCGGCCGAAAGCCTCCTGGTCAGAGAGCATCTCGGGCATGCGTTCGAGCAGCGAACGCGCCCGGCCCTCGATCCAGGGGCGCCAGAGATTGACGATGGCGCGAGCCTTGGCTGGAGGTATCTGGCCGGTGAGCATCTCGCGCACGAGAAGCCCAAGCGCGTCGGGCAGCGGGGCTTCAGAGCGCTCGGCCACCTCGGCGAAGCGGCTTCGCTCATAGCGTTGCTCGATGCGGGCGGCGAGATTGGCGGCGACGCCTTGCAGGCGTTGAGCGCCGATCGCCTCGACACGCGCCTGCTCGATCGCCTCGAACACTTGACGCGCCTCTCCGCCGGGGGGCGCCAATCGCTCATGCAGCTTGGGATCGTGACACGCGACCGATAGCGCCGCGGCATCGGCATGGCCGCGGATCACCGCGATCTCGGCCTTGCTCGGAATGCGCGACGGCTCAGGCAGCCGCGCGGTCTTGCCGTTAAGCCCGGGAGGTTCGCTGGAGAACACGACCTCAACCGTGCTGTCGGCGGCGATCGAACGGGTGGCGAGCGTCAGGGCGCGTTTGAACGGATCGAGCGGCGCCTCTTTGCGCCTGGTGAGCGACATCACTAGCTCAATGCCACATTGGCGGTCGACTGCGGCAGGTCTTCGCCGAAGCAGCGCTGATAGAACTCGGCGATCAGCCCGCGCTCGAGCTCATCGCATTTGTTGAGGAATGAGAGCGCAAAGGCCGTGCCGATATCGCCGAAGATCTCGGCATTCTCCGCCCAGGTGATCACCGTGCGGGGGCTCATCACCGTAGAGAGATCGCCATTCATGAAGGCATTCCGCGTGAGCTCCGCGACACGCACCATGGCTCCGACCGTCTTGCGCCCGGCCTCGGTATTCCACGACTTGGCCTTTGCGAGAACGATATTCACCTCGTCGTCGTGCGGCAGATAGTTCAGCGTGACTACGATCGACCAGCGGTCCATCTGGCCCTGGTTGATCTGCTGGGTGCCGTGATAGAGGCCGCTCGTGTCGCCAAGCCCGATGGTGTTGGTAGTCGAGAACAGGCGAAATGCGGGATGCGGCCTAATCACCTTGGACTGGTCGAGTAGCGTGAGCTTGCCCGAGACTTCCAAAACCCGCTGGATCACGAACATCACGTCGGGGCGGCCCGCGTCGTACTCGTCGAAGCAGAGCGCGGTGTTCGACTGCAGCGCGTAGGGCAGAATGCCCTCGCGAAATTCCGTCACCTGCTGGCCGTCGCGCAGCACGATGGCATCCTTGCCGACGAGATCGATGCGGCTCACATGGCTGTCGAGATTGATGCGCATGCACGGCCAGTTCAGCCGCGCCGCCACTTGCTCGATGTGGGTCGATTTGCCGGTGCCGTGATAGCCCTGGATCATAACGCGGCGGTTGTGCTTGAAGCCGGCGAGGACCGCGAGCGTCACCTCCCGGTTGAACAAATAATCCGGATCGATGTCCGGCACATGCTCGTCAGGACGCGAATAGGCCGGCACTTCGAGGTTGGTATCGATGCCGAAAACCTGGCGCACGGAAACCTGCATGTCCGGCAGGCCGGCGCCGTTACGGGCAGTTTCAAGTGTCATGGGCAGTGGAAGCCTGTTTCGTCGCGTTTCAAATGGGCTCGCAAGATGCGGTAGCCTGGGGTGTCGGAGAGGGCTGCCAGCGACCTACGCAAGCCCTGCCTGCCTCAGATAGTTATAGGCTTGAATGACTTCGCGCAACTTGTCCTCTGAGCGGCGGTCGCCCTTGTTGTGATCGGGGTGCAGCCGCTTAACCAATTCCTTGAATCTCGCCTTTATGTCGGCCTTGGTGGCGTTGTCCTCGAGGTTGAGCTGGCGCAGGCATTTCCGCTCGGCGCGCATCAGTTGGCGTTCTGGCTTCCCGTCCGGCGTAGCCTGAGAGCTGGCGCGCTCGGCGAACAGCCCGAACGGATCATAGGTGGTGAAGCGATGCGGGAAGCCGCCAGCCCGCGCGCCGTTTCTCGCGCCTCGCCCGCGCGCCGCCCACGGGTTGACGCCGATGAACCAGGTTGGACGATGACCGATGGTGTCATCCTTTTGGTGCTTGATCACCTCTTCGTCGGGAAGCCCGGCGAAATAGTTGTAGGACTTGTTGTAGGCGCGCACATGGTCGAGGCAGTAGCGGTGGTACTGGCCCTCCTGCCCGCGGCCCTTGGGCGCTGGGTAAAGGCCGGGCTCGGTGCAGCCCTCCCACTCGCAAACCGGACAAGTGTCGCGCAACAGGCGGTTCTCGTCGGGTTTGACGCGCAGGCGGTCGAAGAACTTCGAGTCGAGCTTCATCTCGGAAGCATTATGAGTCGCGGCGGCTGACACAACAAGAATGGCCCTCGAACCTATGACTAGGATATGATGGTCGGTTAAGAATCAAGGAAACGGCGGTAATGCTCGTCGAAGAGCGGATAACCAAGAAGCTGCAACAAGCCTTCACGCCGGAAACCCTCGAAGTCGTCAACGTCTCCCATCGCCATGCGGGCCACGCGAGCTCGCCCGGAACCGGCGAGAGTCATTTCACCATCAAAGTGGTATCGCAGAGCTTCGCAGGCAAGACGCGGCTCGAACGCCACCGCATGGTCAATGAAGTGTTGGCAGATGAGCTTGGAGGCAAGGTCCACGCGCTCGCCATCACGGCGCTTGCCCCGGAGGAGCGGTCACGGCCGCTATGAGGCCTTGCTCTCGGGCGCCTTTACTCGGCGCGTATCCGGCGGCGGGGTCACGCGGATGCTGGTGAGGCGGTTCCGCTGGCGCCTCAGCACCTCGAAGCGATAGTCATGGAAGGTGAAGGACTGCCCCGCTTCGGGGATGGTCTGGGCCTCGTGCAGCACGAGGCCCGCCACTGTGGTCGCTTCCTCGTCGGGCAGATCCCAATCCATCAGACGGTTGAGATCGCGCAACGGCACTGAGCCTTCCACGATCACCGAGCCGTCGGCTTGCGGCCGTGCGGCGATCGAGGCGATGTCGGTCTCGTCGGTGATGTCACCGACGATCTCCTCGATAATGTCCTCGAGCGTCACGAGGCCCATTACCTCCCCATATTCGTCAACCACGATGGCGAAATGAGCCTTGCGTTTGAGGAAGACATTGAGCTGGTCCTTAAGCGTGGTGGTGTCGGGCACGAACCACGGCGGGGTGGCGAGCGCCATGATATCGATCTTGCTCACATCGCCTTTCGAGTCGCGCAGAGCCCTGAGCAGCGTCTTGGCGTGGAGGATGCCGACAATCTCCTCGCGCTCGCCGCGCCAAAGCGGCAGGCGCGTATGGGAGCTTTTCAAGGCAAGGTCGATGATCTTCTCGGTGGGCAGCTCGGCGTCGATCGCGTCCATCTTGGTCCGATGCACCATGATGTCGGAGACCGTGAGCTCGCGGAGATCAAGCACGCCGCCAAGCATATCGCGGTCGAGTTTCACCACGCCGCCTTCCTTGTGGATGAGCTCGATGGTGCCTCGGAGCTCCTCATGCGCCGAGAGCACCTCGACCTCGTCGCTGATCGAGACTCCGAACAGGCGCAACGTATGCCGCACGAGGAACTGCATGGCGCTGACGACCGGCGCCAACACCGCAACGACAAAACGCACCGCGGGTGCAAGGAGCAACGCCGCGCGGTCGGCGTGGAGGATGGCGTAAGTCTTGGGAAGCACCTCGGCGAACAACACCACGATCACCGTCATCACGATGGTGGCGTAGGCGACGCCTTCCTCTCCGAACAGGCTCAGGAACAGGCTGGTGGCGAGCGCGGAAGCCGCGATATTGGCGAGCGTGTTGCCGAGCAAGATGGCGCCAATGAAACGCTCGCGCACGGTGAGCAGATAATTCACGATGCGCGCGCGCCGGTTGCCGTCCTGCTCAAGCGCGTGCATCTTGGCGGCGGAGGCCGCGGTGAGCGCCGTCTCCGAGCCAGAGAAGAAGGCCGAGGCGAGGAGGAGACCCAGGATTGCGCCAAGCGTAATTCCCAAGCCTAGTGTCATCGTCTATTGCACTCCTCAGCGAGGAACTGGGTGAGACGGGACAGCGGTACCTCGCGTTCGACGAACGCCGCGCCGATGCCGTGCACCAGCACGAGAGCGAGCTTGCTGCCTTTCACCTTCTTGTCCTGAGCCATCAACCGCAACAACTCCTCTGGCGTCGGTTTCGCACCAGGAACGGCAGCGATCTTGGTGGGTAACCCGATGGCGGCTAGATGCCGCTCGACCCGTTCCGCGTCGTCTTTAGGGCAAAGGCCGAGCTCGACCGAAAAGGTAAAGGCAAGCCGCATGCCGATGGCGATTGCCTCTCCATGCAAGAGGCGGTCCGAATATCCGGCATAGGCCTCGAGCGCGTGGCCGAAAGTATGACCGAGATTGAGCAGCGCCCGCGTACCGCTCGTCTCGCGTTCGTCCTCCTGGACGATCTTGGCCTTGGCACGGGCGCTCGTCTCAACCGCATAACGGCGTTTTCCGCCTTGACCTGAGAAGACCTCGGCCGAGCCCTGCTCGAGCCAGGCGAAGAACGCGGCATCGCCGAGCAGCCCGTATTTAACCACCTCGGCATAGCCAGCGCGAAACTCGCGGGGACTCAGTGTCGAGAGCACAGATATATCGGCAAGCACGAGGCTCGGCTGATGGAATGTGCCGATCAGGTTCTTGCCCAGTCTCGTGTCGATGCCGGTCTTGCCGCCGATCGCGGAATCGACCTGGGCAAGAAGGCTGGTCGGCATCTGCACCACGCGGACGCCGCGCCGCAAGATGCTTCCAGCAAAACCCGCGAGGTCGCCGACCACACCGCCACCAAGCGAGATGATGCAGTCGCCGCGCTCCACGCCGAGGGCGAGCAGGCTCTCGCACAGCGGTGCGAGCACCGAAAAGCTCTTGCTTGCTTCGCCCGGGCTCACCACCGCTTCACCGAGAAAAAGTCCATGCTGATCGAGGCTTGCCTTGAGAGGGGTGAGATAGAGGGCGGCAACGTTCCGATCGCTCACCACCGCGCAGCGCGTGTCCGGCACTGCAGCCGTGATGCGTCGCCCGGCCGAGGCGATAAGATCCTCGCCGATGATGACAGGGTAGCTTCGCTCGGGAAGCGCTACTTCGATCGTTGTCTCGCTTTGGCCGGAGGCCAAGGCGGTTGCGCCGTCGCGCATCGTCACACCTTCTTCCGGCTCGGCTCTTTGGCCGGCATCTTCGCGCAACCGAGCTTGTCCGCGAGCGCCTCGACCACCGCACCCACGATCACATCATGAGGCACGTCGCGGCTCTCGACGGTCACGTCGGCCTCGGCATAGATGGGGTAGCGCTCAGCCATCAACTTCTTCATCACCCGCTCGTGGTCGTCGCCGGCAAGCAAAGGCCGGTTGTCGCGCCGGTGCACGCGCTTGAGCAAGACCTTAAGCTCGGCCTTGAGCCAGACCGAGAGGCCGTGCGCCCTAATGTTTTCCCTGGTATCGGCGTTCATATAGGCGCCGCCTCCGGTTGCAAGCACTTGCGGACCGCCGTTGAGCAGCCGCGCGATCACCCTGCGCTCGCCCTGACGGAAATAGCCCTCGCCGTGCTCGGCGAAGATCTCGCTGATGGTGGCTCCGGCGGCCGCTTCAATCTCTGCATCGGCATCGATGAAGGGTAGGTCGAGCCACGCCGCGAGCCTGCGGCCCACGGCGGTCTTACCGGCACCCATGAGCCCGATCAGCACGATGCTGCGCGAGCCAAGGGCGTCGCGGATCTCCGCCAACCGCTGCTCACGGTCCTCTTTCCTGTGCTCGGTCAGTCCTAGACTCATTTCTCTTGGCAAAGTGGAGAATTGCCGCCCGCTTCGGGCTGAGAGGCCCCGCGACTCGCTGGCCGGCGCAATTTCCCATGCTGGCGGCGCCCTGTCGAATCGTCCATGATGCTAACGAGGTTAAGGCGCTCGCCAGCTTTTTGGGTCATAATAAGGCCCTGTTCGCCACTACAAGACGGCTAGGGACCCGAGCGCTTCGATGCCGACACTGTTTCGTTTCCTGATGATTCTGGGGGTGATCGCCGGTGTCATCACGGGAAGCCTCTATGTGCTCGCCGAATACTTCCAGCCTGAGCCGAAGGAAATCTCCAAGGCGCTGCGTAACGTCAAGGGACGCATGGAGGACCAAACCGCGTCCACGCCTGCGCCGAGTGCAGATGCCGGCAACACCGCGGCGGGCGCGGCGCCCGCGGGAGCGCCTAACCGCACCCAATAAAGTACCGCGGTTGACCTGCAAAGGCGTAACGCCTTGAGCCGCGCCAGAGGATCATCGCGCGGGAAGGGCTCTACCGAGCTTGCCCTTTTTCTCGACATGCTCACCGCCGAGCGCGGCGCTGCCGCCCACACCCTCGAGGCCTATACGCGGGACCTCTCGGAGTTCCTCGCGCTTCTTGCTGCCAAGGGCAAGACGGCGCGGACAGCAACGCCCGAGAACTTGCGCGCATTCCTCGCAGGCCTTGTGCGCAAGGGGCTCGCGCCAACCTCGCGCGCGCGCAAGCTTTCCGCAATACGCCAGTTCTTCCGCTTTCTGCTGACCGAGGGCTTGCGCAAAGATGATCCGTGCTCTGCCATCGACAGTCCGCGCCTGCCGCGTCCGCTGCCCAAGATCCTCTCCTTCGCCGAGGTCGAGACACTGCTCGATACGGCGGCAGGCGCGAGCGACCGGGCGGTCGATGGCGCAGCGCGGCGCCGGGCGCTCAGACTCTACGCCCTGCTCGAGACGCTCTACGCTACGGGCTTGCGGGTCTCGGAGCTGATCTCCCTGCCGCACGGAGTGCTCGTCGCCGATGATCGCGTGCTTACGATCAAGGGCAAAGGCGGGCGAGAGCGCCTCGTTCCACTGAACGACGCCGCGCGCAACGCGCTCGCCGCGCACATCGCCGCGGTCGAGGAAGACGAGGCGAATGGAAGGACGAAGTCGCCTTGGCTCTTTCCGTCGTCGGAAGGACAGCACCTGACCCGCCAGCGCTTCGGCCAGGAGCTCAAAGCGCTTGCGATCGCCGCCGGCATCGAGCCCGCGCGCGTCTCGCCGCACGTGCTACGTCATGCTTTTGCCAGCCATCTCCTCGAGCGTGGCGCCGATCTTCGCACGGTGCAGCAGCTCCTCGGCCACGCCGACATTTCGACGACGCAGATCTACACCCATGTCATCGAGGAGCGGCTGAGAAGGCTCGTCGAAGAGCATCATCCGCTTGCTCAGGCGCATTTAACCAAGCGCAGCTAAATTACAGCTTCTAGCGTCTCTGGTTGACAGGCCCTCGCGCCAAGGCCACTTATTGCTCGAAGGCAGATTGAGACTGAATGCGTACCTATCTCGATTTTGAAAAACCGATCGCCGAGCTTGAAAGCAAAGTTGCCGAGCTGAAGGCGCTTGCCGCTGAGCAGCGTTCGGTGTCGATCGAGGAGGAGCTTGCCAAGCTCGAGGCCAAGGCCAGGGAGGCCCTGGAGGAGACCTACGCCGAGCTTACGCCGTGGCAGAAGACGCAAGTCGCTCGCCACCCAGATCGCCCGCACTTCCGCCATTACATCGACGGCCTCGTGCAGGACTTCACCCCGCTTTCGGGCGACCGCTCCTTTGCCGAGGACCAGGCCATTCTAGGCGGCATCGGTAGGCTGTCCGGCCGTTCGGTCATGGTACTTGGGCACGAGAAGGGCTCCGACACCGAGGGCCGCATCAGGCACAATTTCGGCATGGCGAGGCCTGAGGGCTATCGCAAGGCGGTGCGACTCATGGACATGGCCGACCGCTTCTCGCTGCCGGTGGTGAGCCTGGTCGATACCGCCGGCGCTTATCCCGGCATCGGCGCCGAGGAGCGCGGCCAAGCTGGAGCCATCGCCCGCTCGACCGACTGCTGCTTGAGCCTCGGCGTGCCCATCATCTCGGTGATCATCGGAGAGGGAGGATCGGGCGGGGCGGTCGCCATCGCCACGGCCAACCGTATCTATATGCTCGAGCACGCCATCTACACGGTCGCCTCGCCCGAAGCTGCTGCCTCGATCCTGTGGCGCGATTCGACGCGAGCCCAGGACGCCGCCACTAATATGAAGATCACAGCGCAGGACCTGCTCAAGCTTGGCGTGGTCGATGGCATCATCCCCGAGCCGGTTGGCGGCGCTCACAGAGATGGTGTCGAGGTGGTGCGGGCAACCGGGGATGTCATCGTCAAGGCGCTGGCCGATTACGACGATATGAGCCCCTCAGAGATCCGCCGGGAAAGACGGGAGAAATTCCTGTCGATTGGCCGCCCGGCCTGATGTTCGGCCCAAAAAAGCGCCATTTTTTGAGTCCAATTGGTGGACCAGCGGGCTTATAATGCCGGCAAAAATCGGGGGTGGCAGGAGGGGAGAGCGCCACCAGAAGCGCTAACTTCGCCTTAACCTCTCAAGTTCGATCTTGGCCGAGGTGCGCAAGGGGCACTGCGTATGCTTCGTTCAAGTGTAGTCACGGCAATTGTCGCCGCGAGCGTGGGCCTTATGGTTGCCGCGCTGGCAGGCTGCGGCGAGTTCGCTCCCTCCTATATGAAGCCGCTTTCGCCGCAGACGCGGGCCCTTCTTGCCCAAAAGGGCATGAAGGAGGACGCGCCGGTCCTGCTCCGCATCTTCAAGGCCGAGTCCGAGCTTGAAGTGTGGAAGGCCAAGGATGACGGGCGCTTCTATCTGTTCAAGACCTATCCGATCTGCAGCTATTCCGGCGGGCTTGGCCCCAAGGTGAACCAAGGCGACCGCCAGGCGCCTGAAGGGTTCTATCTCGTCTCGCAGGAACAGATGAACCCGAACAGCAAATATCACCTCTCGTTCAATATCGGCTTCCCCAACGCTTATGACCGCGCCTACGGCCGCACCGGGCAGGACATCATGGTGCACGGCGACTGCACATCAGCCGGCTGCTACGCCATGACCGACGGCGTGGTCGAGGAGATCTTCATCCTCGCCTATCAGGCGCTGCAAGGCGGCCAACAGGCGTTCCAGATCCAGGCCTATCCGTTCCGTATGACGGCAGCCAACATGACGGCCCACAAGGACTCGGAGTGGTACGACTTCTGGAAGAACCTGAAAGAAGGCTACGACTATTTCGAGGTCACGCATCTGCCGCCACGGGTTGCGGTATGCGAGAAGCACTATTTGATCAACGCCGCTTTCGTCGATCGCAGCGCGCGCCCCGATCCGAGTAGCGCGTGTCCCGCTTGGCAGAGACTGCCGATTTTGCGTGCGCCGGCGCAGCAAGAGGCGAAGAGTCCGGCGAAAAAGGACATGTCGAAGTCGCTCACGAAGCCACTCGGCAGCGTGCTTGGGCTGAGCTTCGGGCCGTCCAAGCCCGCCTACCAGGCGTTTACGCTCGGCCCTGCCATGCCCTCAGCGAAGTAACGGAATCAGAAATCTGAAGTCAGAAATCAGAAATCAGGACGGGCACCGGCTCGTGTATTCTGATTTCTGACTTCCGAGTTCTGACTTGTGATCACTGACACATGCGCGCCCTGGTCCTTCTCGTCATTCTCGCGGTCGGCGGCTGGTATCTGCTCTCGCCCGACGGGCGCGCGCTGCTCGATCGTCTGCGCATCAATTGGACCCGATGGGAAAACCAGAGCCACTATCGCTCGGGCCAGCCGCTGCCGGGCACCCCAGACCTCAGCCGCCTCGACGAGAGGCTCGCGGCGAAAGGCGTCAGCCTCGGCGTGCCGATCTATTTGCGCATCTTCAAGCTCGACTCTGAGCTTGAGCTTTGGGTCGAGAAAGGCGGGCACTTCGTGCGCTTTGCGACCTATCCGATCTGCCTGTGGTCGGGGCGGCTCGGGCCAAAGCTGAAAGAGGGCGACAAGCAGGCGCCGGAGGGCTTCTACACGGTCGCCTTCGAGCAGCTCAATCCAAACAGCCGCATGTATCGCTCGTTCAGTCTCGGCTTCCCCAATGCCTACGACCAGGCCCATGGGCGGACCGGATCGTTCCTCATGGTGCATGGCGGCTGCGCCTCGGTCGGCTGCTACGCCGTGACCGATCCTGTCATCGGCGAGCTGTGGCAGTTCGTGACGGCGGCGCTTGAGCGCGGGCAGGGGCGGATTCCGGTCCATGTGTTTCCCTTCCGCATGACCGAGCTCAATCTCGCGGGGCGAAGGGGCGACAAATGGGAAAGCTTCTGGGCCGACCTCAAGAAAGGCTATGACATGTTCGAGGCGAGTCGCGTCCCGCCTGTCGTCAGCGTATGCAACGGCCACTACGTGTTCGAGCCTGGGACGGCTGCAAGCGTAGGCGGTGCGATCGAGGAGCACTGCCCGCCGGAAGTCGCCGGCAATTCTTAACTGGAGATCGCAGCTTGTTCTGCGGCAAGCAGACTCGTGTAAAATGCGCTGCCGGGTTGACCCGGCTTAGGGCTCACAGGGGGGAATAAATGCACAAGGCATCTTTCATTGCGATTGGGGCCGTCACGATTGGGCTTCTCGCTCTCTCGCTCGCGAGCGCGTCCGCCGACGACTATAATTCCGGCTACAATAGCGGCGACACCGACACGGTGACGATCGGCTCAGACCCTTACACTGGCGGCGCGACACAAGAAGACTACGACCAGATGCAGTCGATCCAGCAAGGGATCGACGATCTCAAGCAGAGCCACGACGCCGCGCCGGACGGTGTTTCGCCTGACGATTCCACCGAGGCCGACGATTCCTCCGGACATTGATTTAAAGCGCCGGCGGATCCGGCGCCGAGTCTCAGCTAAAAGGCGCCGTGACAGTGCTTGTATTTCTTGCCTGAGCCGCACGGGCAAAGCGCGTTCCGCTGCACCTTGCCCCACGTCGCTGGATCGGCGGGATCGACCGCCGCGGCGGCTGCACCGGTCTTGCGCGATCGCGCCGGCTTCGCCGCGCCGCCCCCGCCATTGCTGCCGGCATTTGCCGTCTCGAGCGCAAACTCATCCTCGCCGGTGGTGGGATCGAAGTGGTGCACTTCCATGGGCGGAAGCTCGGTGGGCTCGAGCGGCGGCGCCTCGTCGGGCCGCGCAAGCTCGACATGCATGAGCTGGCCTGTGACGGCCTCTCTAAGCCGTGCCAGCATGTGCTCGAACAGCGTGAAGGCCTCGTTCTTGTATTCGTTCAGCGGATCGCGCTGGCCATAGCCGCGCAAACCGATCACCTGGCGGAGATGCTCGAGTGTCACGAGATGCTCGCGCCACAGATTGTCGAGGGTCTGGAGCAGCACTGCCCGCTCGATCTGGCGCATTACCTGCGGCCCGAAATTCGCGGCCTTGTTGGCTGCCTTCTCGTCCGCCGCCTTAATCAGGCGCTCGTGGAACTCTGCCTCGCCGATGCCCTCCTCGGCGGCCCACTCGGCAAGCGGCAGATCGAGGCCGAAGACGTCCTTCATCGCCTGGGTCAGAGTCTCGACGTCCCACTGCTCGGCGTAGGACTTCTCGGGGATGGCATCAGCAACCAAATCGTCGATCACTTGCCGGCGCATGTCGGCGATTGTCTCCGACAGGTCCGCGTCGCTCAGGAGCTCGCGCCGCTGATCGAAGATCGCCTTGCGCTGATCGTTCATCACGTTGTCGTATTTGAGCAAGTTCTTGCGGATGTCGAAGTTGCGCGCCTCGACCTTGGCCTGCGCCTTCTCAAGCGCCTTATTGATCCAGGGATGGACGATGGCCTCGTCCTCTTTCAGGCCGAGCGCCTGAAGCATGCCGTCCATGCGCTGCGAGCCGAAAATGCGCATGAGGTCGTCTTCGAGCGAGAGGAAGAAGCGGGAGCGGCCGGGATCGCCTTGCCGGCCGGAACGGCCGCGCAGCTGATTGTCGATTCGCCGGCTCTCGTGGCGTTCGGTGCCAACCACGTAGAGACCGCCGGCCTCGAGCGCCGTCTTTTTGCGCTCGGCGACTTCCGCCATAATGTCCTTGCGCTTGGCGGCGATCTCCTCCGGCGCTGGCTCCTTGCCCTTCTCCTTCTCGGCGGTGAGCCAATCCTCGGTCAGCATGTCGGGGTTGCCGCCGAGCTGGATGTCGGTGCCGCGTCCCGCCATGTTGGTGGCAATGGTGATGGCGCCGGGCACGCCGGCCTGCGCAATGATATGCGCCTCCTGCTCGTGATAACGGGCGTTCAGCACCTGATGCGGAACCTTCTCCTTCTTGAGCAGACCCGACAGGATCTCCGATTTCTCGATCGACACGGTGCCGACCAGCATCGGCTGGCCGCGCTTCCGCGCATCCTTGATCAGATTGATGATCGCCCGGTACTTCTCCTGCGCGGTGCGATAGACCTCGTCGTCCTCGTCGGCGCGGATCATGTCCATGTTGGTCGGAACCTCGACCACGTCGAGGCCGTAAGTCTCCATGAACTCGTCCGCCTCGGTCACGGCCGTGCCCGTCATGCCGGCGAGCTTCTGGTAGAGTCGGAAATAGTTCTGAAAGGTGATGGTGGCGAGAGTCTGGTTCTCGGGCTGGATGCTCACGTGCTCCTTGGCCTCGAGCGCCTGGTGCAGGCCTTCGGAGTAGCGGCGGCCTTGCATCATGCGGCCGGTGAACTCGTCGATGATGATGACCTCGTCGTTCTTCACGATATAGTCGCGGTCGCGCTGGAACAGCTTGTGCGCGCGGAGCGCCTGTTGCACGTGGTGCACTACGGTGACGTTCTCGATGTCGTAGAGCGAGTCGCCCTTGAGCAGGTCGGCCTTCATCAGGAGTTGCTCGACTCGCTCGTTGCCGGCCTCGGTCAGGGTGACAACGCGTGTCTTCTCGTCGAGCTCGAAATCGCCGGCGACCAGTTCCGGAATGAATTTGTCGATGGTGTTGTAGAGTTCGGAGCGGTCGTCGAGCGGGCCCGAAATGATGAGCGGCGTGCGCGCCTCGTCGATCAGGATCGAGTCGACCTCATCGACGATGGCGTAGTAGTGGCCGCGCTGCACCATCTCCGAAGCCGCGTATTTCATGTTGTCGCGGAGATAATCGAAACCGAACTCGTTGTTGGTGCCGTAGGTGACGTCGCAGGCATATTGCTCGCGCCGCTGATCGTCGTTCAGCTCGTGCACGATGCAGCCGACGGATAGTCCCAAGAACTTATAGATCACGCCCATCCACGCCGCGTCGCGCTTGGCGAGATAGTCATTGACGGTAACGACATGCACGCCGCGTCCGGCGAGGGCATTGAGATAGACAGGCATGGTGGCGACCAGCGTCTTGCCTTCGCCGGTCTTCATCTCGGCGATGCGGCCCTCGTGCAGCACCATGCCGCCAATCAGCTGCACGTCGAAATGACGCTGGCCGAGCGTACGCTTGGCGGCCTCGCGCACAGTGACGAAGGCCTCCGGGATTAGATCGTCGAGCTCGGCGCCGGCCTCGACGCGAGCGCGGAAGGCCGCGGTGCGGCCACGCAACTCATCGTCGGTCAGCGCGGCGACCTCGGGCTCCAGCGCATTGATCTGCGCGACCACGGGTCCGTATTTCTTGAGTTTCCGGTCGTTGAGCGAGCCGAAGACCTTGCTGGCGATGGCGCCAAGTGAAAGCATGATTCATAAGCCTCTTATGGCAGGACGCTCACCGGCGAGATTTCCCATCAAACCGGCCGAAAGCGTCGAAAAAATGCCAGGGAAACAAAAGCACTTCGAGACATAAGAGGCAGCCAAACCCTTGTCAACGCGACCTGCCGCGGCGGGCGTCATGTTTGTTCGCCCCGCGTGACGGGCTGGCCAAAGAGCCACACCGAAAGCACGAGCCCGACAAGCGCGCCACTCGTTTGCGCGGCAATGAACGCAGGCACTGACGACGGCGCGATGCCGGTGAATGTGTCGGTGAGCGCGCGCGCAATAGTCACGGCCGGATTGGCAAAGCTCGTGGATGCGGTGAACCAGTAGGCCGCAGCGATATAGAGGCCAACGATCGTTGGCACCATTTCGGCGCGCCAGCGTAGTGCCCCGAACATCGTGAGAATGAGACCGAAGGTGGCTACTGCCTCGGCCAACCAGAGTGCAGACTCCGACCTTGCCTTGGTGGCAACTTCGAATGGCGCTACGCCGAACATCAAATGCGTCGCCCAAGTCCCCAGCACGGCGCCGGCAATCTGCACGACGATATAGGCGAGCGCAGTGTGCCGCTCAATCTCACGCCGCAGCAGGAAGGCGAGCGTGACAAGCGGATTGAAATGCGCGCCGGACACCGGACCCATCGCGCCGATCAGCACGATGAGGATGGCCCCGGTCGCCGTCGAGTTGCCGAATAGCGCGAGCGCGGCATTGCCGCCCGACAGCCGCTCGCCCATGATGCCGGAGCCGAGGATGGCCGCGAGCAGGAGTCCGGTGCCCAGCCCTTCAGCCAGTCAGCCGTCGCGCAAGACTCTGCGATTGCACGGGCTCTATGCCGGTTCCTTGGAGATTGCGCTTTTGGTACGCCCGATTCTGTCGAGCTCTTTTTGAAGAGCGAGCTTGCTCAGCTTCTCGAACGGCAGGCTCACGAAGATTCCGATGCGCTGGGTTAGCATCCGCATCGTATCGGCGAAAGCGAGACCACGCTCGGCCTCGGTTCCTTGTGCTTTCGCCGGGTCGGGCAAGCCCCAATGCGCAGTCATCGGCTGGCCCGGACAAATGGGACAAACCTCGTTGGCGTCGTCGTCGCACACTGTGAACACAAAATCGAGCTTCGGCGCGCCGGGAGCCGCGAACTCGTCCCAAGACTTCGAATTGAGATGGGAGACGTCGTAGTTCGACTTGCGCAGCAGGTTGAGCGCGAGCGGGTTGACCCTGCCTGTGGGATGGCTGCCGGCGCTATAGCCGCGAAACTTGCCGGCTCCCAGGCGATTCAGGATGCACTCGGCCATGATCGAGCGTGCCGAATTGCCGGTGCAGAGGAAGAGGACGTTCAGAGATTTCACAGCGTCGGGCTTCATTGGGCTCCTCCTTTTTTTGCTCTTATGGTTGGCAGCACTCGACGAGCGTGGACTCGATCAGTGAAGCACAGAGGTGAGGATTGCCGCGGCAGCAATCCTCGATCAGGAACGCAAGCAGCTCCCGCGTCCCTTCGAGATTGACGGCATAGATCACCGAGCGGCCGTCCTTGCGTGACGAGATGAGCCGCGCACGCGCGAGCACGGCAAGATGCGAAGACATGGTGTTGTGGGGCACGGTGAGCTTCCGCGCGATGTCGCCCGCAGCCATGCCGGAAGGACCCGTGCGAACGAGCAGTCGGAACACCTTGAGCCGACTCTCTTGAGCCAGCGCGCCAAGCGCCTCCGTGGCACGAGTTAAGTCCATATGTCGAGAATTATCCAAATCTACTGTCACAATCAATGGAAAGATTGCAAATAAAGATTGCAAATAAGGTCGCCACGTGTGTGCGGGTCATCGGCTTTCCGCAAAACGCAGTGGCGCAGTTTCGGCGCTTGGCAACCTGCCCGCCTCGGGTCTAAAACGCGGCCCCGGGGGAAGCGAACCCAACCCGCTCGCCGACTCTTCGAACCGGGGCAACATGGGCGAGCCGAAGATGAGGATATTCTCGTGAAAACTTGGTCAGTCCCGCTGCTCGCGGCAGCCATGATGGGGTTTGTTTCACTGCCCGCCGCGGCCGACGACGTGGTTGTAGCCCGCGTTAATGGCAACGATATCAAGCAATCCGACCTCGATTTTGCCGCAACCGAAGTCGGCTCGCGGCTCGCGAGCTATACGCCCGCTGATCGCCGGAAGATCCTCCTCCAATATGTCATCGAGAACGAGCTGATGGCCGAGGCCGGCCAGAAGGACAGCCTCGACAAGGCCGCCACTTTCCCTGACCGGGTCAAATATCACGAGCGACGCGCGTTGCGTGATGCGTTCTTCGACGCCGGCATCGCCAATGCCGTGACGGAAGACGCCGCCAAGAAGATCTATGACGAGAAGATCGGCCAGATGAAACCCGAGCAGGAGATCCACGCTCGCCACATCCTGGTCGAGACCGAGGCCGAGGCCAAGGAGATTGAGGAGCGGCTGAAGAAGGGCGAGGACTTCGCCACGGTCGCCAAGGAGAAATCGAAGGACGCGAACTCCGAAGGCGGTGATCTCGGCTTCTTCACCCGTGGCACCATGCTGAAGCCGTTCGAGGATGCCGCCTTTGCGCTCGAGGTCGGCCAGATCTCCGATCCGGTGCAGACTCAATTCGGCTGGCACATCATCAAGGTCGAGGAGAAGCGCGACCAGCCACTGCCGAGTTTCGATCAGGTCAAGGAAGCGATCATGGCTCAGCTCGTGCAGCAAAAGGCGCAAGAGGTTGTGACCGGCCTGCGCGGCGCTGCGAAGATCGAGGTAGTCGATCCCGACCTCAAGAAGTCGATGGATAGCGGCGTGCTCAATGGCGAGGAGTTGCCGGAACTGCCGCAAGACCAAGGCCAGGGGGATGCCGGCGGAAAGCAGTGACCGCTTGGCTTAGGCGCCGTGGGGAAAATTTCGCCTTTCGCGCCTGAGCGCCTTGCTGAACTTCCGCCCATTGAGGGGGTGCGCATTGCAACCGCCGCTGCCGGCATCCGCTATCCCGGCCGCACCGATTTGCTCTTCGCATTGTTCGACCCCGGCACCTCCGTCGCCGGTGTTCTGACGAAGTCCAAGACCGCGTCGGCTCCGGTCGATTGGTGCCGGCAGCATCTTGGTCATGGCATGGCGCGCGCACTCGTCGTTAATTCGGGAAACGCGAACGCCTTCACCGGCCGGCGCGGCCGCGAGGCGGTGGAGCGCACGGTGGAGGCCGCAGCCCGCGCGGCCGATTGTCTCGAGGCCGATGTCTATGTCGCTTCGACGGGCGTGATCGGCGAGCCGCTCGATACGAGGAAATTCATCGGTCTCCTCGGCGATCTCGCGCGCGAGGCAAAGCCAGATGCCTTCGAGGAGGCCGCGCGCGCCATCATGACCACCGACACCTATCCGAAGCTTGCCACGCGCAAGAGCGAGATCGACGGGGTCGAGGTCACCATCAATGGCATCGCCAAAGGCGCCGGCATGATCGCGCCCGACATGGCGACCATGCTCGCTTTTATCTTCACTGACGCAACGATCGAGCCGGTTGCGCTGCGCGGCTGTCTCGATCCAGGGCTCGAGCAAAGCTTCAATGCAATCACCATCGACAGCGACACGTCTACCAGCGACACGCTGCTCGTCTTCGCCACAGGCGCAGCGGCAAGTTGCGGCGCTCCGCGCATTGCTGTGGCGGAGGACCCACGAGCTACTGCCTTCCGGTTGGCGCTCGCCCAGGTCATGCGCGAGCTTGCACTACAAGTGGTGAAGGACGGTGAGGGCCTGACCAAGTTCGTGACCGTCCGCGTGACGGGCGCAGAGAGCGACGAGGCTGCGCGACGCATTGCCCAGTCGATCGCCAACTCACCCTTGGTGAAGACGGCGATCGCCGGCGAGGACCCGAATTGGGGCCGCATCGTCGCGGCGGTCGGCAAAGCCGGCGAGGCCGCCAATCGCGACCGCATGGCCATCTGGCTCGGCGATATCCTGGTTGCGACGGAGGGCGAAGTAGCAGCGGCCTATCGCGAGGCCCAAGGCGCCGCCTATATGAAGAATGCTGAAATCTCGATCCGCGCCGATGTCGGCATCGGCCGGGGTACGGCAACGGTTTTCACCTGCGATCTAACGAAGGACTACATCGCCATCAATGCCGATTACCGGTCTTGATGAGGTCGCGACTTTCGGGGTGCGGATATGAATGAGGGAAGGACGCGCCCCATCATCCTTGTCGCCGCAGTCGCGCTACTCAACGAAGAGGGCAAAGTGCTGCTTGCAAAGCGCCCTCCCGGGCGCCCGCTCGCAGGACTGTGGGAATTCCCGGGCGGCAAAGTCGACCCGGGCGAAGATCCCGAGACGGCGTTGATCCGTGAGCTCATGGAGGAGCTTGGCATCGAGATCGCAAGAGCCGATCTTGTGCCTCTCACCTTCGCGAGCCACGCATATCCTGAGTTCCACTTGCTGATGCCGCTTTATCTCTGCAAACGTTGGGAGGGCGACATCGCCGCGCAAGAGAACCAGGAGCTTCTGTGGGTGAAACCCGACGAGCTCAGGCTCTACGACATGCCGCCCGCCGACGAGCCGCTCAAGACCAGCCTCCCCAACCTGATTTGAACTGCCAGAGACGCATGATCAGCAATCATTAAAGCCGGAATCGAGTTTTTTGCCGGCGTATGTGAAGGGCGAAGGATGCGCCCCAGGATCTCTCACTCTCTCGGAGCCCTGCTCGCTTCTGACCCAAAGCAGACGTCAGAGCTGTCACGGCTCAGATACGACGCGATGGAGAAGAATATCGGAAAATCTCTCAATCACGCCTATCAGACGCTCTTTGACCGAGCGCGAATTCTGTTCGAGACTAATGCGTTTGCATAAGACATTCTGAATTAAAGGGCTAAGCTGCCCTCCACCTCTCTCCTCCGCCCATTTTTCTCAGGCGTGCGCGGCATCAAAGTTCTCACTCTTGCGACAGTTCTTATTTTTGCGGGAACAACCTCGTCACAAGCTTGCAAGCATCCAGTCGAAGAGATCAAAGAGACTTTTGAGATGCCTAATAGTGAGTTCGAAATTCCAGCCGATCGGCGACGAGCTCGTCCGCGTTTCCCGCGTGCGCCTCTATGGGGCGGAGTTCCGTCTCTGCGACCCGCGCAATCTTTACCCAGACGAGGATCGGGTGAGCTTCGTATTCGCCTCGGTGCGGGGCGAGGGAGACGACGCGCCGGAGCACAGCGGCGTGCTGGTCCAGTACGAGGATGCCGAACAATGCAAGCTCTACCGCAACCCGCTGATCCGGGAGGGAGCGTTCTTCCTGTGCAAATCGAATGTGCACCTGCGCTACTTTGCCGAGGGGTCGATGGACAGGCTGCTCGCCTTCGTCCGCCCACTTCTACATGCCGCAGCTCCACTACTGGCGTTACGAGGAGCTGCCGGGCGCCGACAGCTTCAGCCACATCGACCGCCCTAAGGTAACAGTCGCCCTTGCTGTAGCCTTTCAATCTGCTCGATCGTCAGATTGCCGTCTTGCGTCGTGATCCTTGCATTAGCCC
>Ga0105246_10000205_pt1 | contig 29915 bp, 22 predicted proteins | sample KBSM64metaG_FD_99694 | JGI IMG/M metagenome (GOLD analysis project Ga0105246, IMG submission 99694) | Miscanthus rhizosphere microbial communities from Kellogg Biological Station, Michigan, USA - KBS M6-4 metaG | ecosystem: Host-associated > Plants > Roots > Rhizosphere > Soil | place... | reverse complement strand
TTGAGTTTGACCTCACTGGAATAGGACTTTCGCATCATCTATACACCTCAGGTCTGGGCGCCATCATAGCGCCCTATTGATGTGTCCAAATTCATTAGACCAGTTCAAGCCCCCTCCCACATTGGATCTCCATGGAAGGTGAGAATCTCGTTATTTGTCCTTGAACGCCGGCGTGCGCTTGGCCACGAACGCTGCCATCCCTTCTTTCTGGTCTTGGGTCGCAAACGCTGCATGGAATACGCGGCGCTCGAAACGTACGCCTTCGGACAGGCTCACTTCAAATGCGCGGTTTACGCTTTCCTTGACCATCATGCTGATCGGCACCGATTTACCGGCGATCAGGGTGGCGACTTTCAAGGCTTCGTCCAGCAGTTCGTCGGCGGGCACGATGCGCGCGACGATGCCGCAGCGTTCCGCTTCCACCGCGTCGATGAAGCGCCCGGTCAGGCACATTTCCATGGCCTTGGCCTTGCCCACCGCCCGCGTAAGACGCTGGGTGCCGCCCATGCCAGGCAGTACGCCAAGGTTGATCTCCGGCTGGCCGAATTTGGCGCCGTCACCGGCCAGGATAAAGTCGCACATCAGGGCCAGTTCGCAGCCGCCGCCAAGGGCAAAACCGTTCACGGCGGCAATGATCGGCTTGCGGCGGTTGGCCACGCGGTCGCTGTCGCTGAACAGGTCGTCCAGGTAGATCTGCGGGTAGGTCAGCTCGGCCATTTCCTTGATGTCGGCGCCGGCGGCGAAGGCTTTCTTCGAGCCGGTCAGCACGATGCAGCCAATCTGCGGGTCGGCTTCCAGGCCATCCAGCGCCTGGTTCAGCTCACTGACCAGTTGGGCGTTCAAGGCGTTCAGCGCCTGCGGGCGGTTGAGGGTGATCAGCCCGACGCGGCCCTGGACTTCGAGCAAAATGGTTTCGTAACTCATGTATCGGCTCCTTAAAGATTGCGTGAGATGACCATACGCTGGATATCGCTGGTGCCTTCGTAAATCTGGCAGACCCGCACATCGCGGTAGATCCGCTCCAGGGGGAAGTCGCTCAGATAACCGTAACCGCCCAGGGTTTGCAAGGCGGCCGAACAGACTTTCTCGGCCATTTCGGAGGCGAACAGCTTGGCCATGGACGCCTCGACCAACGCCGGCTTGCCGCTGTCGCGCAGGGCTGCCGCGTAGTGCACCATTTGCCGGGCAACGGCAATTTGCGTGGCCATGTCCGCCAGGCGAAAGGCGACGGCCTGATGTTCGATCAGGGCCTTGCCGAAGCTTTCACGCTCACGGGCGTAATCACGGGCCGCTTCAAACGCCGCACTGGCCATGCCCACCGATTGCGCGGCAATGCCTACGCGCCCGCCCTCAAGGTTGGCCAGGGCGATCCGGTAGCCCTCGCCCTCCTCGCCCAGGCGGTTGGCGAGCGGCACCTTGAGGTCTTCAAACAGGATCTGGCAGGTATCCGAGGCGTGCTGCCCCAGCTTGTCCTCGACCCGCGCGACGCTGTAGCCCGGCGAATCGGTGGGCACGATAAACGCACTGATGCCGCGCTTGCCCGCCGCCGGGTCGGTGACCGCAAACACAATCACCACCCCGGCGTTCTGCCCCGAGGTGATGAATTGTTTGCAGCCATTGAGCACGTAATGATCACCCGCAAGGCGTGCGCGGGTTTTAAGGCTGCTGGCGTCGGAGCCGGCCTGGGGTTCGGTCAACGCAAAAGCGCCGAGCATCGCTCCGCTGGCCAGGGGCTTGAGGAACTGTTCTTTCTGCTGGTCACTGCCGAACTTGAGGATCGGCACGCAACCCACCGAGTTGTGCACGCTCATGATGGTCGAGCAGGCGCCATCGCCGGCGGCGATTTCTTCCAGGGCCATGGCGTAGGCCATGTAACCGGTGTCGCAGCCACCCCATTGTTCCGGCACCAGCATGCCGAAAAAGCCCAGCTCGGCCATCTCACTTATGGCCTCCCGGGGAAAGCGATGGTCGCGGTCCCAGTCGGCGGCGAACGGTTTCAAGCGTTCCTGGGCAAATTGCCGGGCCGCGTCGCTGATTTGCAGTTGTTCGTCATTAGGCAGCATGGTCAGTCCTTAATACAGGCATTCAACGGCCATGGCCGTGGCTTCGCCGCCGCCGATGCAGATCGCTGCAACGCCGCGCTTGAGGCCTTTCTGGCGCAGGGCCGAGAGCAGGGTCACCAGGATGCGCGCACCCGAGGCACCGATCGGATGGCCCAGGGCACAGGCGCCGCCGTGCACGTTGACCTTGTCGTGGGGAATTTCCAGTTTGCTCATGGTGACCAGGCTGACCACCGCGAACGCTTCGTTGATCTCGAACAGGTCGACATCCTCCAGGCTCCAGCCGGTTTTGCCCATTAACTTGCGGATCGCCCCAACAGGCGCGACCGGAAACAGCCCCGGCTCATCGGCAAACGCCGCATGCCCATGAATTACCGCCAGGGGTTTGAGGCCGCGCTTGCTTGCCTCGGATTCGCGCATCAGCAGCAGCGCCGCCGCGCCATCGGAGATCGAGCTGGAGTTGGCTGCGGTGACCGTGCCGCCTTCGCGGAAAGCCGGCTTCAGGCTGGCGATCTTGTCCAGCCTGGCCTTGGGCGGCTGTTCGTCATGCAGGATGGTTTTCTGCTCTTTGCCGACAGTGACCTGCACCGGGACGATTTCAGCGGCGAAACTGCCGTGGGTGATGGCCTCCTGCGCGCGCGTCAGGGAGGCAATCGCAAAGGCGTCCTGGGCTTGGCGGGTAAACCCGTTGTGCTCGGCGCAGTCTTCGGCAAAGGTGCCCATCAAGCGGCCCTTGTCGTAGGCGTCTTCCAGGCCGTCGAGGAACATGTGGTCGAGGACCTTGCCGTGCCCCATGCGATAGCCGCTGCGGGCGCGGTCGAGCAGGTACGGCGCGTTGGACATGCTCTCCATGCCGCCGGCGATCACCACGTCGACACTGCCGGCGCGCAAGGCATCGTGAGCCATAATCGTCGCTTGCATGCCCGAGCCGCACATCTTGTTGAGCGTGGTGCAACGGGTGGATTTGTCCAGCCCGGCGCCCAGCGCTGCCTGGCGTGCCGGCGCCTGGCCGAGGCCTGCGGGCAGTACACAACCAAACAACACTTCGTCGATGGCGTCGGTGGCGATACCGGCGCGCTCGACCGCCGCACGAATTGCAGCGGCGCCCAGTTGCGGTGCGGTCAGGCCCTTGAGGTCGCCCTGAAACCCGCCCATGGGCGTGCGCACGGCGCTGACAATAACGATAGGGTCATTCATGAAGATGCCTCCTTACCTGGCTGCCATGCGCAAGGCGCCGTCGAGACGGATCACCTCGCCATTGAGCATGCTGTTTTCAATGATATGCCGCACCAGGGCCGCATATTCGACGGGTTTGCCCAGGCGTGGCGGGAACGGCACGCCGGCGGCCAGGGCCTCGCGTACCTGCGGGGTCATGCCGGCCATCATCGGAGTTTCAAAGATGCCGGGGGCGATGGTCATCACGCGGATACCGAAACGTGCCAGTTCGCGCGCGGCCGGCAAGGTGAGGCTGGCAATCGCGCCCTTGGAGGCGGCATACGCGGCCTGGCCGATCTGCCCGTCGAACGCCGCCACCGAGGCGGTATTGATGATGACACCGCGTTCGCCATCGGCGTCCGCATCGGTTTCAGCGATGGCCGCAGCGGCCAGGCGCAACAGGTTGAAGCTGCCGATCAGGTTGACGTTGACCACCTGGGCAAAACTGGCCAGGGCGTGCGGGCCGTCCTTGCCGAGAATCTTCTCGCCACGCACCACACCGGCGCAGTTGACCAGCCCGTGCAAACCACCAAAGGCGGCAATGGTGGCGTGTACGGCGGCTTCGGCCGCCGCTTCCTGGCTGATGTCCGCCACGGCGCTGCGGGCGTTGTCGCCAAGCTGGCTGGCCTTGGCGGCAACGGCGTCGGCGTTGAGGTCCACCAGCATGACCTTGGCGCCCGCCGCGATCAGCATGTCAGCGGTGGCCGCGCCGAGACCGGAAGCGCCGCCGCTGACCAGGAATACCTTGCTTTCAATCTGCATCACTGTTTCCTTTTGAAAAGATCACGCCACGGCCGCCTGGGCCTTGGCGATTTCCTGATTACGCAAAATGAAGCGTTGCAGCTTGCCGCTGGGGGTCTTGGGCAAGTCGCTGACGAATTCGATTTCCCGTGGATACGCATGGGCCGCCAGGCGCTGGCGTACATGCAGGCGCAATTCTTCGGCGAGCTCCGGGGTGGCGCGGTATTGCTCGTTGATCACCACAAAGGCTTTCACCAGTTCGGTGCGCTCCGGGCAGGGTTTGCCGACCACGGCGGCTTCGATCACGGCCGGATGTTCGACCAGCGCACTTTCCACGTCGAACGGCCCTACGCGGTAGCCGGAGGTGGTAATCACGTCATCACTGCGCCCGACAAAACTGATACTGCCGTCCGGGTTGAGCTCCACGGTATCGCCACTGAGGTAATACTTGCCGACAAAGGCTTTGGTTTTCACGCCGTCGTAGCCTGCGAACCAGCACATCGGCGATTGCTCGCGGTCGATGGCGAGAATGCCGGGCTGACCGGCAGGCAATTCCTGGTAGTTGTCATCCAGTACCACGATGCGATGCCCGGGCGAAGCGAACCCCGCCGCGCCGACATGCACCGGATGCGCCAGGCCGTGGTGATTGCACAGCACCATGCCCAGCTCGGTTTGCCCGTAGTGGTCGTGAATGGTCACGCCGAGGTTGTCCGCGAACCAGCGAATCACCTCGGGGTTCAAGGGCTCGCCGGCGCTGCTGACGATGCGCAACCGGCCCTTGATCGAACGGGCGAACTGCTCGCCGCCGGCAATCAATAGTCGATACGCGGTGGGCGAGCCGGTCAGGTTGGTGATGCCGTACTTGTTGATGACCCGGCAGGTGCTTTCAAGGGTGAAGGGGCCATCGTAGAAGGTAATCGGATGCCCCATGGACAGCGGCCCGGTCACGCCAAAATAGATGCCGTAGGCCCAGCCCGGATCGGCCACGTTCCAGAATGCGTCTTCGGGGCGCAGGTCCACCGCGTCGCGGGTATAGGCCTGGAATGCGACAATCGCCTTGAGCGGCACCGACAGGGCTTTGGACGGGCCGGTGGTGCCCGAGGTGAACATCAGCAAAAAGGGCTCGTCCGCCCCCAGCAGTACGGGCTCGCAGGTATTGGAATATTGGGGCAGTTCGGCCCAGAAGCTGAAATCGCCGCGCACCAGGCCTTCGCCTTTGGCGCCGGTGACCGTCACGATGGTCGGGCAGCCCTCCACGTCCGCGAGCTTGGGCCGATTCACCGCATCGGTGACCACCAGGGCGGCGCCGGAACTGTTCAGACGATGCTCGATGGCCTTGGGCCCGAATGCGGTGAACAAGGGTTGATAGACCGCGCCGATACGCCAGGTGGCCAGGACCACCACCAGCAGTTCGGCCGTGCGCGGCAACAAGCCGGCGACTTTGTCACCGCGCTTGATGCCCTGCCCCAGCAGGAAATTGGCAAAGCGTGCGGCCTGGTCCTGCAAGTCGGTAAAGGTGACCGTGGCGCTGCGCCCGTCCTTGCCCTCCCAGAACAGCGCAATACGCCCGGGCAGTGCGTGACGGTCACAGCATTCCACACAGGCGTTGAGGGCCTGCAGGTTGCCGGCCAGCGTCATGTCGACGGTGTGTTGGTAATCGAATTCGGTAGTGGCGGCCAGGTAATCACGCATCGCTTCGGTTCCTTGTGTGTTTTTGTTTTAAGGACACTTCCAAACCAGGTCAATTGCCTGCAAATAGTCGCTCCACCGCGCTGCCACCAGCAATGGTCAAAGCCGCCAACATGGCTGACTGGTTTGGCCAATCCGGTTTGACACTCGCCCTGCACTGGCCGAAGCTTGCGACTTTGTACCCGTACCCTGCCTTCGGACGCCTGCATGTCAAAGTCACGCCGTTACTCCATCATCGGCCTGTGCGCCCTGTTGTCGATTGTGTTGATCACCTGGTTTTTCTCGCGCACAACGCCCGTGACCGCGCCCCCGGCGATTGCCCAGGGTTATTCCAAGGCCTTGAAGCAGGCGCGCAATGGCGAGCCGGGGGCGGCGCGGGTGTTGTATCAACAGCTGGGGCGGCCGGACCTGTCACCTGAACGGCGCGCCGCGCTGCATGCCGAGCTCCCCAACTACCCCAGCCCCCAAGCGCTGAAGCTGGCGGATAAAGACCTGGCCGATGCCTCGCCCGTGGTGCGTGAAGCGGCGATCCACAGCATTGTCGGCCTGGTGCCGACCGGCCAGCGCACCTTGCTGCTGGGCCCGGTGCTGGAGGACCCCGAACAGCAAGTGCGCTTTACCGCCGCCAACGCCCTGCTCGGCCTGTCGCCGGATACGTTGGGCCTGTATTTCGGCCCGCTGCAGCAAGTGCTCGACGAATTCGCCAAAACCCTCAAGGCCCGGCCCGAGACCGCCGAAGGCTGGATTCAATTGGCGCGTCTGTATATCCACAGCGCCCTGCTGGCGGATGCGCAACATGCGCTGCAGCAGGCCATGCGCCTGCAACCGGACAACCTGCAAGCGGTGGTGGCGCAGATCGAGCTGCTGGATAAACAGGGCAAGACCGACGAATCGCGCCAGCTGCTGGCGCAGCAATTGGCGGCGCACCCAGAGTCGGCCTACCTGCAACACGCCCTGGGTATGTGGCTGCTGCACCATGGCGAGCGCCCCTATGCCCTGCTCGGCCTGTCCAAGGCGGTAGAGCTTGAGCCGGACAATCAGGATTACCGCTTCGACCTGGCCACCACGTTGCACGATCAGGACGAGCTTGAGGCGGCCCAGCGGCAGCTGGAAGACATCGTCCAGCGCCACCCGGCGAATCGGAAAGCGCGGGTGCTGCTGGTCAACTATTGGAAAGAAAGCGGCCAATTGCAGAACGTCCAGGTACTGCTGGCGCAGTTGGAGCAGCAGAATCCGGATGACCCGGCGCTGCAACAGGGGCTCTGAGCGCCCTGCAAGAACCTGCGCAAGTCGCCAGGTTTCTCACAAATAATCCAAAACGTTGAACCGCCACCAGCCGATAGGGTCAAGTGAATATGACGCGTCCAACGGCGCGCACCCAATTCGTACGTGACCTGAGGGCACTTCTTGTCTACATCAAATTCGCTCTTAAGTGAAAAGGCAGCCACCGGCATCGATGGTCTTGATGACATTCTTTCCGGGGGCCTCTCACGCAGCCATTTGTTCTTGCTGGAAGGCGAGCCTGGCACGGGCAAAACCACGGTCGCCCTGCACTTTTTGCAGGCCGGCGCGAAAAACGGTGAAAAGTCGCTGTACATCACCTTGTCCGAAACCGAACGTGAGCTGCGCCAAGGTGCCAAGTCTCATGGCTGGGACCTGGACGACAACATTCATATCTTCGAGTTGACCCCGCCGGAAAGCCTGCTCAACGCCGAGCATCAGCAGAGCCTGCTGTACTCCTCGGACCTGGAACTGGGCGAAGCCACGCGGCAGATTTTCGAAGTGGTCGAACGCGTCAAGCCCACCCGCGTCGTGGTCGACAGCCTGTCGGAGATCCGCCTGCTGGCGCAAAGCTCCCTGCGCTATCGCCGGCAGATTCTGGCGATCAAGCACTACTTCGTGCGCTATGACGCCACGGTGCTGCTGCTCGACGACCTGACTACCGAATCCCTCGACAAAACCGTGCACAGTGTGGCCCATGGCGTGATTCGCCTGGAAGAACTGACGCCCAGCTACGGTGCCGAACGTCGCCGTGTGCGGGTAGTGAAGTACCGGGGCCAGAAGTACCGTGGCGGCTTTCATGACTTCACAATCATGGGCGACGGTGTGCATGTGTTTCCGCGCCTGGTGGCGGCCGAACATCGCGGCGGCTACACGCGCCAGACCATGAGCAGCGGTATCGCCGAACTCGATGCATTGATGGGCGGCGGCGTCGAGACCGGCTCCAGCAGCCTGATTCTCGGCCCGGCCGGCACCGGCAAATCGCTGATTTCCATGGTTTTCGCCGCCGCTGCGGTGGCGCGAGGGGAAAAAGCCGCGCTGTTCATCTTTGACGAAGAGATGGGCCTGCTGTTCGAGCGCATGAAGAACATGGGCATCGACCTGGCGGCGCTGCAGGCCACCGGCAACCTGCTGATCGAACAGGTCGACGCGGCCGAGCTGTCGCCCGGTGAATTCTCACACCGGGTACGCCGCTGCGTAGACGAAGCCGGTATCAAGACCGTGGTGATCGACAGTATCAACGGCTACCAGGCGGCGATGCCGGAAGAGAACGCACTGATCCTGCATATGCACGAACTGCTGCTGTACCTCAACCGCCGTGGCGCGGCGACCTTCATGACCGTCGCCCAGCATGGCCTGGTCGGCGATATGCAGACCCCTGTCGACATCACCTACCTGGCCGATACCGTGATCCTGCTGCGTTACTTCGAAGCGCTGGGCAAGGTGCGCCGGGCCATTTCCATTATCAAGAAACGCACCGGTACCCACGAATCGACGATTCGCGAATACCGCATCAGCAGCAATGGCATGACGGTCGGCGAACCGCTGGATAACTTCCAGGGCGTGCTGCGCGGCATTCCGATCTATATGGGCGCCGGCTCGCCTCTGCTCAAGGAAGAGGGAGTGTGACGTCTCTGTCTCCGGTGTTTGAACGCGCCATTATCCTCGCGCCTTTGGGCCGCGACAGCTCGTTGGCGCTGATGATGCTCAATGAAGCCGGCTATCAGGGTATGGTCGTCGGCAATCTCATCGATTTGTGTGAAGCGTTGAACGAGGGTGCCGGCCTGCTCATCGTTGCGGCTGAAGCCTTGCGTGGCGTGGATCTGGAACCCCTGCTGGAGTACCTGCACCAGCAACCGGCCTGGTCCGACCTGCCCATAGTGCTGATGACCCATCACGGCGGCAGCGAGCAAAACGGCTCATCGCACCTGAGCGGGTTGCTGGGCAATGTCACCTTCCTTGAGCGTCCGTTCCATCCCGTGACCCTGATCAGCCTGGTCAGTACGGCCTTGCGCGGGCGGCGGCGGCAATACGAAGCACGGGACCGCCTGCTCGACCTGAGTGCCAGTGAGTTGCGCCTGCAACGCACCCTGGAGTCCCTCGAGCAGCAGGTGGAAGAGCGTACCGCGCAACTGCGCAGCAATGAAGAAGCCTTGCGCCAGTCGCAGAAAATGGAGGCCGTCGGCCAATTGACCGGCGGCATCGCCCATGACTTCAACAACATGCTGACTGGGATCATTGGCAGCCTGGAATTGCTGCGAAGACGTGTAGCGCGGGGCAAGCTGGACGATCTGGACGGGCTGATCGACCTGGGTGTCACCTCGGCCAACCGTGCCGCCGGCCTCACCCACCGCCTGCTGGCGTTCTCGCGCAGGCAGTCGCTGGACCCAAAACCGGTGGAGATCAATCAGCTGGTCAGCTCCATGGGCGAACTGCTGCAACGCAGCATCAATGAAAGCATCTCCCTGCAAATGCGCCTCAGCGACAGCCTGTGGACGGCCGAGGCCGACCCCAATCAACTGGAAAGCGCCCTGCTCAACCTGGTGATCAATGCACGTGACGCCATGCCCGGCGGCGGTATCCTTACCGTTGAAACCACCAACCGCCACCTTGACAGCGTATTCACCGCCGCCTATGGCACCTTGAGCCCTGGCGATTACGTGGAGTTGAGTGTCAGTGACAACGGTTGCGGTATTCCGGAAAGCGTCATGGGCCGGGTGTTCGACCCTTTCTTCACCACCAAGCCCATCGGCCAGGGCACCGGCCTCGGGCTGTCGATGATCTATGGGTTTGCCCGTCAATCCCGTGGGCACGTCACCCTGCACAGCGAAGTCGGTACAGGCACTACCGTCAGCCTGTTCCTGCCGCGCTTTGTGGGAGAGGTCGTCGCTGACGCCGTGGTAAACCCGGCCATGCTGCCCTTCGCCAATGACGGTGAAACGGTGCTGATCGTTGAAGATGACCCGGCTGTGCGGGTGCTGGTCAGCGCTGTACTGAAAGAGTTGGGCTATGCCTTTGTCGAAGCCGGTGACGCCACCACTGCGGTGCCAATCATCGAGTCGGAGCAGCGTATCGACCTGCTGATCAGTGATGTCGGGCTGCCCGGCATGAATGGCCGGCAGCTGGCGGAAATCGGTCGGCAGATCCGCCCGGATCTCAAGGTGCTGTTCATCACCGGTTATGCCGAGCATGCAGCCGTACGTGGAGGGTTCCTGGACCCGGGGATGCAGTTGATTACCAAGCCCTTTACCTTCGATTTGCTGACCGCCAAGGTGCGGGAGATGATTCGGGCGTGACGGCCTGAACCTGCTGCGGTGCAAGGTCGCCTGCTTCGTACGATTTACTTACGCAAAGTTGAGGCAAAATTGGAATCCAGCTGACGTTCAGGACACGAAGAGACTACGCCTGCCCTGCAGAAAAGGCCTGGCTATTCTCTGGATTCCGAGCGAGGCCCTTGATGACACTGACTGTAGATCGCACTAATCCGAACGTCGTCTCCCCGCCTTTAAACGAAAACCAACCCGTTGCTACCCCACTCTCCTCCCAGAGAGCGCCGAGTGACCAATCGGCGCAAGCCCGAGGCGACGCTGAGCTTGCTCTCCTGTACGCCGACGGTTTAGTGCGAGGTGCGCAGCCAAGTCAGCCATATCCAGGGCCCAATATGATTGGGCCAATACCGCTGCAGTCGACATATGGCCAATATCGTCAACAGCTCAAGGCGCTTCTTGATGGCCCGGACTTCACGAGCTGGGCGAAAGCGCAAAATGTCGATTTGTCCAAGCCCTTCAAGCTATTGCCACCCAGAGGAGGCAAACCTGGCTACGCGGTCCTGAGTGTCAAGTCTGTACCGACCGCCTCCGGCGGAATCGCAGGCACTGTGCGCAGGCGGCTGGCGCTGGGGTCTTCGCTGAAATATTTCGGGGAATCCACGCTAACACATGTACATACGCTGCCTCTGTCTTGGCCGCTCATCATGCAAGCTACCGAGCAGCTGGCGAATGGCGCTTTTTACGTCGACGTGGATAACGGACACTCCGCCGACTTATCTGCCGTGGCCAGCTTCTACGGAGAAACCGTGCCTGCCACCCGGGAGAGCGCCGTCGAGCGTGCTGACCAACTAAGGCAAAGTAATGCCTTCGGCGAGGCGGTACACCGTCGACTCAACGTTGACGACGTCTTGGAGAGTCAGAAACAAGCGGCGGATATCAATAATCTGTACGTGTTTCGTAATGCACCTGATGGAAAATTCCTGGAGAACTTCGAGGATGACCACGCACGCGCGGAACGCGACACCCGGTTACCGAAGTCCCACATCAATTACCGTAATCCGACGCAGCACAAAGAGCGTATCAAGAGGCTCTTGGCGCGAAGCCTCCGGGAAACCATGATGCCGATCGATTACAAGTCTTCCTATCGGCAGGAAAATGGCTTGGAGCCTGGCGAAAAAGTCAGTCTGATGCGTTTTATTGCAGACAACGGCTGGCCAGTGCCTGCCAGCCTCAAAGAATTCAAGGATCTTGGGATCAACGTGACCGCTGCGGTGCCAGCCACCCCGTCACACGGTAATTTCAGCGGCGCACTGGCCTGGCCGGTTCCGCTAAGCCAACAGGATCAGGCAAAGCTTTATTTCCATCCTCTACAGATATTGCCAGGGGTCGAGGAACATGGGCTTTTCAACGTACTGACGCGTAACCAGACCTGGGATAAAACCACACTGTCGCAGCCTCGCCGGATCCTTGAAGGCATCCTATCGTCACGCTTGGGCAAGGCGATCGGCGAGCAACTGCAACGTGAGTTCGGGGCGCTCACGACGCCCGACTCAAGCGCCGACTGGTTGCTCGCTGCGCTTCACGCTTCGCTCGACGAAGCGTCCATCGTGAACGGGACAGGCACGCGTAATACGGTGGCAGGCCTGCAATTGGATAAACCGGCGTACTACGGCGTGCCGATTTGCGAAATGGCCGGGAAGTTAGCTGCGCACCTGCAGGTTCAGGGCAAAGCAAGCGGTGAATGCGCGCGAGCCGCAGCGCATTGTCTGTTGTCACGGCGGGCGCCGGCTTATCTGGTTAACGATATCCCTGCCCGCGTCACGTCCAGCTGCCACTCCTGGGTCAGTCTTCAGGTCGCTGTAGCGCGGTTGGAATTCAAGGCTCCCGGCTCGACTGCCTTGATGAACTACGGCCAGTTGATGAGCCTGGCGACCTCGCCCCCCAACAGCCTGGAAGAGCAGGCCATCGAATATCGAGCTCAAACCAATGCGCTGAAAGACTGGGGCGTCGCCCGAGGCCTGATTCCTGTAAATCCCCAGGACCAATACACCACAGCCCAGATGGACGCAGTGCGCTTGGCGTTTGCCGAGATGATGAAAGAGATAGGCAGTGCGTCGACAACCTTGGCCGCCCCTATGCCTTTACGACATGAGATGGCCAAGGAGAATTTGCGCCAGGAGTATGGCGACAATATCGACTACGAACTTGAATGTTTCTATTCCACCAAAGATGACAAGGGGTTTCACTCGCTGCTAGATCTTTACCTGAGACGCGGCACCGGTGGGGATCTTGTCGCAGGTTGGTCGTCAAAGGATGCGCGACTGCCCACGAGCCTGATACACCGCGCCAATGACTTGCCGCCGATCAACCTTATGTTCGATCAGGTATTCGACGATTACGCAAAAGATATGGACAAGGCCACTGCCGTACAAGTGAAGCACCTCATTGCCACACTGCCGCTTCAAGATCGCAAAATCATTGAGGCTGGCAAACTCGCTATATTCAAGGACATCGAGATCACCGTTGGCAATTATGGCAGCGTCACGAAAGTGCAATTACCTGGCAAGCAAGCAGTAATGTTAGGTGTCGTGTGCAACGGGCAGCGATATACCTACGAAGTTGACCTTGCGCAAAACAGGATCACGCAGCGGCAAGATCTGAACGACGCAACGCCAGGGCTCAAGAGGGACCGCCAGAGTATGCGCGCGGGACATACTTATCATGAATATCCAACCGTCACGCCCACGGGTAACTTTGCAGCTACGGTTACCCACGAAAAACCCGCCATCGAATCGATCCCTGACAGCTTTGCCAGCGAGCGCTCAGCCTACATCGCTGCCGCATTGGTGAAAAACGCAAATATTCAAGGTTTGAAAACGCAAGCCAAAGGACTGTCAACGTTTGAAAGCAGGCAGCACTTTTATCAAAATTTCGCGAACCTCACCCTCAATCTGGTGCCTTTCTACTCTGCCATCAAACACTTTCAGGAAGGAAATATCGTTGACGGGTTGGTGGACCTCGCATTCGATGTCCTGAGTGTTGTGGTCGCCGTGGGGGTCACAGCCAAAGGTATCAAGGCTCTAAAGGCTGGCACGTCAACACTTGCCACTGGCATCAAGACGACACAGATTGTCGGGCGGGCGGCCGTTGGCGTACTCAACCCGTTGGACGATATCGGCAGCGCGGCAGCCAAGGCAACCAACCATTTAAAGCGTGGCCTGGTTTTCGAATACAAAATGCTTACCCAGGGCGCGGACGTCGGCGAACTGTTCAAGGGAGTGAAAAACATCGACGCTTCGGCAGTCGGTACGTTCAGATACAACAATGAATTCATGGAGGGACCTTCGGTTTTCAAACACGATAACTGGTACGCCTACAATCCGGTTACCCGCCAGCCTTACGGCCCTCCGCTGACCGATTTCATTCCTTCCATGCGTTTGAACGGCAAGGCGTTAGATACCTGGACGCGAGCAACCGACCCGGTCAAGCAAATTGATGATGCTGTTGAAGCGACCTGGAAGCGTACGGTCGCCAAGTACCGTGACACTGCAGACACGACTGCGTTTGAACAGGGTTATCAGTTTGGCCTGCCATCAAATGTGCCGGGGCTGAAGGCTTCAGCCACGCTTGAAGACTTGATGAAGCTTGCCGCCAGGGACGATATCACCGCCCAGCAAGTCGGGGTTCTGGTTAAACGCTACGACGAGATAGCACTCAAGTTTGGGCGACAAGGCTCACGCCGGTTCTTTGACTGCATTGAACCTCACTTCGGCACCTTCCAGCCCATGCCGCAAGTTGTTTATCTCAGCCAGACAGGCCAGTTATCAAGGGGCCAATGTGCCGCGCTTTCACGCGTTATGGCGAGCGCCGTTGCAGAAGGAAAAGAAGCTCAGTTTTTGCAAAACATGATGGACGCCGCCGCTTTCCCCAAGGCTCCCGAGTCGAGGGCATTCATGCAGCGTCTGCACGATCTACAAAAGAAAATCGACCTACCCACCTTGTTTCGAGCAAATCAACCTTTTGAGCTGAGGTCATATCAAAACATGGTCACGCATCTAGGTGAGGCAAGCGCTTCCAAATCCATCATGATCGACTCTCCCGGTCATGCAATGGCCGCGGGCGTAAGAATCGATGACTCTGGAAAGACCTTCTATTTTTATGACCCCAATCAGGGTCTGGCAAAATTCTCCAACGCCAAGGCCATGGAGGGGGCGTTGCACAAGGTATTCACTGACAAGCAACTGGGCAAACACTACAAAACCCACAGCGTTGACCCGCATAAACTGGAGTTTAAAGTGTTTGACCATAATGATGCCTGGCAGCGCGTCGTCACGGTGCAGAGTTCGCAGATAAAAGCATTTTATGAGGCGCCCATTCTCAATCCAACTACACAACCCATCCGGTATTTGCCACCACCGGTCAATGCAGTGCGTCACCCGATCAAAATAAAACCGCAGGCTACGCCCAATGATGTGCAGGCCATCGTCAATAGCCACGTCAACCTCACCGATGTCGGCGGACATAAAAAAAATATCTATTCAGGCCTGGTCTTTCGTGGAGATATGCGACCGCCGTTGAAAGCCGACGCAGCCGAGGCCGGGATATTTGAAACCGGATTTACTTTACGCACGCCTATCGGTGATGTGCGAGAGGTCAACGGCACTCGAGGCGGGTTTGGCGGAGGGCGTGATGCCCTCGACCCTGACGGGCGTGGGATTTCAACGTCGGTGTATTACGACAAAAGTGGCGCCGGTGCTTATTATTATGGTGGGCACAAGGGCGGCCATACTTATCTTGTGGATGGCCGGAATATGGAGGGTTTCCATTTATATGCCAATCGGCATACGGTCGAACATCCGGCACACCGGGCGGTCAGTTTAAGTCCCTGGGAGATAAACTACGGTAGCGATATTCCCGGCCACCGCATCATTGGCGCTTTCGACTCATCCGGCAGCTTCATTTCCAATCCCGGGTATGCCGCGAAACAGGCAAACAAAGTGACAGCCTGATCCCACAAGACAGAGGGTACGGGAGATCACGCCAACAGGCGCTGGATATGCTCCTGCAGCGTATCCAGGTCGAACGGCTTGGCCAGAATCGGCGCATTGCGCGTAATCGGGCTGTTGCAGTCGAGGATTTCCTGCGGGTAGCCACTGATAAAGATCACTTTCAACTCCGGCCTCACCTTGAGCGCCGGCTCGGCGATCTGCACGCCGGAAATGCCACCGGGCAGGCGATAATCCGTGACCATCAAATCCAGGTGCGGTTTGGTGGCGAGAATTTCAAAGGCTTCTTTACCATTGACGGCCTTCAATACCCGGTAACCCAGGCCGGCCAGGTATTCACCCAGCACAAACATAATGGATTCGTCGTCTTCGACGATCAGTACGACATCTTGTGCATCTTCACTCATGGGAAGCCTTCGTCCAGTCAGTAGCTGGTGTTACGACCATGGGGTCACGTAGAGGTTGCGTCGAGCTGACGATTGATTTCATGCCGTTGCCTGCAGTGGCAGACAGACCCGAAACAACGCGCCCTCGCCTATCTGGCTCTCGACCTCGATGGTGCCGCCATGGGCCGCGACGATCTGTTCGGAGATGAACAGTCCCAGGCCCAGGCCAGCCGCCGAATGGCTGACGGAAACCCGCTCGAATTGCTGGAAAATGCGCTTCTGGTTCTCCTCGCTGATGCCGATGCCATGGTCGCGCACTTCCACGCAGGCCTCGCCATGTTCTGCATACACCCGCACTTCGATCGGGCTCTTGGCGCCGTAGCGCAAGGCATTGGTCAGCAGGTTGGTGACGACCTGCTCGATGCGAAACTCATCCCAATGGCCCTCGACCGGCTCGTCAGCCAGCAATTGCATCGACGATTCGGCGGCGGCGACCTGCGGCTCGAAGTTATGCACCAGATTGCGCACCAGTTGCGCCAGGTCGAAGCGCGCCGGGCGTATCGACAGTTTGCCGGTGCGGATGCGCGACACATCGAGCATGTCTTCGATCAGGCGGATCAGGCTCTTGATCTGGCGCTCATCGCGGTCGACCATCGCGTGCATCTTGTCCAGGGTAAAGGCCGCCGCGTTATCCCGGGCCAGGTGCATCTTGCGCAACTGGGTTTCCAGGATCAGCCCGTTCAGTGGCGTACGCACTTCGTGGGCGACGATCGACATGAAGTCATCGCGCATGCGCACTGCCTGCTCCAGCTCGGCCTGGGTGGCCTGCAGGCGTGTAAGCAGCAGTTCCTGCTCGCGGCGGCTGCGCTCCAGGGCCTCGACCTGCAGCTTCATCGCCTTGCTCTGGCGGTACAGGTCAACGAATACGTTGACCTTGCTTTTCACCGCGTGGATATCCAGCGGCTTGTGCAGGAAGTCCACCGCGCCGCTTTCATAACCCTTGAAGGCGTAATTGAGTTCGCGGCCGGCGGCACTGACAAACACAATCGGGATGTTCTTGGTCTTTTCGGTGCCGCGCATCAGTTCGGCCAGTTCGAAACCGTTCATGCCAGGCATCTGCACGTCGAGGATCGCCATGGCGAATTCATGTTCCAGCAACAGGGACAATGCTTCGTCGGCACTCAATGCCTTGAATACCTGGCGGTCTTCGCGCTTGATCAGCGCTTCGAGGGCCAGCAGGTTTTCCGGCAGATCGTCAACGATCAGCAGTTTGGCCTGGACAGTACTTAACATGGGGAAGGTTCCAGGGAAGCCAGCAATGAGCCAATGCGGCTCAAGGAAAGAATATGGTCGGGTGTGTGCAGCGCCAGCGCGGCCAGGGGCATCACGGCAATCCGGGCCTCGACGGGGTCTTGTACAACGGTCGTGCCGCCCGATTGCTTGACATAAGCCAACCCGCGCGCGCCGTCCTGGTTGGCGCCGGTCAGCAGGATCGCGAGCAGGCCTCTTGCGTAGGCATCGGCGGCCGAGGTGAAGAGAAAATCGATGGCCGGCCGGGAATGGTGCACGCGGTCCTCCTGACTCAACGACAAGCTGCGGTCCTGTTCCACTGACAGATGATAGCCGGGACCGGCAAAATACAGGGTGCCCGCCTCGATCGACTCCTTGTCCCGCGCCTCCTTGACCGGAATGCGCAAGCGCCGCGCGAAGACTTCGGCCAACTGGCTGCGTCGTTCATCCGGCAGGTGCAGCACCGCAATGATCGGCAGGCCGAATGTGTCCGGCAACGCGCCAAAAATACTCAGCAACGCCTCCACGCCGCCTGCGGAAGCGCCGACGACGATGGCTTCAATCCCGTGAATCGGGGGGCTGGCGGCATCGCTCATGATTTGCGGTAGATCCGTTCCTGTTTGACCAAGGGTTCGAATTGCTTGCTGTAGGCTGAAAAATCCAGGGTTTCCTTGCTGCCCAACACCAGAAAGCCGCGATGACACAGTGACTCATGAAACAACCCAAACGCCCTGTCTTGCAAGTTTTTATTGAAGTAAATCAGTACGTTGCGGCACGAAATTAATTGAGTTTCTGAGAATACACTGTCGGTCGCCAGGCTGTGGTCGGCGAACGTGACGTTCTCGCGCAAGGTCTTGTCGAAGATCGCATTATCGTAAGCTGCGGTGTAGTAGTCGGCAAATGAGCGTTGGCCGCCGGCCTGCTGATAGTTGGCGGTGTAGGCGCGCACGTTCTCCAGGGAGAAGATGCCCTGCTTGGCTTTGTCCAGCGAGGCCGGGTTGATGTCGGTGGCGTAGATGATGGTGCGCTCGAGCAAGCCTTCCTCGCGCAGCAGGATCGCCATGGAGTACACCTCCTCGCCGGTGCTGCAGCCGGCAATCCAGATCTTGATCGACGGGTAGGTCTTGAGCAACGGCACGACTTCCCGGCGAATCGCCAGAAAGTGCGACGGGTCGCGAAACATCTCGCTCACCGGGATGGTCAGGAACTGCAGCAATTGCATGAACGCCGCCGGGTCGTGCAGCACGCGCTCCTGCAGCGCGGAAATGGTCGCACAGTCGAACTGGCGCAAGGCATGGGCCACGCGCCGCTTGACCGACGCGCCGGAGTAATCGCGAAAGTCGTAGCTGTACTTGAGGTAAATCGCCTCGATCAACAGGCGCAGCTCAATGTCGCTGCTTTTGTCCAAGAAACTTCGCTCCACTTAAATGCGTTCCATCTTGGGTAACCACACGCGAATCAACGAGAACAGACGGTCCAGATCAATCGGTTTGGCCAGGTAATCGTTGGAACCTGCCGCCAGGCAACGCTCCTGGTCATCTTTCATGGCCTTGGCGGTGACGGCAATGATCGGCAGCTTTTTCCAGCGCGGGTCCTGACGGATCAGTGCCGTCGCTTCGTAGCCATCCATCTCCGGCATCATCACGTCCATCAGCACCAGGTCGATATCATCGACCTCATTGAGCTTGTCGATGGCTTCACGGCCATTGCGCCCGATCACCACCACGGCGCCTTTATGCTCCAGGGCACTGGTCAGGGCAAAGATATTGCGCACATCGTCGTCCACCAGCAGGATCTTGCGCCCTTCGAACACCTTGTCACGGCTGCGCGCGGTCTTGAGCATCTTCTGGCGGTCATGGGACAGCTGGGATTCGACTTTGTGCAGAAAGAGTGTGACCTCATCGAGCAGGCGCTCCGGGGACCGCGCGCCCTTGATGATGATCGAGCGCGAATACTTGCGCAGCTCGGCTTCTTCGTCGCGTGTCAGGTTGCGCCCGGTATACACGATCACCGGCGGGAACGAGCAGATATCCTCGGTGGCCATGCGCTTGAGCAGCTCGTTACCGAGCATGTCCGGCAGCTTGAGGTCGATGATCATGCAGTCATAGACATTGGTGCGCAGCAGGTCCAGCGCCGCCTGGGCGTAACCGACATCGGTGATTTCAATGTCATCGTCGCCGATCAGGCGGGCGATGCTGTCACGTTGCAGGTCGTCGTCTTCCACCAGCAGTACCCGCTTGACCTTTTGCGTCAGCTTGGCTTCCAGGCGCGCGAACACGTCCTTGAGCTCTTCACGGGTGGTGGGTTTGACCGCGTAACCGATGGCGCCCATGTGCATGGCGGCTTCGACGCGGTCTTCCACGGATATCACATGCACCGGAATGTGCCGGGTATTGGCGTGCTCCTTCAGACGTTGCAGCACGGTCAAGCCGGAATGATCCGGCAGGCGCATGTCCAGCAGGATCGCGTCGGGGATGAATTCTTCGGCCAGGCTGTAGCCTTCGTCGGCACCGTGGGCGACCAGGCAGTTGTAGCCCAGCTCGTGGGCCAGGTCGAAGAGGATGCGCGCGAAATTCGGCTCATCTTCCACCACCAGGATGGTGCGGGTGGTGAATGGCGCTTTGTCGCGATCATCGGCAAAGCGCGGAATCGGTTCGGCATCGGCCACCGGCAGCGATGCAACCTTGACGGGCACCGGCGCCGGTACCGCCACGGCTTGGCGCGGGGCTTCGATCGGCGCGGCATCTTCGCCGCGTTCGACATACTGCTCCGGCAACACCAGCGTGAAGATGCTGCCCTTGCCCGGTTCGCTGGTCACGCTGATGTAGCCGCCCAGCAAGGTCGCCAAGTCGCGGGAAATGGACAGGCCCAGGCCGGTGCCGCCGTAACGCCGATTGGTGGTGCCATCGGCCTGGCGGAAGGCTTCGAAGATGCTTTCCTGTTGGTCCTGGGCGATACCTATCCCTGAATCGCGCACGGTAAAGGCGATGCCCTCCCCCGGCGCTCGGGATACCGACAGGCTGACCTGGCCCTGTTCAGTGAACTTGATGGCGTTGGACAGCAGATTCTTGAGGATCTGCTCCAGACGCTGGCGGTCGGTGAACAGCAGGGTCGGTGAACCTGCCTGCACATCGATCTGGAAGCCCAGCTTGCGATCCCTGGCCAGCGGTTCGAACATGCCGCGCAGGCCGTCCACCAGGCGCTCGACGCTGGAATTTTCCGGACGCACTTCTAACTTGCCGGCTTCTACCTTGGAAATATCGAGAATGTCGTTGATCAGGTTGAGCAGGTCATTGCCGGCCGAATAGATCGACTCGGCAAACTTGACCTGTTCGGGACTGAGGTTTTCCTGCGGGTTCTCGGCCAGCAACTTGGCCAGGATCAGCGAACTGTTCAGCGGCGTGCGCAGCTCGTGGGACATGTTGGCTAGGAATTCGGACTTGTACTTGCTGGAACGTTGCAACTCATCGGCGCGGTCTTCCAGCTCCAGCTGGACTCGGTTGAGTTCGACGTTCTTGCGGTCCATGGCGTCGCGCTGTTCGGCCAGGGTCTGGGTCTGTTCGGCCAACTGTTCGTTGGTCTGCTCAAGCTCCGCCTGCTGGGTCTCCAGGTGCGCCTGGGACTCCTTGAGGATACGTGACTGTTCCTCCAGCTCTTCGTTGGCGGTCTTGAGTTCTTCCTGCTGCACTTGCAGCTCTTCGTTGAGCTGCTGGGTCTCGGCGAGGACTTCCTGCAAACGCTGGCGATAACGCGCGGCTTCGATGGACGTGCCGATATTGTCGGCGATCAGCTCCAGCAGCTCGACGTCGCGGTCTTCCAACGGGCGCAGGAAGCCCAGTTCGATCACGCCGTTGACGCGGTCGTCATCGCTGGTCGGCACCACCAGTACGCTGCGGGTGGTGCCCTCGCCCAGCCCCGAGCAGACCTTGAAGTAGTCCACCGGTACGTCGTCCAGGCGGATCAGGCGATCGAGCTGGGCGGCCTGCCCTACGATGCCTTCGTCGCTGTAGATCGACTGTTCCAGCTGCGCCTGTTCGCGGGAGAAGCCGTAGGTGGCGACCCGCCGCAGGCCACCGTGCTCTTCGCGCACATACAACGCCCCCACGGCTGAGCCCATGTATTGAGCGAAGAACTGCAGGATGTTGCGGCCCAGCAGGTTCAAGGTCAGTTGGCCAAGTACCTGTTCGGCCAGTTCGGTTTGGCCGTTGCGCAGCCAGGCCTGCTGTTCCAGGCGTTTGGCGATCTTCTGTTGGGACGCGAGGTTTGCGCTGTAGCTGCTTGAAAGTGCAAGTAAATTCTTTCTGCCAATGTACGCCAGGAAACCACTGAGGCCGAGTACGAACACCAAGTACAGCGTGACACTGAGTATCGTGGTGCGGGTCACTTCCTCATTACGTGAGATGCGGAACTGTTGCTCCATCGATACCGCGTCTTCATATTCCTTGCGAATCTCGTCGGTCAGGCGCTTGCCTCGGCCCGCCTTGACGGCGCCACGGAAATCGCCACTGCTGCGCTGCAGTTCAATCATCGACTGCGCGTAGTTGTTCCATTCGGCCTGCAGGGCTTCCAGGCGCTTGAGGCGGTCGACCTGCTGCGGGTTGTCGGCCACCAGCTCCTGCAAATTGCGCAGGTCGGCAATGATCCGCGGCTTGGCCACTTCATAAGGATCGAGGAAATGCTCGTCACCCGTAATCAGGAAGCCGCGCATGCCGGTTTCCAGGTCGACCGTCAGTTTGGACGACTCATTGAGGTTGTTGATGACCCGGTCGGTGTGTTCCACCCATTGGATCACCGACAGCAAATAGGTGATCAGCACAACGAAAAACACCGCGCTGAGCACGCCCACGCCCAAAGGCAGGGCCACGTTACGGCTCAGGAGTTTACTGAAGCTCTTTTCATCAACTGACGACGCGGGAGTCATGGGCATGCCTTGGCCAAGTGCGGAAAAACCGGGAGTTTGCCCCAAAGTGACGATCAAGACCATTTTTCTGGGGCGTTTTTGTACAGATTCCTACAGCAGAACAGGCTATTCTGCCTGGTCTTTTGTACTGCATTGTTTTAACGCCCTGGGAACTTGTGGATAGCCCGCGCTTACTCAAGTACAGGCCTGTGAGAATGGCCAGCGTTAAACACTCGTCTTTTTTTGGGAAAGCCTTTTTATGTCCGCAAATGCCTCCACCATCCTTGTTGTCGAAGACGACGCTATCGTGCGCATGCTGATCGTCGATGTGCTTGAGGAGTTGGAGTTCACGGTGCTTGAGGCTGCCGATGCCGCAGAGGCGCTCGCATTCGTCAAGTCCGAGGACACTCATATCGACCTGATGATGACGGATGTCGGCTTGCCGGACATGGACGGCAAGCAACTGGCAGCCCAAGTGCGCGAACTGCGCCCTGACCTGCCTATCCTGTTCGCCAGCGGCTATGCCGAGAACATCGATGTGCCCGCCGGCATGCAGGTGATTGGCAAGCCGTTCTCGATCGACCAGTTGCGCGATAAAGTCAAATCGATGTTGCCCTGAATATCCAGTGTCCTTTTGCAGGTTTTAACGTGACGTCCGGGAAAGAAAACAGGAAACTCAGCGCCTGCATCTCCCCGTCAGTCAAAAGAACCCTGGAAGGACGCAACAACATGATTGGACAACCTGCGCGCCTGGTGTTGGCGAGCCTCTCGATACTGCTGAGCACCGGCGCCTGGGCCGACTTTACGGCCACCCCTGCCGAAGCCCGGGCCATTGCCAAGCAAGCCTACGTGTACGGCTACCCTGTGGTTGAGATGTACAAGACGCTCTACACCCAGGCCGTGGACAAAGGCGGGGCCAATTTCAAGGCGCCGTTCAATCGTATCGGCAACAGCGCGCAGGTGTTCACCCCCAAGGACACCGCGTTCACGACCCCGAACGCGGACACACCCTACTCCTTCGTCTGGATGGACCTGCGCCAGGAACCCCAGGTGCTGACCCTGCCCAAGGTCGAAGACAACCGCTACTACTCGGTGCAGTTGCTCGACCTATACACCCAGAACATCGCCTACCTGGGCACGCGCAGCACCGGCAACAACGGCGGTCACTACATGATCGCGGGGCCTGACTGGAAGGGTCAGCAGCCCGTCGATATCGACCGCGTGGTCTACAGCGAAAGCAATATCGCCTACGCCTTGTATCGCACGCAGCTGTTCGATGAAAAAGACCTGGGCAAGGTCAGGCAAATCCAGAACGGCTATAAAGTGCAGCCGCTGAGCAGCTATGTGAAACAAGCGGCCCCGGCCAAGGTGCCGAAGATCGAGTGGCCCAAGCCGATGGCGAACATGAGCGACAGCCCGCAGTTGTTCCGCTACTTGAACTTCATGCTGGCCTTCGCTGCGCCCCAGGACAGTGAAAAAGACCTGCTGGCGCGCTTCGCCACCATAGGCATCGCCCCCGGCGCACCTTTCAAGCTGAACCAACTGAGCGCCGAACAACGCAAAGCGTTGGAGGACGGGATTGCCGATGGCAAGGCCGAGTTCGCCACGTTCAAGAAAGACAAAATCGACACCCATCAAGTCACCAGCGGCGAGCTGTACGGCAGCCGTGACCGGCTGAACAACAATTACCTGTACCGGTATGCCGGCGCCAACCTGGGGATGTTCGGCAACTCCACCGATGAAGCCGCTTACTTCACCTGGTTCGATGACAGCGAAGGCAAGCCGGCCAACGGCGCACGCCGCAGCTACACCGTGCATTTTGCCAAGGACCAGCTGCCGCCGGCCGATGCGTTCTGGTCGCTGACCATGTACGACGCCAAGACCAAATTGCTGGTGCCGAACCACAAGAAACGTTACCTGATCAACTCACGCATGCTGCCCGGCCTGAAACTGGACGCCGACGGCGGCCTGACCCTGGCCCTGCAGCACCATGAGCCACCGAAGGCCGAACAGAGCAACTGGCTGCCCGCTCCGACCGGTCCGTTTTTCGCGGTGCTGCGTATTTACCTGCCCAAGCCCGAAGTCACCAGCGGTCAGTGGAAGTTGCCGCCGCTGACGCCGCTCAAGTAACCCTGCCGGGAATCCATGCACGGCGGGTCGCGATTCACCTACGCGTCCCGCCTCGCCAGCTGGTTATTTGAGCGACTCGCCCTCAGCCGCGTTCGCGGGGGATCAGGCTCTGCAACTGCGCCGCCAGGAAATTGGCGTCGAACGTAAAGGTGTCCGGGTCTTTCAGGCCATTGGTCTTCTTCCAGAGCCAATCGTTTTTATCCGCAGGCAATACCAGGGAGACGCTGCCGTGCCGGGCAGCGGTCAGGCCCATTACCGCCACACGGATATACCCGTCCGTCCCCATCACCTCCGGCACGAACTCCACGCTTTTACCGGTGATCAACACAGTCAACTTCTCGGTCTTGAAGGTCGATGTGTCCACGGGCACGCTCGGCCCACTGGCGACATAGACTTCACGATGCACCTCCAACAAACCAGCGCTCTTGACCGGTTCCAGCCACTGTTCGACTTGCTCGAACAACTCGCCCAGCTTGTGTGCCCAACGCGCCGACTGCACATCGAATTGCTGTTTTTTATGGGTTTCGCTCTCGGCGTAACGACGAAGCATCTCGCCCAGTTGCTGTACATCGTCCATTGCGGATCTCCTTGGGTGAGTCAGGTTGCGAAGCCCGATCATCGCAGATACGGCTGCCTGGCGTACGAGTTAAAGCTGATTGCAGTGGGTTCGGCAGCAGGCAGCTCATAGGCCTGACCTCCCCGTAAACATCGGCGCTTCCAACAGGCGAGAGTGAGCCCACTTAACCTTACTGAACTGCTCCGGTGAATTGGCCGGCAACTGCCTATGACTAATCCACTTTCGGTGGGTATGGTGACGTGACATTCCCCTGTCCGGAGCATCGCATGCGCACCATCGGCCTTATCGGCGGCATGAGCTGGGAGTCCAGTGCCGAGTATTACCGCATCATCAACCAGCAAGTACGCGACCGGCTTGGCCCGCTGCGTTCGGCACAGCTGTTGATGTACAGCGTGGACTTCGGCCCGGTGGAACAGGCCCAGCACGCCGGGCGCTGGGATGATGCCGCGCAGATCCTGGAAGACGCCGCGCGCCGTCTGCAGGCCGGTGGCGCCGAGTGTGTGGTGTTGTGTACCAACACCATGCACCGGGTGGCGCCACGTATTGAGGCGGCGGTGTCGATTCCCTTCCTGCATATCGCCGATGCGGCCGGGGCTGCGGCCTTGCAAGCCGGCACCTTGACCGTGGGCTTGCTTGGCACTGCATTCACCATGGAACAGGACTTCCTCAAGGCCCGCCTGATCGCGCAGGGCCTGACCGTGCTGGTGCCGGATGCGGATGAACGCAAGGACGTGCACCGGATCATTTATGAAGAGTTATGTGTGGGGGTAATCAGCGACTCATCACGCGCCGTCTACCAGCGGGTGATCGAGTCCCTGGCGGCACGCGGCGCCCAGGCGGTGATTCTCGGCTGTACGGAAATCAGCCTGCTGATCAAGCCCGAGCACAGCGACCTGCCGCTGCTGGACACCACCTGGCTGCATGCGCAGGCTGCGGTGGCGTTCGCGCTGGAGGATTAAACCGGCTTGCGCAGGCGCGCCATGCTCAGGGTATCGACGAACACACCGTCACGCAGGGCGTAATCGCGCAGACGCCCTTCGACCTCGAAGCCGAATTTACGATACAGGTTGTGTGCCGCTTCGTTGTCGGCGTACACCGTGAGTTCTACGCGGTGCAGGTTCATCCAGTTGTCGGCCACGTCCAGCGCGGCCGTCAACAGCTTCGAACCGATACCCCTGCCCTGCCACGCCGTCGCCACGCCCATGCCGAAGGACCCCACATGCGCCTGGCGCACGCGCAGGTACTGTTTTGTGTTTCTATCCTTTGAAAGACACGTGGCCGATCAGTGTAGGAGCAAAGTAGGCGCCCTGGCGAGCCTCAACCTTGCGTGCACATTCAGCCTCGCAGCGCTGTCCGCCATAGCCGGGCGATGTCCGCCGCGCGCTCGCGCAACAGTCGCGGCGCCTCGCTGCACGCCTGCTCCAGGCTCATCGGCGCCGATGGCAAGGCAAACGCGGCATCCACGCCGTGGGCGTACATCTGCTCGTAACCATCACCCAGGGTGCCGGCGATCACGATCACCGGGATCTTGTGCTGACGGGCAATACGCGCCACGCCAAACGGGGTTTTACCGCGCAGGGTCTGGGCGTCGAAGCGGCCTTCGCCGGTGATGACCAGGTCGGCCCCGCGCACGGCGGCATCCAGTCCGACCAACTCGGCCACCACCTCAACGCCGGCACGAAACTGTGCACTCAGAAACGCCTTGGCGGCAAACCCCAGGCCACCGGCGGCGCCGCTGCCGGGTTCTTCGCGCACGTCCCTGGGCAGCATTTGCGCGCAGTGGTCGGCAAAATGACCGAGAGCGGCATCCAGCTGTAGAACCTGCTCGGGAGTGGCGCCTTTCTGCGGGCCGAAAATCGCCGAGGCGCCATGGGCCCCGCACAACGGGTTATTTACATCCGCCGCGATTTCAAAGCGCACCTGAGCCAGACGCGAATCGAGGTTTTCCAGGCTGATGCGGGCCAGGCCTGCCAACGCCAGACCTCCAGGCAACAGTGGCTGGTCCTGGGCATCGAACAACTGCACGCCGAGCGCTTGCATCGCACCCGCGCCGCCATCATTGGTCGCACTGCCACCAATTGCCAGAATGATGCGTCGGGCGCCCAGGTCAAGGGCCGCGCGGATCAGTTCGCCGGTGCCATAGGTGCTGCTGGAACAGGCATCGCGCTGGCCCGGCGCAACCAGCTGCAGGCCACTGGCCTCAGCCATTTCGATGATCGCGGTGTGGCTGTCGGCCAACCATCCCCAGTGCGCCTGCACCGCAGCGCCCAGCGGCCCGCTCACGGTCTGGCTGCGCAGTTGCCCGTTACACGCAGCGAGCACTGCCGCGACCGTGCCTTCACCGCCATCCGCCATCGGGCATTGCACCAGCTGCGCGTCAGGCCAGACCTGAACCAGGCCATCGGCAATGGCCTGGGCGACCCGTTCGGCACTGAGGCTGTCCTTGAACGAGTCGGGGGCGATGATGATTTTCATGGGCGTTCTCCGTTTTTTATAACGCCCATGCTGACAGTTGGCACCGCCGCTGACGCCAGTCCGCTGCACAAGTGCGGGTGAGGTTTGTTGTTCATTCTTACAAAGCCTGGGGCAACAACTGCACGCCCAGGTACAGCGCAAGCATGCCGTCCAGAGTCAGCGGGTCGACGCCGCTCAGTTCGGCGATCCTTTCCATGCGGTAGCGCAGGCTGTTGCGGTGAATGCCCAGGGCGTCGGCGCAGGCCTGGCTTTGCCCGTCGTGCTCGCACCAACTGCGCAACGTGGCCAGCAGTTGGCCGTTGCTGTCCCTGGCGAGGACTTTGCGCAGCGGGTTGAGCAGTTCGTCCAAGGCGTCATCGTTGCGGTGGCGCCAGAGCATGACCGGCAGGCGATAGCGGTTGAGGAGCAACAGGCGCGTGTGGGGCAGGATGTCGCGACCGTAGGCCAGCAAGTCACCGACGCGGCGATAGCAGCGGCGCAGGCCGGCCAGCCCTTGCGCCTGCCCGCCTACGGCCACCCGCAGGATATTCCAGCCCAGGCCGTCGAGCTTTTCCAGCAGGCGTGGGTCGTCGACTTGCAGGGCGGCGGGACGGCACCAGAGCAGGGAAAACTGCGCGGAGCTCACGCACCAGCTGTCCGGATAACGCGACATCAGCCAGGCGCTCAAGGCCTCGGCCGACTGCCCCTCGCCCAGTTCGAACAGGTACGGCGTGCGCGCCAGTTGCGGCTTGAGGCCCAACTGTTGCGCTTCGTCGACCAGGCGCGGTGAGTCGCCCGCGTCGGCCAACAGCAAGGCCAGCAAATCGTCACAGCGCTGGCGTCGCCATTGCTGCTCGGCCTGCTGGTGCCGCTGGCTGACCAGCATTTCGGCGGTCATGCGCACCAGTTCGGCGTAGGTGCGCAGCCCGTCCGGTTCGCCGGTGATACCCAGTACGCCGATCAGGCGCTGGTCATGCATCAGCGGCAGGTTGATGCCCGGCAACACGCCCTTGAGGTGCTTGGCGGTCTGCCCGTCGATTTCCACCACGCGCCCGTTGGCCAGCACCAGTTGCGCGCCTTCGTGACGGGTGTTGATGCGCTCCGGCTCGCCGCTGCCGAGAATCAGGCCCTGGTTGTCCATCACGTTGACGTTGTAGGGCAGGATCGCCATGGTGCGATCGACGATATCCTGGGCCAGTTCATGATCCAGCTCGAACATGGGGGCTATTTTCCTCGAAACGGGTTGGTCAGCGGCACAGCGCAAAGCGGGCTTGACTGTGCGCGAGCACAAAGACAGTTGCCCATCGCCTCACCGAGACTGTTCAAGCGATCAACGTTACCCTCGCATCGCCAAAAATCATAATAAAGAGAGACTCGCCATGTCACAGAGCGCCGCTGCAGCACTGGCCACCGATGACGATAAAAACGCCATCTACAAGCGCGTAACCCTGCGCCTGATCCCCTTCATTTTTATCTGCTACCTGTTCAACTACCTTGACCGGGTCAACGTTGGCTTTGCCAAGTTGCAGATGCTCGACGCGTTGAAATTCAGTGAAACCGTGTACGGCCTGGGTGCCGGGATTTTCTTTATCGGCTACGTGCTGTGTGGCGTGCCGAGCAACCTGGCGCTGACCCGGTTCGGGCCAAGGCGCTGGATCGCACTGATGATGATCGTGTGGGGCACCCTGTCCACATGCCTGCTGTTCGTGACCACGCCGACGCATTTCTATACCTTGCGCCTGTTTACCGGTGCCGCCGAAGCGGGCTTCTTTCCCGGTGTGGTGCTGTATCTCTCGCAGTGGTTTCCAACCTTTCGCCGTGGCCGGATCATGGCGCTGTTCATGTCGGCGATTCCGGTTTCCGGCCTGCTCGGCAGCCCGTTCTCCGGCTGGATTCTCAACCACTTCGCGGCCGGCCAGGGTGGCCTTGCCGGGTGGCAGTGGATGTTCCTGTTGCAAGGCATCCCCACCGTGATCCTCGGCGCCCTCGCCTACTTCCTGCTCAGCGACAGCTTCGCCAACGCCAAGTGGCTCAAGCCCCACGAACGCGCGCTGCTGGAAGCCGACCAGGCCATCGACCTGGCGAACAAGCCGAAAACCACCACCGACTCCCTGGCCGAGGTCTTCAAGAACCCGGCGATCTGGGCGTTCGGCCTGATCTACTTCTGCATCCAGAGCGGCGTCTATGCGATCAACTTCTGGCTGCCATCGATCATCAAGAGCCTGGGGTTCAGCGATAACCTGGTGATTGGCTGGCTCAGTGCGATCCCGTACCTGCTGGCGGCCGTATTCATGTTGGTGGTGGGCCGCTCGGCCGACCTGCGCAAGGAGCGTCGTTGGCACCTGGTGGTACCGATGCTGATGGGCGCGATTGGCCTGGTCATCGCGGTGAACTTCGCCACCACCCCGGCGATCGCCATCCTCGGCCTGACCATCGCCACGATGGGCGCCCTCACCGGCCTGCCGATGTTCTGGCCGGTGCCCACCGCCATGCTCAGCGCGGGTGCCGCGGCCGGCGGGCTGGCACTGATCAACTCCATGGGCCAGATGGCCGGGTTTCTGAGCCCCTACATCGTCGGCTTCGTCAAAGATGCAACAGGGTCCACGGACATGGCGCTGTACCTGCTGGCGGCGGTAATCGTCGCCGGCAGCGTGCTGGCGTTACGGATGACACGCACCTTGAAGGTTTAAAACGCCCCATGTGGGCATAGGAAGCGCCCAAACGTAACCACGATGCGAAGCGAGTCGCCCTTGATCTTGATCTGGCTGTTGATTTTGATCTCAGGCGCCCCGTCAAACCACGCTGGCCGAACGCAGGCTTGAATCCGTGGGCAACCCGGCAGGACGCCGGGTTAGCCGCACTGGGCCATGGATGGCCCATTGCGGCGGCCCACGGATTCAAGCCTGCGTTCGGGCAC
>Ga0105246_10000204_pt1 | contig 29974 bp, 20 predicted proteins | sample KBSM64metaG_FD_99694 | JGI IMG/M metagenome (GOLD analysis project Ga0105246, IMG submission 99694) | Miscanthus rhizosphere microbial communities from Kellogg Biological Station, Michigan, USA - KBS M6-4 metaG | ecosystem: Host-associated > Plants > Roots > Rhizosphere > Soil | place... | reverse complement strand
ATCGATTGATGGAGCTTTAGAAGCAAGATCGTATATACAATGGTTGAAAAGTTCAACCATTTCATCTTCGTGCGCAATACCACGATAGATATTTTTTAAGCTGCGCAAACGATCAACGTATAAAGCAGCAAGTCCATTCCGCTTCATGGTACCAAGGTCGCCACCGCTGCCCTTCACCCACATTACGTCCATTTCTTTTCCTGTAAGCGGATCTTTGGCCATTGCCTTGCACGAAGTATTGCCGCCTCCATAATTGGTTAAACGTAGATCGGCTCCTAATAAATTAGAACGATATACGAGTAATGCTACTTCATCCCCGGCCAGTTCGGCCGCTTTTGCATCATCCCACAAATAACTAACGTGTTTGAAATCTTTAGTTGCTACTGACATAATCTTTTTTTTCGGTTAAAATTAAATATGAAGGCTGTTACCATACCCTACCAGTAATACAGAGAGGATAATGATCACAATGCCTGTAATAATGGTCGAAATTGTTTTCTTGCTTACAGCTTTCCATTCTTTCAAAACAAGTCCCCACATATTGGCCACCAGAATAATAAACGCCATGTGTAAGATCCATGAGCTTGGGCCGTTGCCTAATTTGCTTTCGCCCATGCCATAAAAAAAGAATTGCAGGAACCAGGTTGTACCAGCCAAAGCGGAGAACAAATAGTTTCTGAACAACGGTGTTTTTTGATTGGTATAATCGCCGAATGTTTTGTTGCGTGCATTCATGCTCATGCACCAAATGAAATTGGTTGTAAGGCCTCCCCAGAGTAACACAACATAAATAACATTGTTGCGGTAAAGGAACCCGCCCTCACCGGGATGAGCTGCTTTCCATGTTTCATTGGCAACAGTTGCCATTTCATGTCCTGCTTCCAAACCAAAATTGAAACAGGCGCTTAATACACCTGAAACAATTGCTACAAACATGCCAGCACCAAACTTGTATTCTACAGAACTTTCGGTACCATGTGAATCTGTGCCTGTTGTTTTTAATTCTTTTTCCTTCATTATGCCAGCCTTGCCACTGATGATAATACCGATAATACAAACCAATAAACCCGCAAGGATGGTGAGCCCCCAGGTTGAGCCAACCATTGCACTGAACGTATCTTTTCCTGCAACAGGGTTAAAATCGTAATAAATAGCCGGGATGATGGCACCGAACACCATACATAACCCAAGGATGATACTGCTACCTAACGACACGCCGAGGTACCTTACACCTAACCCGTAAGTTAAACCACCAATACCCCACAATATCCCAAAGATGAACGTGGCACATAACGCCGGGAATGCTGCACCTTGTATAATTTCTGCAAAACCGGGAATAGTTAAATATGCTGCAACCGGAGGAACAATGAGCCACGAGAATAAACCACCGACAATCCAGTAGCTCTCCCAATGCCAGCCCTTTACCTTTTTGTAAGGAATATAAAAACTGCCCGAGGCGAAGCCGCCAATGAAATGAAAAATAACACCTGATATGGCCTGCATATTGCTCAGTCGTTTTTAATTCTTATTTTAAATAAAATTAGATAATGGGTATTAAAATTCTATCCTGACAGAATCACAGGATAAGAAAAAATGATACGGTAAGAGATTTCAATAGTTTTAAGTTCATACAATTCTTTTTGGACGAATCTCCCTAAACTTTATACACACGCCATTTATATTATGATATAAATACCGTTCAACTTAAACTGAGTTACACCTGAACAAATCAACTCTCCTATCTGGCAGCATCCTTACCATCACTGCCAAAGACACGTTTAACAGCATCTAAATATCCGTAACCGAACATCGTGCATGGCATCAGATAACTGGTCTCAGTCCATTCGTTCCAACTGTTAATGGTAATTAATGGTGCCTGGTTTGGATGAGCATCTACAAACTTCTTTGCGAGAATAAGTGCCTTCTCAAAATTCTCTGGTGTATTGTTTTTGACGATCCCGGGTCTTAGACTATACGTACGAGGACTCGCATCCCAACCCACCGACACATGGGGGTAGTATTTTGCCGCATAGCTCCCGGAAACCGCACTCCAATCTTTAACCACGTCATTAACAATCTCGTTATAATCTCTATCTACATCAGTAAAGTGTACAAACTGGTAATGGGTAAGGGAATTAAACCCCAACTTATCTACAACTTCTTTTTGTGTGCCCAGGTTATCACCGGGGATAGCAGAGATGTTTTTATTGGTCTCTTTACGCATGGACAACTGAAGTTCAAGGCCTTTGAAACCTGCCTTCACGGTTTGTTCCCGGAACCATTTAATCGCATCTTTGGTTTGGTCTATTCCACCCAAACCCCTGATGAGATTATTGAGATCATAGATCATTAAAACCGGTTTGCCATCAACTTTATAGTAGGAAGGCTGCCTGAAGTATTTGTCAATCCAGCGGAGAGCTACTTTTTCAAATTCCAGGCGGTTAATATCCCCCTTCCAGATTATCGCATTGTTTTTATGTCCAAATGCATCATCTGCATTTCGTTTATCCCATGCCAGGTTAACATCATGATTAGCCCACATCAGGTAAAATTTAACCCGGTCGTTATTACGGGCTTTCAGGTAACCGTCATTGAGCTGCCCTTCCAGGAAAGGCATTCCATCGTACCAGTACCAATCGAAAATAAACACGTTCACTCCATGATCAGCTGCAGCATTTATTTCCATTTCGGCTACGTATGGATCTGCTTCATTCACATATCCCCACAAGGGATATCGTGGTTGTTCATGCCCTTCGAATTTCGCTTTGTTACTAATTACGGTTTGCCACTCACCAATGCCGTCAGGCCAGAAGATTTTTGCACGGGCATCCGGATGATAAGAAGGCCAAACGAAAGCCGCTACATCATAGTTTCTTTTCTGTGCATTTTTCGTTGTTTGGGCAATGAGGAATTTAGTGACACTTAAAATAAATACTATTGATACAAAAATTTGTTTTTTCATAATTTAATTCAGTTAAATATTGATTCAAAAACTATAGATTTTAAAATATTTCAAGTCCCCGCTCCAACAATTATCCAGGCCTTTTTCATGTACTTAACGTCAGGGACCATACAAAAACTATTGGATGTTGACAGATTAATAATAGCACCCGGTAAATACTGCGGGCATTACGACTGCATGCCAAGAAACATTGCTATTGGTTCTTTCATCCGACATATGGCTATTTCAGGCAGCTTCACTAACATTGTAACCTCTCTCCTTCAGGCAATATTGAAAATCAACCATAAATTGCCATATCCCATGTAAGCTTAGCTTTTCGCGAAGCTTAGTTATCAATCCTACGAAGCTTATTCTCATCTGTATTTGCAACATGCCAATATCTATTAACTTAGTCAACAATCGCTCTAACTTGTTTACCATTGATTGTATAGCTGAATACAGGCAGTGATACAATGAGCATCAAAAACCATTAATATATTTTTTCGATTTACAACTCATGCTTTTTATATTTTTCTTTATCTATTGATTTTATCAACTATGTTTATGGTACACAACCAGCCAGAGATAAATAATAAGGAAGTTTGTACCAGTAGATTTTTCAACAACATTTGAATTAGCTTTTATTGGTCAAAATTCTGTTGTAACGCAGCAAGGCTTCGAGAAAATAATAATCTGCATAAATCAGAGGTACGTCTATTTCACTGTTATGAGGAAAACTTCCGACGCTATGCTTAAGTATCATAAATCCATTTGCACCCACAGACGCCCTATATGTGTCCATACTCAAGCTTTCAAGTATAGCTCTGGCCATATTAAACAACCTTTTTCTTTCAACTCCTCTCCGGTATGTACTCAATTCTACAAGCGCTGAGCTTGTGACCGCAGCAGCCGACACGTCTCGTGGGATAGGGCGGCCTTCACCAACATTTCTCCACTTAGGATTATAGCCAGATTGACCAGCATTAAAATCCCAATAAGGAATATGATCGGCTGGTAAATTATTGTTATTGATATAATAATCGGCCATTCTAAGTGCCGCATACAGAAATCTTTCATCGCCCGTTTCCCGGTAAACCATCGTATAGCCATACAGGCCCCACGCTTGTCCTCTGGCCCATGCGGAATTATCAGACCAACCCTGAAAGGACTCTTTGGATAACACTTCACCCGTCATTTCATCGTAAAGCACTACATGATAAGAACTGAAGTCTGGTCGGAAGTGATTTTTTAACGTTGTCTCTGCATGCTTCACCGCAATGTTCCTGTAAGTCGAATCCCCGGTAATTTTAAAGGCGAAAAAAAGCAACTCAAGGTTCATCATGTTGTCTATAATTACGGGATAATTGTAGCTATGCTGACCATCAAAAGATTTAAAGGTATCCCATGATTTGATTACCCCGACCTTAGGATTAAATCGAGAAGCCAGGGACTTAGCACTTTGTATAAGAATATCGCGGTATTTTGGATTACCTGTTAAGCGGTATGCATTACCATAACTACAGTACATCATGAATCCAATATCATGGTGAGCAGTATTATATTGATTGGATTGCAGTGACTCAGTCCATTTTATAGCAGCATCCTTCCATTTGGCTTGTTTGCTGTAATCATATACATACCATAAACATCCGGGCCAAAAGCCACCCGTCCAATTATTAATATCCGTATATACTATTTGTCCGTTCGAATCAATGGTTCTTGGATATTTTGTTAAATCGCCGGATACGGACAATAATTTTGCATACTGTTTTTTCGCTATCTCAAAATTGCTATTAATAGTATGCCGGTCTAATCGCGAGAATGAAGTCAGTAGTTGAAATAGAATTGCAGTAGATAAAAATACACACAATTTTCTTTTCATATAATGTTCATTGTTTTGTTCCAGAAGATAAAATGCCATAAACAAGCAGCATTGTGCCCGATTCATAATCCTGTAAATAGGTTTGACAAATATTTTTTGCTGCGACATCAAGAAATATTAATTGCACCCAACGTCAGCAACGTATTTTAGAAAAGCAGTACAGCTATCATAACAGTATTGTGACGACTTCAAATATTTTATTTCAGGCATTGGTTGGAAATACCGAACCTGACTATAGACTAGATTATAAAAATAAAAATTATCTGCAGGATTGCTATCCTGTCCTGACCTGATAACAGATTCAAAATATTTCCGGGCAGGAAACAAAATTGCACGGTCAACAGACCTGCACTATATCCATTTCAAGTAATTGTGCCAGCTTTCTAATTTTTGAAGCAATATGACCAATGCCAACCGCACAATGATGTGCCGGGCCATGGCTGTTCCAATCGTTTGCAAATTTCCTTGCACCAATACTGAATTTGTACCGGCTGTTGGTATTACCAATTTCAAGGATGGGGCCAGTAACAGATTCACCTTCTGCGCACAACAGCATCAACTTTCCTCCCGTTGTTTCAACTATAGACAATAATGTAACCGGGCCATGTTTAACATTCATCTCCACAGACAAACCTTTACCCACTTTTCCGTGATAGACAGTTAACGGACGCACCCTGGTTTTTCCTTCTGCAACCATCAAATGCCCAGGTCCATCATGCCCCATCAACACTACATCATCTGTAAAATCCATGGCATAATATTCTGTAAAAGAACCACCCGCACCGAACAGATCCATGATTTTCATGGCCTGGGCATTTTTAATTTCATATTCGCCTGCCACCGGAATATTACGTGCTGTAAGCAACGAGTTTCCAAGTATTACCGAACTCATGGTATCTTCATTTTCTCCTATACCAGTGCCTTTGTAATAATACGCCAATGAACCCAAATCATATTCTTCAACCAACATATCCAGTGCAACCGAAGTACGGGCTGCTCTTTCCAATTCTTCCGGAGAACAATCGGTCTCAATGTTGAATACTTCTTTAAAATGGTTAACCCTTTCGTCAATTTGTTTTGCTGAAACTTTTTTTCTTAAAGCAGATAATTCATCCACTTCAATTATTTCAATGTGGCCACCAAAGGTGGCCATTTGTAAAGTGATGTCGGTGTAAATATCCAGCATTCCGGAGTAATAATGTCCCATTGCTCCCATCCTGTTATGAAACATTGCATTAGACACTTTTGCAGCTTCAATCCATTCTTCTATTTCATTCCAGCATTCCGGGTCGTGATGCAGGATCCCTGTTACCTGATGAAATTTAATGGCTGCTCTCTTAAATACATTAGCGATCTCAGGAACAGGGCATGCCGAACAAAAAGCCAACCATTCGCCCGTCATTTTAGTACGGTCTTTCATAGCATTAAATGCAGTGTAATTAATAGCAGGTTCCGGAGATAAATTTAAAATGACAACCGGCACTTTAGCTCTTTGTACAACAGGCAAAACCGTTGACGACAAGGCATAGGTGGTTACATACAGGAAAATAATATCAACATCTCCTTTGCGAAAATCATGACCGGCAACAATTGCTTTTTCATGGTTATCGATTAAACCAAGATTAACAACTTCGCAATCAAATCCTTTAATTCTTTCTTCTGCAATTTTTATATAACCCTGCAGGCGATCTTGCAGTCCTTCAAATTGTTCCCAGTAAGCTTCCAGGCCTATACAAAACAAACCAACTTTTAGACCGAATGCATTATTTTTCATTTATTAAAATGTTTAATAGGGCGTAATGACATTTTCATTGGCTCATATTTAACTATAATTATTTGAAAGCATTCAATAGATATTCGATTTTACTTTCTTACAAACCACTCATAATTTTAACAGGCCCAAATAATCCGGAAGATTGTAATGGACTTGCCGGTGTGAAAGGATTGACAGGACACCAGGTTAACCGTTGTTCTAAAGGCAATTTGCTATCGCCGATCAACCTGTTCACCCATGTATTTACCACTTCAATCTTTACTTCATTTATACCTTCCTTTACAAAATCCGTGATATTAAGCTTATACGGTGCCGTCCAAACGCCGCCTGCATATTTTCCGTTAATAGTAACTTCAGCCATAGCGGTAAAGGCACCCAGATCAATGATCATATTTCTTTCGGCAGGCAATTTATCAAGTTTGAATGTACTGTTATAGACTGCTGTTCCTGAATAATATTTAATGCGATCATCGGTTGATAAAGTCCAATCAGTAAGGGCCTCAAACATAACCGGGCCTTTTGGTCCTCTTTGTGAAGGGTCAAAATTTACCATCCAGGGGCCTTTTAAATCTGAGATCAACTCGGGTACAGGATAATTGGTTTCCACCCTATTGGAAGCAGCTCTGCTGGTAGATTTTCGGAACACTATAAATACACTTTCATAAGGTTCCAGTTTTAAAGGAACAGAGGTTGTATTTTCCTTTTGGTCATAAGCAGGAAGGTTTCGCCTGTAGCCTGTTGTCGCTTCCCATAGTTCCGGTTGCAATCCCTTAACCCTGAACTCCGGCGAAATAATCTTAGTTGCTTTTGTTTGATTTGACACAAAATAAATTTCCGTATTCCCGAATGTACGATGACCATAATGGATCGAATGATCTTCGGGTAATTTGCAATCAGGAATACAATTGATCTGTGCAAGAGCTTCCTTCATACCCATTCCATTCATTATCGTCCCTTTTCCCAATTTTCTTGATCTTACTTTTACACCGTCCACATCACCCCATAACTCAGCAGCCATTTTAAGTAACTGCTGATCAGCTGCCGGCTGATTTTTCAAACTGGGGGAACGCTTTGGTGCAGGGCCCAAAATAATTGCTCCATCCATCACAAGCTGTTTAATTTTAGCAAGTAATTCAGGACGCATCGTTTCCAGTTTTGGCAATACCATCATTCTATATTGAGTGCCATGCGGCAAAGTGATCAGCCCGTCTTTTACGGTCATGTATTTTTCAATTACTTCGGCATTCATGTAGTCAAACTGGTAACCAACAGGCAATGCGGGATCTGCGATGCCAGTCATCTTAGGAGTATCTTCACCAATAAAATAAGCGACATCGGCGATATTCAAACCTTGCTGAAGCATGTAATTTGTACGCTTTAAATATTGCGTATAAACATGCATTTGTGAAAACCAGGTGTTTTTTCTATTGAACTCATTACCGAACCAGGCATTCATTCCCGGGTTTTTATCTTCGTAGGGTTGGGTGACATAAACATGCAGTAATGTGTTGTTGATGCCTTCAGCAAAAAAGCGATCACCCCGTTGTTTGATGGTAGCAGGATATCTGCTAAATGGACTACCGGCGCAGGTATTAGATTCCGCAGATATTTTTGTTTTACCGTAAATGTGTCCGCAGGAAGTGGCCGCACGGTTTTCAATATCGCCCAGCTCACCTTCACTCCAAAACTCCCCGCCAATCTCGTCCGACTGACCGCCGTACATCAAAAATTCAGACGGAAAGCCCCAGTGACCATAGTTCTCTAACCATGTTCTTAATCCATGTTTGTGACTCACCTCCCTCAACCCGCCCACATAATCATAGGCTACTTTATCTGCAACCATTCTACGCATATCCCAAAGAAATCGATCAGATGACAACTCGCTGTTTACAACTTTTCCCTGGTATACCGGAAGATAGGAAACAGCGTTATAGCCATACCGTTGCTTAAACTCTTCCAAAAATCCATCGGTAAAATTTTGGCCGCCTGTTTCATAACTATCCTGTACCACCACTTTAAAACATTTGCGGTCAGCCTCAGGAATTCGCTTCAATATTTCACCCATGTGGCTATAGAAATGTTTCTCCGTATGCAGCTTACTCATCTTATCCACTTCATAACCGGTTGCTTCCTGTGACGCAGGCGTATTTACTGTTCCCGTGGGAGTCATGCCGGTCCGTAAAATAATCCAGTCGCCTTTAGGAACCTGCCAGTTTAATGTGCCATCAGCAGCAAGATATTCGGAAATGTCTATCACTTTTGAGGCATCAATAACTGTATTCCTATCATTTGCTTCCGGTTGTTGTGGCCACTGATAATCCTTCCAGTATGGCAAGGGTGTCGGATGCATTTTTGCCAATGTTTTTTCGCTGAACCGCTCCACACGGGGAGCGCTTCCAATAGCGACTTCAGCAAGGCCATTACCGGCTACTGAATCTTCTATAATCAATCGAAAAGCGCTTGATGTTGTAGCAGGAAACGAAACAACGACAGGAGCATACGGCTCAAAACCTACATTTAGTGCAGGATTAGAGCGATTTATCTCAAATTCAGAAACGGTTGAGTATTCGCCTTTGTTATTTTTTGCCTGAAACTTTACTTTGGCAAGCATGGGATTTTCTGTAGTATTAATTGAAAGGCTTCGGGCTGTAAATAATTTTTTTGATTTGAAGTTGAATGTAAATACTTTCCCTTTCGGGAAATTGATACCTGTTTTTTTATTGCCGTCGGTTAAATTAGTAATATTGGGTATTGATGGTAAAGACGTAATTGCACTATTGGTATTATTCAATACAAGGTCATCATTTTCGGGAATAGGATATGCGATCACTTTCACATCCTGGAAGAGATCAACCGGCTTCTCAAGTTTTTGAGAAAACCTGATTGGCCCTTTCACGCGAATGGAAGATGAAGTAAGATAACGCATCGCCTCATTTGGATTTATCCATGGGCCACCGGATTGGCTCCATCCGGGTGAATTAAAAATACCAATCTCGATGTTGAGTGCAGTGGCTGTTTTCAACGCTTCATGCAAAATGCTCCACCACTCCTCACTAAGCATTTTCACTTTCCCGTAAGAAATATCGTCTAAGCCTATATTACCTATAAAAGCCCGGTTAATACCAGCTGCCTTCATTGCGTACAGATCTTTTACAACACCTTCTTTTGAAATATTATCGGATATCCAATACCAGTAAACACTTGTTTGTACTGAATCCGGTGGGTTAACAAAGCCATCTTCTAAAGCTACGTCAGAAACTTTACTATCATTAGTGACAAAGGCAACTCCTAAAAATGTTATCGCAAAGCAAATAATAGGGCAAAGTATTTTTTTCATTTATGCTATATTGTTAGTTTTTTCCAAGGTGATGACAATCTTGTCAATCATCCAAATTTTTGCGTATGCTTTTAATTCCCTTTCATTGAGGAAACCCACAGACAAACAAAGTTCCGCCAAAATTGATTTTATTAATAGATGAGCAACGATCGAATAGTGACTTGCAGGCGCATCATCAAAACTCAACATAACCAACTTATCCGGTATTGGCCTTTTTAATACTTGCGCATTACAAGATAAACAAACAAAAGTTATTTTAAGTCCAATGATATTTTTCAGCATTGTTGTTCACTTGTATTTTTAATCCATCTTAAAAACTATTTGATAATTACTTTTTAGAATCAACTTATGTCCAAAGATATTCTTTAGGAATTTGGTTATCACCTAAGACATATTGTATTTAATAAACCTTTTCTGGAAGTTCTTTACAAGATATTCAATTAGAAAATTTTCTGTTGATTATCATGTTAATTCTTCAATCTGTAATAGGGAACCATAATAGAAGGCTGAAAACCAAGTTTTTTAGCTAATTTGTAAGAGCCAACATTCTCCAATCTGCAAGCCCAAATAGGCTCAAGTTGATTATCAATACAGTAGTCTATTAATGCTCTGCAGACTTGCTCTGCAAACCCCATTCCCCTAAATTCTGTTGAAGTCTCGATTCCTAGTTCCAGTTTATTGTCTAGTATAAATGATGAAAATGCGGTCGCCGCTAATCTCCCTTTATAAAACAGACTAAATCCTACGCCATTTTCTAGAAAATCATCTTCATTTTTCCAAAAATATTCAGGTACGACACTTCCGTTTATTGTGCTTAAAATCTCTTTATTTGTTCTGACAATATTTATGTCGAGGTTTGAGTTAATTTTTCTTTCAGATATATATAAATTTCTATCAAATATGAAATTACCCCTCGTGTTAATTTCTACCTTTTGTTGTTCGAGGTCATGCTCAGTTTTAATGGATGCCATTAGATTACCTCCAAAAAGTTTCTCCAATTCTATATGCCATGAATCGGGAAATGCTTGCATCCATTCATCGTTGCCTCTTATTTTATTAATATTCAGGACATAATCCTTAAAACTTTTATTAAACTTTTTATTCTCACTTTCTCCAAAAAGAAGTGTCATTCCGTAAGGATGAATAATGTAAAAGGTTTTTGGGCTCTCACAATCATCCACATAAATCTCCCCTTTTACTTTATGTTCCACGATAGTTCGAGCAAATAAGCTATTTATGTTTACCCCAGCCAGATAGGGTATCACTTTATAATAGTTTTCTTTTGCAAGTATTTTCATTTCCAAAATATTTATAACTTTTCAGTTTGTACAGTTACAAAATTAGTATGAAAAAAAGCAGGCGTACAGATACAATTTTATTACTTTTAATGAGTGCAGTTTCTTATGAAAAATAATAAGCGACAACAGCATAAAATCTGTAATTCATAATACTATGCGATCAGTTAAACACAGTTTTAATTGCCTTTAAATAGGCATCCCCATATTTTTTCTCAGGTAACAAATAACTTCCTTCCGTCCATTCGTTCCATGAGTTCAGCACAAGTATCTTATGTTTCGGATTATAGGCGTCTAAAAATTTTTTAGCTTCCTGCAATTGCATTTTAAACGATGCCGGTGTGTTTCCTACAAACACCGGCGTCCATGGATAATCACCTAATTCGAATCGGTCACTTTGCATACAACGCGGGCTGGCATCCCAACCCATAGATACGTTTGGTGTATATATAACATCCGGATAGTCCGCACTAAATTTTTGCCAATACGCCCTGTTTTCAGCAAATGGCTTTTGTACCGGCACAGTAGGGAAGCCATCTTTATTGCAGCTGGTATAGTGATGCAGGTAACAATAAGTAGATACACTTTCAGCACTCAGTTTTTTTAGCATACCTTCCGGAGTGACGGGTGCGCCAGGGCCTGTAATAGTTTTTACCAGATCATCATTTACCATCCAACTCATTACATTAAAATGTACACCAGGGAAGCCAGCCTTTTTTGTTTTCTCATTCAACAGCTGTATCGCGCTTTTTGCCTCTTCTATACCACCCAGGCCATTGATAAAAGTTACAATTTCATAAATGGAAAAATAAGGCTTGCCGTCTATTTTCCAGTAGTTCGGTTGTTTAAAATACTTCTCTACAATATAGGTAGAGATGGTATCCCACAATTCTTTGCTCACCTCTCCCTCTGTAAGTTTTACCCTACCCTTGTCATAAGTGGCCGGGTGAATGTTCAGCCAATCATGGTTTGCCCACATTAATGCAAACTTCAAGCGGTTACGATTAGGTGCTTTTAAGAATCCCTTTTCCAAACCCTCCTGGAGATATTGTCCTGTGTTGCTGTACCAATACCAGTCATAGATAAAGCAGTCAATGCCATTATCTGCGGCCAGGTCTATTTCTTTAGCAGCCCATTTTGGATCTGCTTCATTAAAGTAACCCCAACTGGGAATTTTGGGCTGATGATGTCCTTTAAAACGTGGCCTGGCCGCTTTCACTACTTCCCATTCTGTCCAATCTTTGCCGTGCCAGCGGGTATTGATGCTATCAGGATGGTAATTGGGGAAATAATAAACGGCCACCTCATACTCTTTTGTACTTTTACTTTTAGTCACGGAAGGGTGCTGGGCTTTTACGTTAAAAACATAAAACACTAAACATATCAGTGACGCAATTACTTTTTGATACATATAATTTAATTGTGCTAAAAGAATTATATTATAACAGATTAATGAATACTAACCAGTCTTCGCTGTCCGGCATATCAGACACTGTCCGTGTGGCTCTGGTAATTTCAAAAGATTTGATAACTGTATACATCCCGTTTTCTGTACTTCTCCCACTGTAAAAGAATGGTGTACTATCAGCGTACTCAAAAATTCGTTTGTCATTACTTTCCATTAAAAAAACATGCCTATATATCAAAGCTACCAATGTAAGGCTTGCATGTAATGGATTGTGTTATATTATTGAGTCCTTTATTGCTGATATCGCTGCGGCTAGCCCTTATCCGCTAAACGAAAGACATCCCATTTCATTGATCATTGCAAGTACAGATGCAATTATTCTCTTGTGCGAAATACCAACCACGCAATGCTAATAGCTATTTTTATGCTTTTTTTTATCTTATTACTTGTCCTTTGGTATTCCCTGGTGTAATAGCCTCAAAAAGCAAAGCATTTACCAATGCTACACTAAACATCGCAGGAAGGTTATAAACCTCTTTGTTGTACAATAGAAGTATTAATTATGAAATACTTCCCTGACCGCATTTAAATATTTCATTCCATTAACCATGTCCGGTTCCAGGTAACTTCCTTCACCCCATTCATTCCATGAATTAATCATTATTATACGATCATTTGCTGGTTTTGACAAAGTCAACGACTTGGCCCTGGCCAGGTATTTCTTAAACTGGTATGGCGTATTGTTCACCATCACTGACCCCAGCGGATATGGTGATTGGTGACTCATCCAATAGGAACTTGTACACTTACATCTTGAAGATGCATCCCAGCCCATTGTGACGTTCAGATAGTAGGGTACTTGAATAGTGCTTGCCGGTGTTTCCAGCCCATTGAATCCCCCTCCATTTTCAACATAACTAAAATATTTTTCTGCTACACCTGAATACTCTGAGGTTGGAAACTGAGTCAACGCTGCATGATGCACCCAAACATAGGTTGATAAACTATTGATGTTAAATTTCTTTACGAACTGATCCCGATTCTTACCTGTAAGGGCCCACAAAGAAGCATCCAGATGAAGATCGGGAAATCCGGCAGCTTTAACTTTGGTTCGAAATCTTTGAAGTGCCGCGACAGCTGATGTAGTGTCATAATTAAAAGTTTGAAGTAAAGTATTAAACTGATAAATTGAAAAATAGGGGCATCCATTAATTTTCCAATAAGATGGATGTTTGAAATAATGTTCAATTACATAATCTGAAATTTCATCAAATGTTTGTGGCCGCACTGCACCTTTCATATTACCTACATCGTGATTACACCATAGTATAGCAAACTTTAGTTTTGAATTATTCGCAGCACCCAAAAATCCTTCTTCCAGTGCCCTGTAAAGATATTTTCCGCCCGGAGTCTGAGCGGTAGCTGAATCATAGTAATACCAATCGAATATAAATACATCAATTCCGTTATCAGATGCTGAATCAATCTTCTTTGCCATTATTGCGGGATCATTTTCATCTTCGTATCCCCACATGGGAATTTTAGGTTGTTGATGGCCCGGAAACTTTGGAGTTGCAAACTTAACACTACTCCATTCGGAAGTTGAAACAGGTCCCCAATTGGGAAAATAATAACAAGCAACTGTTACTTTACCGGCAGGGATATTAATTATACTATCGCCCGTAGCCGGGGATTTTGGTGGTTGATCCTGGCCGTTAGTTGTTCTACAACTTGTTAACAAATGAATTGTAAACAAAATTATCAGCACCAGCCTGAAACCGGATGTACTACTTCTCATACGCATTTTTAAATGGTGTCACAATCTTCCTGATAAACCTTATCTATCAGGGACAAATACTTATTTTTACCCTTAAATAACCGGGCGTTTCCATCCCCGAATTTGCACTCAGGTCTTTTGTCGTATTACCCTAATACTTGATTGAATTCATAATGCCCAACCTGGATGTTCAAATAATCACGCACCACCGGCAGGATTGATTTCATATTTGGTTGTATCAAAAGGATCAATTTGAAATAAAATAATAGCATGATTGATATTTATTTGGCTGTTCTAACGATTATTCCGTCATAAGCCCCGAGTTCCAATTTTACCTTGCTACTGACTTTCTTAATTTCCCCCGTATCCGGATTCCATACCTCATATCGTTTTCCTGATGAAAATGACATCGTAAATGCTTGTTTTCTATTACTGTCGTTTGCCACGAAAAATACGTCTTGATCTTCTATCTTTTTATGACTACAAAGTAACGGTATGCCAGCCGGCGAGATGCTAAAGTCGCGAAGCAGGGAATTGCTTAAAATACGTTGCAAGTCCGCATTTGAAAATTGCTTTAGAAAAAACGCGTTCCCTGGTATATTACCTGTGAAAAGTTTACCAGCTGCCGTTTGGATTGTTTGCGAAGGAAATTCAGTTTCTGAATTTTTTGGTAGCGCTTCGATTGCAATTACCCGCCCGCCTGATTTCAAAAATAGTTCAACTGTTTTCCAGGCTTCTTTAGGCAACGTCTCCGCTGCCGGTAAAATTAAAACTTGCCAGTTAAATTTTCCGTGTATTAACTTACCATCTCCGGTTTTGGCTTCCACCAGCGTTTTGGAATCTATGTAATTGAACTCCCACTGATTCTCATATAAATGATCTGAAACCTTGTCAAAAAGTTCGTCCACCTTCCGGGCTTCGGGATCACCCCCTATTATGTCATCCCATTCTTTTATCCATGTAGGCAACGGCCGATATTTCGTCCACATCGTTTCAATCGGATATAAGACTGCAATTTTAGAAGCTCTTACCCCTCCCGATAACATGGAGGATACCCGGGCCACATAGGTGTTAAAACGCATTTTTTCTGCTTGCGTCGCATGTTGTAATTGTAAGTAGTTATTAAATCTCGTTACTCCTCCTACGAGCTGACGGTTTATGGTGCCTTTTGCATCGTTTGTCGGCGCTTCTTTCCCATTGTGATAGCGCGGATCCGCGATAGGACAGATCTCTGACATAACCTCTGTACGTCCCGCAAGTTCGGCGGCAGAAGCGGCTAGTCGGCAGGAATAAATATACCGGCGGGTGAATTCAGGCATCGCAGTTAAAACGTCAATCCCGGGAATATCCATTTCTCTGTAGCAAGCCATGATATCGCCATATAGAGGAACATGAGCCATCATACTTTCTTCAAGCAACAAGTGACCACCAGATTTCATGTTCTGTGACCAGCAATATTCCCGTATCGCTTTAAAATAATTTTGGCTCATCATTTCGCTAACCACACTAAAATATTGATACCGGAGTTTCTGACCTTCATACCCCGTATCAAGAAAAAGGGTCAACAGTTTATCCTCCAGTTTATAACCAAAGCGGTTCTCCAGTTCCAAAGAAAAGTTTTTTTTCCAGGGGTACACGCCATAGCCAACGTTAGTATATGTTTGCGCCATCAAAGAAGGCTCATCCGTAAATGTTGCGTAAAAGAGCGTTCCTAATTTTTCCTGTAATACGCTCGCGTATTTTTTGTGTGTTAACTCAATAAACCGTTCGGTTACTTCCGGCATTAGCAAACTGGGATAGCAGATAATTTTGCCGCCCCTTTCGGTACCAGCCTGGAAACCGTCCCGCAATACATTAGTAGAAATCTGTGCTATCCGCCAATTTCCCTCAGGAACGTTCCAGTTTAAAAGGTTTGAAGCAACGTTTTTCTTAAGGTCTATGGCTTTATTAACTATTGGTTTGCCTTCAAATATTGGAACAGCTTTTATTTGAAGGAGGGTACCGGGCAATGTAGACTGCCTGAAGTTAAGAGGCCCGGTAACCAAACTATCTTTGAAAAGGAGACCCTCTACCTCCCAATCAGGATGTTCCTCCAGGATATATCCCCCGGCCATCCCGGAAGGATAAAAATCTTCATCATATAGCCATACATTCATTCCTTTGGATTTGGCACTGCGGGAAAACCGGAACATCGATTTTATTTCTGCATCATTTTTTAGATACCCCTTCGTCCAATTCGTGTTTGTTGCCATTCCTCCATACCCACTCATACTGTATTGGTCTAAAATCGAATCTTGCGTTTCAGGTTCGATAGGTGTGGTGTGGGTGTTAAGATTAGGACGATGACTGGAAGCGGGTGATACGAATTGTTTGCGAACGGATGAGTTGGAGGTCCTGCAGGCAGAAGCCCCGCACCATACTATAAACAATATGATGAAGTATATTTTCATATTGACTGAACTTTATTTAATATTATTTAATCACTAAACTTTGGGAAACCGAATACCGTCTGACGAAATAGAAAAACTGGATTCTACATCAGTAACCGGGATTTTCAACGAGGTTTTTATTATTAGCTGTACGTGCGAGTGTAATGGGCAAATAGTAATTAAATGAATAAAACGCAGGCCCTCCATTAGTGCCATCAATCTGGTTAACAACTATCAACTTATAGTTACCCGTTGCATCATCAAGGACATACCGTAAACCGGAATTATTAATAGAGAGGTCAGTAACGGCTGTCCTCCATCTTCTCAAATCCCAATAACGATGCCCCTCATAAGCAAGTTCAACTTTTCTTTCATGCCGAATTTTATCGCGATCTATTAATGTTATTGGTGCTATTCCTGCTCTTTCCCTGATTTTATTAATAGCGAGCGTTGCGTCATTATTATCTCCAAGTTCAAAAGCCGCCTCGGCATAATTCAACAATATCTCCCCATATCTAAATACAATCCAGTCAGTTCCCGACGTTCCTCTTTCTCCAAAATTATCCTTGGCTTCATCCAGATATTTTAGTACTCCGAATCCGGTACCAGTAACTGCCCATGCCTGATCGCCCTTTGCTAATTTCCCGTTGTAAGATCCATCTGTCTGAATTGTTCCGTCTGATTTATTGATGCCATAGTGAAAATCTACCAACGCTCCCTTCCACGGAGTATTTTGAGTAAAGATGGTCGCAAAGAAACGGGGATCTTTATTCTTCCACAATTGATCCGTCGTCCACAATCCCTGTTGAATAAAGTCGCGGTTCAGTTTCCCAGGGGTGCCATCAGCATACTCAAATTCTTCTGCCATCTCGAGATATGGACCATCTTGATTTCCGCCGCCCCAGGCCATAGGTGAAGGGCATTGAAAAAAATCATAGGCCCATCCATTTCCGCCTGCATCTCTATTAGAATAAGTATGTGGTCGCACGAAGATAGCTTCAGGGTTATTTTTATCTAAAAAAAGCCGGCGGAAATTTGTCGCTTTATCAACCTGTTTGTTATACAATGAAAATTTGTTACCATCTATGATTTCTTTGGAAGCATCGTAAGATTTTTGAAAATATGATTGGGCAGAGGAGGCGGGAATCCCCAATACACCGTTTAATTGGATGGTCCCGAATTTTGCTATACTTCCTGCATATAAAGCGGCTCTTGATTCTAATGCCAATGCCGCAAATTTTCCCGGCCGTCCGACATCGGTGGCGGCGATTGTCTCCGGGAGATCATTTTTTATAGCTTCCATTTCCTCAATAACGAAATCATATACCTCCTGTTCTTTAGCACGTTTGGGATATAGCGAATCGATGGGATCTTTAACCGATTGCGCTACGGTGACTAAAGGAACTCCTCCATACCGTTTAACCATTGAAAAATAGTTGTACGCCCTCAAAAATCTGGCCTCAGCCACCCGCCTTTTCTTAAATGCATTATCAACAGGGGAAGTTGGAACTCTTTTAATAAATTCATTTAACGTCCTGATGACGTTATATGAATTCTCCCACCATTCTAATAAACCACCCCCAATCTTGAGATTACCATTTTTATAACCATTTACAGTTATAACCCAATTCTGCCTGCCTTCGTCGGCAATTGAATTTATATCAGACCAAACAGGCCAGGACTCTCCGGTATTCCAGTCATTCCCGTACGTTTCGTTGGTTAAAATGTACATCTTCGAATAAGCACCTGTTAAATACGCATCGATCAATGCCTGATCACTCCAAAGCGTGTTGTCAGAAATGATATCCAGGGGAACCTTATCCAGCACATCTTTCTTACAAGAAGAAAAACAGAATAAAAAAATAGATAAATATATAAGAAGCCTTTTCATAATTTTTTGTTTTGAGATTAAAGCGACAAGTTGATACCAAATGTGATAGTCTTTTGCTGTGGATAGTAATAGCCGGTGTTTCCTGAAGGCGCTTCCGGGTCGGTGCCATATTTTCCCAACTTATCAAAGGTTAAAATGTTAGTTGCTGTTGCGAATAACCGTAGCTGGGTCAATCTAACGGCTTGTAACATTTTTTTAGGCAAATTGTATCCGAAGCTTACAACCTTTAAGCGTAAATACCCGGACTTTTTATAATAATAATCTGAAGGCAGTTGATTAGTAGCAGCACCACCCAACCTTGGCACCAGTGCATTTGGGTTATTATTGGCTTCTGTCCACCGTTCATTATAAAATTCAACAGGAGATAGCTCAGCGTGTTTTAACACTATATAGTTATAATAACCGAATGCGCCCTGAAACAGAACGGAAAAATCAAAATTTCTGAACTTCAGATTGCCATTGATACCTAGCATTTGATGCGGAACAGTTCCCTTCCCTATCTCCACCTGGTCCTTCCAATTTAAAATTCCATCGCCGTTTATATCAACATATTTAATGTCTCCGGGTTTGAGAGTTACATTGTTTTGACCATCCTGGTTAAATTTTAGTTTAGATATTTCATTCATTGATGTAAACAAGCCGTCTGATACATAACCAAACGTACGATCTGTCCATCTTCCGGATTGTTGATAAATTTGAGCTTGAATGGGATCCTGATATGCTGGTTCCTCGAAGTGATCCCATTTGGATCTTGTCGAAGAAAAATTCGCATTCAAATCCCAGGATAAATCTCCCGCATGCCCTGCGGTACCAATGCGCAAATCAAATCCGCGATCGTTTAAACTATTCAAATTTTCCGGTGGTAATAAGGAACCAAAAGAGGACGGCAATGTAGTAGCTCTGGTCGCCGGGATGCCGTTCCTTGTGCGATAAAATAAATCCAACTCTCCGTATAGTTTGCGGTTCCAGAAAGAAAAATCAGCTCCTGCATTGTAAATCTTAATCTTTTCCCATGTCAAATTGGGATTAGCAAGTCCCGTTGAAATCAAACTTGGTTGAGCGTTACCTCCAAAGACATAAGTGCTTCCGTACTGGTATCCGGATAAATATTGAAAGTTACCTACACCGTCATTTCCGGATGCTCCAAAACTAGCTCTGAGTTTAAAATTGTCAACACCGGTGATATGTTGCATAAATGATTCCTGGCTTAAGTTCCAGCCGACTGAAATGCTTGGAAAGTAACCCCACCGGTTATCTGCAGGAAATTTCGCAGAAGCATCTGCCCTGATGCTTGTCTCTATCAAATATTTATTCTTAAACGAATAATTAAATCTTCCTACATAACTTTTTCTTCCCATTTCGGACGCCGCTCCATCATTGGACATGCCATTAGTGCTGCCACCAAATAACTGTTCGATTGCAGGAGTCAAAAAGTTCACACGGCCAGCCGAAAGGAAATCGGATGTATAATCAATAGCTTCATATAATCCCAGCACAGAAATATGATGAATGTTGTTGAAAATGCGGTTATAATTAAGCGAGAATTGGCCGGTAATAATTCTTCCCTCATTCTTAGACATATTAAGTGAAGCCTGCGATCCCAGGGAGCCGGCAAGTGTGTATATACTGCTTGCCGGGTCATACGTGTAAAACTTAACGGGCTTGCTAAAGTTCTTACTAGTGCCGTAATCTTGTAAAACATTTACAAAAGCTTTAGCGGATAACCCCTTTACAGCACTTACATTATAATTCAAAGAAATTGTACCCCTGATATTCTGGTTGTCGTAATTATTATACCCTGCGATGTCTCTGTTTGTAACTACGTGAGCACCTCCTGTCCCTCCTCCATTGGCAAATGATATTTTGGTTGGATCAGGAAGAGTTGCAGGATAGATCGGTAACGTATTCCAAAAGTCTTGCCACACAGTATTACCGCCGGCGTTTTGGGGGCGCCAGGTAGATTTTCGGCTTTCGACGATTGTAGCAATATCCAGCTGCAAAGATAAGTCGTCCGTGATTTTGGCATCAATGTTCGACTGTAAATTATACCGCGAGTAATCGCCTCCATTGATCTTCCAGATAGATCCCTGATTAAGATACCCAATGAATCCATAATATTTTATCTTGTCGCTTCCTCCCCGAACAGAAAGGTTAGTTTGATGTTGAGGCGCCCATTTTCTAACTAACACATTGTACCAATCAGTATTTGGATACAACGGATCTGTACCATCGTAATACTTCTTAATTTGTTCAGGTGTATAGGGTACTGATGCTGCCGGCTTTCCGGACTCAAGCCAGGCTTCAGATTTCATTTCGGCATATTGACCCGCACTTGCCGGCTTCGGCATAGTAGTTATTCCCTGAAGGGTATAAGACGAATTAAGTGTCAGCACCGGCTTTTGATTCTTTCCCCGCTTTGTAGTAACTAAAATTACACCATTTCCTGCCCTTGAGCCATAAATAGAAGCAGCTCCATCTTTCAAAATGGAAATTGTTTCAATCGAATTCGGATCGATATTGTTGAAACTGGCTTCTATTCCGTCCACAATAACCAGCGCATTGCCGAAACCACGAATACTTAAAGCGGCGGCATCCGCACCAGGTTGCCCACTCGATTGTAACGATATTAACCCAGGTAGTCTTCCTGCCAATGTATTTGCAGTGCTGGCCAACGGTGCAACTGTAATCTCTTCGCCTTTAACCGTGGCCACAGACCCTGTTAAACTTTTCTTTTTTTGCGCACCATATCCAATAACGACTACATCCTCCGATTCTGTTTCTTTTTGCTTCAAACTTATCTTAATAGAACCGGCACCTGAAAAAGAAACCTCCTTAGCTTCATAACCAACAAATGAAATTACCAAAACCCCGTAGCTCTTGTCAGATGATAAACGGAAACTTCCATTTTGATCAGCGACCATTGTTACGTCTGTTTCTTTTAATTTAACAGTAGCTCCGGCTAAGGGATTCCCGGCCATATCCGTAATCGTCCCTGAAATTTCTATCTTTTTATCGAAGGCGTTTTCGTCTGTATTCTCTACTCCGGGTTTAACCGTTTCCTTTTCCTTTATAACAACCGTTTTACCAATTATGCTGTAAGTTAAAGGTTGGTCCTTAAAACATTCATTTAACACTTCCGTAAGTTGGGCGTTCCTTACTTTAATACTTACCGCTTTAGCCTGCTGCAGTGTAGCGTATTTAAAGAAAAAAACATAACCCGACTGCTCTTCGATAGTTTTAAATATCTTTTCGAGCGGAGCATTTTTCTCAGACAGGGTAATCTGTGACAACCCAGCTGCGTTCATGTGTAAGGCAATTACCAATAAAAAAGCGGTCAATTTCATGATTCGAAAAGTTTTGCTGCCTTTCCTGACTTTATAAGTTTCAGACTTAGTTTTTGTAATGAGCCTCCATAAAGAAACTCCATTGCAAAATGCGTTCAAATGCATACTTTTGAATTGTTTTGGTTAATGAATAAATAAGCCTACCAGGTTTATATAAAAGTTAACTTAAACATGGTGCCGGAAGTGTCTCACCACTTCTGGCTTTTTATTAAGTCAACTCAAGTAACTTTATCTTTAAGCTTTGAGCATTCGGGTGGGTAAAAACTTAACAGAATTAATAACCTGTTGTATCTTACTTTCGAATTAGCTGCCGGGCTATTCATTACTGCCCCACTATTATTCTTTTCTCCTCTATTCTGAAATGTACTCCACTTTCCTCCAGAATTTTTAGTACTTCAGAAACGTTGCTGTTGCGATCAATTTTACCTCCGAATTGACCTTCAGGGATGTGTCCACTGTACTGTATTTCTACATCGTACCATCTGGAAATTTGCCGTATAACTGTTTGCAAGTCGGCTCTGTAAAATGAAAAGTATCCATTTTTCCATGCCACTGCCTGATCAACATCTACATTATTGACCACCCGGATGCCATTTTCATTTCCCACCTGTGCCTGCTGCCCGGGTTTTATTGTAACAGCTACATCAGATTTTTTCAGGCTTACACTTCCTTCGAGTAAGGTAGTCTTAAAGGTTTCTTCGTCATTATATGCGTTGATGTTAAAATGTGTGCCTAACACCTTCACTTCCATTCCATTTACACTAACCTTAAATTGTTTTGCTGGATCATGCGCCACCTCGAAATAAGCTTCACCTGCTATTTCAACATTTCTTTCAGTACCAATAAATGCCGTAGGATATTTAATTGAAGACACAGCATTCAGCCAAACTTTACTTCCATCAGGCAAATTCAGCTTAAACTGCCCCCCCCGGGGCGTAGTCAATGTATTAAGAACAACTTCGTCTGGTTTACTGCTTAATGCTTTATAAACTAATTGGCCATTCGCTAGTTTCACTATCTGCGTCCCCCCTTGTGTTGCTATCTGCCCGTTATTTGCATCATCCAGCATAATTGTTGAACCATCAGCCAACGTAAGCACGGCTTTATTAGTCCCTGGTGCCCCTATCACTTTCACGGGCAGTATAGGCGTTTTGGTTATCGTGTTTAATTCCGGCTTTTTGAGTGCGAAATAACCGATTACTCCTGCGGTGCAAATTATTAAGGAAGCGGCCGCCATTTTAAAAAAAAATTTCCCCCAGATTATTCTACTTCGTTTAGGATTTTGTTCCTTACCTAATTCATATTGATCAAGGGTTGCTTCAATTTGAGATACCAGACCTGGGTCAACCTCACCTCCGGAAAAGTTTACAGGAAAAGCACTATCATATTGTTCTAAAATAACCTCAACCTCATCAAGTGAAGCAGTCTTCAACCACTCAACAAATTGTTGATGCTCCTCAACGGTATTCGTACCGGAAGCATATCTTTCAAAAAATAATCTAAGTTGAGCTTCTTGCATTTCTTTGTCTTAATATGAAGACGGTTAAGTTTGGTAAAAACACCCCCCTGAAGAAAAATATTTTGAAAAATCAGTGAAGAACTAAAGAGTTGATAAAAACAGTAATACCAGAACGGGGAAAGATATTTCGCCATGTTTTAAAAGATATTCACGTATAAAATGAGCAGCTTTATAGGTTTGCTTTTGTATCACAGATTTTGAGATATTCAGACGTAAGGCAATTTCATCGGGCGAAAGTCCATTTTCGACATTTAGCCTAAAAATCAGTTTTCGTTTGGGTGGCAACTTCTCGATAGCGACTTGAACAACCTTGTAATATTCCCGGTACGCGCAATGATTACTCGTTGTCTGTTCAGCAATTTCTTTTGTTCTTTTAATTTCCAAAAGCACGCGTTGCTTGACCTGTAAATGCCGGATGTTGTCAAGAATCTTATTCTTTGCACTACGAAATATATAGTTCTTAAAAGAATCGACCTCGCTTAATTTTTCACGATTTTCCCAGATTTTGATAAATATCTCTTGCAAGATTTCTTCTGAATCCTCTTTAGATTTAGTAAACAGAAAAATGTAACGATGTAAACTATTCAGGTGAGTAGTGTATAATTGTTCAAATGCCTCCCGATTACCCGTGGCAACCCTGGCAAGCAAAGCCTTTTCTTCATATGTCGCAGCAGTTTGCAAAGCAATCAAATAAAAGTAATAAGTCAGATAGTCTTAAATAGACCCCTATCAGTAATTACAGGGTGTAAGGTAAAAATAAATACTTATTTTACTGTCCTGCCCCTGTCCTGATGGAAGTTTTTGTTGTAATAATGAGCCCCGGCGATTACCAGACAATTAAATACGCAATTCTTATCAATCCATTTCAAATACTCAGGCAAGCCAGTGTCATTTTATAAAGAGGATCGCAGTGTAAGCTTAAAGGGTATCTCGATATGATCTTTTGAGCCCGATAAAATCATTTGGGCCGCCGTGATTCCCATCTGGTGAAAATCCGTGGATATCGTCGTCATTCCGTTTAAAATAAATTTTTTGACTGGTGTTTCATTGTAGGAAATTACCCCCACCTCTTTTCCAATAATAAGACCAGATGCGATGATTTTCTCCAAAACCACTACAAGGTTGTCTTCGAGTACATTGATGTAAACCTCACCGCTTTGTACTGTGTCATCTATAATATTGTGCACTACTTTATAAGAGAAAGCTGAATCCTGACAAAATCGTTTAAACCCCTTTAAAATCTCTTCAGGATAATACGTCTGGGAAGGGAAGACTATTTTTAACGTATGGTATTCGGAAAGGCGGTCCGTAGCCTGCTCGAGAGCCGTATAAATATCCTTTTCAAAGTTTTCAAAAACTGCTGCATAGTCACCTCTAATTCCGGACACCATTTTATCCAGTATTAATAACTTTTCTTTCGGAATTGCATTAATCGTCTCGTATCCATTTTCTTCGCCTTCCATAAAATGGGGTATTACAACATAGTGTGTGTAATCATCCTTCCTGTTCGCAATTAATCTTTTAAATAATAAAAAATCATTATTGTAAATGTAAAAATCAACTACTGCATGTTCACCTAATGCACCTACTAATGCATCGTAGATGGTTTTTTTGTGAGCACTTAATTTATTGAACAACAAAAATATCTTTAACGGTTGTTTAAAGTCAATTTTCTTTATATAATAACCTCTTCTGGGTACAGCATCAATGACACCGATATTTTTAAGGTGCCGATATCCTCTCTCCACTGTATCCCTTGCAATATCCAACTCAATACTCAACTCATTTATTGACGGAATATTATCTCCTATGTGAATGTGCCCGTTCTCTATTTCCCGGATAACTGAGTTAACAATCTGCAGATATTTAGGCGTGCTGGATAACTCATCAACTTTAATTAAATCAATTATTTGTGGTCGTTTCATACAGCTATAAAACTTGACAGGTTAAACTAATCAATCGCTAAACTCGTCTATATTGACCATTAATTCATCGTTTAAAAAGTTCCGATAAACAGATTAAATACCCTTAAATTAATTCACCTTCAGGCTTAAAATCAAACCAGTTAATAGACGAAATGGCTTGCGGTATGCTATTCTGAGATAACGTAATTTGCACTACCGGTAGTAATGTTTCTAAAGAAAAGACGTTTAACTCCTTTAAAAACACCCCTAGCCAAAATATTCCTGTCAAAATAAATTATGGATCGTTAAACAGTTGACAGCATGAGCCTTGTCGTCCGGTCCTGCAGAAATTGACATGGTCGACCTTAATCCATCTTCGCCGGATTTTAGGTCAAAGCCGGTAACACCTTTTTAGTGAACTTATTGACCCTTTGAAGGCCAGCAGTTATCGTTTTTGTACCTTTTTCTTTAATTAGGTTGTTGCCTGATTTTCCGATTTTTAAAAATCCAAGGGGCTGTAAACTGGAGCCTGCAACCAATCTGCCTTCGGCCCTAAAGCTTTTACACCGGTACGAAATGCACGTTGCAGGATTTCCTGGGCGCTAACAACATCGCTTTATCCTGTGTATAGGTCCGGCAAAGGATTTAACCCTTGTTTGATTATAGGCATTGATATATCCAGGCAATTGGGATGATAGTTGTTCAACTGATTTCCAGACACCGCCTTTTAGTACTTCTTTGGTTAGCTCATTTAACCATATTTCCACCTGGTTAAGCCGGGAAGAATAAGTGGGGGTAAAATGAATTTCTATTCTTCGTTTACTGGCAAGCCACTCTTTGACTCTTTGACTTTTTGATCTTTGGGCACAGACAAATTATCGGCAATAATAGGCAAAGTTTTATTGCTGTCGGTTCTGTCTAATTTTGACAAAAACAGGAAAATTATCTGCATTATTATTTTCATGTCTTGCTGTTATTTCATCGGTATGAACGACCAATTTTGCTATCAGGACAACCGGCCCTCAGCCGTCGCTATTATGGGTTGGGATATTCTTGCCATGACCAAAAGATACTTAAAGTATTAGTTATCTAACTTAGTAGTCATAACACCCGTGGGTCATTTACATTCTGAGAAGCTTCAATCATCCATCCTACATCTGCGACATGGTCCATCCCTTTTTACATCCATGCTTATGCCCGACCGCCTGCTTCCCTACAGCTTTATTTACATGTTGTATCGATCCGAATATTTGGCTTTTTTTGTGATTAGCCGATATTATAAACACTCGCCTGATACGAATTATCTTACCTGGATATTTACTTCATCTTTCTTCTAACTCTTCATTGCAAGCCGTAAACCAATGCAGCCAGATTTTGGCTTCAAAACTTACATAATCCTTAGGAGCATTTCAGCAATTTTTTATTAGTTCCAATAGTATTCACTACTTCGTTCGGGTTTCTTCTTTAAGTCATGTTGTAGCGGTCACCAATCGACCGCGGCATCATTTGTACCATTTTCCGACTGCCGATATAAATTGGACAACGTTGATGAATCGACGTTGGAGAAATGTCCAATATATCCTGCGTCCCATTTACAGAAACACCGCCTGCCTTTTCAAAAATGAAAGAAAACGGATTGCATTCATACAAAAGCCTCAACTTGCCGCTTCTGTTCCCCGCTGTTGCCGGATACATAAAAATACCGCCTTCCAGCAAGATTCTGTGCAAATCAGCTACCATGCTTCCTACATACCTGAAATTATAGGAGCCCGGACTATAGCTATTCCATTTTTGCAGCCCCTCCAGAAAATCTATAATAGATTGGGAATATTGATATCGGTTACTCTCATTGACAGAATAGATTGTGCCCGACTCAGGACAGCGGATCGAAGGATGGGTAAGGCAAAATTCACCTATGTTATTATCCAGCGTGAAACCATTCACCCCTCTCTTCGTCGCGTAGACAAACATGGTTGATGACCCATAAATAATATAACCAGCCGCATATATATTTTTTCCTGCCTGCAAAAAATCCTGCTCATTACAAAATGTTCCGATAGGTGACAGCCGCCTGTAGATCGCAAAGATCGTCCCCACAGGCATACAGTTATCTGTATTACTGCTACCATCCAAAGGATCAAACACGACTATGTACTTGCTGGCGCAATTACGGCTATCTTCGAAAATCTGAAACTTCTCTTCTTCTTCACTTACTATCCCCGCACAACTGAAGCTGCCTTTCAATATATTGATCATCTCCTCATTTGCGAACTGGTCGAGTTTCTTTACCGTATCACCCGAGGCATTAATTCCCCGTTCTCCACTATCATTTTTTTCAGGACTCTTTTTATTGACAACTGCATGAATCCTTTTCGAGGCAATACTGAGTACCCTTAACAGATTGCTCAATTCTCCTGTTGCCCCGGGGAATAGCCGGAGTTCATTTAATCTGAATTCGTCAAGCGTTAATTTTCTGTCCATCAATTGTAACTGCTTTTAATTAATTCTTTTTTAAAATATAGGAAAGTAATAGACATTACCTTCTTTGTTTTCCTGCTTTCTTGGTTATGCTTGTGAAGAAAACGCTTAAAATCCGACAAATCGGTTTACATCTCACCTGCCGTGTTTACCCCGGTGACGTCCGCACCATAAATCACCTGCCCGGGCAGGAACCGCATAATCCGCGAACTCAGAATGGTTCTTTCTTTACATCCCTCTTTTACCGGGTTTCGCTACAATAAAAGAATTAGTTTCACTACTATGACTTTATTAGCGTGGATAACGCCTACTGCAATTAATCTTTCAATTTCATATAGTCATAGATTCTCTTTTCCTTCCATTCGTTCCAATTCGCATATGCCCGGTATCTTCTCCAACAATTGAACAGTTCTTGGTATTCTGTCTTTTTCAATAGAACAATGAACAACAAGAATTGCATCACCACTTACATATCTATGCATATTCAGAAGCTCGATAGGAATACCCCTGTCTTCAAAAAAGATAGAAACCCTTCGAAGTGTATCCGCCGGATTCCGCATATGTATTACGAAAGCACAATTTTTCCTGAGGTTAGGTGTGCCATCAATTATTTTTTTCATAATACGGTGCTGGCAGGTCCTGATTAAATGAAAACGTCGTCTTTGATTTCTTTAACCATCGCTAACGCATCTTTCGTTCGTTGGGCCAGGTTATCAAAATGTTTATTGACCAGAATATCGTTCGTAACAAGTTTACTTCCTATTCCCACTGCGCATACACCGGCCTTAAACCACTCTCTTAAATTTTCCTTTTCGACCTCTACGCCGCCGGTTGGCATAAATCGAATACCCGGAAATATTTCTTTTATTGCACTTAAGAATAAGGGTCCTAATACATTACCCGGAAATAATTTTATCAGTGATGCATCAGAACTCTCGGCCAGCATGATCTCTGTGGTGGTCATACATCCTGGTACCCATAGCAAATCAGATTCCCTGGCAGTCTTAGCTACTTCCTGCACAATTCCCGGAGCGATGATAAAATCGGCGCCACTTTTTATAAATGCTTTTGCATCTTTTTCATCTTTAATAGTGCCGATTGCCAGCAACAGATCGGGCCATTCCGTATCTCTTTTCATTAAGAGGTGTTTAAAATTGTCTATCGCTTTTTCACCACGGTTTGTAAACTCGATAATCCGGGCTCCCCCTGCATATAAAGCTCTTACCACCTCATAACATAAAGTTTTATCATTATGATAAAACAACGGGATCATTCCCTGACCTGCTATCATCTCTATTACCTTTTCACGCCTCGGCATTCGCATTCATTTTCGTTTTGACCATTTCAATTGTCTGGCGCGTTGTATCCCCCTCCTCCTGCAATTTACCAACGGCTGCCGCAGCAGCATAATCAATCAATTCTTGCAATGAATTTTCATGATAAAATCCATAGATCAATCCAGCCATGAAACAATCTCCACTGCCGGCTTTATCCTTCACGTTCTTTTTCAAATATTGTTTGGAAACTACCTGCTCTTTACCATGCTGTAATACAGCCCAGTATTCTTTTTCAAGGCGAAATGTATAAGCAACTGCGGCCGCTTTAGGAAATCGCTGATGCAATTGCATCATGCTTTTACCTGCGGCATCAATTAATTCCTGCCGGCTTTTCCCTTCACTAGATGGTATCGTTGGATCAAGACCCAATAATATTTCAGCAGACCAGATATTGCCCATAATCAAATCGCAATAATTAACAAGTTCAGACATAACAGCCTTTGGCAATTTTCCATATTGCCAAAGTTTTGAACGGTAATTCAAGTCAACTGAAATTTTTAATCCTTTTATAGAAGCTGCTTCCAACGCTTCCCTGCAAACCGCTGCTGCGTTTTCATTTAGCGCCGGAGATATTGCAGAAAAATGAAACCAGCCACAACCGTCCAAAACGTTGTTCCAATCAATCATTCCTGGTCTTAGTTCACTAAAAGATGAGCCT
>Ga0105246_10000203_pt1 | contig 29981 bp, 23 predicted proteins | sample KBSM64metaG_FD_99694 | JGI IMG/M metagenome (GOLD analysis project Ga0105246, IMG submission 99694) | Miscanthus rhizosphere microbial communities from Kellogg Biological Station, Michigan, USA - KBS M6-4 metaG | ecosystem: Host-associated > Plants > Roots > Rhizosphere > Soil | place... | reverse complement strand
CACGGATTCAAGCCGGAGAGAGGGCACACCGAGCCTAGGCGAGGTGCCGAGTGGTGGGGCAAGAGCCCTTTGGTTACTTTGGGGCTTTTCCAAAGTGACCCGCCGTCAGGGCGGAACCCTAAGCAGCCGTTACCGCAGAAACGGATATGTACTCGGTCCAATCCAACATCCTGGTCGGCTGTGAGGCCGCCATCGGGGGCAAGCCCCCTCCCACACTTGGACCGGGATCGACACAACAGCCCGGTCGGCCCCGAGGCCGCCATCGGGGGCAAGCCCCCTCCCACATTTGCACCGGGATCGACACAAAAGCCTGGTCGGCCCAGAGGCCGCCATCGGGCGCAAGCCCCTCCCATATTGAATTGTGGAGCACCAGCAAGGGATCCCTTGACGTTCACGTCAACCTGCCATTAGCTTAGCCCCAGGACTTTCTCGAGCACCCCCATGAGCACCACCTACAGCATCTCCGACCTCGCCCGCGAGCTCGACATCACCACCCGCGCCATTCGCTTCTACGAGGAACAAGGCCTGCTCGCCCCCGAACGCCGCGGCCAGGAGCGCATCTACTCGGCGCGGGACAAGGTCAGCCTCAAACTGATCCTGCGCGGCAAGCGCATCGGCTTTTCCCTGGCCGAATGCCGCGAGCTGATCGAGCTCTACGACCCCACCAGCGGCAACCACATTCAACTCAACAGCATGCTGGCAAAGATCGCCGAGCGCCGTGAACAGCTTGAGCAACAGTTGCTGGATATCGAACAAATGAAGCTGGAACTGGACACCGCCGAAGAGCGGTGCACCCAGGCCCTGGCACACACCATGCGCCAGGCCGGCCATTAACCAGAAGGTAACCGCCATGACCCTCCCCTCACACGTACGCCTGGTGGAAGTCGGCCCGCGCGACGGTTTGCAGAACGAAGCCCAGCCGATCAGCGTCGCCGACAAGGTGCGGTTGGTGGACGCCTTGAGCGCCGCCGGCCTGGGCTATATCGAGGTCGGCAGTTTCGTGTCGCCCAAATGGGTGCCGCAGATGGCCGGCTCCGCCGAGGTGTTCGCGCAGATCCAGCGCAAGCCAGGCGTGACCTATGGCGCGCTGGCGCCAAACCTTCGCGGTTTTGAAGATGCACTGGCGGCCGGGGTCAAGGAAGTCGCGGTATTTGCGGCGGCGTCCGAAGCGTTTTCCCAACGCAATATCAACTGCTCCATCAGCGAGAGCCTGGAGCGGTTTGCGCCGATCATGGCCGCGGCCCGGCAGCACGGCGTCAGCGTGCGCGGGTATGTGTCGTGTGTGCTGGGTTGCCCCTACGAAGGGGATATTGCTGCGGAACAGGTGGCGGCGGTCGCCCGCGAACTGTATGCCATGGGCTGCTACGAAGTGTCCCTGGGCGACACAATCGGCACCGGCACAGCGGGCGCGACACGGCGGCTGTTCGAGGTGGTCGGCGCACAGGTGCCGCGCGACAAGCTCGCCGGGCATTTCCACGACACCTACGGCCAGGCGATCGCCAACATCTACGCCAGCCTGCTGGAAGGCATCCAGGTGTTCGACAGCTCTATCGCGGGCCTCGGCGGCTGCCCTTATGCCAAGGGCGCGAGCGGTAACGTCGCCACCGAAGATGTGGTGTACCTGCTCAATGGACTCGGGATCGACACCGGCATCGACCTGGAGCGCCTGATTGGCGCGGGCCAGCAGATCAGCCAGGTGCTGGGACGGGCAAGCGGATCGCGAGTGGCGAAGGCGCGTAACCTCGGTTGAGTAGCACAGCTGTGACAATGTGTTACCGAAGCCCGGCATAACGGGTAACGCGGGAACATAATCCGCCGCCCATCCAAAAAAATAGGCCCTGCAAAAAAATCAAGCCGTTGATTTTAAAGGAATTTAAAAAGTTGGCACGGCTTCTGCTATCTCTATGGCATAACAAGAATAAAAAGCACCAAACCTAATAAAAATAAGACGAAACGACTCTGACATAACAAAAACAACACGGCAGAGACGCAGCTAACAGATTTTTTTGGAGAAGATGTGCTTTGCAGGGTACGGCGTGCCGAAACCCGCAACCGGTTAGAGAAAAATAAAACTACCTCAGGTAGCTACCGACTGGTTGGATCGTTTACGAAAAAGCAGATCAGCGCTCAAAAAAATACGTTTGCTCTTGACCCCGGATGGGGGTCGCCAAAACAGCGGTACGGGTCACAGCTACCAAAAACAACAACAGGCCGCCCCTCAATAATAAAAAAAGAGCACGCAACGACAAATTAAAGGGGACCTTCGGGTCCCCTTTGTGCTTTCAAGGGTTGATGTTTCAGAGCGCTGCGTGATGAGTGAGTATCTTTTGCGTCAACAGACTTAGCCCCAGATTTTCCTGCTCCATTCGTGCCACAGCAAGAGCCCGCATCTGTGCGTTGTAAAAGCTGCTTTGCATGGAGCCATCGAGCAGAATCTCATCGCGCCTCATACCCAGCAAACGGCCTACGGTTTCAACCGCCTCGTCGCGCCTTGCCGGCCAAGCGTCCCTTGTCAGTTGATCGACGTCAGCACCAGGCCCTTTCTGCAATCTCGACAGCTCAAACAACGCGTCGCTCTTTTCCTCCAGAAGCGTAATGCCAGGGGCGACCACTGCATTGAGTTCGTTGGCATAGTGTTTACGCAGGTACCTGCCCCAGAACGCTTGCCTGACCAAAAAAGCCACTTTATCGCCGCTCACGGTTTCGGCTTCGAGGACCTTGGTGAAGGCCTCATCGATCACCCGATCACTCACGCCGGCGGTCAGGGGAAACAGCATGCTGCGTGATTTGACCGGTAACGCCAGCTTGTCCGCCAGCTTGATCCGATACGCCAGAATCACTTCGCTTTGCTCTGTAAATGCCGCTCCCCGGGCAATGACATCTCGTTGCGCAATGTCATCCACCAATTTCAGGCGGAACAGTTTTTTCGCGGCGTTCAACAACTGATCTTCCAGATCCGGGCCGTCTGCCAGTTCCGTAGCCTTCAGCGCGAACAGTTCACTCTCCAAATTCATGAACTCAAGGGTGCTGCCATCACCACAGGTAAGCCTATCATCGGCAGTGGCGAACAAACGTGCGCGAAAACTCTCGTTCTCACTGGCCGCCGTGAGCATCTCCCACACACGCTCCCTCAACTGCGGGCGGGTGAAGGTGCTTTGGTATTCGGCGGATCGGGTGACATCGGCCACTACCGTGAACAACCCATTCGCTTGCGGGTCAGCCGCGAGCGCGTCCCAGACGTGTTCACAGTGGGTCCGCTCGATTTGCTCCAGATCGCGCAGCCAGGATTGGCGCCCCTCTGCCCGTGTGACATGTACCCACTGTGGCTGGGCCAGCGGCGCGGGAAGGCCAAGACGCTGAAGTGTCTGCGCTGACAGCGGATTGTCGTGCAGATTGATTCTTTCAATATTCTCGAACGCATAATCAGGCAACGTGCTGATCTGGTTTGAATGCAGATCGATCTCGGCAAGCTGGGGCAGATGCTCCGCACCGGTGGGAAACGTGGTCGTCTCGGTGTTGCTCAGATCAAGCCTGTCAAGGCTTCGCAGCTCGCTCAGATTGGCGGTCCAGCCCAGGCGGAGGTTGTCGGACAAATTGAGAATTTTCAACCCGCGCATGCTTTCCAGCCGGGCGCTCATCGGTGCGGTCAACTCCAGGTCGTTTGTACTCAAATCCAGTGTCGTCAGCCCAACACCTTCATTGGCAAACTCCGGCAACCGGGTCAGATAATTCCCGCTGAGCGTCAACCAACGCAGCCCACCGAAAGACGTCAAGAATGTCATCGACTCATCGGTCAATCCCATACGGCTCAACCGCAAGTTGCCCACATGATTCATGTTGGCCGGGATCGACGGCAGTTGCCCGATAGCCTCATCGGACAAATCAAGGGTATGACCAATGGGCGCCCCATCCGCCGCATACGCTTGCTCGGAAATACGTCGCCAGGCGGACTTGATCTTGAGCGCAACTCTGTTCCTGCTCTGGGTAAAATTCGTCCCCGGCTCGTCAGACCAATGGGTTAACGCTGTTTCAAGTTGCTTGAACTCCTCCCCAAGCTCGGTCAATCGCGCCAATAAATCAGCATCGCTTCGCCCTTGCATCCCCAGGAAAGCTTCCACCTGTGCAAGGGTCTGCGTCGGGTAGAGCCCCCCTGCTTTAACGTCACATAGGAAAGATCGTTCGACAGTGCCTGCCACGGGGCTCAATGGATAACCGAAACGCCCATCCGCAAGGCGCATGGGCGATTTGTAGAATGGCTTGATGGGCTGCACCTTCAGCGCGCGCCGGGTGTCTATTTCGCTCAACGGCTGGCGCACCAGCTCGCGCCTCAAATCCTGAGTCGCTGCCCTGAGTGCTGCCCAATCGGTGAACTCTGCGCCCGTGGCGAAACAGAGCGCAGTGTAGAAAGCCCCCTTGTCCGAGCGCGAGTACAACGTCTTGCCTGATGAATCGCGAACCTCCCAGTGCTCCATGCTGATACGGATCAAAGTAAACCGGTTGAGCGCATCGTGTTCGCCGACTTGAGCCAGTAACGTTCCGGTCTGGCTCTCGGCGCGCAACTCGATGCCTATTCCCTGCAGTTTCCTCGGAATAGCGGACAGCGTGTGCAAGGCAAGCTGAACGCCATCCATCGTAAGCGGAGTGTCAAAGTAAAGCGCAGCCTGCGCTTGCAGCATGCGCACACGCGGCAGATAGCAGCGTGCCTCTTCTGCCAGGCGCAACGGCACGCGCGAGCTGTGCGCCATGTATTCCAACTCCGAGCTATTGGCATGGGCCAACACGTCTTCAATGACCAGCCTGGGCAAGCCGGGAAAGGCGCGTTGGACCGATTGCACGTTGGTATCACTGGACAGGTTACCGGCTTGCATGTCGCGCTCGATAAGCTCATTGCGCTGCTCCTGCGCCAGCGCCAGCAAACGACGCCGGTAATTGGCCACTCGCTTGGCATCCGAGGGCACGTCAAGCGCCCTCAGCGCGGCTGGCCGTTGCAAGTGTTCGGGTAACTCGACCTCGACCTCACCGAGCACGAGCGTATCGAGGGTAACCGTATCGCGTGCAATACCCTCGCCCAGAAGCTCGCGCGCTTGGGCCAGGTCCAGCTGCGCGAGCAGCGGCTTGAGAATGTGCCCGGCGAGGACCTCGTCTTCTTTGAGCACGACGATGTCCTGTTCTGCGATATCGGCGCTGGACCGCCATACGGCCTCTCCTGAAGCATTCCTGATCTCCAGTACCCTGGCACTGGGCCAGGCCCCCTTGCGCTGGAGCAGATCGAGCTGCCGGTAACCGTCTACACGCGCAAACACTTCAGGGTCAGTGCTGCTCAAGTTATCCAGCAGTGCCTGGTATTTGAAGTGGTTGTCAAAGTACCGCAAGCCTTCTCTGAACAGCGGCGCAGGTAGACGCTGCTCCAGGAAAACGCGACGCAACTCGTCATCCGTTACCCCACTCATGCCCCGCAGCTGCTCCAACTGGCTATCGCTCAAGGCATCGACGGTGTGGCCGATACGGCGCAACAACGTCCTGTGATCCCAGCCCAGGGGTTGTTCGAACTCATGGACCCAGGCACCAGCGCCGTTATCACGGATACGCGGCGAATACTCTGATGTGCCGTCGGGATGGATAAGCCTGGGGCCATCGCCGCCGTCCCTTATCTTGTAGTGCCCTCCTGCCACGGGCAGATAGCTTTCGCCTTCATGCCTGTACAAGCCCCTGGCGTCAGGCCTGATTTGAGCAGGCAACTCTACCGAGTGCTTGAATGCCCCCAGGTCGGAATCATGCAAGCGCACCCTTCCATCCGCGAAGTCGACACGCACCAGGCGTTTGACGAACATTGAGTCCTTGGCCAGCATCAGTGCCTTGGGCACCACCAGCCCGGCAACGCCAAGCAACAGTGCCGAGAAATGCGCCCACGCTTGCTGGGCCTGCCCTTCAGACCATGCCTCTGCGCCATCGACAAATTCATTGAACATCTGCACCGCCGCGACGGCCAGCATGACGTCGCCCAGAACAGGCACCACAAACGCAGCCAGATTGAGAATATCCAGAGCCTTGCTTCCCCACCACGCAAGCCGGGCGCTGTACTCGCGCTCATCAATGTCGCGAGTCGCCACCGCTGCGGTGCTGCTGTTGCTCACCAGCGAGCGGATTTGCTGCAATGCACTGTCAAACCACAGATCTTTCCACGCGACCCCGTAACCGAAGTCCTGCGAACTATTGATTCGGCGTTTTGAAGCAGCGTCGAAATCCTCGAAGGGGGTGTATTGCTCGTTGGGGTCGAGCATCGCCTTGAGCCTGGTAAAAAACATCTGCTGCTGGGAAAGCGGCACGAATTGGCTGAAGAACACCCGGTACTCGGCGTTGCACAAACGCGTTGTCAGGTGCTCGGCGAACAGGTCGAGGTTGGGGTATTCCTTGAGGACGAACTCCGGGTCGCCGGGGATGTACACCAGACAGCGACTGGGCAGGATCAAGGTGCTCCTCGGGAAGGATCTGACCCGTACGGGGCCGATAACCAGGATATTTTCCAGGGGAACTGCGCACAGTGAAAACCTGGAAAACTTTACGTCCTGCGTATCCCACGTCAGCCTCTGCTGGTTGCTCAAGAGATCCTTGATCAGCGCATGGCTATCATTCTGGATGTCTTGCTTCATCACCCCGATTTGCGCAGCCAGCGCCAACTGATGTCGATGAGCGGTGATCAGCGAACTGTAGAGCTTGCCCGAGCGTGAGCCCGGGGTTGTCGGGCTGATCTGGGCATTGAGTGTGGTCCGCACATGGTTGTAGTACTTTTCTCCCAGATCCAGATCCCTGCACATCCGAGCAAACTCGTGGGCCTCGATTCGCACCAGAGCCGACTTCACGTCGCCAGGCGACGGCCGTGCCTGGGCTGAACGCCGATGAAAGTTGTACTCGGTAATCAGGTGGCAGTCCTTGCAAGCTGGCGCCTTGGCTTCATCCTCGGTGAAATTGCCCAGCGCCGCCTCCAACAGGCTGACCCCCTTATAGAAATAGAACCTTGGCTCGAGCATGGCGGCATTGCTTCGCGCAACCGCAGTGGGCATGCGCTCACACTCCAGTTGCTCCATTTTGCGCGCGTAGAAAACGCGCTGAACGTCCAGCCGCAGGTTGAATTTTTTCTCAATGGCCTCCATCAGCAAGGGTTGTGCAAAATCAGCCGCACTTTTCAATCCAACCAGCAATTGATCCAGCTGATTCAAGGATCGCTGGCTGCGAGCATGAATGTCCTTGAGATTCGCCTTGGCGATCGGCGATGCGTATCGGTACCAATCGGCAATTTTCAGGGGCTGCAGAGCCAGTCGTGTTTTGTGCTCTGCCAGCAACTCGGTGTACCAGTCGGGCGTGTTGTCTCTGAGGGTCTGAAGATGAACGCTTTGGTCGTCCACAGGAGGCGACGCGGGGGAAGTGCTAGTGGTCATGCGCATAAGCCAGGGCAAAGAAATTGGATCTCTACCCTAGAGCGCAAGCGCCAGGCACAGGCCTCACGGGTGTAGCGCCCTAAGGGCGCCCTTTTGTGTCAGTGAGGCCTGGGGGGCTGGCTTGATTGAGCGCCTCAAGCGTGATCTCGCGCATGCGAAACTTCTGGATCTTGCCCGTCACCGTCATCGGAAACTCGTCCACGAACTTGAAGTGCCTGGGCGTCTTGAAATGCGCAATGCGGTCCTTGCACCAGCTCAACAGCTCAAGCTCGTTGGCGCTATGGCCTGGATGGAACTTGATCCAGGCGACGATTTCTTCACCAAAACGCTCGTCGGGGATGCCGATGACCTGCACGTCGGCCACCGCCGGGTGGGTGAAGAAAAACTCCTCCAGCTCTCGGGGGTACACGTTCTCGCCGCCGCGAATGATCATGTCCTTGTTGCGCCCGACGATGCTCACATAACCGTGTTCGTCCATGGTCGCCAGGTCGCCGGTGTGCATCCAGCCCTCCTCGTCGACGGCCTCGCAGGTGCCTTCTGGGTTGTTCCAATAGCCGAGCATCACGCTGTAGCCACGAGTACACAGCTCACCGATTACGCCGCGTGCGATGGTGTTGCCGGCCTCGTCGATAACCTTGCTTTCCAGTTGCGGTTGGGTACGGCCTACCGTCGTGACGCGCCGCTCGATGTCGTCATCCGCTCCGGTCTGAAGCGACACCGGGCTGGTTTCGGTCATGCCATAGGCAATTTGCACTTCACTCATGTGCATTTCGTTGCTGACCCGGCGCATCACTTCGATAGGGCACGTCGCCCCGGCCATGATCCCGGTACGCAGGCTGGACAAGTCGAATTCGGCGCGGCGTGGGTGATCGAGCATGGCGATAAACATGGTCGGCACGCCATACAGGCCGGTGGCGCGCTCTTCGGCGACGGCGGTCAGCGTAAGCAGAGGGTCGAAGCCGTCATTGGGATAGATCATAGTGGTGCCGTGGGTGATGCACCCCAGGTTACCCATCACCATGCCAAAACAGTGGTACAGCGGCACGGGAATGACTAAACGATCCTGCGCGGCAAGCCCCAGGCTTTCGCCGACCATGTAGCCGTTATTGAGGATATTGTGGTGACTGAGGGTAGCGCCCTTGGGGAAGCCGGTGGTGCCGGAGGTGTATTGGATGTTCACGGGTTGGTCGAAGTGCAGGCTGGCCTGGCGACTGTGCAAGTGCCCGGGCGGAACATCGGCACCGAGCGCCGACAGTTGCGACCAGGGCATGAATGCGGGCGGCGGATTGGGGTCCAGGCTGATGAGGCCACGCAGGTCGGGCTTCAGCGCCTGGAGCATGGCGTGGTAATCGGAGGTCTTGAACGCACCGGCACACACCAGCCACTGGCAGCCGGATTGCTTGAGCACGTAGTCCAATTCACTACTGCGGTACGCCGGATTGATATTGACCAGGATCACCCCGAGTTTCGCGCTCGCCACCTGGCAGACCAGCCATTCGGCGCAATTGGGTGCCCAGATGCCCAGGCGGTCGCCGGTTTGCATGCCCAGGGCGAGAAACGCCCGTGCATGCAAATCAACCGTCTCGGCCAGCTCCCGCCAGGTGTAGCGCCGCTGTTGGTGGCGGACCACCAAGGCTTCGCCATCAGGATACTGTGCAGCGGTACGATCGAACGCCTCGCCAATGGTCATGGCCAGCAAGGCCTTGTCCTGGGAGCCACGGCTGTAGCTCGGATTCGGTTGATCCATAACGACCCCTGTTGTCTTTTTTGTAGGTTGACGTAAACGTAAACTACGATTGACAGCGCCGCAACGCAAGCTTACGTTAACGTAAAGGTCAGCGCCCTCCCCCGCGCGTTGCCTACACAACAACAAAAGCTCACATTAAGGTGCCTGTCCATGAGTTACCCGTCCCTGAACTTCGCCCTCGGCGAAACCATCGACATGCTGCGCGACCAGGTGCAGTCCTTCGTGGCCAAGGAAATCGCGCCCCGCGCAGCCCAGATCGATATCGACAACCTGTTTCCCGCCGACCTGTGGCGCAAGTTCGGCGACATGGGCCTGCTGGGCATCACCGTGCCGGAGGAGTACGGCGGCGCCGGCCTGGGTTACCTGGCGCATGTGGTGAGCATGGAAGAAATCAGCCGTGGCTCGGCCTCGGTGGCGTTGTCCTACGGCGCCCACTCCAACCTGTGCGTCAACCAGATCAACCGCAATGGCACCCACGCCCAGAAACTCAAGTACCTGCCCAAACTGATCAGCGGCGAGCACATCGGCGCCCTGGCCATGAGCGAGCCGAATGCCGGTTCCGACGTGGTGTCGATGAAACTGCGCGCCGACAAGCGCGGTGACGCCTACGTGCTCAACGGCAGCAAGACCTGGATCACCAACGGCCCCGACGCCCACACCTACGTGATCTACGCCAAGACCGACGTGGAAAAGGGCGCCCATGGCATCACCGCATTCATCGTCGAGCGTGACTGGACAGGCTTCAGCCGCAGCACCAAGTTCGACAAGCTGGGCATGCGCGGCTCCAACACCTGCGAGCTGTTTTTCGATGACGTGCACGTCCCCGAGGAAAACATCCTCGGCGTGCTCAACGGCGGCGTCAAAGTGCTGATGAGCGGCCTCGATTACGAACGCGTGGTGCTCTCCGGCGGCCCCACCGGAATCATGCAGGCCTGCATGGACCTGATCGTGCCCTACATCCACGACCGCAAGCAGTTCGGCCAGAGCATCGGCGAGTTCCAGCTGATCCAGGGCAAGGTCGCCGATATGTACACCCAGCTCAATGCCAGCCGCGCCTACCTCTACGCGGTAGCCCAGGCCTGCGAGCGCGGCGAGACCACGCGCAAGGACGCCGCCGGCGTGATCCTGTACAGCGCCGAACGCGCTACGCAAATGGCCCTTGATGCGATCCAGATCCTGGGCGGCAACGGCTACATCAATGAATTCCCCGCCGGGCGCCTGCTGCGTGATGCCAAGCTGTACGAAATCGGCGCCGGCACCAGTGAGATTCGGCGGATGTTGATCGGTCGCGAACTGTTCAACGAAACCCGCTGAAGGAGCTGCCCATGGCCACCCTGCATACCCAGCTCAATCCGCGCTCGGCGGAATTTGTCGCCAACAGCGCGGCGATGCGCCAACAGGTCGACGCGCTGCACACCCTCCTCGCCCAGGTACAACAGGGCGGCGGCGCCAAGGCCCAGGAGCGGCATACCTCGCGCGGCAAACTGCTGCCGCGTGAGCGCATCAATCGTTTGCTCGACCCAGGCTCGCCGTTCCTCGAATTGAGCCAGTTGGCCGCCCATCAGGTGTACGGCGAAGACGTGCCGGCCGCCGGCGTGATTGCCGGTATCGGCCGCGTGGAAGGCGTCGAGTGCATGATCGTCGCCAACGATGCAACCGTGAAAGGCGGCTCCTACTACCCGTTGACGGTCAAGAAGCACTTGCGCGCCCAGACCATCGCCGAGCAGAACCGCCTGCCGTGCATTTACCTGGTGGACTCCGGTGGTGCCAACCTGCCGCGCCAGGACGAAGTCTTCCCGGACCGCGAGCACTTCGGGCGGATCTTCTTCAACCAGGCGAATATGAGCGCTCAGGGCATCCCGCAGATCGCCGTGGTGATGGGCTCCTGCACCGCCGGTGGCGCCTATGTGCCGGCCATGGCCGACGAAGCGATCATGGTGCGCCAGCAGGCGACTATCTTCCTCGCCGGCCCGCCGCTGGTGAAGGCCGCCACCGGCGAAGTGGTGAGCGCCGAAGACCTCGGCGGCGCCGATGTGCACTGCCGGATTTCCGGCGTGGCCGACCACTACGCCGACAACGATGAACACGCCCTGGCCCTGGCCCGCCGCAGCGTCGCCAACCTCAATTGGCGCAAGCTGGGCGAGTTGCGCCAACGCACCCCGGTCGCGCCGTTGTACAGCGGCGAAGAGCTGTATGGCGTGATCCCGGCCGATGCCAAGCAGCCGTTCGACGTGCGCGAAGTGATCGCGCGGCTGGTGGACGGTTCGGTGTTCGATGAGTTCAAGGCACTGTTCGGCACCACCCTGGTGTGCGGCTTTGCGCACCTGCATGGTTACCCGGTAGCGATCCTGGCCAACAACGGAATCCTGTTCGCCGAAGCCGCGCAAAAAGGCGCGCACTTTATCGAACTGGCCTGCCAGCGCGGGATTCCGTTGCTGTTTCTGCAGAACATCACCGGCTTCATGGTCGGCCAGAAATACGAAGCCGGCGGCATCGCCAAGCACGGCGCCAAACTGGTCACGGCGGTAGCCTGCGCCAAAGTGCCGAAGTTCACGGTGATCATCGGCGGCAGTTTCGGTGCCGGCAACTACGGCATGTGCGGTCGCGCCTATGACCCGCGCTTTTTGTGGATGTGGCCCAACGCACGCATCGGCGTGATGGGCGCCGAACAGGCGGCGGGCGTGCTGGTGCAGGTCAAGCGCGAGCAGGCCGAGCGCGCCGGCAACCCGTTCAGTGCCGAGGAAGAATCGGCGATCAAGCAGCCGATCCTCGACCAGTACGAAACCCAGGGCCATCCGTACTACTCCAGCGCACGCCTGTGGGATGACGGCGTCATCGACCCGCTGCAGACCCGCGACGTGCTCGCCCTGGCGCTGTCCGCCGCCCTCAATGCGCCTATCGAGCCGAGCCGCTTCGGCGTGTTCCGCATGTAACCTGTGGGAGCGAGCTCGCTCGCGAAAAACGTCCAGTCAACGCGTGCATCCTGGATACCCGCGTTATCGTTGACGACCTTCGCGAGCAAGCTTGCTCCTACAGGAGGCCTCTCATTTTCATGGAGCTTCTTGCATGAGCGATTTCAACACCCTCGAACTGATCACCGACAGCCGTGGCTTTGCCACGCTGTGGCTCAGTCGTGAAGCCAAGAACAACGCGTTCAACGCCCAGATGATCCGCGAACTGATCATCGCCCTCGACCACGTCCAGGGCGACCCGTCCCTGCGCTTTCTGGTGTTGCGCGGGCGCGGCAAGCACTTCAGCGCCGGCGCCGACCTGGCCTGGATGCAGCAGTCGGCCGAGCTGGATTACCACACCAACCTGGACGACGCCCGGGAACTGGCCGAGTTGATGTACAACCTGGCCAAGCTGAAAATCCCCACCCTGGCGGTGGTACAAGGCGCCGCTTACGGCGGCGCGCTGGGCTTGATAAGTTGCTGCGACATGGCGATTGGCGCCGATGACGCGCAGTTCTGTCTGTCGGAAGTGCGGATCGGCCTGGCACCGGCGGTGATCAGCCCATTCGTGGTGCAGGCCATCGGTGAACGCGCGGCCCGTCGCTATGCCTTGACGGCCGAGCGGTTCGACGGCCAGCGTGCGCGCGAGATCGGCCTGTTGGCGGAAAGCTACCCGCTCGAGACGTTGGAGCAACGGGTGGATGAGTGGATCGCCAACCTGCTGCACAACAGCCCGGCGGCGATGCGTTCGAGCAAAGACTTATTGCGTGAGGTGGGCAGCGGTGCCGTTACCCCGGCGCTGCGACGTTACTGTGAAAACGCCATCGCGCGGATTCGAGTCAGTGCCGAGGGCCAGGAAGGCTTGCGCGCCTTTCTGCAAAAACGCGCACCCAGCTGGCAATCCAAGGAGCCGCACCCATGAGCCCACTGACAAGCGTGTTGGTGGCCAACCGTGGCGAAATCGCCTGCCGAATCATGCGCACCGCCAAGGCGATGGGGCTGACCACCGTGGCCGTGCACAGTGCAATCGACCGTGATGCGCGGCACAGCCGCGAAGCCGATATTCGCGTCGACCTGGGCGGCAGCAAGGCCACTGACAGTTACCTGCAGATCGACAAACTGATCGCCGCCGCCCACGCCAGCGGCGCCCAGGCGATTCATCCGGGCTACGGGTTTCTGTCGGAAAACGCCGGGTTCGCTCGGGCCGTCGAGGCAGCGGGCTTGATCTTCCTCGGCCCGCCCGCCTCGGCCATTGACGCCATGGGCAGCAAGTCGGCGGCCAAGGCGCTGATGGAAACCGCCGGTGTGCCGCTGGTGCCGGGCTATCACGGCGAGGCCCAGGACCTGGAGACCTTCCGCGCGGCCTGCGCGCATATCGGTTACCCGGTGCTGCTCAAGGCCACGGCCGGCGGCGGCGGCAAGGGCATGAAGGTGGTCGAGGACGTCAGCCAGCTGGCAGAAGCCCTGGCCTCCGCCCAGCGTGAGGCGCTGTCGTCATTCGGCAACGGGCAGATGCTGGTGGAGAAATACCTGCTCAAACCGCGCCATGTGGAAATCCAGGTATTTGCCGATCAACACGGTAACTGCCTGTACCTCAATGAGCGCGATTGCTCGATCCAGCGGCGTCATCAAAAGGTCGTGGAAGAAGCCCCTGCGCCGGGACTCGGTGCCGGGCAGCGCAAGGCCATGGGCGAAGCGGCGGTACGCGCGGCGCAGGCAATTGGTTACGTGGGCGCGGGGACCGTGGAGTTTCTGCTGGATGCGCGCGGCGAGTTTTTCTTCATGGAGATGAACACCCGCCTGCAGGTCGAGCATCCGGTCACCGAGGCGATTACCGGCCTCGACCTGGTGGCCTGGCAGATCCGCGTGGCCCAGGGCGAGGTGCTGCCGATCAGCCAGGCAGAGGTACCGCTGAAGGGGCATGCGATTGAGGTCAGGCTGTATGCCGAGGACCCGACCAACGATTTCCTGCCCGCCACCGGACGGCTGGCCCTGTACCGCGAGTCCAGGCCAGGCCCGGGGCGGCGCGTGGACAGCGGCGTCGAGCAAGGGGACAGTGTTTCGCCGTTTTACGACCCGATGCTGGGTAAGTTGATTGCCTGGGGCGAGGACCGTGAACAGGCGCGGCTGCGGTTGCTGAGTATGCTCGACGAATTTGCAGTGGGCGGGCTCAAGACCAACCTGGGCTTCCTGCGGCGCATCATTGGCCATCCGGCCTTTGCCGCCGCCGAGCTGGATACCGGGTTTATTCCGCGCTATCAGGCTGAGCTGCTGCCGGTGGCCGGGGCGTTGAGCGATGAGTTCTGGCAGGCGGCAGGTTCGGCCTTTATGCAAACCTTGCCGGCCGGTGGCGGGCCGTGGGCCGCGACCGACGGCTTTCGCGCGGGGCTGCCCGCGCAGGTTTCACTGCATTTGAGCTGTAATGGCCAGGATCGACTGGTCACGCTGGGCGGGCCATCGTCGCCACTCATGGACGAGCAACTGGTCATTGAACACCAGGGTATACGTCGCGCCCATCTGGCCGTGCGCAATGAAGGCACGGTGTACCTGCGCTGGGATGGCGAGATGCAGGCGGTCAGCCTGTTCGACCCGATTGCGGCGGCCGAGGCCGGTCACACCGCTCAAGGTGGCCTTAGTGCCCCCATGAACGGCAGCATCGTGCGCGTGCTGGTGGACATCGGCCAACGCGTCGAAGCCGGTGCGCAACTGGTGGTACTTGAAGCGATGAAGATGGAACACAGCATCCGCGCGCCCGAGGCGGGCGTGGTGAAGGCCCTGTTTTGCCAGGAGGGCGAGATGGTCGCCGAAGGCAGCGCGCTGGTGGAGCTGGAACCGGCGCACTAGAACTTCGCCATGGCTTGCACGACAACGCCCAGGACGCGGCAATCATCGCTGAACAGCAGTTTGGGGTAAGTGGGATTGAGCGGCACCAGGTAAAGCTGGCCGCTGTCTGCCTGCAACTGGCGAAAGGTGGCCTGGGGGCTGTCCAGCCATTGCACAACCACCAGTTTGCCGGGCTGCGCCTCAATGGCCGGATCGACCAGGATCAGCATGCCTGCACTGATGCTCAGGCCAGTGGGCGCAGTCATGGCGTCGCCGATCACCGGCAGCCAGAAGGCGTCGCCATGGGCATGGTAATCGGTCAATTCAAAGCGTTCGGGCCCATAGCGTGCGCGTGCTTCGCGCAGTTCGCAGACACCGCCCCAGTCGTTGACCGGGTAGCGAAAATACGGGTTGTAGTGATGCTCCGGGGCCGCCTGTGTATCTGCCCGCTCACGAATCTCCAGCGCCACTTCAAGGTAGCCCAGCCCCAGTTCCGCCAGTACCCGGTTCATGTCCGCGATGCTCGGAATGCGGCGCTTGTTGAGCCAATGGCCCACGCCGCCCTGGGACATGCCCAGGCGCTCCGCCAGTTCATCCTGCGTGACCTTGCGGTCTTTCATGTTGGCTCGCACCAACGCTATCCAGTTATCCATGGCGCTGACAATACGTTGCGTATTTGCCAGGGCAATAAACAGTTTGTAGTAATCCATAAAACGACATAAATACGATACGTACTATCATCGGTATAAGGTTTTCGACACCCACCCAGAGTACCTCCCCTCATGACGACGAGCCCGTATCACCTGCCTGAAACACCTGAAAACACCGAGCTGCACGACATGCGCTGCAGCGGTGCCGCACAGCGCGCGCTGGACTACTATTTGAAAGAAGAGATGTCTGCGCCGGACTCGGACCCGAGCTTTTTCACCCTCAAGCCGGGCATCAGCCAGGAGGAAGCGCTGGTGCACGCCTCCGACCTGTTGCGCAGCGCGGCGGCAACCGCCTACGAGTCGGCGAGCAGCCATCAGGGCAATCAGCGTGACCTGGCATTTTCGGTGGTGTATTTGATTGATATGGCGAAGGCGATGGTGGAGCGGTCGTTGCGAGCGCCGAACGCTCAGGCAAACGGATGACGGGCGCAGGCGAAAAATATTTCTATCGGACGGATAAAAACATTTGACTTGCAAATGATAATGATTATTATTGGACCCAGCTGATCGCGAGATCAGTCGATAGACCAAGAGCCCTTAGGTCGGACTCTTGGAATATCTCCTCATCAGGCTAATCACGGTTTTTGACCCGGCTCTTTGGCCGGGTCTTTTTTTTGCCAGTTGTTCTGGCATGGCTTCAGGCTAATGAAGACTGTGTGTTGCTTGATGGCGCGGATGGTAGCAAAAGACCACTGCGTAAAGAAAGCCGCAGCCAGGCTTCAGCCCATTTCTTCACGATTTAGCGCTTGAGAATCAATCTCATAGACCCTAAGCTGCCGCAGCGTCACGGATGACGCCCCCTCCCCCGTGCAACAATTTTGCTGCCAGTCATTGCCTGCCGCCTGTGTAAGATAGCCGCCACAACCTCATATTCAGGCAACCAGACTATGACCGTGGCCTTGACGTCCATCAAAATCAGCACCGACTTCGACAGCGGCAATATCCAGGTCCTGGATGCCAGCGATGCCTACCAGTTGCTGCTGGCAATCAAACCCGACACCCGTAGCCAACACTACCAGTGGTTCCACTTCAAGGCCGAAGGCATGCATGTGGGGCACACCCACACGTTTCGCCTGAGCAACGCGGGCCGGTCATCCTACAAGCATGCATGGACCGGCTATAACGCCGTGGCGTCCTACGACCACGTCAATTGGTTCCGCGTGCCATCGCGCTTTGATGGCGAAATCCTGCATATCAGCCTCCAGACCCGGGAAAAACACGCGTGGTTCGCCTACTTCGAACCCTACAGCCGTGAACGCCACGACTGGTTGATCGAACAGGCGCTGAAGTACGCCGGCGTCAAGCTGCTGGCCACCGGTAAAAGTGTCGAGGGCCGTGATATCCAACTGCTGCGCCGTGGCAAAGGCGGCGAAGGCCGCCGCAAGGTCTGGATCATTGCCCAGCAGCACCCCGGCGAACACATGGCCGAGTGGTTTATGGAGGGCGTGCTCGAACGCCTGCAACAGAGCGGTGACACCGAGTTGAAAAAGCTCCTGGCCGTCGCCGACCTGTACCTGGTGCCCAACATGAACCCCGACGGCGCATTTCATGGCCACCTGCGTACCAACGCCATGGGCCAGGACCTCAACCGCGCCTGGCAGAGCGCCAGCCAGGAACTCAGCCCGGAAGTCCTGTTCGTGCAAGAGCAGATGGAAAAATATGGCGTCGACCTGTTCCTCGATATCCACGGCGACGAAGAAATCCCCTACGTGTTCACCGCCGGCTGTGAAGGCAACCCCGGCTACAATCCGCGTATCGAAGCCCTGGAAAAACACTTCCGCAGTCACCTGAGCCAACTGACCCGTGACTTTCAGACCACCTACGGCTACACCCGCGATCTGCCGGGCGAAGCCAATATGACCCTGGCGTGCAATGCGGTCGGTGAACAGTACGACTGCCTGTCACTGACCCTGGAGATGCCGTTCAAGGACAACGACGACGCGCCCAACGCGAAAACCGGTTGGTCCGGTGATCGCTCCAGGCAACTGGGCAAGGATGTCCTGAGCAGCGTGGCCGATATCATCGGCCACCTGCGTTGACTGTCGGTCAAAGCTGATCAGTGGCGGCTGCCGGTCATGCTTTGCAGCACGCCGTCGCGGCGAATCAACCCGTGGAACAGCGCGGCCGCCAGATGCACCAGCACTGTCAGGAACAGCAGGTAGGCAAGATAACCATGGGCCTTGCGCAACAGCGCAAACAACGGTGCATTGGCCGAGACCAATGCCGGCAGTTGCACGGAACTGCTGAGCATCACCGGGTCACCGGCCGCCGAAATCATTGCCCAGCCCAACAACGGCAACACCAGCATTAAGCCATACAACACCCAGTGAGACGCTTTGGCCGCGAGCACTTGCCAGCGCGGCAAGTCAGCCGGCAGCGGCGGTTGGCGCGTGGAAAAACGCACCACCAGGCGCACGATGACCAGCGCCAGAATGGCGATCCCCAACGGCTTGTGCAGGTGAATGAGCCACTCGTGGCGCTCGGACACCGACGCCGCCAGGCCCGCGCCGATAAACAGCATGGCAATGACCATCAACGCCATCAGCCAGTGCAGCAAACGCGCCAGCGGGGCGAAAAAGCGTGGTTGAACCTTCATGGCTTCGACTCCTGGGAGGCACTGTGCAACGGGCTGACTTCACCGGCGCGGCGCAGGTAGGAACTGGCATAGGCCGCCGAGCGGGCCGCCAGCAGCGGGTCATTGGACGCCTCGATACCGCTGGGCAGAATCAGCGGGTCGAAGTTGATATCGCGGCAATCGCCGTCGGCTTGTGGCTGGCTGCTCTGCAGCACCAGGGTGCCGGCGTTGACTACCTTGTGCGCGCCGGTCCAGGTCTTGCTGGCGTCATCGAGCGGGTCGCCGGGATTGGCCAGCGTCATGTTCAACTGCCACTGCAGCGGCCCCGCAGCCAGGCGCTGCACCAGGTCTTTTTCCAGGAAATCGCCGCCCTCAGGCGCGGTATCGCCCGCCGCATCCTGGCTCTGTGGCACCACGGTCCAGCGCACGGCCTGGCGTTTGCCGTCGGCGCTCACCAGGTAAAACGCGTTGATGCCGTTATAGGTTTCGGTCGCGTAACTGGCCGATGGCCTGGCGGTTTTGACCCAGGCCAGAAACGGTGCTGTCTCCGGGTGGGCGGCAAAAAACGCCGGCATGCTCGCCGGGTTCGGCTTGCCGGTGGCCGGGTCCGGCGCGCCGGCCTTGAGCAATTGGTAGAACGCCTCGGGCGTGCCCACCGGGAACACCGGCATGCTGTTCATCCCGGTGCGCCACTGCTGGCCGTTGGCCTGGCTGAACTGCACGGCAAAACTGCGGATCGGCACACTGCTGTCCGGCGCGTAAGGGTTGCCGCTGGGCAAGGCGAACCGCCCGATCACCGGGGTTTTCGCCTCGTTGAACACCTGGGCGCTGGAGTAGGTGCGCACCTCGGGATTGCTCTCGAAGTACCCGGCCACGCACACGCCTTTGGCATGGTTACGCCGAAACCCCGGATGCACACCGTTATTGGTTTCCAGGGCATTGACCAGGGTTTTTGGCCGCAGGCGCTGTGGGTCGAGGGTGCCGTTGACGTAGGCAAATGCCCCGGCAACAACGGCAACCACGGCACCGATACCCGCGAGTCGCGCGATCAGGCTCGCAGTGCTTAACGGAGGACGGGGCGGTGGTGAGTGATCTACCATGAATGAACTCCAGGGCCTGAGGCCTTAGGGGGTGAAACATAAGGTCGGAGCATTGAGACGCACGCCGATACACTCTATTCCCTGGCCGCGTTTTATTTTTCGGCCCATGGAATAACCTTCAGCGCCGCACGTCTCTCCAGTCCCAGCAGCGTAGTAGCCAGCCAGACGCCCATGCATGAACTCGACGAACAGTTACGTGAACTCATCCCCAGGTTGCGGCGCTTTGCCGTATCCCTGACCCGTAACGCCAGCAGCGCCGACGACCTGGTGCAGTCAACCCTGGAACGGGCCATCACCGCCTGGGCCGACAAGCGCATCGAAGGCGACCTGCGCGCGTGGCTGTTTTCGATCCTGTACCGACAATTCCTCGATGCCCATCGGCGCAACCGACGCTACGCGCGCATGCTCGAATTCTTCACCGGCCGCGACGATGCGCAGCCCTCGGTGGAGCGCACGGTGATGGCCCAATCCACCCTGCAAGCCTTCGACCAACTCACCGCCGAGCAGCACGCCCTGCTGCTGTGGGTGTCGGTCGAAGGCTTGAGCTACAAGGAAGTCGCCGAAATACTCGACGTGCCCATCGGTACGGTGATGTCGCGTCTCTCACGCGCCCGCCAGGCCTTGCGTCAACTCAGCGATGGCGAAATTGCCAGCCCTTCCCTGCGGATACTCAAATGATCAGCCTGCCTCCCAGCGAACGTGACTTACACGCCTACGTCGATCACCAGTTGCCGGACGGTGATCGCCGTGTCCTTGAAACCTGGCTGGCGAGCCACCCCGACGTGGCCGCCCAGGTGCATGCCTGGCAACAGGATGCGCAGTTGCTGCGCGCGTCTTTGAGCGGTGCCCTGCAACAACCGGGCAACCCGGCATTGGACCCGGCGCTGATTCGCCAGCGCGTCAAGCATCGGTCCCGCCGCCATCTCGCCACTGCGGCGCTGCTGCTGATCGCCGTCAGCCTCGGCGGACTGGGCGGCTGGCACGCCCGCGAGGCCACCCAGCCAGGGCTGTTGCCGATGGCCGATGCGATGCAGGCATACCGTCTGTTTGCCCAGGACGGCATCATGCCCGCCGACTACAACGCTCAGGACCGCAGCACCATGCAGGCCTGGCTCGATCGTTACTTCAACCAGGCCCATCGCTTGCCCGACTTGAGCCAGGCGGGGTTCAAGCCGGTCAGCGGGCGCCTGCTCACCACCGACCAAGGCGCAGCGGCCATGGTGCTGTACGAAGACCCGCAGGGTCGGCGCATCAGTTTCTATATCCGCCCACCGGGCCCGAACAACGGCTTCCTGCCCCGCGGCAGCCGCAGCGCCGACGGCTTGCAGGCCGACTATTGGTCGGGCGGCGGGTACAACTACGCGATGGTCAGTCCCGTGGATCAGGCCAGCCCCGGACAAATGAAGTTCTAGAAGCCCACGTCCAGCACCACGTTGTCCACATAGATACCGGCCGGTGGCGTGGGCTGGTCGGTGTAGATCCTGGCGTTGTAGTTGTACACCTGACTGCCCGTGCCCAAGCCATTGCCGGGGTTGACCTCGGCCGTGGAGCTGGCGCGCCGCGCCGCGCCAACGCTGCCCCAACGGGTGGTGCCGGCACTTTTGAAGAGGTCGTAGGCCAGGTAGTTGCCGCCGGAAACCATGCGCCGCCGGCCACCGACGCTGACCGCGTTCTGGCCATCGCTCAAGCCCACGGTGTAGGCGCTGCCCTTGGTGCAGGCAATGTTGATGGTCTGCCCGGTCACGGCGGCGAACCCGCTGACCACCGGCGCGCTGCCGAAGCTGACATTGGGCGCGGTGATCTGGCAGTCATTGGTCACGTTCATGCTGACGGTCAGCGCCGCCGTGCCGCTGCCGATGTCACGCCCCAGGCAGATGCCGCCAAGGCCGACTCCCGAGCAGTAGTTCCAGTTCCAGGCGATGTTCAGCGTCTCGGTATACAAGCCGGCGGCGACATTGCTGCCGGTGATGCTGCCCAGGTACAGCGGTACTGTTTTCGCACCCGGGCCTGCGAGCAGGCCGATGATCTGGGCGATACCGCCGGCGCCGCCAAAATCGAACTGCGCCCCACGGGTGATCGGATAACTGGTGCTGTTGGTGCCATAAATCGTGTAGCCGATCACATCCCCGGTCGGCCCGCGCATGCCGCCCTGAGTCGACGTGATCGTGGCGTAGAAATGGTCGGTCGACACCAGCAGCGAGATCAGCGCCGAGGTGCAGCTCAGCCCGGCATTGGTGGTGGAGCTGGTTTGCGCAGCGGTGCGTACGGTCATCGAACTGATCGAGCCGAAACTGGCCGGTACCGTGGACGCCACCGAACACACGGCCAATGCCTTGCCCGAACACAACAGCCCCAAGCCAAACAGCCCTACCCCACACAGCCATCCCTTGCCCTTCACCTGGACACTCCCTGTTCAATCCTTCATTGGCAGACCAACGGCCCGATCAGCGGCACGTCCTGTTGCTGCTCATTGATATCGAAACTCGCCTGGCAGCTGCGACCCTCGCCGAGGGTGACGTGCAGCGTGTTGTGGGCGCTGAGGTTTTCCAGATAGACCAAGCCGTCCCAGCCCACGACTGCCTGGGTGTTGCTCTGTTCATGCACCACCAGGCTGCCCAGCGGCAACTCCTGGTGCTGACCGTCGACCAGGGTGATGCTCGCGGCGAGCACCCGGCGCAACGGAAATTCCAGCAGGTAGCCGCTGCCACGGCGTACCGACACGCGCTGCTCGACATTCGGGGTCTGCACGTTCGGTGGCAGGTTCAGCGGGTCGATTTCATATTTGGCGCGGTAGTAGGCACTGCTCCAGGGCACCAGCAAGTGGCCCTTGTGGTCGGTCTCGCCGACCAACTGGTTTTCATAGCGCACCGGAATGCCGGCAAACCCTTGGGTGCTCACCACCACAAAGGCATCGTTGATCCGGTTGGCGGCGAAGGTGTTACCGCCCATCCACACCAGCGAGCCGCTGGCATCCGCCCAGCGTGTCTGGGCATCGCTGCTGCCGTACACACCGGCCTGCAGTTGCACCGACTGCAGGCGCCAGGTCAGGTCGGCCTGGCGATAAGTGGGGGCATCGCCCTGGGCGTAGCCGAGGTTGTAGCCCACCCCGCCTTCGCTGGGCACCGCCCGGCTGTAGTTGATGCGTTGGCGGCTGGCGCCGTCCTTGCCGCGCTCGCTGCTCAAGGCCAGGCTGCCGTTGAGGTCGAACGGAATCACCAGTTGCGCCTGCATCGCCCAGTTGCTGTCACCGATTTCGCGGTTGGCCGACAGGTACACGCTGGAGTTGCGCCACAGCGGTTTGCTCCAGCTCAGGTTGAGCAGGCGCGTGCGCGAGTCGTCCGCCGCCTGCACGTCGAAATAGCCCAGGCCGAGGCTGCCGAACCGCTCGAGGTTGAGGCTCAGGGTGACTTGCTCGCTGCGCTTGCTGAGGCGAGCGTAGGGTGTGTCGACCAGGGTCAGGTCGGCATACGCGTCGCGCCGTTCGACGCGTTGGTACATCAGGCTGTAGCGCGCGCTGTTGTACTGATAGCCCAGGCTCAGTTGCCGGCCGCTGCGGCTGTCGAACCGGCTCTGGCTGACGGCGGTATTGAGCACGCCGAAATTGCCCAGGCGCAGGTTGCCGCCGAGCCCGCCGAGGGTCAGGTCGCTGGAGGCTTCGGCGTGGCTTTCCAGGGTCAGGTTGTCGGAATAGCCGTAGCGGAACGTACCGCTGGCCACGCCCGGCCCGTAGCCGAAATCGCGCAGGGTGTAATCGCGACGCAAGGTCCCGGCGGCCACGGAAAAATCCGTCAGGCCATGTTGCAGCAAGGTGCTGGTGACGTAGAAGGGTACGGTGGTCGACACCTGGCGGCCGAGGGCGTCGGTGGTGACCACCACGGCCTCGCCGGCGCCATTGATGAACGGAATGTTGGTCAGGGTGTACGGCCCGGGTTGCAGCTGCGCGCTTTCGGACTTGTAGCCGTTGATGAACAGGTCGACCGACGAGGGCACCGCCGCCTCACCGGCAAATTGCGGCAAGGGGTACGTCACCAGGTCCGGACGCACGGCAAAGTCCCGCGACAGTTGCACCCCGCCCAGGCGCACCGAGCTGCTCCAGGGCAACGCAGCGCTGATCACGTCACCGGCCTCGTAGGTGAGCAGCCGCTCATCATCGGAGAAGCGCCAGGTGGTGTCGTAGCGCCGATAACCATTGTTGAGCGTGCTGTTGCTGATGCCACTGGACAGCGTCTGGCGCAGTTGCCCGGTGTTGGACAAGGTGCCCCAGTTATCGAACAGGCGCACCTCGTTCCAGGCCGCAAGGTAACTGCCGCCCTCGTCGGTGTCGTTGAAATACACGTCATAGTTGAGCAAGGCGCCGAAGCTGCTCATGGCCTGGGTGCGCGGGTAGGTGTTGCGGTTGCCGATGAACTGCTCCTGCAACCAGGACGGTGGCACATCCAGCAGCAGGCGCTGGCCATTGCTGTCGTAATCACTGTGCAGGCCAGGCACGCTGTCCAGGGCCACGCTGCCGTCGGGGTCACCCGGCAGTTTCATGCCCACTTCCTGCAAGGCACTGGCGGGCACGAAGAGTTGCCCGGCGCGTTGCTCGACCGCGATGACCCGGCCGGTGTCCATCTGGTTGACCACCAATTGCAGAAACAGCTGTGCATCGGCGACCGCCTCCATGCTGCTTGGCGGCGGCGGCAGATCGCCCGCTATCGCAGCGCCCCACAACCCGCCTACCACTGCCATCGATGGCCATATACCACGAGCCCAACCACGACTCACCATGGCGTTGCGTCCTTCAATGGACATCTCCATCCTGTTAAAACCCGGGCTTGCACCCGTCCCGCGACACACCGTTTATCGTGTCGGCGCGAGGCTCTCCATTTGCGGTGCACCGTTGATCCTGACCTGCAGCGGCTGGTCGCCCGGCACATCGCCCGGCATCGGCCAGCGCATGGTCGCCCCCGGCAATACGTAGCCGAGCAGCCCTTCCACCAGCGGCCGGGTCTGGCCGCCCTGTTTGAACGAGGCGTCGGTCAACCGCGCATGCACGGCGCCCTGGTTACGCACCTCGATATAGCTGCGCCCGGCCACGTTGACCTTCTTCCAGCTCAATTGCGGCTGCCCGGCGCCCTTGGGGTCGCGCTGGCGGGTGGCGTCGTCCTTGCTCCACAGGCCGGCACCGTAGGCAAACAAGGGCACCGAATAGCGCATCTGGAAACGAATCGCCGCCGCCGTATTCTTGCCCTCCGGTGGCGCGGGCACCTGCAGCGCCGAGGGAATTTCATCGATGATGATGCGATAGGCCAACTCCCGGCCTGGCGGCACTTCACGGGTGCGGGTCAGGCGCACCAGTTGCTTCTGCCCGGGTTCGATCCTGGCCACCGGCGGGCTGCCGACCACATCGCGCTGGTTCTGGTACTGCTCGTCGAAGCCGTTCTGGCTCCAGGCAAATACGCGCACCTGCAGGTTGGCCGTCTCGCTGCCACGGTTCTCCAGCCACAGCGCACTGGCCTGTTGGTCGGCCTCCAGCACCGGGTCGATGGGCCAGATCAGCACCGAGCTGGCCGCCTGCACAAGCCCGCTCGTGCACAGGGCACCCAGGACAACACCCGCGGCCCACAGCCGCCGGGAAGGTGAACGCATAAAACCACTCCTTATTCCCATAGCCCTACCACGACAGCTGCACCTGCAACGTGTCGCTGTACGTCCCCCCAGGCTGATTGCCCGGCAGTACCACCCGCCCGTAGATCGGCAGGCTGATGGTGTTTGCATCGCTGTAGCTCACGCTGACGCTCTGGCCGATCCCCAGGCTCTGGCTGAACGCCGCATCGCGAAACAGTTGGTAAGCCACCCGCGCGCTGCCGCTGTTGCGCTGCAAATTGCGCCCGGTGCCGCTGTGCAACCCGCCGTCGACGCTCATGCTCAGCGCCACGCCCGGCGTGCATTGCAAGGTCACACCGCCGGTAAGGGCAGCGGTTACCGTGCCGGTAGCCAGGGCCGAATAGCTGCCATAGGTCAGCGCGCCGTAGTTGCTGCCACTGCCCAGGATCAGGCACCCCGGCGTGATGGTTGCGCTGACCTGAAAACTCTGGCTGGTCACCGCCGACAACGGCAGTGGCAACGCCAGCCCACAGGCCAACCACACTCTGAGCCACATAGTCAGAACGTCAGCTCCACGGCCACGGTGTCGGTGTAGACGCCTGCCGGCAGGCCCGGCTTGCCCACCGCACGCCCATACAGACCCACGGTTTGCGCTACACCGGTACTGGCGGCGAGAGTAATCACGCCATCGACCGCCAACAGCGAAGAGAAACCGCTGTCGGTGTAAAAGTCATAGGGCACGAAATTGCCCGCGCCATCGGCCAGTGCGCGAGTACCACCCGGCGAGGCGCCGTCATGGGCACCGGCGCGCACTTTGACAGCGGGCGTGGTGCCGGCCGAACACAGGATCGACAGCGCGCCGCCGGTGCCGGTGCCGCCCAGCAACTGGGCATCGGCGTTGGTAAACAAGCTATTGGTCGTACCGAAGTTGAGGCTACCGAAGTTCAGCCCGGTCGCGGCACCGGAGCCGTTGACCTGGCAGCTGGCAATCAAGGTCAGGCTGGAGCTGATCTGCCCGGTCACGGTGGTCGCCGCATTGAGGCTGGAGGCCATCGCCAGGCCCAGGGCGCAAACGCCCAATCGAGATACGAGTACATGCATGATATCCATCCTCATGGTTTACCAATCCAGAGTCACCGTCAGGGTGTCTGTATAGATGCCGGCCGGTAAGGCCCTGGTATTCGCCACCACGGAGCCGAATACCGGGATCGGTATCTGGGTGTCGTGGGTCATGGCGAAGTTTCGTTGCTCACCGATGCTGTAGGCGCTGCGACCCAGAGGGTCTGCCCACAGCTGATAGGGAATGGACTGGCGCCCGTTGCTCAGGCGCCGCGTGATGCCGTCGCCGTTGGTGCCACCGTCGATGGTCACGGTGAAACTGTTGGCCACCGAGGGGCTGCAGGACACCGACAAGGGGGTTTTGTCGCCCGCGGAAACGGCCGCGCCCAGGGTGTCGTTCCAGGTCGGTCCCTGGCTGCCGAAATCCAGCATCGCGGTACTGCCTTCGGGCGTCACGGGCGCCGTGTCGACGCTCTTGTTGACCTCGCAGCTGGCGGTGATCACCAACTGCGCCTGAATCTGCCCGCCGGCTGCGGCCGCTTGCGCGTCTTCGGCCAGCAACAGCAGAGCCGTTACGGCCAGGTAGCGGATTACCATGTGACCGTAACCTTGAGCAGGTCGGAGTAACGGCCGACGGCGGGGATGTCCTTGAGCGGTTCGATACGGCCGAACAGCGGCAGGTCGACGGAGCCGCTGTCCGGCACGCGACCGCTGACCGGCACATCCACCGGCAACGGGATCAACCGCGCGGCGTCGGCATAAATGCGATAGGGGATGGGCTTGCTCGCAGGCGCGCCGTTGACCAGATAGCGCACTTCGCCAACGCCGCCATGCAGGCCGCCATCAACGCGCACTTGATAGGGTGTATCGGGATTGCATTCCAGGCGTGGCTGGCGCTGGCTGATCAGCGCCGCACTCAAAGGCCCGGCCGGGTCATCCAGACGCGGGCCGCTGCCGAAATCCAACACGCCAAGCTGCTCGATGCCCGCAGTGCGCGTGGTACCCACCAACTGGCAACCGCGCTGCACATCGATGCGCACCACCACTTGGACCTGCGCCGCGAACACCGTGTTGCAGAGCATCATGCCCATGACTGCCAATACTGTCCGTTCCTTCACTGCCCCAAATCCTTATACAGGGGTGGCTCCTGCGCATAAGGGTAGCCACTTGGGGAAAATCTGCCAGTCTGGTCAGAAATACCCCGGCGTTCGGCTGTTCCGGGAGGGCTGGCTGCCGCCTGGGTATTGGTCAAATCGTGGCGAGCGTCCTAAAGTGAGCGACCACCGAAAGAAGAGTGACGCGCCTTGACCGTGCTTTCCCTGATCCGCCGCCTGCTGGGCACCACCCCCCAACAGGCGGGCGCATCGCCCATCCGTGCATTTTTTCGGCACAAGGCTGAACAGCAGGGCTATACCCTCAGCGCCGGACAGACCCGCGCCATTGCCGCGCTGGCCCGCGAAACCGAACACCTGCTCAGCGGCCGGCCCGCCCGCAGCCTGTACCTGCACGGCCCGGTTGGACGCGGCAAAAGCTGGCTGCTCGATGGTTTTTTCCAGGCGCTGCCGATTGCCGAGAAGCAGCGCGTGCACTTTCACGACTTTTTCGCTGAGCTGCACCGGGGCATGTTCCAGCACCGCGCGCAGGACGACGCGCTGGCCGTGGCCCTGGACGAACGGCTGGCGGACTGCCGCGTCCTGTGTTTCGACGAATTCCATGTGCACGATATCGGCGATGCGATGCTCATCAGCCGTTTGTTCAAGGCCTTGTTCCAGCGCGGTGTGCTGGTGCTGGTGACGTCCAACTATGCGCCCGAGGGCCTGCTGCCCAACCCGTTGTATCACCAGCGCTTCAAGCCGGTGATCGACCTGATCGCGGCGCGCATGGACGTGCTGGAAGTCAGTGCCCCCGAGGACTTTCGCCGCCTGCCCCAGGCCCATGCCGAGCAGCGCTTCAGCACGGGCAGGTACCTCTGGCCAGGCAGCGTAGCGCAACGTGAGGCGCTCGAGCTGCCTGCCGCCGATTGCCCGGCGTTGCCCTTGACCGTTGGCAACCGGCAATTGCAGTGCCGCCGCCGTGAAGCGCGCAGCATCGCCTTTACCTTCGGCGACCTGTGCGAACAGCTCACCGCCGTGATGGATTATCTGCTGCTGTGCCAGGACTTCGACCACTGGATCATCGACGGTCTGCCCCACCTCGCCGACTGCCCGATTGCCGTGCAGCAACGGTTTATCAACCTGGTGGATGTGCTTTACGACCGCGACAAACAGCTGATCCTGATCGGCGCGCAGCCACTGGAGCAGGCCCTGGGCGGCAAGGCCATCGACCTTGCGCGTACCGCCAGCCGCCTGGGGCAATTACGCCAGTGCGGCACGCAAGCTGCGCGCGACCCGGTATCATGAGCGCCTTTTGACGCCCCCTTGCCGAGTGACCGCGCCGTTGATCAATACCCTCGCCCAACTCAAGGCCGGCCAATTGGCCGGCACTACCCGCCTGGACCTGGCCTGCGGTTTGACCGAATTCCCCCGGGAAATCTTCGAACTGGCCGACTCGCTGGAAATCCTCAACCTCACGGGCAACGCCTTGAGCAGCCTGCCGGACGACCTGCACCGCCTGCGGCACCTGCGCGTGCTGTTCTGCTCGGACAACGCCTTCACCGAACTGCCCGAATGCCTGGGCCGCTGCGCCAAACTGAGCATGATCAGCTTCAAGGCCAATCGGATCGGCCATGTGCCGGCAGCCGCTCTGCCGCCACAATTGCGCTGGCTGATCCTCACCGACAACTGCATCAGCCAATTGCCCGACGAACTCGGCCAACGCCCGCTGCTGCAAAAGCTGATGCTGGCCGGCAACCAACTGACGCAGCTGCCGCCCAGCCTGGCCCAGTGCGAAAACCTTGAATTGATCCGCATCGCGTCCAACCGCCTGACCCACCTGCCGCAGTGGCTGCTGACCCTGCCGAGCCTGACGTGGCTGGCGTACGCCGGCAATCCGGTGGAAATGGCCGTTGAGGTGGCTGCTGATGCAACACCGGACATTCCCTGGACCGAACTGCAACTGGGCGAAGTGCTCGGCGAAGGGGCGTCGGGGATTATTCGCAAGGCGCTGTGGAAACCCCGGGCGTTGCCGGTCGCGGTCAAACTGTACAAAGGCAGCATCACCAGCGACGGTTCACCGCTGCATGAAATGCAAGCCTGCATCGCCGCCGGGCTGCATCCCAACCTGATCAAGGTCGAAGGCCGCGTCAGCGGTCACCTCGATGACCAGGCTGCCTTGGTGATGGACCTGATCGAGCCGAGTTACCGCAACCTCGCGGCATTGCCGAGCTTGGCATCGTGCACGCGGGACATCTACGCACCCGACACCCGTTTCAGCCTGGACGTGGCACTGCACCTGGCGCGCGGTATCGCCTCGGTCGCCGCACACCTGCACCGGCACGGCATTACCCACGGCGACCTGTATGGCCACAATATTTTGTGGAATGCGGCGGGTGATTGTTTGCTTGGGGACTTTGGCGCGGCGTCCTTCCATGCAACGAAGGACACCTTGGAAACCAAGGCGCTGCAGCGCATTGAAGTGCGCGCGTTCGGCGTGCTGCTGGGGGAGTTGCTGGAGCGGGTCGAAGGGGTGGTCGCAAAGGAGCTGGTTGAACTGCAAATGAGCTGCTGTCAGCCGCACGTGCTGGCGCGACCGAGTTTCGACGAGATCGAAGTCGTGCTGAGCGCGCTCTGACACCACTGGAACAAATGTGGGAGGGGGCTTGCCCCCGATGGCGGTGGGTCAGCGACAACAGAGCTGGCTGACACACCGCATCGGGGGCAAGCCCCCTCCCACATTTTGACCGGGATCGACACACGATACTGGTCGGCTCTAAGGCCGCCGCGCTTTTGATCTTAGGCGCCCCGTTAAACCACGCTGGCCGAACGCAGGCTTGAATTCGTGGGTAACCCGGCAGGACGCCGGGTTAGCCGCACTGGGCCATGGATGGCCCATT
>Ga0105246_10000198_pt1 | contig 30210 bp, 23 predicted proteins | sample KBSM64metaG_FD_99694 | JGI IMG/M metagenome (GOLD analysis project Ga0105246, IMG submission 99694) | Miscanthus rhizosphere microbial communities from Kellogg Biological Station, Michigan, USA - KBS M6-4 metaG | ecosystem: Host-associated > Plants > Roots > Rhizosphere > Soil | place... | reverse complement strand
TTCAAAGATACAAATATGCCATATGCTCATGCCATCTCCTCCTAGTCTCGAAGCGTACGCCCGGTCAGATTGAGGAAAAGCGTTTCGAGATCCGGCTCTTCGACCCGGAGGGATTGGATGGATATGTCATGCTTGCTGCAAATAAACAGCATATCTTGCAGTGCCTGCTGTGCCGAAGGCAGCATAATCGTTAATGTGTCTTCCGTAACTTCTACTGCCCGTACACGTGGGTGAAGCTTAAGTTCTTCTACAACACCGGCATCAATGCCCGAAGTTGCAAGTACAATTTTTTCCTCCGATGCAACTCGTTCCCTTAGTTCGGCCTCAGTTCCACAAGCAATAATCCGGCCTTGATCCATGATGGCTACCCGATTACTGATCGCTGCAACCTCCTCCATATAATGACTTGTATAGATGATAGTCGAGCCCATCTTGTTGAGCGTTCGCACCGATTCAAGAATGTGATTGCGGGATTGCGGATCAATGCCGACGGTGGGTTCATCCATAATAATCAGATCGGGTCGATGACTGAGCGCACATGCGATGTTGAGTCTGCGTTTCATGCCTCCCGAGAAGGTAGATGGGGCATCCTTGGCCTTATCTTGCAAACCGACAAATTCAAGAGATTCCTGTACTCTCTCTTTGAGCATCTTGCCTCGTAATCCATACAGCCGGGCAAAAAATGTAACATTATCCGCAGCACTCATCGTTTCATACAAAGCCAAATCTTGCGGGACCAGTCCAATCTTACGCTTCACATCGAGTGGTCTCTCCTTCACCGATATGCCATCCAGTCTGATCTCTCCCTGATCCATGCTGAGCAGACCTGCAATCATGCTAATGGTGGTGCTTTTCCCCGCTCCATTCGGGCCAAGCAGACCAAAAATCTCTCCCTTCTGTACACTTAAGTTGAGGTGATCCACCGATAACTTGCTGCCGTATCGTTTTACAACGTGATCCATTTCCAATATGTTCATCTACGTATGCCCCTCCCATATGAGCTCTTACCGCGATATTCCTAAGTCTATTGTAACGAATGTGTCCTCTTGGCGAAGGTACATAAAGTCATCATCCAAAGGTGACTTAAGTCATCTCCTGATGTTGCGGTGGCCTATGTTATAATCAAGGATGCGTTATCGGGAGTTCTATCCTGGCTTTCTTCCATCTGCAAACACTTTATTCTTCAATCCATATAAAAAGGATGTAATTTACATATGCCCTTGGGATTCCTGCAATATGGTTTATTAGTTGTACCTGCTGTGTTGTTCAGTTTGACCCTTCCTTTACATGACGAAGCACAGTATACCTTTTACATCCTGATCTCGATCGGACTCGCTGTAGCAAACCGCTTTACTCGTTCAGGCGCAGGGCAAACGCTGTTATTTCTGGCAGAAATTTTGTGGGCAAGCTGGTTGATGGCACTATATGGTCCCTTTATGATTTTCATCTCTCTATCCGTTCTCTATGTTTATATGTATCGACTCGGTGGATCTATAAGATGGTTCATTTTAGGGATTCAGCTGATTACAACGAATCTCGCATTATACTGGCATGTTGCAACTCCAACTACGCTCAGTCCTGGAGCCATAGAAGTTCAAATGAATACCATTAGCTGGTTCTCGGACTCTGTGAAGATAAGCATTGGTGTGAACCTGCTCCTATGGATGACGGCGGCCCTCTCCTGGCAAGGAGCCAAAGCGGCACACCGTCGTCAGCAACTGGAGCATGTGTATGACGAGCTACGGCATAAGCATTATGAGCTGCAAGAAACGCGTGCACAACTGCTTTTATTTTCCAAACAATTAGAAGATGCGGCTCAGGCAGAAGAACGTGTTCGAATATCCCGTCAGCTTCATGATGATATCGGACATCGTCTAATCCGCACAAAAATGATGTCAGAGGCTGCATTGCTCACGCTACCCTTGAATAACGAACAGGGTACCGAAATGGTCAAGCAGATTCGAGATCAACTTGCCGCAAGTATGGATGATATGCGTAACACGCTTCATAAACTTCGTCCTGATTTTCATGCATCCGATACCTACGCATTGGATCGTCTATTAGAGGAAGTCGGCCGCGATACAGGGATACAGACCCATTACGAAATTGTTGGTCAACCACACGCTCTCTATCCAAGTACGCAGATTGTGTTATTCAAAAATGCCAAAGAAGCTGTGACGAATGCCATTAAACACGGTAAAGCCACTTCCATTCGTTTGCAGCTGGCTTTTGGACATCAGGAGATTTGTATGAGCATCAGTAATGATGGCAGCACACATTCCCTTTTAGATGCCGGTACAACAACGGGCTTTGGGCACGAGGGTATGCGCCAGCGTACACAGTTCATTGGAGGTACCATTGAGGTTCAATCCACTGCCCCATATACCGTTATCACTCGAATCCCCATTACAAACAAAATGAATTTACTGTAAGAAGGAAAGGAATATGCTCATGACGGAACCAAACAATAGTAGCCAGAAAGAAGCCTTGTCTGGGCAACCTTCAATGATCCAGGTCCTTCTTGTCGATGACGATCCCTTCATCCGGGAAAGCCTGAACGTGGTGCTCGGCCTGGATACGGATATCCACATTACAGGTACAGCTTCCAATGGGACGGAGGCACTTGCCTGCCTTGAATCAGGAACTCCAGCAGATGTTGTACTGATGGATATTCGTATGCCCGAATGTGATGGGGTCGAAGGAACTCTTCTGATCAAAACCCGTTTTCCCGCTATCCAGGTGCTGATGCTGACGACCTTTGACGACGATGAATATATCATTCAAGCATTACAGAACGGATCGAGTGGTTATCTGCTCAAAAATGTCCCTCCTGCCCGTATCGTACAGGGCATCAAAACCGTCCATAACGGGGATATGCTGATCCATCCGGATATTGCACGCAAACTTGCGGGTTTGCTTCGCACGCCAGTCCCTCCTTCGGTAAACGAGCCACTTGAAACGCACGGGCTTACCCGCATGGAGCTTTCTGTTGCCGAAGCTATATCTGAAGGACTATCCAACAAAGAAATTGCGGCGAAGCTGTTTCTCAGTGAGGGTACGGTCAAAAACTATGTAACTGAAATTTTGGGCAAACTGCATTTGCGGGATCGCACCCAAATCGCCATCTTTATGCTCAAAAAATAAAGCAAAAAGGTACTTCCTCACGCCAGCAAAAGCGTTTGGAAGTACCTTTTATTACATTTCGACCGACCCTTTGTCACTCGCTACAGGGGCTGGTGGCAAAGCAAGTGGAGCCTCATCGGTACGCTGCTCTTTCCGGCGTGTGAATAATTTGAGTGTAATCACATGAAACAGCGTAACCGCACGCGGCTGAACCGCCCAACCCTCGTGTTTATCCGGTGCCATAATCACACCAAGCTGGTGATGCTCGCCTTCGTAAATCGCCCGCTGCATAAACTTGCTCTCTCCCTGATGATTACGAACCTCCAGCTTGCAAAAAGCCGGATTCATCCGCAGTGCCCGGTGCAGTTCTTCTGGAGAGTGCACAAGTACCCCATTCACTTTATATAGTGTTTCCCCGGCTTCAATCCCGAGTTCTGCTGCAGGACTATCCGGAATCACACTCAATACCTTGAGCCCATGTTGTGGGTGAACAAATGCAGGACTAAGTTGTTGCTCCTCGAGTGCACTATACCACACCAGAAGCTCATGCCCGGCAAAAGCAACCAAAGCTGCAATCACTGTCAAAGGTGACCACCATACGGCAAGCAGGCTGAATACAAGCAAAGCCAAGCTATACAGCATTGAACGTTTGGCTGAAAGCTGAAGTTTGCGCCCAGGCAGCATACTCTGTGTGTTCTCGCTAAGACCAAGCAAGATCGGCAGTGCCATCAGCGTATAGCTCTGGCCTGTATGAAATAGCGGAGTCCACGCCAGTTCTGTAATGCCTCCGGTTGTCGGTACAAGAATCAGCAGCGGAATCGCCCAGAAGAGTTGCATCTGATATCCGCCTACCAACTTCCCGCGTTTGCCTTCCATCAGAAACGGTGAGGCCATAGAAACACCTTGCATTCGAGCTAATACAGCTTCGCCAAAATGCAGCAGCGCAGCCAGAACGAGCAGCGCAGGCATGTCCAATGCACGCACCGTGTCCACAGCCTGTCCAAGTATACCGACAGGCTGCCAGTTGGAGGCTACATTCAGAGCAAATTGTAGAATCCCCAGTGCCCCCGCTGCATAGGCAAAGCACAGATAACGGATACGAATTAAAGATAAAACCAATGCTGCAATCCATATGCTGATTATACTGCCCAGCGTAAGATAAGTTCCAAGGAAAAGAGATATCATGGACACCAGCACTCCAATGACAATTCCCCCAAGGACAGCTCGAATCGTTTGCGTGATCGAACTTTGCATACGTACATGGAAGAGTTTACGTTCCTGGAGCAGTTGACGATGATAAATTAAAGCAATCAGAATAACTGCCATATAATAAAACGGCTGAATCAACAACTGTAACAACGCTTCCCCTAATGTAGCTAACCAAGGCCATACCCATTCCATTGTAGCGTTTCGCTCCTCTCCTTCAGCCGGTTCAGAAAAAAAGAAGGCTGAAAATCAGCCTTCTTTATGGCTTCGACACCGCGGACGAAATATCCTTTGAGACATTTTCGATCGCGCGTTTCAGCTGTGCATCATATTGAGGATTGGCAATTCGTTCAATCAGAGAAGCTTCCAGAGATTCTGCCGTTTTTTCATCAATCTGGCCTGTAACCTGAATGCCTTTTTTCTTCTGGAACGCCTTGACGGCTTCTTCGGTTTTCTGGTCGTAGTATCCGTCCACACGATCCGGCTTGAAGTCAAGTCCTCTCAGCATCGTTTGAGCACTTTTCACATCCATGCTGTTGCTGTCATATTTCAGTGGCAGCTTCTCCTTATTAATCGGTGCAACCGAGAAATAGTCTGGCTGGTTCACTGCAATATCGGGTTTGATGCCTTTTTCATGAATCCAGGTACCGTTTGGTGTCAACCACTTGGCGATCGTAATCTTCAGCAGGCTACCGTCGCCCATCTGTTTATCGTAGCTGGTTTGTACAGTTCCTTTACCAAAAGAATTTTCACCCACAAGCGTAGCACCCGCGGACTGTTGCAAAGCTCCTGCCAAAATTTCGGAAGCACTTGCACTACCCTTGTTCATCAATACGGTAATTGGATAAGATTTGGCTGATCCATTCGATTTGCTTTGTTCCTTCTTACCGTTTTTATCTTCAACCTGAACGATGACTTTGCCTTTCGGTACGAACTGTTCTGCAATATCAATGACGACTTGCAGTACACCGCCCGGGTCGTTCCGAACATCGATGATCAGGCCTTTCATATTCTGTTTCTCCAGCTTAGCAAGTTCTTCCTTGAAGCGTTCACCTGTATTCAGCGAGAACTGCGTAATGTTAATGACACCAATATTGCCATCTTCCATATGTGCATAGACGGTTTCCAGATCAATATCATCACGAACAATCGTAAATTCAATCGGCTCTGTCGATCCCGCGCGTTTCACCTGTACTTTGGCTTCGCTACCCTTTGGACCTCTAATCTTGTTAACCGCTTTGTTGAGTTCTAGCCCTTGAAGCGATTCGCCGTTAACCGACATAATGATGTCTTTCGCACGGATACCTGCTTTTTCAGCAGGTGAACCTTTGATTGGGGAAACGACAACGACATTACCGTCTTGTGAGGAAACCTCTGCACCAATGCCGGTAAATGAACCTTCGATGGACTCCTCAAACTGGGCAGCTGTTTCCTGTCCCATATAGTTGGAGTACGGATCACCGAGAGATTCCATCATGCCATTGATCGCACCATCAATCAGTTTGGTACGGTCCACATCTTTATAATAGTTGCCGGAGATCAAATCCATTGCGGTTTCAATCTTCTTCAAATCGTTTTTCTGCTGTGAGCTGCCGGTTACACTTGCCAGCAGTCCTTCGCCGGGTTTAACCTGGCTTGTAATGCCAGGGTAAGTCATTAACACGATGGTTAACAGACTCCCGCCAAGCAGTCCCAAAATAACGAACAGCAGCGCCGATCTTTTTTTCATCATCCGTATGTCACCGCCTTTAGTTTTGAAGCGCATCCGATTCGGACTGCCCCGAATCATTTCCCTGAACATGCCAGCTTAGTATATGTCTAGCTTGTACGGATTATGATTTTTCCATTCGAAGTTTAAACTATATAATTTGAACTGAAAATTTTACACAGCCCACTCCAATGACAGAATAACCTTACAATCGCTGTTATCCCCTGATTTTTGGATTCCCTTTTTTGAAGGGGAAAATCCGGTGATAAAGGCGAACGCTTCGCTTTTCCAGGTTTTTTCTGTCCTCTCCGTTAGAGTGTAAATAAATAGTTCAACTTATATAAGTTGCATCGCATTAAATCAGACAATCTACAAATAGTTCATCGGATTCACAGCTGATCCGTTATCTCGCACTTCAAAGTGCAAGTGAGGTCCAGTCGAGTTACCTGTATTGCCAGACTCGGCAATTGTATCACCTTTGTTTACCGTATCTCCCTTGCTGACCTTAAGTCCACCTTCACGCAAGTGACCATAAAGTGTCCACAGCCCGCCGCCATGGTCAATAATAACTGCATATCCATAACCGCTGTACCATTCAGCCATGATCACAATTCCACCAGAAGCTGCATGAACTGACGTACCTACTGGAACGGCAAAATCGACACCATTATGCATTTTGCCTACTTCTCCCGTAATCGGGTGAACCCGCGGACCAAAAGATGAAGAAATACGTCCACCAGAGACCGGTCTACCAAAAATACCGTTGCCTGATGAATAGGTCACTTCACTGTTGCCGTTCGAGCTTACACGCGTTGGCGCTTTAGCTGCAGCTTTGGCACGTGCCGCTGCTTCAGCCCGAGCTTTGGCTGCTGCTGCTGCCTGTTGCTCACGCAATTTATTTTTTTCCTGTAACAAAGCTGAACGCTTGCCGGCAATCTGCATCAACACAGCATCCTGCTCTGCCGTCAACTCTTCAGATTGTTCAATTTTAGCATCATATGAAGCCAGAAGCACTTGCTTTTCCTTTTCTTTCTCGTTCAACTGCGACTTGCGTTGTTTCTTCTGTGAATACAGGCTTTTAGCTTCTGCATATTGCCGATCCAAATCTGCCTTTTTCTCCACTACAAGCTGCTTGTCCTTTTTATGTTCATCCAGCAGATGTTGATCCTGATCCACAATCGTTTTAAGCGAGTCCGCGCGGGTCAGAAAATCGGTAAAGCTGGTGGAGGACAACAGGACATCAAGGTAAGAGACTGCCCCATCTGTGTACATCAGGCGCACACGAGATTCCAGCAGCTTTTCTCTTGCAACGATCCGGTCTTCTGCCGCTTGCAGATCTTTTTTCGTTGTACGGAGATCTTCCTCCGTATTCTCAATCTGCAATGATACACTCGCCAGCTCATCACTTACGACATTAATCTGTTCCAGAACAACCTTCAGATAATCATTGGTTTTATTTTTGTAATGCTGGGCTTCCTTTTTGTTGGCCGCAGCTTTCTTTTGCTCCTGCTTGGCGGAAGCCGCCTTGCTCTCCAATTGTTTAATCTGCTGGTCAATATCGCTGATGCTATTCTTGGCATATCCGTCAGAAGGTTGAAACGTCATACCGGCCAGTAACATGAAGGCCAGCAGCGAAGCGGTTTTTTTCAAAATGATGATCTCCCATCCTATGAATTCACAAGAAAGCAACCTGCACAGGTGGTGAACAGCATGTTCTTTGCTTTCTTTTATCAAAACAACAGTTGCGTCTTTCCTACATATCGTCAAACAGCGTTCAATAATGAACCTGTTTTGCCATTCTTTTCGACATTTTCTACACTTTGAGCGACTTGCGAATGGACAGTGTACTGCCCAAAATGCCTACGAGCACGCCCAGACCGATCAGCAACGTTCCCATCAGTGGCCAAATTTCACTTAACGGAATCAGATTCAGCATCTGCATGAAGACATCCTGACCAATCGTCGACATCAATTGACTGTATCCGAAGAACAGAACGGCGACTGTAATGATGGAACCGATTAGTCCAATTAACGCCCCTTCAATAAAGAAAGGCCAGCGAATAAAGGTGTTGGTCGCCCCAACCAGTTTCATAATACCAATCTCCCGGCGGCGAGCCAGAATCGTTACGCGAATCGTATTCGAGATCAGGAACATCGACATCAGGCCCAGTCCCCCGACAAAAATAAATCCGATATTACGAACAAGCTTCGTAAATTTGAACAACACATCTACCGTTTCCTTGCCGTAGTTCACTTTCATGATCGGCTTCTCGGCATGTTTCTCGTTTAATTCTTCAATCTTCTGCGCGACAAAATTGACCGTTTCCGGCTCAATCACTTTGACTTCAATCGTATCAGGCAATGGATTGTTATCTACATCGAAACCACCGAGAACATTGTCGGCATTTTCGCCTAGACGATCACGGAATTCTTTTAATCCTACATCCTTCGGAACAATTCGAATCTCACTGACTTCAGGCATAGCACTGATCTCCTCACCAATGACACTGCGCAGGTTCTCGTCCACATTCAGTTCCAGAAACGTACTAATCTCTACCTGGCTGTCTACCTGATTGGCCATAGAGTTCACGTTAAGTACAAGCAGCATAAACACGCCAAGAATAAACAGAGAGACGATAATCGACATGACGGATGCCACGGACATCCAGCCATTGCGGAATACGTTCTTGAAGCCCTCCCGCAGATGTCGCAAGAGAGTACTAAAATTCATAACCGTATTCCCCTCTCATCTGATCCCGTACAATCTGTCCGCGTTCAATGGCGATAACCCGTTTACGCATCGTATTAACAATGTCTCTGTTGTGCGTGGCCATAACAATCGTTGTGCCCCGGAAATTGATCTCGTCCAGCAACTGCATAATGCCCCATGACGTCTCCGGGTCCAAGTTCCCTGTAGGCTCGTCCGCAATAATGACGGAAGGATTGTTCACAATTGCCCGTGCGATTGCAATCCGTTGCTGTTCCCCGCCTGAGAGTTGTGAAGGTTCCCGGTTGGCCTTGCTGCGCAGCCCTACCAGATCGAGCACTTCCATCACCCGTTTCTTGATATGCCGCTTAGGCGCTTCAATAACTTCCATCGCAAACGCGACATTCTCAAATGCCGTCATCTTCGGCAGCAGACGGAAATCCTGAAACACAACGCCAATGTTACGGCGCACATAAGGAATTTTTCGTGGTTTTAACTTGCCAATATTAAATCCATTAATGGATATTTGCCCTTTGGTCGGCACTTCTTCTCTGTACATCAGCTTCATAAATGTCGATTTGCCTGCACCGGATGGACCAACGATATAGACAAATTCATTGCGGTCGATCTTCACCGACACCCCTTGTAATGCGTGGGTACCGTTGGCGTAGGTCTTCCACACGTCCTGCATTTCTATCACATCATCACTTCCTGCTCGCATAGTTAGCCATTATCATTTCGACACAATCCCGGCATTTCCTTTAAAAAGACCTGAAATTCATCAGGAAAAATCCATCCTGTCCCTCTTTTGATGGTGAAGCATGGATTCATATGAAGTTTATTGTAACAAATTTGTTACCTATTGAGTACCCGAAAGTTTTCCACTCTTGGATCATATAGATAGAGAGTGTTACGAATTCCGGAACAACAGAAGCCAAAAGGAGCGTTCGGTTATGAAAAAAATACATGTAACGGTCATTGCCCTGTTCTCCCTGCTCTTGATCGGCTCCGCGTCCTATGGATTGCTCTATATGTACGTGAATCAGCCCAACTTCCCCAAAGGAATACAGGTCGGTGGCTGGGCACTCGATGGTAAACTTCGAAAGGATGTACTGGCAGAACTGAATACCCGCGTTCAACAACTGCAGGACTGGCCCGTCACCATCGAAGTGGCTGAACCAAACCCAATAACGATGTCACATACCGCCGCCGAACTAGGAGTGAGTTACAGTGCAAACAGTTTCGAGGCTGCAGTAAAACAGCTGGATGAGGGGAACCTGTGGGAACGGGCGTATGCACGGTATCAATTCCCCAAGACCTTCCCACTCGATATGACCTACAACGAACAAACCCTACAACAATTGCTTAGCCCTGCTTGGGAAAAAGAAACCTTCGGTATCCCGGCGGAAGCGATCCGCCGGATCACCGTAAATGATCAAGTGCAGTACATTCCGGAGAAAAGTGTGCGCCGGATTGATTGGAAAACACTCAGCACCCTCATGCAGACTAAGCTACATAGAGATCTGAACGATGTGATTGAGGGAGTAAAACCAGAACCCATCCGTATTCTTTTACCTCTATACACCTTGAAACCAGAGGTAACGATCAATTCGCTGAAGCAGGAAGGCATCGAGCGAAAAATCATTCAATTTTCCACAGGACTGGGAAACAGCAGCCAAGGTCGGATACATAACGTCAGCGCGGCGGCTCAGGCCATTAACGGGATGATTTTGAAGCCCGGGGGTGTGTTCGACTATGAAAAGGTGATTCGCAAAGCAGAGAAGGAATATGGTTTTAGGGAAGCACCGGTCATCGTGAATGGCCGGCTCACACCCGGAATTGGCGGAGGAATCTGTCAGGTATCCAGTACTGTATATAACGCTGCTCTGCTAACGGGCCTGGATATTGTGGAACGGCGTAATCACTCATTGCCCGTTAAATATTTACCGAAAGGGCTGGATGCAACATATGCCTCAGGCGCCATTAACTTTCGTTTTCGAAACAGCACCGAGAAATCCCTGTTGATCCACGCGAAGGTGCAAGGCGGACGCATGGTCGTGAAATTTTTCGGCACATTCCCGGAGAACGTCAGTTATGCGGTGGAGTCTCGTACGATTGAAACGCTGAGTGTACCCGTAAAATATGTATCCAGCAACATGCTACCAGACGGCGCCCAGCAAGTGCTCCAGAATGGACAGCCAGGGTACATTGTTGAGACGGTACGTACGAAAAGAGTCGATGGCAAGGTAGTAGAATCCAAGACGATCTCACGCGACACTTACAAAGCACAAAACCGCCTCATTGCCCGATCAGGCCATATTAGCATACCTGATCCACAGCAACCTTCAGTGGTGGAGGATGGCATTCGTGAGGGGAATCAGCCTTAAACTTAGGTGCAAATAGATAAGTTAAAATACATTTTGTTTACACGTAACACTCCAAGGACAGAATAACCTTCCAATCGCTGTTATCCCCGGATTTTTTTGATTCCCTTTTCCAAAGGGGAAATCCGGTGATAAAGGCGAACGCTCCGCTTTTCCAGGTTTTTTCTGTCCTCTCCGTTATTGTGTAAATAAAAGTTCAACTTATTTTTGTTCAAAGTAAATATAAGCCTTAAAAACACCAAACGAATGATCCTTCAAAAGTATAATACACCTGCCTTATACCCTTGTACGGGATATGAGACAGGTGTATTGGATTTACTAATTTGTGAAACCCGTTTAATTGCATACCTTTTGTTTCCTTAGCTTAAGTTTGAAAACGATATAAGCCAAGATCACACTGTATTGATTCTTCAAACACACGGTCGAATATGACTCTGCTATCCATCTACGTCAGTGCCCAGCCGTATACTCGTGCTGCTCTTCTCCTACAACCATCTTCTCGTTCCCCATGAAGAAGGACGCGATCAAAGCGAGGACTGCCGGAATAACCGCCCAAGCAAACAGCTGTACAATGGAAGATGACAATGCATGTGTGATGGAATCCAACACCTGCGGAGGAATCCCTTGACGCAGTTCTGGTGATAGCAGTGCATGCGGATCAGTTAGATCCATCCCCGCAGGCAGACCACCAGCAGGCGCTCCAGCCGATGCACCAGCTTCTCCAGCAGCACCAGACATGCCATCCGTCATTTTGCGTGTAAAGACCTGACTCTGTACAATGCCAAAGATCGTGATGCCCATCGTCATGCCCAGAGAACGCAAAAAGTTCAATGTAGAGCTCGCTGCGCCGCGTCTTTGCGGTTCGAAGGCATTCATAGCCGCGTTACTAAGCACAGAGAAGGATGCACCGACACCAAGGCCAATCATGACCATGTATACCCGAATCGTCCATAAGGATGAACCTTCATCCAATGTCGTCAGTAAGCCCAGACCTACGACAAGCAAGGCCAGCGTTGGAATCATGATATTACGATATTTCGTTTTGGTCATGAGTACACCGCCCATGGAAGCCGTCACGACGGAACCTAGCATCATCGGCAACAGAACAAGACCCGAGTTGGTCGCTTTACCCCCGAGTACACCCTGGATAAAGATCGGGATATACACCGATGCTGTAATAAACGCAGCACCACTGAACATGGCAATAACGTTACTTGACCAGTACACCCGCTTGCGGAACATGCTGAATGAAATAATCGGCTCTTTGGCCTTCGTCTCTGCATATAGGAAGAGCAGCGCCAGCATGACGAATCCGGCAAAAAGACCTAGAATCTGTGCAGAATCCCAGGCAAATGTTTTGCCACCCAGCTCCAGAGCAAAAATCAGGCAGACCACCGCACCAATGAGTGTAACAGCACCCAGCCAGTCAATCTGCTGTGACTGATGCTGATGAGATTCTTTATAGAAAAATGCGATAAACAGAAATGCAATCAACCCGAGAGGCAGATTGATGTAAAACACCCATTCCCATGTTGCATACTCTGTAATATAAGCCCCAAGCAACGGCCCAAATACACTCGAAAGACCGAATACTGCTCCAAACAACCCACCCAGCTTACCCCGGGATTCAGGTGCAACCACATCGAACATAATCGTAAATGCAATCGGCACCAGTGCTCCTGCACCAATCCCTTGAATCGCTCTGTACATCGTCAGTTCCACGATGGATGTCGCAGTTCCACACAATGCGGAGCCAATCATAAATACGATAATCCCGAAGACGAAAAACTTTTTACGTCCATACATATCCGACAGTTTACCGAAGATCGGCATACCTGCCATCTCGGCCACCATATAGGCAGAGGTTACCCAGACGAACTTGTCGAGTCCGCCGAGCTTACCCACGATATCCCCCATGGCCGTAGCCACAATGGTATTATCCATAGAGGCCATTAAGATGCTGAGCAGCAAACCTGCCAGCACAAATCCAATTTTATTGTTGCGTGCAGCCATTATTGTTAATCTCTCCATTCCCGTTCTATTCATATGACTGCATTAGTATATCCGAAAAGAAATAACAAGCAATCAGTCCAAGGACCGATTGCTTTATGGCAAAACCTTCTATCTCGAGGGATAACCATCAGCTCTATCCTTTAAAAGTCATAAGGGTCGTCTCTCGCTCTTATATCATGCCTATTGGCTAGATTCGCGTACTGTTGCCCACCTTTGCTTCCGGATCAACGGATAGTTCACCAGAATACTCCACAAACCGGATATTACAGCCTCGACCGATATGGACCCGATTCCCTCGAACCGTATCTGCTTCGGTATCTTCCAGTACAATTTCATCGCCCTCAATCAGCTGAGCCCTGAAGGATGGTGCCCCGCCTAATCCGAGTGCTTTCCAGAATCCGCTGCGTTCCTTGCGCCGGATGTCGATCCGCTCGCCGCCTACTTCCCTTGCTGAAGAGGACGTGTATAATCGAATCTCCACACTGTCCGCATTAAGAAGTCCGCCCACCTTAATATTACCCTGAACGTCGATTTTCTCTCCCTGCACATCTCCATCAATAGTCGCCATACCCCCGATATCAATACGTTCACCGTTCACTCCACCGCGCACATTACACTTTCCGTTCACGGTAAACTCAGGTGTAGACAGGTCTCCATTAATCGTGGTCATGCCATCCACACGTACCCGGGAGCTAACCAGCGGACCATTAATCGTACACATTCCATTAACCATTGTGCTCTCGGCTTGAGCTGCACCGTGGACTCCCAGTGTTCCGTTGACATCAAGAGACTGGGTGCGAAGTTCTCCCTCCACTTTGGCCATACCATTAACCGTTGTGCTTTCAGAGACGAGGGAACCATAGATTTTCAGCGTGCCGTTAACACTCAGGGAGGAACAATCCAGATCACCATCCAGTTTAGCCATACCGTCGATATTTACCCGATGATAGGAACCGCCTGTTGTTTTACGAGACCCTGTAACATTCAGATCATTTCTCAAGTGACGTTCTTCCATTATAAAATCCCCCTCAGCCTAATTTAATTTTCAATTCTTCCATGAACGTTGCCAGCGGAATGCGGAGTACCACTTTTACCCCATGATCAAAATAAAGCTCTGCTCCCGAGTTCACCACCATAAAGGTAGGTACGCCCATCTTGCGAATAAGCAGCAGTTCACTTGCCCGATCTCGGAACCGATAGTAGTGCTCAGACATCACATCAATCAAGAGCAATCCCTCCTGCTGCGTGATATCCCCGCTGAGAAGCAACTTCTCAAGCACATATAGCATCATAATCTGTTCCAAACCGTATAATGCCTGCTGGCGTCCAGCCTCATTTAACAGATCAAGCGAAGCCAACGAAACAATGTTTCGGTCTAGCAATTGCTGATCGGACATCTCCACCTCACCAAGTGTTGGCGAAAACACATCCGCCAGTTCATCCAGCGACAGTCCGTCTTTCATATGAATGATCTTGTCGATCCGCTGTAAAATCTGCTGTTTTGGAAAAAATGTTTCCTGTCCCGTAAAAGAAGACTTTCGAATAAACCATTCCTCGGGAATGAGGTTTTTCCGTTTCCATCGATATAGTTGACCGTATGAAATACCTGTCAGGTCAAGCAGTTCTTTTTTGGAGATCAAATCATCTGTCATTTTAGGACCCCCTTTCCATTAAATACAGTGTAACAAAACATTGTTACGTTGTAAAGATCCGAGAATCATATGTGATAAAAATAAACTTTTCTTTGTTTGTTGTTTGTTCCTAAACTTGATTGTAAACAAGTTATTTTTGCAATTATCGAATACGTTTTATAACCTTTCGTTGCGTTTACTTTATTTTGGGTATAACCTTGAATAGTAGCTGGTATTGTCCCGCTTTCTTACCTTTTCCATTGCATAGAAACATCTTTTAAACATCCATTCATGAAAGGGGTTACTTTTTGGTATGGCACTCATTAAATGCGATTTCTACTCGGACGCCCTCGGATTAAGCACAAGCATGCATGTCATTCTGCCACAGCAGACCCACACTCAGATCGGTATGGAAAATGTGAAAGGTTCCGGTCTGCACCCCACCCTGTATTTGCTTCACGGAATGTCAGACGATGACTCCATTTGGCTACGCCGTACTTCGATTGAACGTTATGTCGCTTCACTTGGCATTGCGGTCGTTATGCCGCAGGTCCATCGCAGCTTCTACACGGATATGGCAGAGGGAGGGCGTTACTGGACATTTATAAGCGAAGAACTGCCAACACTGGCCCGCTCGTTCTTCCCGCTTTCAGCTAAACGCGAAGATAATTTCGTAGCTGGCCTATCCATGGGTGGATATGGTGCCTTTAAGCTAGCTTTACGCAAACCGGATCAGTACGCTGCGGCAGCAAGTCTTTCGGGCGCTCTTGACATGGCTGCTCATCTAAATAATGACGTCCCGTCCGCTTTACGGCAGGCTGAACTGTTACGCATCTTCGGCCCACAATTTGCAGGCTCAGAGAACGATTTGATCCATTTGCTCCAGGAGAGTAAACATAACACGGCCCCACGACCACTCCTCTATCAATGCTGTGGAACAGAGGATTTTCTGTATGAAGATAATCAGACGTTCCGCAAAGCCTGTGCCGATACAGACTTCAAGTTAACTTATGAGGAAGAGCCAGGAGAACATGAATGGGGTTACTGGGACATGAAAATCCAGGATGTGCTGAAGTGGCTACCGCTGTCTAAAAGAGACTGAGCAAACCATAAACAAATGTGCTCATCATAAAAGCAGGCTTGAAATGAACCACTCTCGGTTACTAACAAATACCCCGGAGTTGCAGTTCATATCAGCCTGCTTTTGCATTGCCATTTGCTTAATCTATCTCTACATCTACATCTACACTTCATGTTGGTTCGAATTTAAATTCACATTACGCTTTCGACCAACAATCCATTCAGCTACTTTTTTACCACTCTGCTTTCCCATCTTCCGGCAGCAAAGCTTTGATCCGAAAGGCCATTCGCAGTCGCAACGTCTCTTCCGGGTCTTTCAAGCTGCGACCAATAATCTCCTCGCATTTCTCCAACCGATAAATTACGGTATTCCGGTGAATGTAAAGTCGCTTGGCTGTCTCGGCAAGATGACAGTGTGTTTCCAGATATACGGACAACGTATGAAGCAGCATATGATGATCCTTAAGTGTCTCGTCCTCGAAGCCTTGCATCGTATCCGCATAAAACTTCCTTAGAGGGTCATGAGGGATCAGACGCAGAATTTCAGATACTTCCTTCGGCTGATACAATTCAATAAAGCTTGTTTTCCCCGATATACTTCCGAAATAGAGCGCCTCATTGGCCTCTTTAAAAGATAAAGGAACTTGAGTAAGCAGCTGGGCATAACTACTGAGACCAAATGACAACTCCGATTCGTAATACATGGCTATTTTACGTTGTAGACGTTCCAGCAACTCGATAAAGAAAGGTTTGATCAGATCCCACTCTTCTACCAGCGGCATAAGTAGCACATAGGATCGGTCATGGGTGAATAGATATATCGGATGACGGAAGTTCCCGAGCTCCCCTTGAAGATGCTCGGCAATCTGATCCTGTTCTGCCTTGTACTGCATGAAAGTCGTCGTTCGATCTTTGCCGCTCAACTTGCCAACCGCACAAAGGTATCGTTGCTCGCTGGACAGTCCGAACTCCCGCGCCCGGCTTGCAATCTCCTCGTTGCTTGAGAAGACCCCTCCAATGAAGTTAGTAAAAAACTCGTTCTGGATCCGGCGCCGGTTCTGCTTCAAAGCATTATCCTTCATTAATTCAAACGCAATCACGTTCGTTGCCTGCTCAATGGTCAGAATGCTTGAACGTTCAGACGGTGATACATACCCCGCAATACAGAGGAAGTGCAGCTGCCGATGGGTGTATACAGGAAACAAGGTTAACGTCTCACGTTCCTCCCCGAGCAGAGAAAACGCGGAGAACAGGGAAGGTGCAACATGAAATTGACCTCCACCGGATAACAGCACCTCCAGATGCGCTGCCGTTCTAGCAGGAACTCGGCCGAAGATCGGCTGGAGATATGGCCCCAGTAGAAACACAGGCAAACGCAGCAAGGAAGATAGTTGATCTAGCAGCTTCGGTATTCCTTGACCACTCATGATCTGCTGAGTGAACTGCCGATGGGTCTGTATCGCATTATGCAGCTCCGTTGTTCGCACATCGAGAATATGGCTCAGCGATTTATTGACAATATCACCAAGTGAAGGATCAACGGGAAGTTCCATCAGAGGCAGATCTAACTCATTTGCGAGCTGAACCGCTGATTCAGGGATGCTGCCGAGGAATCTTTTGCTTTTGATACCAAGCCCCGCGCATTCCTGGTGCCCCATCTCACGAATCAGTTCAAGCAACGCCGGCAGATCGTCCTTGAAGTGAAAAGCGGTCGTAATTAACAATTCATTTCTTTTTAAGTACGGAATGATATCAGGAGCATCCATCATATTGACGGTATGGACTTCCCTCTTCAAACCATCGTTTCCCCCTACTACGATTGTTCCGTTGAATACAGGCAGCTTCAACAGGTCACTCATTTTCATCATTCTCCACCCCTATGGTTAACATGCACAATGAATTCAGATATTCTTCTACATTTTCGTGAATGATTTTTAACTTTTTTTATTTTACGATGAATTAAACGCAATGCCAAGTTAATTAATCTAACATCGGTTGGAAAGCTAGCGCTGCCGGAATGGGGGATACTGCATTTGATGATTGAACAATCGAAACCATCTGCCTTGTCTAAGCAGATCGAAGAGATGGTCGAATGGCTGGCTTCGTATGGAAAAGACAACAGCGGCGGTGTGACCCGTTTGCTCTATGACCCGGCTTGGAGCGCGGCTCAGAAGGCGATCCAGGCTAGAATAGAACAACTCGGATTATCCGCACGTTATGACGATGTCGGCAATTTATTCGGCAGACTCTCTGGACGTGATCCTGAGGCTAACGTGGTATTAACCGGATCTCATGTTGATACTGTAATCGGCGGTGGCAAGTATGACGGAGCCTACGGAATCATTGCTGCACTCATTGCGGTGGAATATTTGTTGACACATCACGGCCTACCACTCAAACCCATTGAAGTGGTGTCGTTGTGTGAGGAAGAGGGCAGTCGTTTTCCCATGACCTATTGGGGCTCAGGTAACATAACGGGAATAAAAGACCGAGAGGCCGTTCACCACATCAAAGACATAAACGGAATACCGTTTGAACAGGCAATGCACGGGGCTGGCTTCGGACTAGGACTTCATCCACAGCCAACACGCAAAGACCTGGAATGTTTTGTAGAACTGCATATCGAACAAGGCCAGGTACTCGAACGGGAAGAGAAATCCATTGGTATCGTCAGTCACATCGTGGGACAACGCCGCTATAACATAACGGTATACGGTGAGAGCAATCACGCCGGGACAACACCCATGCAATGGCGTCACGATGCGATGTTTACCTCAGCCGAGTTGATCCGGTCGTTGATGCATCGGGCCAAAGCACATGAATCTGGACTCGTCGCCACGGTCGGTCGAATGGAAGTCAAACCGAATGTAGGTAATGTCATTGCACGCGAGGTCACTTTCAGTTTGGATATACGCCACAGTGATGCGGAGACGATTAAGCAATTTTGCGAGTCATGCTTTGGCGAATTTGAGATCATTGCAGCTGAACACGGAACACAGGTCGTATACCATAAATGGATGGATGAACCTCCAATTGCGATGGATAACACGTTGAACCAAACTACTGAGAATATTTTAAAAACCAGAGGAATCTCGTACAAAAAAATGACCAGCGGAGCCGGGCACGACTCACAGATTTTCGGTACGTATTGTCCAACTGGACTGTTATTCGTACCAAGCCAGGGCGGCATTAGCCATTCCCCTGCGGAATTTACCCATACGGAAGATTTACAGCGCGGAGTAATCCTGTTAATCGACCTGTTATATAAGCTGGCATACTGAACGAACAACCAGAAACCAGGAGGCGATATGAGATGACACAGTACCGGGAAATTCACGCACCTTTGAGAACGATTATGACACCAGGGCCAGTCGAAGTTGACCCTAGAGTTTTACGAGCCATGGCAACGCCCATCCTGGGACAATTTGATCCGGAATTTACCCGAATGATGAACGAAACCATGGACATGTTACGGCAGACATTCCAAACGACGAACCAGTGGGCCTTCCCGGTTGATGGGACTTCACGTTCTGGCCTGGAAGCTGTATTGTGTAGCCTGATCGAACCGGGCGACAAAGTGCTGGTCCCTATCTTTGGACGCTTCGGACATCTGCTGACTGAAATTGCAGAACGCCACGGTGCCGAGCTTCATCTGATGGAATGCCCATGGGGAGAAGTATTTGACCAACAAGCCGTGATTGATGAGGTAAAACGGGTTCAACCCAAAATTGTGGCCATTGTACATGGCGAAACCTCCACCGGTTGCATGCAGCCACTGGATCAGATCGGCCCGGCTTGCCGTGAACTGGGAGTATTGACGGTGGTTGATGCTGTCGCTTCCATTGGGGGCGCACCCGTCAAAGTGGATGAATGGCAGCTTGATGCCGTCATTGGAGGTACTCAAAAGTGCATTTCAGTACCTTCAGGTATGGCACCAGTCACCTATAACGAACGAGTAGAACGCATTCTGACAAGCCGCAAAAAAGTGGAACGTGGCGTTGCACTCGAGAGTGATCGCCGGGATGTCGCACACCCGATCCGCAGTAATTACTTTGATCTGAGCCAGTTGCAAGACTACTGGGGTCCACGCCGCTTGAACCATCATACGGAGGCCACGTCCATGTTGTACGCTCTGCGCGAAGGATTGCGCATTCTGCTGGAGGAAGGGCTTGAAGCACGTTTCGAGCGTCATCGATTGCATGAAAAAGCACTGAGGGCAGGTATCCGCGGCATGGGGCTAGAGCTGTTTAATGATAAAACCTGGAAACTCCCGGTCGTCACCTGTGTAAAAATCCCTGCAGGCATTGATGGTGAGTCTGTACGCACTACACTTCTGACCCAGTTCGGGATCGAAATCGCTAGCTCATTCGGCCCGCTGCATGGGCAGATCTGGAGAATTGGCACCATGGGCTACAGTTGTCGGAAAGAAAACGTACTATTCGTCCTATCCGCACTGGAAGCTGTGTTAATCCGCCATAAAGCTCCGATTGTGATTGGACGCGGGGTTCAAGAGGCCCTCGACGTTTACGAGCACGCAGAATAAAGCTACCGGGTAAAGCTCTGAGGCATTATAATACCGCATAGAAACAGGGCTGTTTTCCAATTAGGATCAAGGCTATTTTTCAATATTGAAAGGATTCCGGGAACTGCCGGAATCCTTTTGTACAATTCAGACTTCGTTCAAGATACATGAAGTGCATCATGGATTGCCCATGTGCGCGCAGGAAACATTTTCAACGAGGCTTCATACGGAAGGTGACACATGTCTAATATCAACTGGCTACGCTCCGGACTGGGCGGGCTACAATGGCTATTTTTCTTATTTACTAACACAGTAGTCATACCTATTACAGTTGGGGCGGCATTTGCACTGCCCCAGGAACGAATTCAATTTCTGATCCAGTGTTCGTTTATCCTCACTGGAATCGCATGTGCTGTACAAGCATGGCTTGGACATCAAAGGTCCGTCATGGAAGGACAATCCGGATTATGGTGGGGCGTCATTCTAAGTCTCAGCGCGGCAGCACCCTCTCTGGGCATATCGCTGACAGAACTGGGCGGCAGTTTAGCCATCGGTATATTAATCTCTGGTGTGATCACAATCCTGATCGGTTTGTGTGGTCTGGCCACCCCATTATCCAGATTATTCACGCCAGGAGTCATGGCCGTCTTTATGTTCTTACTCGGTTGTCGGCTGAATATTATTTTCCTCGAAGGTATGATGGGCATTTCATCCGGCTCTTCCGATAAAGCATCTGCGATCCAGCCAGACGTTTTCCTTTTGGCTGCAGCAGTGGCTGTTTTCGTTGCTGTCTTATCAGCAAAGGCACGACCAGCAATTGCTCAGTATGCTTTGCTTATTGGCATTTTGGGTGGGTGGGCATTACACACGATGATCTTCAATAACCTAAGTGGAACAGCCCACTCGGGAACACTGGATGCAAGCTGGTTTCCGCTCGGAGAACCAACAGGCGGGCTAAACGCTGGTGTAATCGCGATTGCCGTCATAGCCGGCCTAATCAACACGTCGAATACGTTTGGTGCCCTGAAAGGTACAGACTCTATTTATGAGCAAGAAGCATCGAGCCGCCAGTATAAACGCTCTTTCACTATCAGCGGTATCCTTGCAGTGATATCCGGGATGATTGGGCTTGTCCCATATGCACCTTACGTTTCATCTGTTGGCTTTCTCCAGCAGACCCGTATCCGAGACCGGGTTCCATTTGTCATTGGTGGCCTGTTGTTTGCCGCTATCGGCCTAATTCCTGCTGTGAGTAGTTTACTCACACAACTTCCGCTCAGTATCGGGAGCGCTGTACTGTTCGTGACGTACCTTCGCCTGTTAGGTTCATCTCTCCAGTATTTCGGACAGATTCATATGGATTCGGCGAACCTCTACCGGACGGCTGCACCTCTATTCATAGGTATTATCGTTATGGGATTACCAGCGGAGATTTTTATTACCTTACCTCCATTACTGCGTCCACTCCTCGGAAATGGGCTATTGGTAGGCATTTTACTGGCCTTATTGCTAAATCAAGTTCGCTCTCGCTCTTCCCTAAGTACACTGAACCCTAATATAAAAATGAAAGGGGAATAACTATGGAACTTCCAAACCAGAAACAGAAAGAAGCCGCAACACCAGCTCCCAATCAAAAGGCGGATCTGCTCCGGTCTAATTCATGGGGAGCCTATGTTAATGCCGAAATCAAATTGCCAGCTACCCACGCTGGTCCACTTAGTGGATTGACTTTTGCAGTCAAAGACGTCTTCGATATTCAGGGAAAAACAAGCGGAGCAGGCAATCCCGATTGGCTTCGCACACATGAGCCTGCAGAATCTACTGCACCTGCCCTGCTTATTCTATTGGAAAATGGCGCAAACCTCGAAGGCACAACACAAACGGACGAACTCATGTACAGCTTGAACGGAGAAAATGCCCATTATGGCACACCAACCAACCCCCTCGCTCCGGATCGGATTCCAGGCGGTTCATCAAGCGGATCTGCCGTTGCTGCTGCTGCGGGGCTAGTTGATTTCGCCATTGGAACGGATACGGGTGGATCCGTACGCATTCCCTCTGCGTATTGCGGTCTCTACGGCTTCCGCCCAACCCATGGAGCCGTCTCGGCAGAAGGTGTTATTCCTCTTGCACATTCATTCGATACAGTCGGCTGGATGAGCCAGAATCCAACGATTTTACGCAATGTAGGCAACGTCCTACTGAAAGAAAAGCATCTATTGAAGGAAAAAACATCAGAAATCACGTTAGGAATGACATCCGAAACAGAGATGAAGCCATTCTCTCGCTTCTTCATAGCGACAGAAGCATGGAACCTGCCAGAAGCTGAGGATCGTTCGATTCTTTTTGGGACATTACACCAAATGGAGGGCTGGAAGCCAGATGGCTATGAAACAATCGACCTGACGGAACCTGCCGAGAGTTTGGCGGACTGGTCCGCAGCGTTCCGCGTTCTCCAAGGGCTGGAAATTGCGCGTGAACACGGTAACTGGCTAACAAAGGAACACCCTACATTTGGCCCTGGTATCGCAGAACGTTTTGAGTGGGCCAGTTCCCTTGAGGAGTCTGCCAGCAAGGCCGAAGCGGAACTACGCGCTCGTGTACGGCGTAACCTCGTTCATTTGTTAGGAGACCATGGACTACTGGCCATTCCAACCGCCCCGGGCCCAGCTCCCCTTCTGGGACTAAAGGGTCCTGAAGCAGAGGCTTACCGTGCGAAAACGATGCAACTTTCCTGTATCGCCGGGCTCTCTGGCCTGCCTCAGGTTACAGTTCCTGTTCTCCGTCCTGATGGACTGCCCATTGGGCTATCTTTTATCGGCGGTACGAATACAGATCTTAAGCTATTGCAGTGGACAGCCAAACAATTTGCGGAAGAGGTGTGATGATGAAACTCGTAACGATTGAATATCAAGGGCGAGAGCAAGTTGCCTTGTACACGGAACGAGGTATCATTCCGCTGACGTCGCTGAATGAACAGCTTGGTATGAACTGGGATACAGATCTGTTCCATTTACTGCAAAAAAACCAATTCGCCACGCTGCATAACTGGTACAACAGTAACGGACAAGAGAAACTCCATTCACTGCCTTCTCTACCGGTGAATGAAGTGCCCTACCGTGCACTCTATCGCCGACCCGGAAAAATCATCGGTGTAGGCATGAACTATTGGGACAAAGCCATCGAATTATCTGGACGCCCACCCGAGGATGAACCCGTTATCTTTCTCAAACCTGACTCATCCCTGATTGGCTCCGGGGAAACGATTCGTCTACCGGTTGGAGCGGGGCAGATCACTGCTGAGGCAGAACTCGCGATTATCATCGGACAAACATGCAAAGAGATTGGTGAAGAGCAAGCAATGGGCGTTATAGCAGGTTACACAACCTCACTCGATATGACTGCCAAGGATATTCACGCCCGCAACCCCCGGTTCATGCAGCGTGCCAAAAGTTTTGACACGTTCCTAAGCCTTGGCTCTTCTCTTTCAACGCCTGATGAATACGAAAATCTGAACGAGCTGGAGATTCAAACGGTGCACAATGGCCATGTTGCCCACAGCAATACCGTTAATCATATGATCTTTTCTCCTGCGTACCTGATTTCTTTTCTGTCGAATGTGATGACACTTCATCCGGGAGATGTCATCTTAACAGGCACGCCGGGATCAGTCACCATTCAATCAGGCGATTTCGTTGGCTGTCAGATTGCTGGACTTAGGAAACTAGACAATAGGGTAGAGAACTAAAACCCGAACATTGTAAGGTTTTCCGAACATAAAAATGTGCTTTTCATGCCACTCTTCCTCAACATCACACACGATGTCATATTTTTTCATGCAAATTCAACAGAAATTACGATAACAATCTACGTTTTTGTCAATGAATTGTACAAACAAGATGATAAAATAAGAGATACAAAGAACAGGTAAGGATACATAACACTATTAAGTTATTTTATCTTACATGTTTTATATCATCTGTGGTGTGCAGACAGGAATGGATGGAATGACTCGTTAATTCAGAGATCGACCAGCCTTGCGGCACCCCATATCAAAGAGGAGTGGGGCAGATATGTCAACGAATTTGGCAGGACAAGTACTGGAACAGAGGCAGCTACACGAAGAAATCAGCATCGACGACTCTTTAAAACCGAAACAGGAGAGCGAGAGAACAATCGGATCAGTACCCTACATGTTCATGTGGATCGGGGATGGCGTGAACCTCGGTAACATGACCCTCGGAGCGAGCCTCATTGTTGCTGGTGTTGCTACGCTCAATGTGTTTCAGACATTTGTAGCCGCGATGATTGCCATTGGTATCATTTCCGTGATCTTTGCGATCAATGATCGTTTCGGTTATCGAACAGGCATCCCCTATGTCGTTCAACTACGCATGTCCTTTGGCATCAAAGGATCGATCATCTCCTCATTTTTACGTGGTGTACCCGCCATTGTCTGGTACGGTTTTCAGAGCTGGGTCGGGGCAACGGCCTTGAATGAAATTGTTAAAGTGTTAAGCGGCGGCGGCTTTGACAGTATTCCAATCTGTTTCGTCTTGTTACAGGCGGTTCAGATCGTCCTGTCCCTTTATGGATTTCATGCGATCAAGTGGGTGGAGACCCTCGCTTCCGTAGTCATTATGCTGGCACTTGTCTACGTATTCAGCTTATTGCTCAACTCCCACAGCACAGCCATTAGCGAAAACTGGGTAAATGCAAAAGGAACATGGGGACTCCCATTCTTCGCTTTCATTATGGTGTTCCTAGGTAATTATGCAGCTATCTTCCTCAGCGCAGGTGATTATTCCCGCGAACTTAAAAGTGGCATCAGTGATAAAAAGCGCAGCATGCTGTACTTCTTCCCTATCGTTATCGCTTACGGGTTCGTCCTCACCATCGGGGCAATGATGGCGGCAGCAACAGGCATTTCCAATCCAGTCAAAGCATTTGCTGTTATTGTGGACAACCCATATATCACCGTATTCGTTTCAGCCTTCATCGTGATTGGCGCAGTTGCCGTTAACATGGTTGCTAACATCGTACCGCCAGCTTATGTCATCTCGCTTGTTACCAAGCTCAAATACAAAGCATCTGTCGTCATCACTGGCTTACTTGCCCTCTGCTCCTTTCCGTGGGTACTCGTACAAGATTCCTCAGCACAAGGATTGAACACGTTCATTCTGATCTACTCTGCATTCCTAGGCCCCATTGTAGCGATCATGCTGGTCGAATATTACATCTTGCGAAAACAAAAGGTCGATACAGCAGAATTATATCTGGATAACGGCGATTTTAAAGGTTACAACCCTAGCGCCTTGTTAGCCATGCTGATCGGAGCCGGAGCTGCTTTCTTGCTCGTTGACATCGGCTGGATCATCGGATTCATCACGGCTGGCCTTGCATATCTGCTACTCAGTAAATTTGCTTTTAAAGGCTCTTCATTCAAAAAAGGTACGATCTACGAGTAAATATGAATACAAACACAGGCCTGACTCAACGATCCGAGCCATACAATGCAAATACCACCAAAGAGGAGAGGGATGGATATGGAACATTATGATCTGATCATACGTGGCGGAAATGTGGTGCTGCCAGACGGAGTCACACAGGTTGATATCGGTGTGAAGAATGGCAAGATTGCGGCGATTACCGCCACACTTGAAGGGGAAACTACACACGAGTGGAATGCCACAGGACAGCATGTACTCCCGGGCATGATTGATGTACACGTGCATTTCAGCGAACCAGGAAGGGAGCACTGGGAAGGCTTCACCACCGGATCAGCGATGATGGCCGCGGGTGGCTGCACAACCTTTTTCGATATGCCACTCAACGGAATCCCCTCGACAGTCACGGAAGAGGCACTGCTGGAGAAGGCACGCATCGGTAATGAAAAATCTCTCGTTGATTTTGGTCTCTGGGGCGGGCTCGTGCCTGGTAACGAAGATGATCTGCAACCGTTAGCTGAATCTGGCGTAATTGGCTTCAAAGCCTTCTTATCTACCACTGGTAATAAAGAATTCGAAGCTGTAGACGACATGACACTGCTGACGGGTATGAAAAAGATTGCGGCTCTCGGCAAAATTCTGGCTCTGCATTCGGAAAGCGCGGCAATAACGAACTGGCTGAAAGCTGAAAAAGAGGCGGCAGGACTGGTCAGTGCCGATGACTATCTGGAGACACGACCGATCATCGCAGAAGTTGAGGCGGTTGAACGCGCACTCTACTACTCCGAAATTACAGGCTGCGCCCTGCATTTTGTTCATATCAGTTCCGCAGCAGCCGTGGCCAAAATCGAGGCGGCCAAAGCCCGAGGCATGAACGTCACCGTGGAAACTTGCCCACATTATCTGCTCTTTAACCACGATAGCTTGCGGGAAAAAGGTACAATCGCCAAATGTGCACCTCCACTCCGGGAAGCAGATGAACAGCAGAGGCTGATTTCCCTCCTGATCGATAGTCGCTTCGATATGCTGTCCTCAGATCATTCACCATGCCCTTACGATATGAAAGATCCGAAAGATTATAATCTCTTTCAGGCATGGGGTGGAATCAGTGGTGGACAATTCACACTGCTCTCTGCACTCGAACTTGCATTAGCCCACAACATTCCATTAGAGCACGTCGCTGCTTGGACAGCTTTGAATCCGGCAACACGTTTTGAACTTGCAGATCGCAAGGGCAGTATCGCCATCGGAATGGATGCAGACCTTGCTATTGTAAATCTGAATGAAGCATTCACCGTGACGGAAGAAAACTATTATGCCAAGCATAAACAGAGCCTCTATATCGGGCATACTTTCCCCTCTAGTGTGGCAGGTACGATTGTCCGCGGACATGTTGTTGTGCAGGATGGCAAGGTGCTCCCCTCTGTAACAGAAGGCAGCTGGCAGAAGCCATAAGGCGGTAGGGAACGAAAAGAAGAAGCATGTCAGAGAGTACTCTCTCGAACATGCTTCTTTTTTTCGTATGGGTTCTTAACCCCGATTCTCGATCCACTGCTCAGTCTGTCCCAGCACCTTTTCACTACGAGAAATAGCTTCCGCCACTTGGTTAGACGCTGTTCCACCGTAAACATTACGAGCGTTAACTACTGCTTCAGGCTGTAACACAGCATAGATCCGATCATCGAACAGCGGTGAGAATTGCTTGAATTCATCAATCGTCAGATCAAGCAAATATTTGCCGTTCTGGATGCAGTATAATACCGTTTTGCCAATCACCTCATGCGCTTGACGGAAAGGCAGACCCTCACCTACGAGGAAATCGGCAATATCCGTTGCGTTGGAGAAGTCCTGATTCACGGCCTGACGCATGCGATCCTTGTTCACCGTCATTGTTGCGACCATCGGTGCAAACAATTGAAGTGCACCCTCTAACGTTGCTACCGTGTCAAACATGCCTTCTTTGTCTTCTTGCATGTCCTTATTATAAGCCAGCGGAAGAGATTTCAGCACCGTCAGCAATCCGATCAGATTGCCGTATACACGTCCTGTTTTACCACGAACAAGCTCAGGTACATCCGGGTTCTTCTTCTGCGGCATAATGCTGCTGCCTGTGCAGAACGCATCATCCAGCTCTACAAAACCAAACTCCGTACTGCTCCACAGTACCAGTTCTTCACTCAGACGGGACAAGTGAGTCATGATCAGGGAAGCGGCGGCCAGGAATTCCACGATGAAGTCACGATCACTTACCGCGTCCAGACTGTTCTCATATACACCATCAAAACCAAGCTGCTCTGCTACAAAATGACGATCAATCGGGAATGTTGTTCCTGCAAGCGCTCCTGCACCAAGTGGCAGTACATTAATCCGTTTGTAGCTGTCCATCAGACGCTCCGCATCACGTTGGAACATGGATACGTAGGCCATCAAGTGGTGTGCAAACAAAATCGGCTGAGCACGTTGTAAATGGGTATAACCCGGCACAATCGTATCCAGATTATCTTTAGCCTGTCCGATCAGCGCTTCCTGCAAAGCATGCAGCATGCCAACAAAACCAACAACACGCTCACGTAGATACAAGTGCATATCGGTTGCCACCTGGTCATTCCGGCTACGGCCTGTATGCAGTTTACCGCCGACAGGGCCAATCGTTTCAATCAGGTTCTTCTCAATATTCATGTGGATGTCTTCGTCGGATACGGAGAATTCCACTTCACCTGCACGGATTTTATGCAAAACGGTAATCAGGCCTTCTTTGATCGTTTCCACATCTTCTGCCGGCAAAATTCCGCATTTGCCCAGCATCGTTACATGGGCCAAACTGCCTTGAATATCTTCTTCCGCCAATGCTTTGTCAAAATTGATGGATGCGGTATATTCTTCAACCAGATGGTTGGTTTGCTTCGTAAAACGTCCTCCCCACAGCTTGCTCACAGTGAGTATCCCCTTTCGCTCATGGACAAAGCCGCCCCTGCCAGAATGTGCAAGAACGGCCCGCCTTGTCAGTAATTATGATCTAGCGTGATACACACGCCGTGAATTATTTTTTGTTTTGCTCCACACCGGAATGTACTTTCAAACGCAGTGCGTTCAGGCGGATAAAGCCTGTTGCATCGCCTTGATCATACGCCTCCGAAGGATCAGCTTCCATTGTAGCAATATCCGGATTATACAGGCTGAAAGGACTTTTAACCCCTGCGCCAATCACGTTTCCTTTGTACAGTTTCACACGAACCGTACCGGTTACGTTCTTCTGACTTTCCGTTACCAATGCTTGCAACGCCAGACGTTCCGGTGCAAACCAGAACCCGTTATACACGAGTGTGCTGTAACGTGTAATCAAGCTGTCACGCAGGTTCATCACTTCACGATCCATCGTGATGGATTCCATTTTGCGATGTGCAGTGAACAAGATTGTTCCACCTGGTGTTTCGTATACGCCGCGGCTCTTCATGCCGACAAAACGGTTCTCTACCATATCTACACGGCCAATACCATGTTTGCCGCCCAGTTCATTCAATTGCTCCATCACTTGCAGCGGGCTCAGACGCTCTCCGTTCAGGGCAACACAGTCACCTTGTTCAAACTCCAGTTCGAGGTACTCCGGTTGATCCGGTGCATCCTCAGGCGCGCTGCTCAGCAGGAACATATCTTTGTTTTCGTCCGCGCTTGGGTCGAACCAAGGATCTTCAAGTACACCGCTCTCATAGCTGATATGCAGCAGGTTACGGTCCGTGGAGTAAGGTTTCGCCGCAGAAGCGGTAACCGGAATGCCATGTTTTTCAGCGTAAGCGATCATTTCTGCACGTCCCGGGAACTGATTGCGGAACTCTTCCAGACGCCAAGGCGCGATCACTTGAATGTCCGGTGTCAGTGCAGCTGCGTTCAGCTCAAAACGAACCTGATCATTTCCTTTACCCGTAGCGCCGTGAGCGATCGCTGTAGCGCCTTCTGCACGCGCGATATCCACCATACGTTTAGCAATAAGCGGACGCGCGATACTTGTACCAAGCAGGTATTGACCTTCATAAAGGGCACCTGCTTGGAACATGGGATAGATGAAATCTTTCGCGAATTCGTCGCGCAGATCATCGATGTATACTTTGGAAGCGCCCGTAGCGAGTGCTTTTTCTTCGAGTCCGTCGAGTTCATCCTTCTGACCGATATCCGCGGTAAACGCGATAATCTCTGCATCATACGTTTCTTTCAGCCATTTCAAAATTACAGATGTGTCTAGTCCGCCGGAATAGGCGAGTACGATTTTTTCCTTAGCCATGTGATATGGTCCTCCCCAAGATCAATTACTATATTGCATCTATCATCGCCAAATTGGCGTGTAAAATCAAGCCATTGCCGCAAATCGCGACTATTCGCTCATCAAAGCGGCCA
>Ga0105246_10000197_pt1 | contig 30217 bp, 30 predicted proteins | sample KBSM64metaG_FD_99694 | JGI IMG/M metagenome (GOLD analysis project Ga0105246, IMG submission 99694) | Miscanthus rhizosphere microbial communities from Kellogg Biological Station, Michigan, USA - KBS M6-4 metaG | ecosystem: Host-associated > Plants > Roots > Rhizosphere > Soil | place... | reverse complement strand
GACCGGATCCGCTAAAATCGATGCTCGATGGCAGACCTTAAACAAAACCCCGTTCGTGTCCAGCCCCTGAATCCACAGGGGCCGATTTTTGTGGATGCCTCGGGGCGGCGCCTGCGGAGGGTCAAAATTGCAGGCCTCGCAGCCGCAGCATTGGTGGCCGGATACGTCGTCCTGCTGCTGATCGCCTTCACCGGGGGCTCCAACGTGGCCGCGCCCTACCTGCCTTTGCCGGTCCCCGCGGCCGACCGTCCGGCACCATCCAAGGAAGCCCAGCCGACGGGCAACGGGACCCCGGCCGCCGAACCCGTCGCGCCGCCCGCCGTCGAACCGTTGGCTCAGCCGCAGGCCGTGCCTGCTGCCGCCCCGGCCACGGCCGCACCCCAGCCCGCGACCGCTCCCGCCGTTACCGCGACGAATCCGGCCAAGAACGACGAGGCCCCCGGCCAGGCCAAGCGGCGAGCCACCCCCACGCACCCGTGAGCACCCGCCGTCCGACCCGGCGCCCGGTTCCGGCCGGCGTCAGGGCCCACTGGTTCATCCTGCTGGCAGTCCTGTGTTCGATAGCCGCCGCGCTTCTCGTCCAGGGCTACATGCATCACCTCGCCGGAATCAGCGACGACTCCGCGCCGGCAGCCGGGCCGGCCTCCACCGTCCCCAAGTCAGTAAGCGGCGGGGGTCCCGTGGTCGACTCCCGCGGGGGCGCCGTCCGCGCCGTCCGTCCGCCGGAGCGAACCCTCGCCCTGACCTTCGACGACGGACCCGACCCCGTGTGGACGCCCCGGATCCTTGACGTCCTCCGGAAACACCACGTCCACGCGACCTTCTTCCTGGTCGGCTCCGCGGCCATCGACAACCCGGAGCTGGTGAAGCGGATCGTTGCCGAGGGCCATGAGATCGGCGTGCACACCCTGACCCACGCCGACCTTGGCAATGCCCCGCAATGGCGCCGGCAGCTCGAAGTCCAGGGGGCACAGAAGGTGATCACCGGCATCACCGGCCAGGCGGCGTCCCTCCTGCGCCCGCCCTACAGCTCGGGGAACGACGCGATCAACGACGGAACCTGGGCGGCGATGCAGGACCTTGCGGACGACGGGTACCTGAGCGTCTTCAGCACCCTCGACAGCAAGGACTGGCAGCGGCCTGGTGTCGCGGCGATCGAGCAGAGGCTCGCCTCGCCCGGCCGGGACGGCCAGATTGTCCTGATGCACGACGGCGGCGGCGACCGGGAGGAGACCGTCGCCGCCCTGGACTCCACCCTCTCGCGGTGGGCGGACCAGGGCTATAAGGTGACAACCGTCGGCGCCGCCGTCGGCATCGGGAGCATGCGGCCAGCCTCCGCGCCGGAGCAGCTCAGCGGCACGGCGTTTGTGTGGGGCATCAGGCTCAGCGACTTCGTCGTCACAGCCATCTCATGGGCACTCATCGTGGCCGGCGTCGTGACGCTTGCCCGCGCCGTGCTCGTCGTCGGCTTCGCGGCCCGCCACAGCCGCATGGCCCGGCGCCTCAGGGCGAGCGGACGCGGCCGGCGCCGCGTGGACGTCGCAGTCCGCCCCGAGGTCACGGAGCCGGTCACCGTGATCGTCCCCGCATACAACGAGGCCGCGGGGATCGAGGCCGCCGTGCGGTCCATCGCCGCATCGACCCACCCGCTGGAGATCATCGTCGTCGACGACGGCTCCACCGACGGCACCGCGGACCTCGTGGAGGCGCTTGCGCTTCCCCGCGTCACGGTCATCCGGAAGGCGAACGGAGGCAAGCCGTCCGCCCTGAACGCCGGGCTGGAGGCCGCCACGCATGGGCTCGTGGTGATGGTCGACGGCGACACCGTGTTCGAACCCGGCACGGTCCACGCCCTCATCCAGCCCTTCGCCGATCCGGCGGTGGGCGCGGTATCGGGCAACACCAAGGTCGTGAACCGCGGCGGCGTCCTCGGCGCCTGGCAGCACATCGAATATGTGGTCGGCTTCAACCTGGACCGCCGCCTGTTCGACCTCGCGGAATGCATGCCGACCGTACCGGGGGCGATCGGTGCCTTCCGGCGGGAGGCCCTGCTCGGGGTCGGCGGAGTGAGCGAGGATACCCTTGCCGAAGACACCGACCTGACGATGTCACTGTGCCGCGATGGCTGGCGTGTTGTGTACCAGGACGACGCACGGGCCTGGACCGAGGCTCCGGCGACCCTGGGCGCCCTGTGGCGCCAGCGGTACCGCTGGTGCTACGGCACGCTGCAGGCAATGTGGAAGCATCGCCGCGCCATCGTCCAAGGCGGAGCCGCCGGCAAACTCGGCCGGCGCGGCCTCGGTTACCTGCTGGTCCTCCAGGTGCTGCTGCCTCTGTTCGCTCCTGTCGTGGATGTCTTCGCCCTTTACGGACTGTTCTTCCTGGATCCGGTGCGGATTGCCGCGCTCTGGCTCGGTTTCCTGCTGGTGCAGTTCCTGATGGCTGCCTACGCATTCCGACTGGACAAGGAGCCGCTGCGTCCGCTGTGGGCGCTGCCGCTGCAGCAGTTCGTGTACCGGCAGCTGATGTATGTCGTGGTCATCCACTCCCTGGTGACCGCCGTGGCTGGACTGCACCTGCGCTGGCACCGGATGGAGAGGTACGGCAGCCTGCGCGTCCCGCCGGCTGCGCACCGCGAAAGCTAGCCACGACTGCGCGACTGTCCCTTTTTCGACCGCCTGGTAGGCACCATCGCAGCCTGTACGTAACATGGGAGCCACTACAAGCTGCAGCTTGCCAAGTCCGATGAAAAGGAATATTGCGGTGGCACTTGAGACTTTGCCCGTGCTCGATTTTTCCCGGCTGCACGCGGGCCCGGAGGAGGCGGCCCGCTTCCGGGACGAGCTCCGGGACGCCATGCACGAAGTCGGTTTCCTGTACTTGTCCGGTCACGGCATTCCGCAAGAGCTCACCGACGCGATGCTCGATGTTTCGCGGCGCTTCTTCGAGCTGCCGGAGGATCAGAAACTCGCCTTGGAAAACGTCAACAGCCCGCAGTTCCGGGGCTACACGAGGATGGGCGGCGAGCTGACCGCCGGGGCGGTCGACTGGCGCGAGCAGATCGACATCGGCGTCGAGCGCGACCCGGTGCAGCCTGGCCCCGGGGTCGCCGACTACTGGCGGCTCGAAGGGCCCAACCTCTGGCCGGAGGCGCTGCCCGAGATGCGGGGCATCGTTGCCGAATGGATGGAGCGGCTGAGCTCGGTGTCCCTGGATCTGCTGAGGGCACTCGCCCTTTCCCTGGGTGCCCCGGAGGACACCTTTGACGAAGCGTTCGCCGCCCGTGCCTTTCCCGTGCTCAAGATCGTGCGGTACCCGGGGGAATCCGATCCGGATCCGAAGCAGGGCGTGGGCTCGCACCGCGACGGCGGCGTGCTGACCCTGCTGCTGGTGGAACCAGGCAAGGGCGGCCTGCAGGTAGAGCACGAGGGGAGCTGGATCGATGCCCCGCAGGTGCCCGGAAGCTTCGTGGTGAACATCGGCGAAATGCTTGAGCTCGCCACCAACGGCTACCTCAAGGCGACCCTGCACCGGGTCATCTCGCCGCTGCGCGGCACGGACCGGATCTCCCTGCCGTTCTTCTACAACCCGGCACTGGACGCCCGCATGCCGCAGTTGGCCGTCAACCAGGAATTCCAGGCCAGGGCGCGGGGACTGTCCGTCGATCCGACCAACAGCCCCATCCTGGAAACCTACGGCGACAACGCCCTGCGGTACCGGCTCCGCGCCCACCCGAACGTGGTGGCCGCGCAGCACGCCGACCTGCTGAAGGACTGACCGGGGCCGCCGCGCGAAGCAATTGTTACTCCCGCACAGGCATCCCGGCTGCGCGATTTCGCCGAGGTAAGGCTAACCTAAATAGTCTTTGTTCTTTCGTGCGCCCGGTGTCTATGCCCCGGGCAAGCTATGTAGGCGGTTTCTTTTGCGACTAATCAAGGGGTCCCGTGCGGCCATCGGCGTGGCGGCGGTGCTTGCTCTCGGCGGCTGCGGTCTCGGCAACAGCCAGGGCGGCGACGCCGGCAAGGCGGCGGACCTGGACCAGCGGATCGTGGTGGACAACTTCAGGGCCCCGGTCGCCGACTGGGCGCCCGAATCAGACGCCGCCTACATCCTTTCCCTCTCGGGATGCCTGGAGACCCTGACCAAGTACGACCACACACAGGGCAAGGTGGTCCCGTTCCTCGCGAGCAGCTGGAAGCAGGTTTCGGCCCTGGAATGGGACTTCACCCTCCGCGCGGGCGTGAAGTTCCAGGACGGTACGGACCTCACCGCGGACGCCGTGGCAGCTTCCCTGAAGCACGTGCTTGAGGCCGAAGTCCCGGCCCGCGCCTTCAACAAAAAGGTCATCAGGAGCGTCAAGGTTATCGACGCACGCACGGTTCGTGTGTCTACTCCCACGGAAAGTCCCTTAGTGCCGTACCGGGTAGCGAGCGTCAACACCGGAATCCTGGCGCCGGCAGCCTACAAGGACAGTTCCGTGGATCCTTTCGGCCATTGCACCGGACCCTTCACCCCGGTGTCCGAGAAACCCAAGCAGTCCTTGACCCTTGACCGCAACGAAAACTACTGGGGCGGCAAGGTCCGGCTCGCCGGCGCCGAAGTACGCTTCATCACCAACGGCGCCACCCGCGCCGCCCAGATCCAGACCGGCGAAGCGGACATCTCGCTGTCCATCCCCGTTTCCAGCCTGCCGTCCCTGGAAAGTGCCAAGGACGTAAAGGTACTCAAAGCCGACTCGCCGCGCACGGCAACGCTCTACCTGAACAACAAGCGCAAGCCACTGGACAACGTCAATGTCCGGAAGGCCCTCCGCGCGGCCCTTGACCTCGATGCCCTCGCAGCGAGCGTCTACGAAGGCGCTGCCCTGCCGGCGTCGGGACCGTTTGCGCCGTCCGAGCCGTGGGCCATCGAGGGCGCCGTTCCGCCCAAACAGGATCTGGAAGCGGCGAAGAAGCTCCTGGCCACGGCCGGCTACACCGCCGGGCGGCCCCTGGAGATCATCGCGATCGTGGAACGAGCCGAGTTCGCGGACGTTGCCACGGTGGTCCAGGAAAACCTCAGGAAGATCGGCATCCCCGTCTCGATCCAGAGCAAGGAATACGCCGCGGCCGAACCCGATGTCCTGGCCGGCAAGTACGACATGCTGCTCAGCCAGCGGAACCGGCTGATCGACATCGCCGATCCGGTCGGCTTCCTGACGGCCGACTACAGCTGCGAAGGAAGCTACAACCTTAGCCATTTCTGCGACGCAGAGTACGACCGGATCATTACTGAGGCGGCACAGACCGGTAACAACGAGGAACGCTACAAGCTCTATGCCCGGGCCGGAAAGATCCTCGACGAGAAGGCAGTGAACCTGTGGCTCGTGAACGAGCAGGCCACCGATGCCGTGCGCAGCGATGTCCAGTCCTACGTCCAGGACCCGCTTGCCCGGTACGTCCTGACCGCAGAGACTGCGAAGTCCGGCTCCTAGCAGTGCTGCCACGATGATCAAATTCATGACCAGGAGGACGGCGACCCTCGTGGCTGCCGTTCTCCTGTCCTCGTTCGCGGTGTTCCTGATTCCATACGTCACCCCGGGTGATCCGGTGCGGAAGATCATCAGGTCCCGTGTTGCCGGGGACGTGGTTGACGGCTCGACGGTAGAGTCCCTGGGCATGAGCCTGGGCCTGCACGACCCTTTGTTCGTCCAGTACCTTCGTTGGCTGGGCAGCTTCTTCTCCGGAGACATGGGTTTGTCCTATGTGAGCCGCACGCCCGTGGTGGAACAGGTCATGCCTGCACTCGCCGTGACTTTGAGCCTCGTTGCCGCCGCGCTGGCGACGGCGACACTGGTTTCCCTGCCGTTGGGGACGGCCGCGGCGCTCAGGCAAGGCCGCCGGACGGACAGGCTGATCACCACCGTGACCCAGTCCTTCATCGCCATGCCCGAATACTGGCTAGCACCGATGCTGGTCCTTGTTTTCGCCCTGAAACTAGAAGTTCTACCTTCGGCAGGCTGGAACGACGCCTCTTCGGTGGTCCTTCCCGCGGCGACACTTGCGCTGCGCCCCGTCAGCTACTTCACGGCCGCCGTGCGCTCGGGAATGATCGAAGCCCTTTCCTCGGACCACGTCTTTGCTGCCCGGGCCCGGGGGCTGGGAAAGGCCCGCACCGTACTCAGCCACGTCATTCCCAACGGGCTTGTTCCCCTCTCCACGCTGTTCGCCGTGTGGTTCGCCGGCCTGCTAGGCGGTTCCGTCATCGTCGAGGTGATTTTCGCCGTGCCGGGGATGGGCCGTCTCCTCTACGACGCCGTGGTGAACAGCGACATCCCGCTGGCCCAAGGAGGGGTGGTCGTGGTGGTGGCCCTGGCCGTCGGAATCACCACCCTCGCCGATTTCGTCCACCGTGTCCTGAGCCCGCAGGCAGGTGCCGGCCTTGCGTAAGCGGATAACAATCGACCGCGCCGCCCTGGCAGTCCTCACGCTCGCCGTCCTGGCGGTTGCCGCGGCACCCCTGTTGGTGCCTTACGCACCCGACGCACAGAACCTTGCGCTCCGGCTTGCCCCTCCGGGGCCGGAGCACTGGCTCGGAACGGACCACCTCGGGCGGGACACCCTCAGCCGCGTGCTCGACGGCGGCCGCTTCTCCATGAGCATGGCGGCGGCTGCCACCGTGCTAACCGCCGTGCTCGGCACCGTGATCGGGGTGGCCAGCGCGCGCCGCCGGGGCTGGCTCGACGAGTTCCTCACCCGCACTAACGACGTGCTGCTCGCGCTCCCTGAAATGGTGGTGGCCCTGTTCATCGTGGCGGCCATGGGCACAGGTTTTTGGCCGCTGCTGGCCGCCCTGACCGTGACCGGCTGGACCCCCTTTGCCCGACTTGCCCGCACACTGGCGTACGACGTCTCGGCCCGCGGCTTCGTGGAGGCAGCCCGCGTGCTGGGCTGCCCGCCGTCGTTCATTGTCTTCCGCCACCTCCTCCCGCATCTGGCAGCCCCGCTGCTCGGCCAGGCGACGCTCAGGTTCGGCCAACTGCTTATCAGCGTCGGCGCCCTGTCCTACCTGGGACTCGGCGTGCAGCCGCCGCAATCGGACTGGGGGTCGATGCTGGCGGCCGCGCAGCCCTACGTTGAACGGGCTCCGATGGGCATCGTCGCGCCGGGCCTTGCGATCTTCATCGTGGCCCTGTGCGTGACCCTGATCGGCCAGCGGGCATCGAAGAAGGCTGCGGTACCTGCGGCACGGGAGGAGGCCCATGCCTGAGCAGCTTGTCATCAAAGACCTACGGGTCGGCAACAGCGGCCCGGGCAGGCCCGTCCTGGACGGAGTCAGCCTGTCCGTGGCCCCGGGCGAATTCGTGGCACTGGTCGGCGGCTCCGGATCCGGCAAGACCATGACGGCAATGTCGGTCTTGGGCCTGCTTCCCGCCCGGCTGGCTATCGAGTCCGGATCCGTCCGGCTCGGCGACACCGAACTCACCACCGTTCCGGAAACGGAGCTGGACAAGATCCGCGGCGGCCGAATTGGCATGCTCTTCCAGCAACCCAAGCGGATGTTCAATCCGAACCGGAGGATCGGCCGGCACCTCCTGGAACCACTGCGGCTCCACGCGGGGCTGAGGGGCGCACAGGCACGGGCGAAGGCATTGGGGCTCCTGGCCGAAGTGGGATTCGGCGATCCCCGGGCCGGCGCCCGCTGCTACCCCCACCAACTGTCCGGAGGCATGGCCCAACGTGCCATGACCGCCCTGGCGCTGGCCGGGCGCCCCGACTTCCTGCTGGCGGATGAGCCGACGTCGGCCCTGGACAAAGTGCTGGAACGCCAGATCCTGCAACTGCTGGACCGGGAACGTGCTGAACGCGGCCTGGGCATCCTGTACATCACCCACAACCTCGCATCCGTTGCCGCTTTCGCGGACCGTGTGCTGGTGATGGAGTCCGGCCGCCTGGTTGAGGCCGGCCCCACCCGGGAAGTCCTCGGACGCCCGCGGGCCGCCTACACCCGGGCGTTGCTGGACGCCTCCAACCTCCAGCCCGTGGACGTACCTGCCCCGCGCCGCGAGGAAGCGGACATGCTTGCCGTGAGGGCGGTAGGGAAGAGCTTCTCCCCGGGCAGGCGAAGCAAAGCGGCCCTGGCCGATGTTTCCCTTGGGCTGAAGAGGGGCGAGATCCTCGGTGTCCTAGGCCAGTCGGGTTCGGGGAAGAGCACCCTCGCACGGCTGATTGTCGGCCTGGAGAAGGCTGACCGGGGAACCATCGCCCTGCACAGGGACCTTCCGAAGGGCACGCACGGCGCTACCACGGCGGTGCAGCTCGTCTTCCAGGAACCGCACGGCTCTTTCGACCCCCGCATGACCCTGCGGGCCAGCCTGGAAGCGCCCTTGTTGCGCTCCGAGCTCACGGCTGAAGAACGCGGACGGCGCGTTGAGGAGGTCATGGCCGAGGTTGGACTCGAGGCCCTCCTGCTGGACAGGCGTCCCGGGCAATGTTCAGGAGGCCAGCTGCAACGCGCCACCATTGCACGGGCCCTGCTGCTGGAGCCGCAGGTGCTCATCTGTGATGAAGCCACCTCCGCACTGGACGCTTTGACCCAGCGCACCATCCTGGACCTGTTGCGCCGGCTGCACCGGGACCGCGGGCTGAGCCTGCTGATGATCACCCACGACATGGACGTGGTCCGGCATATGTGCCAACGAGTGGCCGTGTTGTACCAGGGAGCCCTGGTGGAACTCGCGGAGACGGCCGCCTTCTTCGCCAACCCGAAGCACGAACACAGCCGGGCACTGGTGGAGGCCTCGATTCCCTGCAAGGGCCTGCACTTGAAGAAGATCACCGGCATGCAAGCAGCATCGAACCCGGGAGCGGTGGAACCGTCAGGCCATTGAGACCGTCCCGGCACCCGGGGTAGGGTTGGCGCCACCTCACCAGCACCGATCCCCAGGGAGCGACCATGCCTGAAATGCGACGTCGACTGGCTGCCATCACGGCGGTTCTGGCCTTAAGCGCAACGAGCGGAGCCGTCTTCAGCCCCGCGTCCGCGGACCCGCGGGCAACGGACAAAACAGCTATCGCCACCGGATACGGGGGAGCGGTGAGCACCGTCGATCCGGAGGCCTCGGCTGCGGCCATCGAGGTGCTGCGCAAGGGCGGCAATGCGGCCGATGCCGCCGTCGCGGCCGCTGCAACACTCGGCGTCACCGAACCGTATAGCGCCGGCATCGGCGGGGGCGGCTACTTCGTGTACTACGACGCGAAGAGCGGCCAGGTAGGCACCATCGATGGCCGGGAGACCGCGCCGGCCGCCATGCCGCACGACGCCTTCATCGATCCCGCCACGGTCACACCGCAAAATCCCGCAGGCAGTCCTTACCGCTTCACCCCCGAGCTGGTCACCAGCGGAGTATCCGTCGGCGTCCCCGGCACCCCGGCCACTTGGGAACGGGCCCTGGAGCGGTGGGGAACGCTTCGCCTGGGCGAGGCGCTCAAGCCCGCCATCAAGGTGGCCACCCGCGGCTTCGTGGTGGACCGGACCTTCCGCCAGCAGACCCTCGACAACAAGCTTCGCTTCGGGGCCTTCACCTCCACAAGCAAGCTGTTCCTCCCCGGCGGGGACGCGCCCGCCGTCGGGAGCATCTTCCAGAACCACGAACTCGCCGACACCTACCGGCTGCTCGCCGAGCAGGGCACCGGGGCCTTCTACGGCGGTGCGCTTGCCGGGGAGATCGCCAGCACCGTCCAGTCCCCGCCGAAGACCGCCACCACCGGACTTCCCGTCCCGGCCGGCCAGCTGACCGCCGCGGACCTTGCCGCCTACCGCGTCGTGGACCAGGCGCCGAGCCACGTGAACTACCGGGGCCTGGACGTCTACGGCATGGCACCCTCCAGCAGCGGCGGCACCACGGTCGGCGAGGCACTGAACATCCTGGGCACCTTCGACATGGGTCACATGCCCACCGCCAACGCGCTCCACCACTACCTGGAAGCGAGCGCCCTCGCCTTTGCCGACCGCGGAAAGTATGTGGGCGATCCCGCCTTCGTCCAGGTCCCGACGTCGGCCCTCACCGATGAGCTGTTCGGCAAGGAGCGCGCCTGCGAAATAGATCCGCTGCACGCGGCCGTGAAGCCCGTCGGTCCCGGCGACGTGACGGCGTACGACGGCGCCTGCCCGGCCGCCGCCGCGGCCACCGCGGAGGACCGCGACACCGAGAACATTTCCACCACCAACCTGACGGTCGCCGACAAGTGGGGCAACGTTGCCGAATACACTCTCACGATCGAACAGACCGGCGGCTCGGGCATCGTTGTTCCCGGCCGCGGTTTCCTGCTGAACAACGAACTGACCGACTTCTCCACCGTCTACAAGGCCGATGACCCGAACCGGATCGACCCCGGCAAGCGGCCACGTTCGTCGATGTCGCCCACCATCATCCTCAAGGACGGGCAGCCGTTCCTGGCACTCGGTTCGCCCGGCGGCTCCACGATCATCACCACCGTGCTGCAGACCATCCTGAACCGGGTGGACCGCGCAATGAGCACCCCCGAGGCCATTGCGGCGCCGCGCGCCGCCCAACGGAACACGGCCAACGTCACGGCGGAACCGGAGTTCATCACCGCGTACGGCGACCGGCTGGCGCCATTCGGCCACACCCTGGTGCCTTCCGGTGACGCCTTCACGTCGGCAGCGGAGATCGGTGCGGCCACCGCCATCGAGTTCCTGCCCGACGGCAGCCTGCTCGCCGCCGCGGAGCCGAAGCGGCGCGGCGGCGGCTCGGCCATGGTGGTGACGCGTTCGCCGTAGCAACTGTGGCGTCCGCCCGGAGCCGGCAAAAAACTAAGCAAACTTACTAAAAGTCCTTGAATTGCTGCGGTGGCTCTGCTTCGCTGGAAGTGTGTCCAGCAAGAGGCACAACCGGTGTGCCTTGGCGGAATCTGCAGGCAATCGGAGGGACGTCATGAAAGTGGTCATTGACCGGAGGCGGAACCCGGAGCCCGTCGTCGAGGAGCTCCCGCAGGAAGCCGTGGATGTCGTGCTGGAGCACCTGGGCCAAGTGGGGCCGGCCGTGGCGTCGCTGCGGCGGGAATCGTCCAGGCTTGCCGAATGGGGCGAAGAACTTGCCCGCCGGCTGGTGACGGGGAAAAAGGTACTTGCCGCGGGTAACGGGGGAGACGCGGCCGAGGCGCAGCATTTCACCGCCGAACTTGTGGGGCGCCACGTGCAGGACAGGCAGGCATTTCCGGCGATCGCATTGCCTGCCGACACCTCCGCCGTTACCGCGATCGGCGACGATTACGGCTACGACGAAGTTTTCGCCCGCCAGGTCAGCGGGCACATACGCAGCGGGGACGTGCTTCTCCTCCTGTCCGCCAACGGGAACAGCCCGAACCTCCTCGCGGCCGCGGAAGCCGCACACAAGGCGGGTGCAACCGTTTGGGCGCTGACGGGCGCTTCGCCGAACCCCCTCGCCGGCGCGGCCGACGAAGCGATCTGCATCAACACGGATGCTTCCCACACCCAGGAGGCCCACCTGATCGCCATCCACGCGCTATGCGGTTGCTTCGATGCCGCGGTGGAGCGCTTCCGGAAGGAAGGGCGGATATGAGGATCGCGATGGTCCGCAGGCGATGAGATACCCGCGCAACTATTTTCCGGTGAAGCGTTGCTTCCATAAGCGCCTGCACCCGGGCGCCCAGCCGGCGGCGTTTGCGGCGTCGCACGCGGCCGGTGCCCGCAGGGGCAATGGTCCGGACTGGGACGGCGGGAAGACGCAGCGCAAGAAGGAAGCACAGCAATGAGGAACCCCCTTCGCCCTCTGTCGGACGGGACTTCAGAAAACGGGACTTCTGAAAACGAGCCGGGCGGATCCCGGTGTCGCCTTGCTTCCGGGTGGGAAATGCCCGGAGGAATGGAAATTGCCGCGCTGCCGGGGTGGCCGGTGGATCCGCCCCCCGGAGCCCCCGGCCTGAGGAGGAAAGAACAATGAAGCGCATGAGCGCATCTTTGGTCCATGACGGCATTCGGAATCCGGCGCACCCCGTGCCGCGGGACGCGGATGAAGAGAAGGCGAAGAGCGGCGAAACCGACGCCGCCCCGCCGCGCAACCTGGGCGGCGAATCGACTGGCCAACCCGGAACTGCGGGTTCGAAGGATCCCAGCGGGCCGGCGGAGGAAGCCGATGACGCGGTTCGGGACAACCGCCGTCTGACCACGAAACTGAGCCCCAGCGATTAGCCGCCCGGCGGCCGTGCGCCACCGGACAGTGCCCTGCCTCCCCGGAGGCAGGGCCACCCGGTCGCATCAGTCAACGTGTCCTTCCGTGATGCTTCCGCGCCATGCACCCGTTTCCACTTCCCGGTGCTCGATGAATTCCTTGAACTTCTGAAGGTCCTTCTTCACCAGGCGCTCGTCGAGGTGGGCACCCGCGCCCACCCGTTCGGCGGGCGATTCCGGCTCCCAGTCAAGGTCCACCGTGACTTCCGTTTCGGTGGGGCTGGAAGCATGGAAGGTGACCTCGCCTTTGTTGTGCGGGGTATCCACGCTTTCCCACGCGATTCGTTCATCGGGCACCTGGGTGGTGATCCGTGCATCGAATTCCCGGCGAACCCCTGCGAACCCGGCGATGAAGTGGACCAGAGCCTCATCGACCTGGCGGACTGATTCGATGCCGCTCATGAAGTGCGGGAACTCCTCGAACTGGGTCCACTGGTTATAGGCCCGCGCAAGCGGCACGTTGACGCGTACTGACTCGTGAACAGTGGCCATTGCAGATCCCTCCTGCGATCCCGGTCTGGCCCTGGACGGCTCAAGGGCCATAGGCCTCATTTCCACGCTAGGACCATCCACGGGACGGTTCAAGTGCTGCCGGGAAACGCAAAGCCCTCCTTGGGGCCCGCGGCCGGACGCATCGGTTCTCCGGCAAAGAGGGCCGCGATCTCCCGGTGCGGCAACATCTTCTGCCGGTATTCGCGGGCAAGGAGCTCCTGAGTCAGTGCCTGCGAGCCGGGATCGTTTCCCGCGATGGCGTCCAGTGCGTGCACCACCCGGAAATTGTGCGCGAAAGCATCCGCCGCAGTCTGTGCGATGCAGTTATGGGCGGACACACCCGCCAGCACGACGGTTTCGACCTGCCAGTTGCGCAGGCGCCACAGGAGGTCGGTGCCGATGAAGCTGCTGTCGCGCGTTTTGGTGAGCCGGGGCAGACCGGAGATGAGTAACCCTGCGACAAAATCAGCCTGGGTGCTACCGCGGTAAATGAATCCCTGCTGGTCGTCGAGCATGTTGAGGGTCCAAGTGGAGCGGTCCCGTTCATGCTCGGTCTTCACCAGGAGCACGGGAACCCCGTGGGAAGCAGCCGCTGCGATCAACGTGTTGCACGCGGCGGTGATCCTCTCGCGATGCATGGCGAGCACAGGGTCTTCGAAATAGGCGTTCTGCATGTCGATGACAAGCACGGCGATCATTGTGTCCTCCTTTCCAAGCCGGTGCCGGCAGTCCGCGTCACGCAAGCCAAGGCCCGGCCAGTCAACGATCAGTCCCCGTCGGCGGCCAGGAACCGTGCAAGGGCAGCCTCCCCGGGCCTGACCTTGCGGAGGCTCCCGTCGCGAAAGGCTGCCACGAGCCGCGGGTCGACGTAGGCATCCCTGGCCACTGCCACCGTGTTGCCCAGCAAGGCGGCGGTCTCTCCGAAGGCCTTCGCCAGCGCCACCCGCGCGGGAACGTCCGTCGCAGTCCGCATCAGGGCCTTTGCCGCAGTCAGGGTTCCCTTCCAGGTCCGCAGATCCTTGGCCGTGAAACCGTCCCCGGCGGCGCGTCGGATGTAGTCGTTGAGCATCCCGGGCTCCACGGCGTTCCAAGTCCCTCCTTCCTCGAACACCAGCAGCACTTCGTCGGGTGCCCTGCCTGCCAGGGGTGCAAGGAAGGCGGCAAGGCGGTGGTCCGTGAGGGTGCATTCCCATGGCTGGCCGCTCTTGCCCGGGAACCTGAGCTGGAGCGAGTCGCCGCGGATGGACACATGGCTGCAGCGGATGGTGGTCAGGCCGTACGATCCGTGTTTTTTCCGGTAGTTCTCATCGCCGATCCGCAGCGCCCCCAGATCCATGAGCCGTACGGCAGCAGCGAGCGTGCGGGTCCTGGGGGACCGCGCTTCCCGCAGGTGCCGCGCCACGGTTCTCCGGAGCCGTGGCATGGCCTGGCCCAGCCGGGCGGCACGGGCGAACTTTTCGGCATCCTGCCTCTCCCGCCAGCGTGGATGGTAGATGTACTGGAGGCGGCCGGCGTCGTCAATCCCGGTGGCCTGGATGTGGCCATTGGCGAAAGGGCAGATCCATACCTGCCGCCAGGCGGGGGGTATGGCAAGGCCGCTGATGCGTTCGCGGTCCGCGTCGGAGACAGGTGCGCCCCTGGAGTCCCGGTAGCTGAATCCCCGGCCGGCCCGCCGCCGTCGGATGCCCGGGAGGGAAGGATCGCTGCGCTTAAGCCGCAGCATGGCGCTTGCTACATCCGCGCATACTTGGCTTTCAGGATCAGGAAGCAGCCGTAGCAGACCAGGCCAAGGGCGAGCGCCGCGAGGAGATAGGGTCCATAGGGCTGCTCGCGCAGTGCCTTGAGCCCGCCGTCGAGACCCGTTGATTGTTCAGGCTGCTGGCGCAGGGTGGCGAGGATGACCAGAAGTCCCACCAGAAGAAGGGCGCATCCCTTGGAGGCGTAGCCGGCAACCCCGGCAGTCAGCACTACCCGCCGCGGAACCGCCTCGCCGGGAAGGAACAGGTCCTTGCGGAAGGAAGCGCGGACGCCGCGGACCGCGAAGAAGATGCCGGCCCCGATGATCGCTGCCCCCGCCAGGAGCAGGATCACCACGCCCGAGGGCGTGCGGATCAGTGCCACCGTGAGGTCGCTGCTGGACTCCCTGTTGCTCTTCCCGCTGCCGAGGGCGAAGGAGAGCAACGTGACCGACAGGAGGGCGAACACCACGGCTTGTGCCGAAGCGCTGACGCGGGCGGTGAGGGGCTTTGCGTGCGCCGAGGGCTTGCCGAACACCGCGTTCCCGGCCTGCCATAAGGCCAAGGCGGCGCAGGCCGAGAAACAGGCCCACAGCAGGAACGGGCCGCCGGGCCGTGCGGCCAACTGTGCGACCGCACCGCCGACGTCGGCCTCGCCGTTCAGTCCGCGGGCCAGTTGGAAAGCGATGGCGCCAACGAGGACGTGCAGCACGCCGCTCGCGGCGAAGCCCGCCCTGGCCGCGGTCTCCAATGTCCGGGAGTTGCTTGCGGCTTCGGCGGACTTGACGGCGGCCCTTGCTGCCTTGTTTGCGCCCTTGTTCACGGTGCGCTCCTGTCCATGGCGCGGCCCCCGCCACTTGATGGGCGGGAGCCGCGGTGTTGACTTTGCCTGATTCAGGGGCCGGTGTCAGAGGCCGGTGTCACGGGTTTCCCTGCGGGTGACCGCTTCCCCCGTTCCTGGATCAACGGACTGCCGGCTCTCACTGGTCCGGAGCCGGCGGCGTGGGCCCGCCCAGATCAGCGAAGCGATCAGACCGATGACTCCCACAACCATCAGGATGTAGCCGGTCATTTGCTGGTCCAGGAAAGGGACCAATCCCGGGGTAAGCGCGAAGGCGAGGATGGCGCCAAGCGCGATGAGGAAAATCGATGAACCTATGTACATGTCCGTTCCTTCCTGTGTCGGCTCCTTCGTGCGGTTACCGCCCGGGGCGGGCTTGTTCGGTGGTTTCCCGGGCGCGGTGGGTCATACGCCGTGCGACCGGCGTCCGTTCGTGTAGCTGAGGAGCCAGCCGATGGCCGCGATGGCCAGGAGGATGATTCCGACCCACAGCAGGAAATTCAGGGCCGGCGTGAAGCCGCCGACGAGCAAAAGAACAATAGCGATGACACCAGCAACGATTAGAAGGGTATTCATGATGGACGTTCCTTTCCTGGCGGGAACCGGAATTGCACCGCTTCCGCGCGCGTTATTCAGCAGTTGCGCATTGCTGCGCTGCGACCCTCGCAGGGCGCCCCCGCATCGTCCGAAGGATGGTCAGTGACGGCCGTACCGCTTCTTTGTCCTGTTCGTCCGTTTTTTCTGTTTCCGTACGGCAAGCCGTCCACAACTCACATGATGCCATTACTAAGCATGCTTATCAAGTTTGAGGGTGAGCCTCTGGCGTCCACAATGGATGGGTGACTTCACCGTTCCCCCTCGGCAAGGCCGGCGCGCAGGCCATCTTCGACCTCGAAAGCATCGGCGCGGGCCTCGTGTTTGCCCGGTCCTTGCCGGATCTCGCGGCCGCGCTCACCGAGCCAGGCTCGGCCGCCGTTGTCCAGGCGCCGCCGGGAACCGGAAAGACCACCCTGGTCCCGCCCCTGCTGGCCGGGCTCTGCGCTGCGGGGAGCCGGCCACCCAGGGTTGTCGCGATCCAGCCCCGGCGCGTTGCTGCCCGGGCCGCGGCCCGGCGGCTCGCCGCCCTCCACGGAAGCCGGCTGGGGGAACTCGTGGGATACACCGTCCGCGGGGAGCGGCAGGCGGGGCCGCGGACCGCCGTCGAGTTCGTCACCCCCGGAATCCTGGTGCGCCGGCTGCTGGCCGATCCCGGGCTGGAAGGCACCGATGCGGTGGTCCTCGACGAAGTCCATGAGCGGGGCCTTGAGAGCGACCTGCTACTCGGCATGCTGGCTGAAGTACGTGAACTCCGCGGCGATCTCCGCCTGGTGGCCATGTCCGCCACGCTGGACGCCCCGCGCTTCGCGGCCCTGCTCGCCGGGCCCGACGGCGGCGGCCCGCTTCCCGTGGTCGACTGCCCCTCCGCGCTGTACCCGCTGGAAACCGTGTGGGCACCGGCGCCCGTTCCCCGCCTCGACGGGCGCGGGGTCACCCCGGGGTTCCTGGACCACGTGGCCGACACGGCAATCGCCGCGCACTCCGCTGCCGTTGCCGCCGAACCCGGAACGGACGCCCTCGTGTTCCTGCCCGGCGTCCGCGAGGTGGGGCACGTCGCGAACCGCCTCCGCCAGAGGGCGGCCGGGGTGGAGATCCTGGAACTCCATGGCCAGGTCACCCCGGCGGCCCAGGACCGGGCTGTCTCGGGCAGGGAGCCGGGAGGGCCCGCCAGGATCATTGTGTCCACGGCGCTCGCCGAGTCCTCGCTGACCGTACCCGGTGTCCGCCTCGTGGTCGACGCGGGCCTTTCCCGGGAACCGCGCCGGGATTCCGGCCGCGGCATGTCCGGGCTGGTCACGGTGTCCTGCTCCCGGGCCTCGGCGGACCAGCGCGCAGGCCGGGCGGCGCGCCAGGGACCCGGCACCGTGGTCCGCTGCTACGAACAAAAGGCCTTTGCCGCGGCGCCGGCCCACCGTACGCCGGAAATCGCCGTTGCTGAGCTGAGCGGCGCCGCCCTGACCTTGGCCTGCTGGGGTGCACCCGGGGGAGCAGGGCTTGCGCTTCCGGACGCTCCGCCCCGCCTGGCCATGGACGAAGCCGTGGAAGTCCTGCGGGAAATCGGCGCTGTGGACGTTGCCGGGCACGCCACCGCCCTGGGCCGGGTCCTCGCCACCGTGCCGGCGGAACCCCGGCTGGCGCGGGCGCTGCTGGACGGGGCCGCCGTGGTGGGCAATCGCGCCGCCGCCGAAACTGTTGCGCTCGTCGCCGGGGAACAGCGTGCCGCGGGGGCCGACCTTCCCGGGCTCCTGGCCGCGTTGCGGCAAGGAGCGGACCCGGCTTCGAAGCGCTGGGCAGACGACGTCCGCCGGCTGGAGGCACTCGCGCGGGAGGAGTCGGCCGCCGTCGCCGCTTCCACCCTGCGGGGTGCATTCGAAGCGGTGCCGGAGGGGAAGGAAGCAGTGGCATTCGTCGTGGCCCTCGCGTACCCGGACCGGGTGGCGCGGCGCGTCCCGGGTGACGGGGCGCCGCAGTATCTGCTGGCGTCCGGAACCCGGGCCGGTCTGCCCGCCGGCAGTCGGCTGTCCGGGCACGACTGGCTCGCCGTCGCCGAGGTTTCCCGGGCAACGGGGCGGGACGCAGCAGGCACCGGGGCGGTCATCCGCTCCGCAGCGCCCATTCCCGCCGAGGCTGCGGAAGCCGCCGCCGCCCATCTGCTGGAGGACGCGGTGGACGCCACCTTCGCGAAAGGCAAGGTGACAGCCCGCCGGGAGCGCCGGCTTGGGGCGATCGTGTTGTCCTCCACGCCCGTGCGGCCCACCCCGGCGGAAGGTCGCGCCGCCGTCGCCAGGGCCTTGGAAGCCCAGGGCCTGGCGACGATCGGGTGGTCGCCTGCGGCGGATGCATTGCGCCGCAGGATGGCCCTGTTGCACCGTGAAATCGGTGCGCCCTGGCCGGAGGTTTCCGAGCGGGCGCTCCTGGCGCGTCTGGAAGATTGGCTCGCCCCGGAACTGGAAGCATTGGCCGGCGGCGCCCCGGCCGCCGGGATCGACCTCGCCGAGGGGATGCGTCGCCTGCTGCCCTGGCCCGAGGCCGCCCGCTTCGCGGAGCTTGCGCCGGAACGCCTGGAGGTGCCCAGCGGATCCCGGGTCGCCATCGACTACCCGGAGGCGGAGGCCGACGGCGGACGGCCAGTGGTGGCCGTCAAGCTGCAGGAATGCTTCGGCTGGGCCGGCACGCCGAGGATAGCCGCCGGGCGGGTGCCCGTGCTGTTCCACCTGCTCTCACCGGCGCGCCGGCCCCTGGCAGTGACCGACGATCTCGAATCCTTCTGGGCCGGCCCCTATGCCCAGGTCCGCGCCGAAATGCGCGGCCGCTACCCGAAGCATCCCTGGCCCGAGGACCCGTGGACGGCGCCCGCCACGGCCCGGGCCAAGCCGCGGGCCTAGCCGGAGCCGCGCCGGAGCTAACTATTCCGGCGGATGAAGGCGCTCACGGAGGGGGCCAGCGAGGCGCCCAGCTCGGCGGCGCTGCGCTTTACCCCGGCCACCTCAAAGGTGTGCCTGCCGCCTTCCCGCCAGTCCAGCACGGCGTTGGGGCCGATCCTTGCGACGACGCCTTCCAATACCTCCGGCGTCATAAAGGTGTCCTTGGTGCCCTGCAGGAACAGCATGGGCACGGTGATCCCGTACAGGTGCTCGTCGCGCAGCTTGTCCGGCTTGCCGGGCGGGTGCAGGGGGTAGCCAAGGTAGATCAGCCCGGCCGCGGGCATGCCGTCGGCCACGGCCATCGACGCCATGCGGCCGCCGAAGGACTTGCCGGCCGCCCAGAGCGGCTCGCCGGCCGAGCGCGCCTGTGCTTCGGCCATGGCCGCCCGCCACGTGGCGATCGCCAGGGGCGGGCGGTCCGGAAACTTCCTGCCGGCCTCGCGGTAGGGGAAGTTGAAGCGCAAGGTGGCAGCGCCGTCGTCGTTCAAGGCCCGCACGAAGCCGCCCATGAACGGATGCTCCATACCCGCGCCGGCGCCGTGCGCCACGAGCACCGTGGCGAACGGGTTCTCCGGCCGGGCGTACCGGGCAGAGACGGGCGTGCCGTCCACCTCGATGCTGATGGCCTCCTCAGCCGTGCTCATTCGAACCTCGACGGGTCGCCGGTACCGCGGCGCACCACTTCGGCGGCGCCGCTGGAGAAATCGACCACGGTGGTCGGCTCTGCGCCGACATCCCCGGCCTCAACGACGGCATCCACCACGTGGTCCAGGCGTTCCTTGATCTCCCAAGCCTGGGTCAGGGGTTCGTCTTCGCCGGGCAGCAGGAGGGTGCTGGACAACAGGGGCTCGCCGAGTTCGGCGAGGAGGGCGTGGACGAAGTTGTGCCGGGGAATGCGCACGCCCACGGTCTTCTTCTTCGGGTGCATCATCCGGCGAGGTACGTCCTTGGTGGCCGGGAGGATGAACGTGTAGCTCCCGGGCGTCACGGCCTTGATGCTGCGGAAGACGTCGTTGTCGATCATCACGAACTGGCCCAACTGCGCGAAATCCTTGCAGACCAAGGTGAAGTGGTGCTTGTCGTCGAGCTGGCGGATCGTGCGGATCCTGTCCAAGGCGTCCTTGTTGCCAAGCTGGGCTCCAAGGGCGTAGCACGAGTCCGTGGGGTAGGCGATCAAACCGCCCGACCGCACGATTTCGGCAATCTGGGAGACCGAGCGCGGCTGGGGGTCCTGCGGGTGGACGTCGAAGAATCTGGCCATTCCCCGAGCTTACGGCAGGCAGCCCTTCAGGACAGGACATCTCAGGACAGGACATCCTTGCTGGTGAACCGGCCGTACGCGACGGCGCCGGCGGCCAGGATGTAGCCCGCCTGCAGCAGGGCGTTGTCGCCGAACGTCGTCCAGGAGATTGGCTGGCGCAGCAGATCGGCGAAACCCAGCCAGTAATGGCTGAACAGCCACGGATGCAACCACTCCAGTTGCGGCAGGTTGTCGGCCACCTGGGACACAACTGACAGCACGACTGTCGCCGCCATGGCACCTACCGGGATGTCGGTGAAGGCCGAGATTGCCAGGCCGATTGCGGCAAGCCCCAGGAGTGACACCGCAATGTATGCGGCGATCAGCAGGGAGCGCAGCAGGGCCTCGCCGACGTCGACGGTGTCCCCCGAGAGGAGCGTCACCGGCCCCACCGGGAAGAGCGCGACGCCGGCCAACGTGCCGACGGCGGCGACGGTCACCGGCGCAGCCAGGCAGAAGACGGCCGCGGCGGCGTACTTGATGAGCAGGAGCCGGACGCGGCCGGCCGGGGCCACCAGCAGGTACCTGAGGGTGCCGAGGTTCGCTTCTCCGGCGATGGTGTCGCCGGCAACGACACCTACCGTGCTGGGCAGGAACAGCGGCACGGACACCAGGAGTGCCGTCATGCCCACGAAGAGCCCGTTCTGGGAAATGCGGTCCAGGAATGCCGGGCCACGTCCCGGTGCTACAGGATGTGAGCTGAGCCGGACCGCCGTGGCTATGAGGATTGGAATCGCCGCGAGGGCGAGCAGCATGGCCCAAGTGCGGAGCCGCCGGAACAGCACTGAGAGTTCGGACGCCAGGAGCGCCCACGAACCCGAGCCCGCTCCCGTCGCCGCAGATGCGGGCCCGGGGGAACCGGGAGTCGAAGCTTCCCGTGCGGCCGCCACGGCTTCATCCTGCAACGTCGAACCCCTCTCCGGTCAGGGAAACGAAGCGCTCTTCGAGGCTGGCGTCTTCCACGCTGAAGCCTTGCACCCGCACGCCGGCCGCCACGAGGGCGGCCACGATATCTTCCGGCGCCACCTCGTGGCCCCGGGGACTGGTGCTGAGCAGCCCGCCATGGTCTGCACCCTGCAAAACCCCTGCCGGATCGGTTTGCAGGCCCAGGCCTGAAAGGACGCGGGCCGCTGCGGCAACATCCGGTGTACGCAGCATGATCCTGGCCGTCCCGGCCGCGCGCAGCTCACGAAGCGTGCCCTGGGCCACGAGCTTGCCGACGCTCATGACACCCACATGGGTGCACATTTGTTCGACTTCGGCGAGCAGGTGGCTGGAGACGAACACCGTGGTGCCGCCGGCGGCCAGCGATCGCACCAGGCTGCGGACCTCCCGTGTTCCTTGGGGATCCAGGCCGTTGGTGGGCTCGTCCAGGACCAGCAGCTCGCGGGGCCGCAACAGGGCATTGGCGATTCCCAGGCGCTGTTTCATTCCCAGCGAGTACGCGCGCACCTTCTTGCCGGCGGCGTGGGACAGCCCCACGCGTTCCAGGGCCTCATCGACGCGTGCGGCCCGCGTGCTTCGCGGGGCGTGACGGTCCGCGGAGTCCAGCCTGCGCAGGTTCGCGGCTCCCGAGAGGAAAGGGTAGAACGCCGGTCCTTCCACCAGGGCGCCGACCTCCGGCAGGACGGCCGCCAAACCCGCCGGGATGGGCCTGCCAAGGACCCGGATCTCGCCGCTTGTTGCGGCGGCGAGGCCAAGCAGCAAACGGATGGTGGTGGTCTTCCCGGAGCCGTTGGGGCCCAGGAAGCCGAAAACGGAACCCCGCGGAACGGCGAGGTTGATGGAGTCGACGGCGGAGCGGTGGCCGAAGCGCTTGCTCAGGCCGTCACTCTCTATCGCCAGTCCAACTGACCCGGAAGTGTCGTTCATTGTGGGGCGGCCGCGGCCTGCAGCCGCTCAAGCGGCACCATTCCCGCGAACACCCGTCCGTCGTCGAGCATCAGGACCGTCACCAGGCTGGTAGTGAGGACCCGGCCGCCGGGCACGGCCTGCGTGAGCTGGGCGAGCGCAGGAGCGGAGCGGACGTCGGCAGGAACCATTCCTGCGGGGAAGCCCACCACCGCGTCCCAGCCCTTGCCGGTGAGGGTGGGCCGGGCCGCAGCGGGCTGCATCCCGGGAACGGGGTGTTTGGTGCCCGGAACCAGAGCCATGGGTGGACTTGTCTTCTCCTCCACCGAGGCACCCCGCGGCGGCGTGAAAGTGAACACGGACGATTCGGGGGCCGCAAGGCTGATGTCGCTGAACACGAACGAGAACCCGGGGGCGGCCTGTCCCCGCGCCCGCAGGTGGATTCCGAGCGGCAGGCCGGAGGCGGAGTCGACGGCGACAGTCACCGAATCGACCAAGGTCTCCGTACTGCGTGGCCTGAGGACCAATTGGTAGGCCGTACGGCCAGCCACGATGGCTGCGTCGCCGACCGTCACGTCGGTGCTGGGGTCGACGGCGGCGAGGAAGCGCTGGGCGAGGGCCTCAGGAGTCGCTATTCCCGGTGTCTCTGTTCCCGGTGTTTTCGGGTCGTGGCCAGCCGGTGCGTTCCCGGGAAGTAGGCGGGTTCCTGGTGCCGTGGCGTCCGGCAAGGTGATGTGGGCCGCACTGTTGTCCGCCGAGTTGTAGAGCCAGAGGTCGCTCCCGTTGCGGACGACGTCCCGCTCGGCGAGCGTGTCCATGATTTGGAACCGGACCTTCGACGGTCCATCCAGGTAGATCCGGGCGGTGTGCGGGGTGCCCAGCAGTTCGATCACGGCACCAAGGCCCTCGCTGGCACCCTGCCGGGCGGAAGGGAGGGGTCCTGCCGCGGGGAGTTGCGGAAGCCCCAGTTCAGATGTCTGGCGGAGTGTTCCAGACAGGGCGCGGACATCCGAATGGCCCATCATGGCAATGATCTCCGCGGCCGACTTCTGCGGGAGGCTGACGGCTGCCCCGGCTTGGTACGAACCGGCCAAAGCCGCGGCCGTCAGGACTGCAGGGACCAGTGCGGCCGGCAACCAGCGCCACCACGTATGGGTCATGGCAACCTCCCGGACCACCCGTGACCGGACCACACGCCAGCGGCGGTGGTCATGCTTCCAGAGTACTCCCGGCGGCGCTCCTATTCCCCGGCTACTGTGCGCACGAAATCCGCGCTCGGACCCGAATGGACGGCCCTCATCCGCTCAAACACGCCAATCCCTTCCTTCCCGGGCCAGTCCCCGGGAAGGAATTCCGGTGGCAGCCCAGGATCGAGGTACGGAATGACCCGCCAACTGTCGATGCACCGGACATACGCGGCAAAGGCCCCGGCAGACGGTGGTGAACCGTGACGGGCAGAAGGGTCCAGGATGGCAGCCCATTCCCCGATGAAGTCCCGGTGCAGGGCCGCGACCGCGTCAAGATCCCACCACTGTGCTGCCGCCTCCCGGAGGCTGCCGCCGGTCCGGTCTGCCCCGGGCATCGGGGTGTCCGTGATGAAGAGCGTGGCCTGATCCCGGAGCCCCAGCCCGTCCAGGACCTCCACGATTTCGGCCTGCCGGAAGGCCGGAGCGATCCATAGCCCCGCTGCCACCGTTCCACAGCCGGTCCAGTGCAAGCGGCGCCTGAGCTGGTGTCGCTTCTCCCGTTCAGTCTCGGGGATGGAAAAGGACACCAGGCACCAGCGGTCGCCGTCGGCCATGGCCTGCGGCGCAAAGATCCGGCGGTCTCCGCGGGACAGCATCGTCGCGGCGTCGGGGGTCAGCCCGTAACCGGCGACGCCGTCCCGCGGCTGCTGCTCCAGGACTGCCTTCTTCTTCAGGCGGCTGAGCGCGGTCCGCGTCACCGCGGCAGGCACCTCCAGCGCCTCCATGAGGCGCAGGAAGGCCGACGCCGGCAGCCAGCCGCCGGCGTCGCGCAGGTACAGGCCGATCACCGTCCGCAGCAGGGAGGTAGTGCTCCCGGGGCGGGAGTCGACGTCGTCGAGGAAGGTGCTCACGAGAGCCCGAGCAGCACTTCGCGGATGGAGCGGATTCCGTGCTCGAGTTCCGCGAACCCCGTGCTGAGCGGCGACAGGCCGATCCGGAGGCCGTGGGGCGGCCGGAAATCCGGGATGACACCGCGTTCCCAGAGCAACTGCGTGACTTCGGCGAAACGGGGGTGGTCCACGGTGATGTGCGAACCGCGTTCGGCGGCGTCCCGGGGGCTGGCCACTTCTGCCCCGAGGGGCACCAGGAGGGCATCCGCCAGTTCCAGTGCGTATTCGGTCAGCTTGACGGACTTCTCCCGGACGGCGTCCATGCCCACGGAGGCGATGAGCTCCACCATGTCCTTCAGCGGCTGCATCGCGAGGATGGGCGGGGTGCCGGTGATGAAGCGGCGGAGGTTGTCCGCGGGCCGGTAGCTTTCCGTCATCCCGAAGGGATCGTGCGCACCCATCCAGCCCCAGATGGGCTGCTGGAGCTGGCCCTGGAGCGCGCTGTTCACGTACGCGAAGGCGGGGGAGCCCGGGCCGCCGTTGAGGTATTTGTAGGTGCAGCCGACGGCGAGGTCCACGCCCCAGGCGTCCAGTTCCAGCGGGACCGAGCCCACGGAGTGGCACAGGTCCCACAGCATCAGCGCGCCGGCTTCGTGCACCAGTGCGGTGATGGCGGGTGCGTCGGCAAGGAAGCCGGAGCGGTAGGCGACGTGGCTGAGGACAACGACGGCGGTCCGTTCGTTGAGCAGCTCCGTCAGGTCCTCGGGGCGGACACCGCTGGCCGGGCGGGATTCCACCCAGCGGATGGTCGCGTTCCGCTCCGCGGCGATGCCCTCGATGATGAAGCGGTCGGTGGGGAAGTTGTCCCGGTCCACGATGATCTCGTCGCGGCCCGGACGGGCATCGACCGCCGCCCGGATCAGCTTGTACAAGAGCACCGAGGTGGAGTCGCCGATGAAGGCTTGGCCGGGGGCGGCACCAAGCACCACCTCGCCCAGACGGTCGCCGACCGCCAGGGGCTCGTCCATCCACTTCTCATCCCAGCCCCGGATAAGCCGGCTGCCCCAGGCATCCTCCACGAAGCGTGGGAGTTTTTCCGCCGTGGCCTTCAGCGGCCTGCCCAGCGAATTGCCGTCCAGGTATGCAGAGAGCTGGGCGGTGTCCGGGCTGTAGAAGAGCTCGCGGCAGCCGGCCAGCGGATCGGCATTGTCCAGCGCAGCCGAGCCCAGGGAGGCCGAGTCCAGGACGGCCGGGTCCAGGACGGCCGAGGCGGCGGAAACGGGGACGCCCTGCCCTGCGGTGTCCGGTTCTGCGTTGAGTTTGGGTTCCGTGCTCAATGGATGCTCCTCACGTGGGCTCAGGGTGCGGCGCGAACGGCCGCCTGCACAGCAGTATAACACCAACGTGACGATCGTTTCGATAGTGAAATACGTGAATCTTGTCCTGCATGCCGGAAAGCCATTACGGCCTGTTCTCCATGCCATGCCCGCGTTACTGTGGGACTGCCGGCGGGTGCGGCAGGCGCGGCCTCCGGCTGCAGGAGCCGCTATGTCCCGGGTGTCGTTGTACCTCGACGTCGATGGTGTCGTCAGTCCCTTCGCCGTGCAGGGCAGGACCAGTTGGGGGAGCGATTGGGCGCTGGCCGACGCCGGAGTCCTGGAGGTGGCGTTCGCGCCGGAACTGGTGGCCAAGCTGAATGTCCTGTCCCGGCGGCCGGGTGCGCGCTTTGTGTGGTTGACCACATGGGAGCGTCTTGCTCCCCAGTTCCTGTGTCCGGCCATCAAGCTTGACGGGCGGGATTGGCCCGTCCTCTCCAGCGCCGGGCGGGAGCTGTCGCCGGACTGGTGGAAGCTGGACGCGATCCGCGGCGACGTCGCCCGCAATCCGGCGGATCGCCTTGTCTGGCTGGACGACCAGCTGGACAGCGAGCCGCGGGCGCTGGCCTGGGCAGACGCCTGGGGCGGCCGGATGCTGCACATTTCCCCCGATCCGCGCAAGGGCCTGACGCCCGACGACCTGGACGCCGTCGAGGCTTTCCTTTGAACCGGAATCCGCCGCCGGAGTGTTTTGACCTGCCCCCGATGCAACGTAGGATTCTTAAGGTTTCATGCTGGCCACGGAAGGCCTCCGCAAGGACAGGCAGGTGTACATCTGTTGAACATGCGGTGTGGCAGGCGCGGGGAGTGGAACTGCTGAACGTCGACTCTGCAGATTGGGCAACCAGGTGGAAATCACCTTCATGGTCGCGCTTGTCATAGCGCTGGCCTTATTTTTTGACTTCACCAACGGCTTCCACGACACCGCCAACGCGATGGCCACGCCCATCGCCACCGGCGCCATCAAGCCCAAGGCAGCGGTGGCGCTGGCCGCTGTGCTGAACCTGGTCGGCGCCTTCCTGTCCACCGAGGTCGCCAAGACAATCTCGGGCGGGCTCATCCGGGAGGGCGCAGACGGCATCCACATCACCCCGGAGATCATCTTCGCGGGCCTCATGGGCGCGATCCTCTGGAACATGTTCACCTGGCTCAAGGGCCTGCCGTCCAGCTCTTCGCATGCACTGTTCGGCGGACTCATCGGCGCGGCGATCGTCGGCATCGGCCTGCATTCGGTGAACTTCGAAACCGTGCTGCTCAAGGTGATCATGCCGGCCGTGTTCGCCCCGGTGATCGCCGGTGCGGTGGCCTACGTCTGCACGCGCCTCGCCTACGCCCTGACCTCCCGGCACGACCCCGAGACCGGTGACAAGCTCACCCAGAAGCGCGGCGGTTTCCGCACCGGCCAGATCTTCACCTCCAGCCTCGTGGCGCTGGCCCACGGCACCAACGACGCCCAGAAGACCATGGGCATCATCACCCTGGTTCTCATCTCCGCGGGTACCCAGGCGACCGGCAGCGGCCCGCAGTTCTGGGTGATCGCGGCCTGTGCCTTCGCCATCGCCATCGGTACCTATGCAGGTGGCTGGCGGATCATCCGCACCATGGGCTCCGGCCTCACGGAGGTCAAGCCCGCGCAGGGCTTCTCCGCGGAATCCAGCACCGCCTCGGCCATCCTCGCCTCCTCCCACCTCGGTTTCGCCCTTTCCACGACGCAGGTCGCCTCCGGGTCCGTCATCGGCTCCGGCCTCGGACGGAGGGGCACCACCGTACGCTGGGGCATGGTGGGCCGCATCGCCATCGGCTGGCTGCTGACCCTGCCGGCCGCCGCCGTCGTCGGTGCCCTTACCGCCCTGCTGGTAGGCGTCGGCACCGTGGGTGTGGTGATCGCCGCCGTGGTGGGCACCGCCGTCGTGATCTTCATGTTCCTGTACTCAAGGAAGTCGCACGTGGGCCACCACAACGCCGTGGAGGTCGAAGAGGCCGGAACGGCCGTCAGGTTCCAGAAGAAGAAGTCCGCCCGCAAGAAGGCAGCGGAGAACAAGAGCAAGGACGCCAAGCGATGAAGTGGTTGGAACTGCTGCAGGTTGCCGGAGCCACCCTGGTCTCCGCCGTGGTCCTGGTGGTCCTGTACTCCCTCGGCGTGCGCCTCACGGCAGTGGCCGGCGACGTCGAGAACAAGTCGCCGGTGCTGGTGCGTTCCCTGGCCTACCTGTGCTTCGCCGCATGCGGCGCCGCCGTACTCTTCGGCATCTACCTGATCGTGCCCTACTTCGGCAAGTAGCCCGCCGGCCCGGGCAGGCTCTGGCCGTTCAGTCCATTCGGGAGAATAATCGGCTGTGTAGCTGCGCAAGCTGACTGGCCGCCTTTCCCGGGGGCCATTGCGCCGCCCTGGGGCAGGTGTGGGGCCATGTTCGGACGGCTGAAACTGAACGGCACTTCCGGGACGATCCTTCCGGTGATCCTGGCTGCCTTTGCGCTGGTTTCCTGCGGCCCGCCGGCTGGATCGGAAAGCACCGGCGCTCAGCAGACGCCCGCCCTGACTTCTCCCAGCGTCCCGGCAAGCAGCGACCCGGCGCCGATGGAGCCTACCGTCCGGCCTGTTCCCGGCCCGCCTGCCCCCGATGTTCCGCCGCCCGCAGCGGCACCGGTGGTCCGGTGGATACCGATCGGCCCCGTCGGCCCCAACGATCCCCAGGAAGGGCGGATGTACCTGTTCGCCCAGGGCCGCGACTGCGACCAGCTTCGCGACGGCGTGGACGGCACCGCGTTCAAGGACGTGTGGCGTGCCGCCGGGGCCGTCTGCTATGCGCTGCGGGACGGGACCGCCGCGCGCTGGCAGGACGCGGCGACGGCGGTGGCCGCCGTCCAAGCGCCACCTGAGGGCCGCTGCCTGGAACTGGCCGTCCTCGCCGTGGCCCGCAGCGCCGTCGACTACCACAATGCGAACCCCGGAACCGCGGTCCCGCTGGAGCCGGGCAGCGGGGAAGCCTGCCCGCGGCGGCTCAGCGGACTGACGGTGGTCGACGAGAATTTCGTCCCCGTGCCGGGCCTCAGCCGCCCCTCCGGTCCGCGGTCCGGAGGCACCTGGGTCCGGCTGGACGGCTACTACGTACGGGTCTCGGAAATCCGGATCGACGGCCAGGACTCGGGCGTGGAAACCCGCACCGACGGCGACTATTTCCCGGTCTACTTCAAGACGCCACCAGCCGGCGACAAGGACTCGATCACCGTCTCGATCACCGACACCCTGGACGCGCCCGGTGAAGTGCAGTTCTTCTACGACGACGCCGCTCCCACCGGCGGCGCAGGCGGCTCCGCCACGCCTTCCGGGACGGAACCGCCCGAGCCCGCGAGCCCCGGACCGTCCGGGAGCACAGGCAGCACGGATCCCCCGTGAGCGGCACGACTGCAGGGACGGAAGCCCCGGACGCCAGAGCCAACGACGCCCGAGCCAACGACGCCGGAGCCAACGGCGCCGGAGTGCCGGAATCCGGCGCGCTGGACTCCGGTGCGGCGGATTCGGGTGCACAGGCGGGCGACAGGGGGCTGCTTGACACCCGCTGGCAGCGCACCCTGGAGGTCCTCTCGGTCATCGGCCCGCCGCTCACGGTGGCGACGGCCCTCCTGGTCTACTTCGGCTGGGCACGCAGCGACGCGCAGGCCAAGTCCATGGGCCTGGACGTGAGTCTTTTCGGCTACACCGTGCAGGACTTCATCCTGCGAAGCATCCAGTCGCTGTTCCGTCCGCTTGCCTGGCTTGCGCTCATCGGACTCGCGTGGCTTATGGCGGACCGCGCGCTCAGCAAAGTCATCGCGGGAGGCCGCTATCGGCGGGCCCTCGGACGTGGGGCCGCAGTCCTGGCCGCGGGCGGCTACCTGTTCGCCGCCGCCATGTGGATCCTCACCGTAACCCAGCCGGACCGCACCCTCCTCTACGTTCCCTATCTGATCGCCGGTGGCCTGCTGCTCGGCAGCTGGGGAGTTGCCCTGCGCCGGCGCGTGGCGCAATACGCTGCGCGCAGCCCGATCCTGACCCCGCGCGGACTGGAGCGCGCCTTCATGTTCATCCTGGTGACCTTGCTGCTGTTCTGGGGCACTGCCGACTATGCCCAGGCGCTCGGCCGCGGTGCCGCCGTCGACTACCAGGAACGGTCCGCGCTGCTGCCCACCGCCGTCGTCTACAGCAAGGAGCGGCTCGCCGTCTCGGCGCCGAACGTACTCGAGTCCTCTGCCGGCACCACCGCCGCGCCGCTCTACCGCTACAGCGGGCTGCGCCTGCTGGTCGTCAGCGGCGGCCGGATCTTCCTGCTCAACGACGGTTGGACCCTGAACGACGGCCGCGTGGTGGTGCTTCCCGACAACGGCAGCGTCCGGGTCGAGTACGGCAATCCCGCCTCTGGGAACCCCGCACCGCGGTAAGTACGCTGGGGCCATGTCCGATTTCCAGTACTACGTTGCATCGTCCCTCGACGGCTTCATCGCCACCCCCGACGACGACCTTGGCTGGCTCCTCCAGTTCGACAGCACCGAAGGTGTCGGCGAGGGCTACGAGGAGTTCATGGCCGGCGTCGGCTGCGTGGTCATGGGCGGCCAGACCTACCGCTGGCTGCTGCAGCACGAACCCGGCAAGTGGCCCTACCCGGACCTGCCCTGCTGGATCTTCACCCACCGCGAATACTCGGCGCCCGAGGGGGCGGACATCACCTTCGTCCGCGGCGACGTCGCCGAATTCGCGCAGGACCTGATCGACAGCGCGGCCGGCCGGAACGTG
>Ga0105246_10000195_pt1 | contig 30293 bp, 23 predicted proteins | sample KBSM64metaG_FD_99694 | JGI IMG/M metagenome (GOLD analysis project Ga0105246, IMG submission 99694) | Miscanthus rhizosphere microbial communities from Kellogg Biological Station, Michigan, USA - KBS M6-4 metaG | ecosystem: Host-associated > Plants > Roots > Rhizosphere > Soil | place... | reverse complement strand
GAGCGCGCTCCTTGTTGTCATCGTCGAAGTAGACGAAGACGTCGCGTCCATCCTGCTTCGTTCCAGGTTCTGGATGTATCCTCGTCCCGTCGGTTACTTCCTCACCGCGCGACCACGTGATCACTCGTTGTGACCACGTATCGATTGCTTCGGTCGTATATCCGTCGGGATAGATCTTGTCGCTGCCGTGCAGGCGGCAGTAGACAAAATCCGCCGTGATATCCATCATCACTGGCCACTTCACCGAATCCGCGACAACCAGCGCGACGTTGTACTTGCGCAGAAGGGCGATGTACTCCTGCGTGGCGAAGCTTTTGTGGCGGCTCTCCATGGCGTGCCGGAACGGCAAGTCTTCTTCCACTTCCAGCCACGAGCGGCCTGCCATCCACTCGTCTCGCTGTTTCGCGTATGCCGCCGCCTGCTTGTGAGTATGCGGCAGGAGCTTCAGAAACGCCTCGATCTTTTCGGGGTTGAATGACGTCTGCGGCGGCAGCTGCCAGAGGATGGGGCCGAGCTTGCGGCCGAGGGAGAGCATTCCTTGCGCGAGAAAGTTGGCGAGAGCTCCTTCCACGTTCTCCAGCTTGCGGATATGCGTGATGAATTGCGAGCCTTTGATCGAGAAGACGAAATCGTCAGGCGTCTCCTTGCGCCACGACTGGAAGCTTTGCGGCTTCTGGGTCGAATAGAACGTGCCATTCAGCTCAATGGAGTTGAGCTTTCGCGATGCGAACTCCAGTTCTCGCTTCTGAGTGAGGTCCTCGGGATAGAAACCGCCACGCCAGCCATCAAACCGCCATCCCGAGATGCCGACACGAATCTGTGCTTGTTGACTCATCCAATCATATTCTCCGCGAAAATGGGGAATTCGCCCCGATGAAAGAGATGCAGTTCATTCTAGTTGTTAGTGTGCTGATTCAACGTAATCAAGCTGTCGATTCGTTTACGGAGTGCCTGGGCATCAACCGGCGCCCGCACTTTCGCGTCGTTATCGAAGTAGACATATACATCGCGCTTTGTGCGTCTGGGTGCCGGCCTTGGGTGCGCCCTTTTCCCGTCCACTACCTCTTCACCCTCTGCCCAGGCTGTTACCCGTTTCGCCCAGATATCAATAGCTTCCGCCTCGTAGCCACTTGCGTAAAGCTCTTCGCTCCCGTGCAGGCGGCAATAGACGAAGTCCGCCGTTACGTCCATGAGCAGAGGCCAGTCGACGGTGTCAGCGACGACGAGAGCAATGCGGTTTCGTCTGAGCAGAGTAATAAAGTCGGAGCACTCGCAGCTTGCGTGCCTGATCTCAATCGCATACCGGATCGGCAAGTCCGCCTCAATCTCCAGCCACGACCGGCCTTTCAATCTCTGGTCGTGCCCGCGGGCCAGAACGGCTGCCTCACTATGCGTGCGCGGCAGTAGATCGAAGAAACTCTGCAGCTTCTCCGGATTGAATGCAAACTGCGGCGGGAATTGCCAAAGGATCGGCCCAAGCTTGCTGCCCAGCCTCAACACGCCCTGGGCAAAGAAGTTGGCCAGCGGTTTCTCCGCATTGGTGAGCTTGAGCATGTGGGTCAGGTAGCGCGATCCTTTCACTGCGAAGACGAAATCGTCGGGAGTTTCGTCATGCCACTGTTTGAAGCTCTGCGGCCTTTGCAGTGAATAGAACGAACCGTTCAGCTCGATGGTGCTGAAGTGCTGTGCGGCAAACTCAAGCTCGCGTTTCTGCTTAAGGTTCTCCGGGTAGAACGTTCCGCGCCATCCCTTGTAGCGCCACCCCGAAATTCCGATCCGTATCTGCCCCGAACGGCCCATGATCCCATTGGACGCCTAAAGAGAGCCTGACGGCAGTCCGGCCAATCAGGAACAAAGTAACTCGTCAATCAGGCACGTTCGTCGAAACCTTCTTTGTCCCCAGGCTTCGCAACAGAAAGTAGAGCAGCAGGATGGCCAGCGCTCCCGAGCAATCCAACAGCACATCGGACGGGATGCCGGTACGGTTTGGAAGGAAGGACTGGTGGAATTCATCGAGGCTGGCGACCGCGGCGGTTGCGACCAGGGCGAGCAGGGCATCCAGCAAAAATGCCGCCCTCGGCAGGGTCATCCACCAGGCGCGCAGCCATAAGAGGCCCATCGTCCCGTATCCGAGGAAGTGCCCTGTCTTGCGCAGGTGATGATGCAGCATCGCCCAACGAGCGTTCGAGACGTGACCGAAGATGTGTTCCCACAGCCAGCGCAAAGGCCTGTTGGTGTGGTCGGCGCCGAACTCCGAGGTCGATTCGATCACAATCACGCAAACCGCGGCAGCAACCGGCAACCAGGCACTGATCCAGTAGCCTGTCGATCGGCGCCGCTTCTGCAGCTTCGGTTTACTCAACGTGGTAATTCGGCGCCTCACGCGTGATGATGACGTCGTGCACATGGCTCTCGCGCAATCCAGCGTTCGAGATGCGAACGAACTGCGCCTTCTCCTGAAGCTCAGCGATCGTGGAGCAGCCGAGGTAGCCCATGCCGGATCGAAGTCCACCAACAAGCTGGTAGACCATGGCCTCGAGCGGTCCGCGATACGGCACACGCCCTTCAATGCCCTCGGGCACAAATTTGGCCAGGCGGTTCTGATTTGACCGCTCCCGCTGGACCACGCCTTCCGTGCCCAGTTCGTTGCCGAGATCTTCGGAGCTTTGGAAGTAGCGCTCACCCGAGCCCTGGCTCATCGCGCTGAGCGAGCCCATGCCGCGATAGGTCTTGAAACTGCGGCCCTGGTACAGGATTGTCTCGCCCGGGCTCTCATCCACACCCGCGAACAGCGAACCGATCATGATGGAACTTGCGCCCGCTGCGATTGCCTTTGTTACTTCGCCGGAGTACTTGATACCGCCATCAGCAATGACAGGAATGCCCCGTTCGCGCGCTGCACGCGCAGCTTCAGAGATCGCCGTGATCTGCGGCATCCCGGCTCCGGTGACCATGCGGGTGGTACAGATGGAGCCCGGCCCAATTCCCACCTTCACCGCATCCGCCCCGGCGTCAATCAGCGCCATCGCGCCCTCGTAGGTAGCCACGTTCCCCGCGAGCACGCCAACATCGGGGAACTGCTTTTTCACTTCGCGAACGGCCTCAAGTACGCGCGACGAGTGGCCGTGGGCCGAGTCAATGGCCAGCACGTCAACACGATTCTTCACCATCTCCGCGGCGCGCTCCAGGTAGTCGCCTGTTGCGCCAATCGCTCCACCCACACGAAGCCGGCCCTTCTCATCCTTGCTCGCGTTCGGGTATTTCAGTTTCTTCTGGATGTCCTTGACCGTGATGAGGCCCTTCAACTCGTACTGATCGTTGACAACCAGGAGCTTCTCCACGCGATGTTGGTGCAGGATCTGTTCAGCTTCTTCAAGGGTTGTCCCAACAGGAACCGTGATGAGATTGTTCTTCGTCATCACATCGCCAACCGGAACATCCGTGCGCGTTTCAAAACGCAGATCGCGATTGGTGAGAATTCCGACCAGCTTTGTGTCTTTCGTGACTGGCACGCCGGAGATCTTGTAGCGCCGCATCACATCGAGCGCATCGGCGATCAGCTGGTCCGGACCGATCGTGACCGGATCGACGATCATGCCGCTCTCAGAGCGCTTCACCTTGTCGATTTCGCCGGCTTGCGAGCTGATGGTCAGATTGCGATGTACGATGCCTATGCCACCCTGCTGCGCCATGGCAATCGCCATGCGCGATTCCGTAACGGTGTCCATGGCAGAAGAGAGCAGGGGCGTGTTCAGCGTGATATTGCGCGTCAGCTGGGTTTGCGTGCTTACCTGCGCGGGAACGACTTCGCTGTATGCAGGCACAAGAAGAACGTCATCAAACGTAAGGGCTTCCGGCAGGTTTTTGGCTAGCATAATGCTCTGATGCGCCTGGCGAGCCTGGGATTCGAGATCCAGGCCGGCAGGCGCTTATGAATATTGTAGCGGACGGTCTCGGCATGAGTGGGCTTCATTGCCAGTGCTAAAGCGTACGCTCTTCCAAGAGACCGTTTGTGCCTTGCGACGGGGGAAGCTTCTTCATGAGACATGCACTCTCATATGGTCCAGAATTCCGGCTTCACGAGCGAACCGCACCGATATGCGGAAAGGAATTTGCTCTTCACTACCCAACCGGAGAACAACATAGTTCCACCAGAGAAAGCGAGTTCGAGAGTGTCCGATTTCGTTCCATGGTATGCAGAGTGCCGGATGCCCGACCCTGAAGATCGGTAGAACTGACAGAAACAGGCCATTGTGGGCGGTGGCTATAGAAATCACATTGCCATAGTGCGTTCGAAACCGCATGTAGACGCTGTAAAAGAATGGCCCAGCAGTCTGGATCTGACCGCACGGCTCACATGCCGCACGGAACCTTCTGCTCAGACTCTGCCATCCGCTGATTGCAGAGACGATCAAGGAGGTGAGACACCACATTCCAAGGAATAACACCGGGAACAGCGGCACAAAGTAGATCGGGAGATTATTGGATGCGGATTGCAAGTCGCACCTCCAGCCAGCATGACAGCGATGTACTGCTCAAACACCCACAGGAAACGGCTTCGGGCTTGATTCATCCGTGTTGGCGGCCTTGCCGCTGCGCCATTGCTCAAACCGGCCCTGCAGCAGGCTCATCAGCCCCGTGTACCAGTACCCAAGCACAAACAGGATCAGAAACGGCGCCGTGAAGTAATTGTGATTCGTAAACGTATAGGCAATCGCCAGCGCAAAGTAGCAGCCGATAATCAGCTCGATCCACGGCGTTAGCTTGAGCCGCTTGCGGTATTTTGTGGCCTGCGACTTCTCGCCCTTCTGCGCTACGCGATACTTGGGCGTGCGCACAAATGCGCTCTTGATACCGAGTAGAGCTTCGATCACGGCCTTCGAATTGGTGACCGTCAACCCGATTCCCAGCGCCATCAAAAAAGGTAGATAGAAGAAGGTCTTCATCCAGGTCTTGGGATAGAGCTCGCGCTGGCTGGCCAGGTAGAAAACCGCAATCGATGCTGATGATGCGGTAAACAGCGGAAAGTCGATCAGCAGCATCTGGAACCAGCCCTGGTAGAAGCGCACAATCATGGCCGGAATCAGCAGTGCCGTCATCACGATCATGAGCGGATAGCTCAGGTTCGCCGTGAGATGGTAGACAGCTTCGATCTTGATCTTGCGCGGTACATCACTGCGCCAGATGCGCGGCAGAAGCTTGATCGAGGTCTGGATGAGTCCTTTGGCCCAGCGCGCCTGCTGGGTTTTGAAGGCCGTCATCTCGATCGGCAGCTCAGAAGGGCATTCGATTTCAGGCTGATACTTGAATCGCCAGCCCGCCATCTGCGAGCGATAGCTGAGGTCGGTATCTTCGGTTAACGTGTCGTGCTGCCAGCCGCCTCCGTCAGAGATCGCCTGCCGCCGCCACATGCCGGCGGTGCCGTTGAAGTTGAAGAAGTCGCCGGTGCGGGAGCGCGCCCCGTGCTCCAAAACAAAGTGACCATCCAGCAGAATGGCTTCGATGCGCGTGAGCAGGCTGTAGTCGCGGTTGAGGTGCGTCCAGCGAGTCTGCACCATGCCCACGTCCGGTTCGGCAAAGTGGTGAATGACACGCATCAGCCAGTCGGGTGGCGGCACGAAGTCGGCATCGAAGATAGCGATGAACTCCCCTTTGGCGATCTTTAATCCGGCATCCAGAGCGCCTGCCTTGAAACCATGTCGATTCGTGCGGTGGATATATGCGATCGGGTGGCCGAGCGCGGCATAGCGCTCGACGATGCCGGCAGCTACCTCATGTGTCTCATCCGTGGAGTCATCGAGAACCTGGATTTCCAGCCGGTCCTTCGGATAGTCGAGATTGCAGACAGATTCGACAAGCCGGTCGATCACGAACTGCTCATTGAAGATCGGGAGCTGCACGGTGACTCGCGGCAGTTCATCGAAGTGCTTCGGCGGGTCGGCGCTGTGGTTCTTCCGGTGTTTGAAGTAGAGATAGCAGAGCGTGTAGCGGTGGACGCCGTAGACAGCCAGCACGATCATCACCGCGAAATAGGGAATCAGCAGTGCGGCGTCAAACCAATTCCAGTAGTGCCGCACCGTGGAGAAGGGGTCGGTCAGCAGTATTTTTAGCTGGTGACGAAGGCCGTTCTGCGGGCCTCCAGCCAGAAACGAGGCAAATTGAACGGGCAGACCTGTCATCAGGCTGGAAACGCATTGAGAGTAGACGAACAGGCTGAGCCTCCATCAACGGTCTCCAGGTCGCGACTAGAGTCTCCTGGACTGCAGCACCGGGTTAAAGACATTCTAAGCGATAGAGGGAGTTGAGGCTGCGGCCTGCAGTTCTCTCTGACCATCAACCCCCGGTGCGATGGAGACGCAACGCGCTTTGAGCTTCAGAACCTATATCTGGAGGGACCGTTCACAGTGCTCCGGTTGCCGCCTGCAGTTGACTAGCGTAATGTTTCCTTACAGTTGGAGAATTTGAATGTCAACCGCACCCTCTCCCGTTCTGGCCGCAAAAGGCGGATCGTTTCTGATCGAACCCCGCACGCCGGCAGAGGTTTTCACACCCGAGGATCTGAACGAGGAGCAGCTTCAGATGGCCGCAACGGTGGCCCAGTTCGCTCGTGAGGAGGTGCTGCCTCAGACTGCGGAGATCGAGGCCAAGAAGCCCGGCGCAGTCCCAGATTTGCTCCGGAAGGCGGCGGAACTGGGGTTCACCGCGATGGACATCCCGGAAGAATACGGCGGGCTTGGCATGGACAAGACCACATCCACGCTAATTACGGACTACATATCAGTCCAGGCGAGCTTTTCAACCGCATATGGCGCGCACATCGGAATCGGGACCCTGCCTCTGCTCTGGTACGGAACGGAAGAGCAGAAGAAACGATATCTGCCGAAACTCGCCACTGCGGAGTGGATCGGGGCCTACGCACTTTCTGAGGCGACCTCCGGCTCAGATGCCATGAATATCCGTACCCGGGCCACGCTCTCTGCAGACGGAACAACCTACACCCTAAACGGCGAAAAGATGTGGATCACGAACGGAGGCACCGCCGGCCTCTACACCGTTTTCGCCAAAATTGATGGCGAGAAGTTCTCAGCATTTCTGGTCGAGCGCGATACGCCGGGACTGACGGTTGGAGCTGAAGAACACAAGATGGGGATTCGCGGCTCGTCAACGTGCCCGCTTATCCTGCAGGATTGCAAGGTCCCGGCCGCGAACCTGCTTGGCGAAGCAGGCAAGGGCCATCACATCGCATTCAATGTCCTCAATATGGGCAGGTTGAAGCTTGGCGTGGCCTGCATCGGCGGTGCCCGGCTCGCGATCTCTCACATGGTCCGTTACGCAAAGGAGCGGAAAGCTTTCGGAAAGGCCATCGCGGAATTCGGCCTGGTGCAGCGCAAGATCGCTGAATCTGTCACGCGCCTCTACGCGGCAGAGAGCATGACGTATCGCACCGTCGGCATGATCGATGCGAGCCTTGCTCAACTGGGAGACGAGGGCAACCGCTCCCCACGTGAGGTGCAGAAGCGGATCGAAGAGTACGCGGTTGAGTGCTCCATCCTGAAGGTCTACGGTTCGGAGATGGTGACGCTGGTGGCCGATGAACTGGTCGCAACGATGGGCGGGTATGGGTATGTCGAGGAGTATCCGGCAGAGCGCTTTTATCGCGACGCGCGCATCAACCGCATCTTCGAAGGTACAAACGAGATCAATCGGATGATCATCACCGGGTGGCTCATGAAGCGGGCCATGGCAGGAGAGCTTCCCCTGCTCAAAGCCATCAAGTCCCTGATGGATGAAGTGATGCAGCCGCCCTCATTCGACTTAGCCGACCAGAATGATGAGACGCTTGCGCGCGAAGGCCAGATCCTCGCTGCCGTGAAGAAGATCGCGCTGTTCGCTGCGGGTGTTGCAAGCCAGCGCTACATGGCGGCACTGCAGGATCAGCAGGAGATTATGGCCGACCTGGCCGACATCATCTCGCAGTCGTTCGCGCTGGAGTCGGCGCTGGTGCGCGCACGCAAACTCGCCGCTGCCGGCAAAAATACGGCCGCCACTGCCGCATCAATGACTGGTCTGCTTGCCGACGAAAGCATGGGACTGGCCGAACAGGCTGCCCGGCGCGTGCTGGCGGCTTCAGCGGAAGGCGACGAACTGCGCACCCAACTGGCGGTTCTGCGCAGGCTGGCCCGATTCGTACCAGAGGACACGGTGAAGCTCAGCCGCACGATCGCGCAGCACTGCATCCGAATCGAACGGTACCCCTTGTCACTGATCTAAGATGGCCCCCGCGGGCTCAGGGGCAGGGATAGGCGCCGGCAATATATCCCTCAAGTGCCTGGATGGTCTGCTCCTGGCCAGACATGACCCACTTCACCAGGTCGCCGATGGAGATCACTCCGGCAATCGAGTCATTCTGGACGACCGGCAGATGACGGAAGTCGTGCTGGGTCATCAATGTCATGCACTCGTCTACCGTATGTTTCGGACTGACGGAGATAACCGGGCTAGTCATCAGCTGACTGACGGTGGTTTCGCGCGAAGTATGCCCCCCCAGGATCCCTTTGCGCGCGTAATCCCGTTCCGAGAAGATCCCGACCAGGCGATCGTTCTTGCACACCAGCAGAACTCCAATGTCGTACTTGGCAAGCATTTGCAGCGCCTCGTATACCGACTGCTCGGGTTCAATGGAGAGCACCTTCCGCTCGGGTCGACACCCGAGCAGTACGCCTATCGTGTCGTTGATCTTCATCGGAGTTCCTCCTGGGGACGTACGAATGACGGTCAATATAGACCATTCAGATAACGACGGAAAAGCGGGAATTTGATGGGCCGGGGGTCTTTTGGGAATCTAATGCGGAAAACGGGCGTCTAAATCCCTGCAGCGGTTGGAATCAGAGCTGAAGTGGCTGGTTGCCAGCCGCAGCCGTAAAATAGATACAGGAGCGCGGTTTCCCTTGGTTTTTCAGAGGGTTCCGCCTTGCTCCTGAAAACGGAGATCACTCGAATGCCCCTGTTTAAGACTTCGAATCCTGCCTTTGGTTCCAAAACCTTCCAGGACGCGGCAAGGTTCGGCGGCGCCATTGATGTAGCCAACCGCATGACCCTGAACGGTACCGTGAACCGGACCGGAGTCCTGCTGATCTGCGCCCTCGCCTCGGCCAGCTACACCTGGTACAGCTTCATGCAGACCCGCGACCCGGCCAGCGTAGGCGGATGGCTCATGCTGGGCGTTTTCGGCGGATTCATTACCGCCATGATCACCATCTTCAAGATGAACTGGGCCCCGGTTACGGCCCCGATCTACGCACTGTTCGAAGGGTTGTTTCTCGGCGGCATATCTGCGTTCCTCGAGTTGCGCTATCCCGGTATCGCCATTCAGGCTGTCGGCATCACCTTCGGCGTTTTGATGACGATGCTGGTGGTCTACGCCTCAGGCATGATCCGGGTCTCCAACAAACTCCGCATTGGCATCGTCGCCGCAACTGGCGGAATCGCATTGTTCTACCTGCTGGAGATGATCCTCGGCTTCTTCGGGATCAACTTCGTTGCAGTCAATGGCTCCGGCGTCATCGGCATCGGATTCAGCCTCTTTGTTTGCGCCATCGCCGCGTTCAACCTGCTGCTCAACTTCGACTTCATCGAGCAGGGCGTGAACTACGGCGCGCCGAAGTACATGGAGTGGTACGGCGCGTTCGGCATCATGGTCACGCTGGTTTGGCTGTATCTTGAGATCCTGCGGTTGCTCTCAAAACTGCGTAGCAGGAATTAAATCCAAATCAATCAGAAAGCGACAGCCTCAATTGGGGCTGCCGTATTTTTGTGCATCTTATCGTGCGGCCTGGTCTGAGGCACCGCCGATGATTTTCTGAGCATGGGTTACCTCGGGCAGATTTGCATCCGCCTTCGGCCAGGCTTTCAGGAATGTCGCATAACCCTCCCGCGCACCCGCCGTGTCGCCGGCCGACTCCTTGGCGAGAGCGAGCCCGTAAAGTCCGAATCCAGAATTTGGCCGTTCGACAAGCGCCGCGCGATAGGCCTCTTCCGCTCCCTTGTAATCCTTCGCCCTCAGCAGCGCTGCCGCTTCGGTTTCCCCGACCGGACGGATATAGAAGGGAGGCTCGTGATAGCCGAGTTTCTTTTCTTCTTTGACGGCGAGTTCATATGTCTTTCTCGCAGCCCGCAGCTTGCGATGAGCGGCGAGGACTCCAGCCCTCAGTTCGATGGATTGAATGTTGAGGCACTTCAGGATGGGTTCGGGCAGGGCATCGGGCTCAACGGGAAGCATCGGTGCCTTCGCATCATCCTTCTTCTCTTTGCTGCTTTCGGACCTCTTCAGCGCAGCCCGCATTTCCTTCATCTGCTTCAACCCGGCATCCATGCTGACCGAGTGCTCCTCGGCCGCAACCGCGTCGCCCGCGTCGAGAGCCTTCATTCCCTTTGCATAGTCGGTAAGTTCAGCCGCAAGGAAGCGCAGATTTGCAGCTTTGTCGCCCTTGGGCAGATTGGATTGGCTCAGCATGCTGAGCACCGCGTCCCAGTCTGCCACGCGCAACGCGACTGGCAGCCGCTTGCTGATTCGCGACATCTGGTCGCGCGCGGACCAGATATAAAGCGATGCCGAGAGCTGTCCGCGTGCCGCTGCCAGGTGGTCCGATAGCGCACTGGCATCGGCAAGCCGACCTTGCTCCATCAGGTTGGCAATCGCGTACATCATGTTATGCGCGTAGTTCCAATCGTCGTCCGGCCCGACATGCTCTTCCTGCATGTAGCGTTCGTCGGTCGCTGTCGAGGCGGAGAACCAATGCTCTGCTTCGGCGTAGTTGCCCACGCGAAAGTAAATGTGTCCCGGCATATGCACCATGTGGCCGGATGTGGGCGCCAGGCTGGCCAGCAGTGCCGCACTCTGGATCGCGCGCTCGGGGTGGTTTCCCGGCTCGATCGCATGAATCCAGTAGTGATTGGTAGCGGAGTCGTTCGGCACGTCATGCAGGATTCCCTCGAGCATGCGGAGGGCTTCCTGTTCGCCTTTCTTCGGCTCATGCTTCTTGTCGTACCCGTCTTCAAGCGCCAGTGCGAGTGACAGGCGTGCCTGGGTGTCGTTCGGCTGCTTGCTCACTAACTCGCGCAGGATCGCAATCTCCTGCTTGTTCGCGCCGCGCTTCCCCTTGCCTGCGAAGTCGATTTGGGCCGCTTCGATGTAGAGCCGCTCCGATTCGGTGACCCTTGCTTTCAGTTGCGAGGCCTTGTCGAGCGCCTGCTTCACATAGCTCTCGAGCTTCTTGTCGCGCGACTGCTCAGCCTGTGCCAATCCCCACCAGCACATCGCGCAGTTGGGATCCACGCGCACGCCCTGCTCGAACGCCTTCATCGATTCGTACTCCCAGAAGTCGTGCAGCAGATTCAGGCCCTGATCGAACCAGGCCTGCGCTTCGGGAGTCGCCGTAATTGCGATGTGCGCGTTGCCGATGCCGGTCATGTGTGCCGGTGCTGGAAGCTGCTCCGGCGGTGTAACCGGCAGCATGCCGCCCATATCGTGCCCCGCGGGCATCTGGGCCGGTGCGCAAAAACCGAGTAGAACCAATCCAGGGAGAGACAAGAGCTGCAGACAGCTCATCCGCAAGCGGCACTGCAGATTAAACGGGAAGCGCATGGCCGCAATATACATCCTTGAGAGATCGACGGACCACCCTGGAACCTAGTCCGCATCCTGGGCGAGCCGATCGAGGTCGTCGATTTGCTTCTGGAGCTCATTCGCCGCTCGCCGATTGAGCAACCAGATGGCCACGAAGACCATCCCGACGCAACCAGCAACCAGAGTGAGGCCCGCAACAGCTGCGCCGGTATTGAACGGCCTGCCCGCAGCTTCCGTGACGTTCTTTGTGAATTGAAAAAGTCCGAACAGAAACAGGCTCATCCCGGGCAAAAAGGGTGACAGATACCACGACCACACGGCTCGCAACGCATCGCGCTGCCGTTCAAGTTCCGAGCGCTGGAATTGAACGCAGTTCCGCAGCCCCATCTCCGCAGGTGCGGGACGTGCTGAGGCTTTTCGATGCAGCTGGTAGGCCACGTAAGCTGTACCCAGGATGAGAAGTCCGCAGCCGATTCGCAGCAGCAATGTGGGGAATACCCAGCCGTAATACGCGAACACTCCGATAACCAGCCCTGCGGCAACGTACTCGCGCAGATTACGCCGTCTGATGGTTCGTTCGAACTTGTTCATCCTGCTGCGGAGGTCCTCTCCATTGAAACGGGTCGGTTCGTGAGAGCCCTGTTGCCAGAACTCGCAAATCTTGGATACAGAGTCGTTCGTCATGATTTCTCTCCCCCTTGAAACCTGTTCCTGAGAATGTTTTTAATCCGATGGACTCTCGTGGCAACGTTGCCTGGAGACATGCCTGTCACTTCTCCAATCCCAGGGGCATCGACACCCTCTAAAAAGAGCAGCATGAGTTGCCGGTCGGATGGCTTAAGTTCGCGTATCAAAGCCATGAGCCGATCGAGAGCAATGTTCCGCTCTGCTGACTTCTCGGTATCAGTTTTCGCATCCGCCACATCGACATCTTCAATGCTGAGCAATTGGCGCGATCTCGCACGCCGATCGCCCGCTACATGCGATGCCGCCACGTTATGACCTACGCGATAGATCCAGGTGCGGAGCGAGCACCGGCCATCGAATATCTCGAGACTTTGCCAGATCGCAAGGTGGATATCCTGCAGCAGATCGCGGCATTTGTCAGGATCGGCTTCGTAGGCTCGTGCGAGGCGATCGAGCGCGGCTCCATGCGTCTGGACCACCTCCTCGTAGAGATCTTCCTGGCTTGCCATCTCTGGAGATTTCCTTCTGTATAAGGTAGTCTCCGGCCCCGCCAGTTTCTTACAGATCAGGTGAAGATTCTCGGAAGAAGGTCAAAAAGAGAGGGAAGAGGTCAATAGACAGGTGTCCGCAGAGTATGTGAATTCAGCATCCCTCCGCGCGAACAGCGCGGAAGGATGCTCTTTCTCGATCGATGACACTGCTTACGCGTGCGCGTGCTCCGGCGCATGAACAAGGGCTTCAATCAGCGCCTTGCTGAATGCCGGAATATCTTCAGGTTTTCTGCTGAAAATGAACTGCCCATCGGTGACGACCGCCTGATCCACCCAGGTAGCGCCAGCATTCTTGAGGTCGGTCTTGAGCGAGGGCCACGATGTAACCGTCTTGCCCTTCAATGCGTCTGCTTCGATCAGGGTCCAGGGACCGTGACAGATTGCTGCGATCGGCTTACCGGTGGAGACAAACTGCCGCACGAAGTTCACCGCTGCCGGATCCATACGAAGGTGGTCGGGATTCATCACGCCGCCCGGCAACAGCAGCGCGTCGTAGTCGTGCGGATTCGCATCGGCAAGCGGCTGATCAACCTTCACCGCCTGCCCCCAGTCCTTCTTGTTCCAGCCCTTGATCTCTCCATTCTTCGGCGCAATCACCACGGTTGTGGCGCCCATGTTGTTGAGTGCCTTGCGTGGTTCTGTGAGCTCAACCTGCTCAAATCCATCTGTAGCTAGGATCGCGATCTTCTTTCCTCGCAACTCTGAAGACATGCTTCTCCTCCTGCTTTTATCCGTTCTCTTCCCAGTAGGACGCCCCAACCTAAGTACGGGTTGTGCGCTAAATTGACTACAATTCAGCGGTTCAGAGTTTGAATGAGGGCGCGGTGGATCGAATGCAAACTGCTCGATTTACATGGCATCTGAAGCCCGATGCACATATGAGGCTCCTTTGTAAAGAGACGCGGATTCCTGGCCGGCGCTGCTGCTGCCGCAGCCTAGATGCAACCAAACCTGCCGGATATTCTCGACTCTCGGAAGCGCTCCATTTCGATCGTTATTGCAATGGCGTGGCCGTGACGACCCGTTGCATGCTTCCCTTGGAATCGAGAGCGTCGGACGTGAACACACGGTTGCCTTGCCGATTGGGATAAGTACGACCGCTTGCCACTTGTTCTGACGAATGATCGGCTCATGAAGTCTGGCATCGAGGTTTTCCGCTACGCTCGTGATATTTGCGGTGAGATCGACTGAGAGTTGATGGCCGACTTCGCGCGCACGCATCGCATCGATGTTGACACCAATATCCTGATATTGGAACTGCACATTCGGTGAACTGGCGTTATTCGAAGATGTTTCGCTAACAACGATTGGGATTTTGAAATTGGTGCGAATCGATGCAGGTCCGTGCGAGTCGGTGCTGAGGGTCGTCGTATAGGTGCGGCTGTTGGTGGGCTTGCCCTCCTTGCTGAGTTCCTGCACGACGAATTCGAGATGGTAAGTAGTGAGCGGCTATTTCGCTGGCGCTGTACGAGCGCCGAAAACTCCGCGTCTGCGCCTGGGTCCAAAGTCTGCGAACTCCTCACCGGCAACCCTGAAATCCTAACTCCAGGGTCCAGGTCCGCGTTGTTCATACCCTAAGACGGAGGCCTGAGACGGAGTGTTCAGATTTTCGCGCACAAAAAGTTTGGCCCGCCTCTCCTACGAGAAGCGGGCCTGATTTGTTGATGCTGTGAAGTTATGCTTTCGCTGAAGTCAGTTGCCCCAGGTCGGCAGCTAGTTTTTCTGTCGAGAAGGCTTCGACCAGGTCGCCTTCCTTCAAGTCAGAGAATCCGCCCAGCCCGATGCCGCACTCCATGCCATTGGTCACTTCGCGTGCATCATCCTTGAAGCGCTTGAGCGAGCCGATCTTACCCTTGTACACCTGCTCGCCTCCGCGCATGACCTTCACCTCGGAATCGCGGCGGATCACGCCGTCCTGCACGCGGCAGCCGGCAATGGTGCCAACCTTCGGAATGCGGAAGACGTTGATCACCTCGGCGCGGCCCACGTAGTTCTCCTTGAACGTTGGATCGAGGAGACCCAGCATGGCCAGACGCATTTCATCCTGCAACTCGTAGATGATGGAGTGCAGCCGAACTTCGATCCCTTCCTGCTGCGCCAGTTCACCGGCTTTGCGCTCTGGGCGCACGTTGAAGCCGATGATGATCGCGTTCGAAGCCGTTGCCAGCAGGACGTCGCTTTCAGTGATTGAACCCACACCGGAGTGAATCACCTTCACGCGTACCTTCTCGGTCGACATGCGAACTAGCGAATCGGCGAGCACTTCCACCGAACCGGTCACGTCGCCCTTGATGATGAGCGGTAGGTCTTTCACGCCAGCCTGGCGAATCTGTTCCGCCAGTCCTTCCAGCGAGACACGCGAGCTCTTGGCAAGCTGGGCTTCGCGTTCCTTCATCTTGCGGTATTGCGCAATGCCCTTTGCCTTGTCGCGATCCGCAACCACGAGGAAAGTGTCGCCGGAGTCCGGCATGGATTCGAGGCCGAGTACTTCGACCGGCGTCGACGGGCCGGCTTCTTCAAGCGGCCGCCCGCGATCGTCGAACATGGCACGGACCTTACCGAAGGTGTTACCGACGATATAGCTGTCATTCAGGTGCAGAGTTCCATCCTGCACCAGTACGGTAGCCACTGCGCCGCGTCCGCGATCGAGTTTCGCCTCGAGAACCGAACCAACAGCCTTGCGGCCCGGGGTCGCTTTCGGAGCTTTGATGTCAGAGACGAGGCAGATCATCTCAAGCAGCCGATCGAGGTTTTCGCGTTTCTTCGCAGAGACTTTTACATACGGAGTTTCGCCGCCCCATTCGTCGGGAGTGAGGCCGCGATCAGCCAGCTGCTTCATCACGCGATCGGGATTCGCTTCAGGCTTATCGATCTTGTTTACCGCGACGATGATTGGTACATCGGCCGCCTTGGCATGGTCGATGGCTTCGATGGTTTGGGGCATTGCGCCGTCATCTGCTGCCACCACGATGACGACAATATCCGTAACCTTCGCGCCGCGGGCACGCATGCGGGTAAATGCTTCGTGGCCCGGAGTATCGAGGAAGACGATCTCGCGTCCCGATGCCGGAGAGCCTTCCTTGGTGAACCGCACCTTGTAGGCTCCGATGTGCTGCGTAATGCCGCCAGCTTCGCCGGCCGCAACATCGGTTTCCCGGATCGCGTCGAGGAGCGAAGTCTTGCCGTGATCGACGTGGCCCATGACTGTGACCACGGGAGCGCGCGATAGCTCGATAAAGTCAGTCTTCTCCGTGTCGAGAACTTCTTCGATTGCCTGATTTTCGAGTTCTTCTTCGTAGCTGATTACGGTTGCGGCAGCGCCAAATTTCGCCGCCACATCTTTCACCATCTCAGCGTCGAGCGACTGGTTGACCGTTACGAAAACACCGCGCATCAGCAGGATCGCGATCAGGTCCTTGGCGCGGATTTCAAGCTTCTCCGCAAGGTCCTTTACGCTGATGCCTTCCGTCACGGTGATCTCACGCGTAATTGGAAGTGGCTCGTCGCTGAAGTTCGCTGCGCCACCAAAACGCGGAGGTGGCACAAAGCCCTTCATCGGGCCTTCCTTGGTCTTCGGATACTGCTGGCCACTGCGACGACCTCGATTGTTCGAGGCGCGTTGCGGTCGCGGTGCTTCTCCGGTCGGCGGAGCGCCGCCGCCCGGGCGTGCTCCCGCAAAACCGCCTGGGCGTGGAGCACCAAATCCGGGACGTGCGCCAAATCCGGGACGGCCGCCTGGGGCGCCAGGTCCGCCAGGACCTGCGAAGCCTGTGCGTGTCGGATGCTTCGGACGCGGGCCTGCGCCCGGGAACTGGCTCGGAGCGCCCGGTGTGCGCTGCTGGAATCCGCCGGGAGCGCCTGTGGGCCTCCGGTCAAAGATTGGTTTGCCGCGCTGAATGCCTCCACCTTGTGGCGAAGGCGGAGCCGCGGTTGCAGCGGCCACCGGTGGCGCCTTGTATACAGGACGCGGTCCGGTCTGCGGCATCACCACACGCCTCGGCGCAGGGGCCGCGGGTGCAGGAGGCGGCTCTGGAGTCCTCGTCTCTGGTGCGCTCGGAGCAACGGCAGCAGGAGCAACGGGCTCCGCCGGTGCTTCCTTGATAGGCGCAACTGGCGCAGCTGCCGCTGGTGTCGGCGTCGTTGCAGCCGATGCAGCGATCTCTGGCTTTTCCGGTGCCGAAGGAGCAGGCGTGACCGGAGCCGCCGCAGCGGGTTTCGGCGCTACCGCCACAGGCTTCGCTGCTGCGGGTGCCTGTTCAGGGGCTGCCGGTTTGGGCTGCGGCGCCTGAGAGGGAGGTACGATTACGGGCGGTCTTACCACCACGTTTTGTGGAGGAACCACCGTCACGACTGGACGCGCAGCTACTGCTCCAGCAGGGGCCTTGGCGACAACGGCCCCGGCAGGGGGCCTCGAAGCGATGGCCGGAGTCGACGGCGGGACAATTGCGGGTGCAGGCCTGGGCTGAGGAACGATTTTGCGCGGCTCTGGACGCGCGGGAGCAGCCGGAGGTGCTGCGGCAGCAGGCGTTGCCGGTGCGGCAGGTTTCGCCGGAGCCATTGCAACAACGGGTGTTGCCGCCTTGCTCGGCGGTACCAGGCTCTTGCGAGCTTCTGCCTCTTGTTCCTGCTTTTTGGCCAGAATGGCCTTCATCACGTCCCCGGGCTTGGAAACGTGGGAAAGATCGATTTTCGGAGTAATCGACTGGGATGCGCGCGAAGACGAACCGTGACCGGCGGGGCGCGATCCATGCTGGAATTGCGCGCGAACCTTGTCAGCTTCGTGGTCTTCGATCGAACTCGAGTGTGTCTTGCCTTCACCCAGACTGAGTTCCGCGAGCACATCGAGGATCTGCCTGCTCTTGACTTCCAACTCGCGCGCGAGATCGTTAATTCGAACCTTGCTCATCCGCCTCTTTTCAGAATGTGCTGCCCAAAGCCCTTAGTCGCTCATAGCTACCTCATGGCATTGGAAGTTTGTGTCACCACCATTATCGCTTGAATGGTGTTGAAGAGCGCGACGCATTTAAGCGCCGCCCTCTTCGTCATCTCTCGTATTCTCTTCATCCGATACCGGAACATTGGCGATGGCGAGCTCTTCCGCGGTCTCTCCGCCGTCCTCCGCCTCTTCCAGCACCTCTTGCGAATTCTCAATTTCGGCTTCAGCTGTTCCCGCTGCCGCCTCGGGGGTCTCTATTTCCGATTCACCATCGGAGACGTTCTCCGTATCCGCAGCAGCAGTCAATGCGGCTGGCTCATCGCTGCCCTCAGCCTCCGGAGCACCTGCAATGCCAATCCCGCCTTCACCGGCTGGCGCTTCCTCGCCTTCCTCGAAGTGCCCAAAGTAGTGGCGAACCGCCACGCTGATGCGCTCCAGCGTCTTCTCGCCGATACCGGGAATCTCCTCGAGCTCCTCAGGTGTCATATCCGCCAACGATTCAACGGTCGTGATGCCTGCGGCAACCAGCTTCTCGATGATGCCCGCTCCCAACTCGGTAACCTGCTCGATCGGAGTAGAGGGACCGCCAGTGAGAGCCTGCATCTGCTGCTCCACTTCCTGCCGCTTCTCCTCTTCGCTCTTGATGTCGATCTTCCAGCCGAGAAGTTTGGCTGCCAGCCTGACGTTCTGGCCTTTCTTGCCAATCGCCAGCGAAAGCTGCGTATCGTCCACAATCACTTCGAGCTGCTTGTCGGTCAGATCGGTGATGGAAACCCGGCTTACCTTTGCCGGCTGCAACGCCTTCTCAGCGAAAGTCGTGATCTCTTCGCTGAACTCGATGATGTCGATCTTCTCTCCGCGAAGCTCGCGAATGATCGACTGCACGCGCATGCCCTTCATACCCACGCAGGCGCCCACTGGGTCGACGTCCTTATCGCGGCTCTGGACTGCGATCTTCGTACGTTCGCCTGCCTCGCGGGCAATCGCGCGGATCACGACGGTGTTGTCGTAAATCTCAGGCACTTCCGACTGGAACAGGTTCTGAACAAGTTCCGGCGCCGCCCGCGACACGATCACCTGCGGACCTTTCGCGGCGCGATCTACCTTCAGCAGAACCACGCGCACACGCTCGCCCACTGTGAACTGCTCCAGCCGCGATTGCTCCCGTTTCGGGCAGCGGGCTTCGGCTTTGCCCAGGTCGAAGATGGTGTCCTGTCCTTCAAGGCGCTTCACCGTTGCATTCAGGACTTCCTTTTCGCGATGGGCATATTCCTGGAAGACCGTGTCGCGCTCAGCTTCACGAACCTTCTGAAAGATCACCTGCTTCGCCAGCTGCGCGGCGATGCGGCCCAGGGGCGTAGTGTCCTTGTACATGCGGATCTCGCTGCCAACTTCCACTCCGGGAGCAAGCTCGTTTGCTTCTTCCAGGGTGATCTGGTTGACGGGATCTTCAAGCTCGTCATCGTCGGGCACAACGGTCTTGTAGACATAGGCAGTAATCTCGCCCGTGTCCTTGTTCAGTTCTCCGCGCATGTTCTCCTGGGTCTTGTAGTACTTGCGGGTGGCAAGAGCAATCGCCTCTTCCACGGCGCCAACCACGATTTGGGGCTCAATGCCCTTTTCGCGGCTCAGGAGTTCGATACTTTGATATAAAGCGCTGGCCATACTCTTCTTACTCTCTCGATTCTTCCGGCGACCCAGCCCTGCGACTGGTCGCATTTCGTAAATTGTTGTTCAGGAGTTCTCGGCGAATTCGACCCTGCACCTGCGCGCGATCGCGCCTATATCTCCGGGATCAGCTCCGCCTTCTCGATGTTCTCGAGAGGGATCTCCACCTTGTCAACGCCTGCTTTGCGGCTCTTGCTGTTCTGATGCATGGCCGCAAGATCAAGCGTGATGATTTTGCCCGAGCCCGCATCGAGCCGGCCTCTCCAGTGCCGGTTATTGCGTATTGGCTCGAACGTCTGCACTTTCACAAGGCACCCCGCAAAACGCTGAAACTCCTCCGGCTTCGACAACTTCCGATCCAGCCCCGGCGAACTCGCCTCAAGCGTGTAGTCGCCTCCGGGAACCAGGTCTTCCACATCCAGCAGAACTCCAAAGTCGCGGCTAAAAGCTGCGCAGTCCTCGTGAGTCACACCTGAAAGCTGTTCAATACTCAACTTGCCTTCCACCAGCCGCTCGGGAAGCCCTTCGGTCCCGGCGGCAATCTGTGCTTTCAACTGCCTTCTGCCTTCCTCATTCTTCTCGAGAAAGACCCTCAATACTCTTTCCTTCGCCGGGCCGGAAAGCTCCAAGTCCACTACATCCAGTCCGTGTGAGGCAGCCACGCGTTCGGCAGCCTTCCGAATTTCCTGCACAGTCGCAGTCATCATTCAAAGCCGCCTTGCATACTCATTTAAAAGGAGTTCCCGGTCAATCTCGGCGGCGGCCCCGGGCAAATTCGCACCAAATAAAAAGTGGGCTATAAGCCCACTCATCTCTCCGCCACCCCGGCTTACCCACGGGCAACACAGGCGGACAAACTCGTTCGCTTATTTAGAATACGGCCTTTCGCGTGGAAATTCAACGGCCCACCGTTCACGAACGCGCTTCGATGCTGCGAATCTCTTGTTGCGGGGCTCAATGGGGGCGGCCTTTTGTCTTCCCCCTGCCCTTTAGTTGTAAACCGTTTCATCCACTCTGAAATGAATAGCCCTGTGACCCGAAGTAATGCGCATTTGGCATTCAAAATCAATAAGTTACATCGCTAGTACCCCGGAGCCACGTGAGTACCACTATCGGGGTGCAGTAATCGGCCCTGGTTCCCGGAATAATTGCTGGAGTTCAGATATGCGGACTCTCTTCCAGCGTGTTCTCGTCGCAGTTGTGTCGACGATCGTTCTCGCCTCAGCCGGGGCGCTGGGCGGCTATCTGCTCGGTCAGGCTTATGCACTCCGCCGGGCTCAGGTCCGCCTCGACCAGCATGCACACCGCATTCTCCTTGAGACGATAGCCTCCACGACGGAATCGCGGGCAATGCTGGAGACGATGAATGGCTCGCCCTATTCGCTCTGTTCGGACGCGGAGATCGAGTACTTTCGCCAGCTGATCTTCCAGTCGCAATTCCTGAAGGCCGCGGGTCGCATGCGCAATGGGCGCATCGATTGCTCTACGACTTCGGGTCGTAACCCGCTGGCGGTCGAACGATACGCGCCTTTCATAACCGAGCAAAACGGCACGAAGCTCTATAAGAACCTTGCTCCTTTCAGAGTGGACGATCAGAACGTAATTGCCGCGCAGCATGGCGAATCCTTCATCGTCTACAACCCCTACAACTTCCTTTCCCTCACGGCGCCTCCAATGCATTTCACGGTGACCGCGATGGATGCCCACGCCAGCGATGCGGGACAGTTGATCGGCGATACGACCAGCGTTCCGTCGAACGTGATCGTGAAGCAGGGCAAACAGAAGGTGGGTGACACTCTCTACGCTACCCAGTGTTCCCAGGATATTCGGACCTGTCTGACGACCTCGATATCGATTCCGAATGCGCTCATGATGAATCGGGGTTACTCGATGGTATTCATGGCGCTGGGAGCCCTCTTCGGAAGTCTCTCCGGTCTGCTTTTCCCCATGCTCTACAGCCGGAACAAGAGCGTGGAACAGCAGCTCATCCGCGCCATTCGCGCTGACGCGCTTACGGTCGTCTATCAGCCGATTGTCGATCTTTCCACCGGTCACATCGCGGAAGCAGAGGCACTCGTCCGCTGGACCGATGAATACAAGAACGTTGTCAGCCCCGATGTATTTGTGAAGATCGCCGAAGAGAAGGGGTTCGTCAACGAGATCACCAAACTCGTCCTTCGTCACGCGCTCCGCGACTTCAGCGCAACGCTTCGCGCGCGTCCAACTTTCCGAGTCAACATCAATATCGCTGCTGCTGACCTGGCCGATAACGATTTCATTCCAATGCTCGACAAGCAGCTTAGCGATGCTGAGGTTTCGCCCCGCAATCTTGGAGTCGAGATCACCGAAAGCTATACTGCGCGTCAGCAGGTCGCTCGCAACACCATTCTTCGCCTCCGCCAGAGAGGCCACTACGTTGCGATCGATGATTTTGGTACGGGCTATTCAAGCCTCGCTTACCTGCACGACCTCTCAGTCGACGCCATCAAGATCGACAAGGCCTTCACGAAGGCAATTGGGACAGACGCTGTCACGGTGTCGATCCTCCCGCAGATCCTCACCATGGCCGAGACTCTCAAGCTCCGGGTCGTCGTGGAGGGTATCGAGACCAAGCCGCAGGCAGACTATTTCGCCGCCAGCCATCAGGATATTCACGCACAGGGATGGCTGTTCGGCCGTCCTGTTCCTGCACGTGTCTTCCTCCAGTTGCTTGATGAAGAGGAAGCTCGCCTCAGTAAACAAGCTGAAGAAAACTACCCCTCTGGCGCTATCGTCGCCGCCTTGTAGTCAGTAAATATTCTCTTCGTCACGTGAATCTTGGCGTCTGCCGCCGTGACGCGCAACAATACTGAAATGAATTTTTCCCGGGTTTCGGCGGTGGCCTGTTTTTTGTTCGCCGCGCTCTCCGTTGCACCAGCTCTTGAAAAACAATCGGCAGCCGACTACCACGCTCGGCGTATCGCGCTTGCCAATGAACTGAATGGCGGAGTCGCGATCCTTTTCGCTGCCGAAGAGCCGGTGCTGGACTTCGATCCGTATCGCCAGGATTCCGACTTCTATTACCTCACCGGTTGGAACGAGCCCGGCGCCGCTCTCCTGATCGTCGGTCCAGCGGATGCAACGGAACACCAGGGTCAACCGGCACGCGCGCGCGAATACAAAGAGATCCTCTTTCTGCCTACGCGAAACCTGCGCTTGGAGCGGTACACCGGCGCAAAAATGGACGCATCGACTCCCGCGGTGGCCCGAGCTACCGGGGTGGACAATGTCGAGCCCATGACAAATTTCGCGGGCGATCTCAACAAGCTCATCGAAGATGATCGCCGCCTCGTTTTGAATGTCTGGATGCAACCCCACGTCAAAGCAGCCGAGTCGCTTCTTGAATTCACTGCTGCGACACTTGGTATGACAGCGCCCGAACCTAAAGACGTGACGACCCTGACCATGCCGCTCCGTGAATTGAAAGACGCTGGCGAGATCGAGTTGCTCAAAAAAGCCTCTGCAGCCTCCATCGCAGGCCAGCGCGAAATGATGAAGGCGGTTAAGCCTGGAGAAACCGAGCGCGCCATCGCCGGCGCGATGACGGCCTCCTGGTACAGGAAGGGATGCGAACGGCCATCCTACGCTCCGATCGTCGGAACCGGCATCAATTCAACCATCCTTCACTACTCTGAAAATGTGGGCTCCATCGAGGATGGTGATGTCGTTGTTGTCGATGCTGCCTGCGAGTACTCGATGTATGCATCGGATATCACGCGCACCGTCCCTGCGAACGGACACTTCACAGCGCGTCAGCGCGAGATTTATAACGTGGTTCTTGGCGCGCAGAAAGCTGCCATCGATGCTTTTGTTGTCGGCAAGTCGAAGATCAATGACTTCAGTCATCGCGACCCCGACACACTCGACGCCGTTGCCTATAACTACATCAACACGCATGGCAAGGATCTACACGGGCAGCCCCTGGGCAAATACTGGCTACACGGTCTGGGCCACATGGTCGGCATTGACGTACACGACCCAGCACAGTATCCAGCAGTGCTCAAGCCTGGGATGGTCTTCACCATCGAGCCCGGCATCTACATCCCGGAAGAAAAACTGGGCGTGCGGATCGAATGCGATTTTCTTGTGATGCCGAATGGCAAACTCCTCGACCTTGATGCCGACCTTCCCCACACCGCGGAGGAAGTAGAAGCAGCCATGCAAAGCAAGTGAAGATAGAAGGCAAAGAAAGATAGAATTCGATCCAGGGAACTGGCTGCGATGGACGCGGAGTTCCACGATTTACTGATTCCCGCTCTGCAGAAGTGCGCGGCGGGCAGATAGGGCTCTTCGGAGCCTATGACCGATTTCCCGCAATCAAGAATGGGATCAAGTGCCCGAGGTCGATCGGCTCCGTGAATTAGCCTTTATGATTCGAACTCTTCGGAGCGAAACGAGTTGTTCGAAGAGTTCTTCAGGCTGTGTTCCTTGCACAGATCGAACGATCCCGGCGAACCGAAATTGGCGAAAGCATCTCTCACTCGAGTGCAAGAATCGCTCGAATGATAAAGATTGAGGAGTTAATGAACACATTCGATCAATCGCCAACCGACCAGCTTGAAGCCTTGAGCAAAGCGTTCTCAAATCAATTGCTGGCTTGTCTCGAAGAGTGCGCACACGGTCGCCGTGGCCTGTTTTCAGATGTTGCCCTGACGGAAGAGGAGCAGAGCAATCGTGAATGGCCTGAAGCTACGCGGCTTCGAGAACTCGCGCAGGCGCTGCAAAATGTCTTCGCGCAATACGAGCAGCGCAATGCGCTTTGCGATGAGTTCCTCGACCTCTGCTCGATACACGGAGAAAGTCATCCTGGCGAACCGCGCCTGGCTCGTATGTTTCTAGCGCGCATCGAACGTAGGGAAGTCGGCACTCCCACTGAGGAACCGAGAAAGCCATGGTAGTCCTGCACGCATTTCTGGCGCTGGGAGCCGGATTCGCAACCATGGCAGTTCTGATCACCATTGTGACCGTGCTGTTGCAAAAGTTCACCCCAGACTGGGCTGACACCTCGGAAACGCCATCACCTGGCTATACATTTCTTAATCTGGGCTGCACATTCGTTGCAGCGGCAGCGGGGGGATACGTAACCGCGTGGATCGCGGAACACAATCCGCTTGTCCACGTGCTTGCACTCGCAATCACTGCGCTCCTGCTGGCCGCACTCAGTGCGCTTCAGCAGCGAGGTAAATTGCCCGTCTGGTACTTGCTTGCATTGGTAGCTATCACTCCGATCGGTGCTTTCGTCGGTGGGCTCGTCCGCATGCGTGCGCTTGGAGTGCTCTGATCGAAACGCAGCAGCACCTCAAAGAAAACCGCTCGATCTTTCGACCGAGCGGCTTGTTGAATTGCTTTGAAAGAGTTCGTTACCAGCGCAGGCCAATGGTCACTGGAATGATCTTCGTGTCAGCCCCTACGGTGGTCACACCCAGGCCATTGGGCGTTAGACCTTCGACGGCCGGTGACAGCACATCGAGATAGCGTGCTTCTGCAAAGAGCTTCATCCTGCCATCGCCGTTCCAGCCCGCAAAGCGATGCTCAAGACCGCCGCCAATGTTCCATCCGCCCTGGTTGCTCGAGAAGTGACCAACAACGACATTCTGCGTGACGCCGTAGCAGAACCCGAAGTAGTCGCAGTAGTAGCCCTGCTGCGGATCCGTGAAGTTCGTCACCTTCCGGTAGAACCCGCCGCCGCCTACTCCATAGAACGTTACAGAACTCTTGGGATTCACCTCGTACATGGGGTCAAGAGTGAATGACCAGAGAGTGTCGTATCCCCCAGTCGCCCCCGCTTCTGCGACGATTACATCCGGCAGCTTGCTATGGATGAACTGATACTCGAGATTCAAGCTCAGATGCTGGTCGACCCGATATCCTGCGCCGACTGTGAAGTTGTACCCCCAACCTATGTAGGGCGACGAATCATCTGTCGGAGCGCTGAAGCCGCCTCCGACCTCATACGTCAGATGGCTTCTCAGACCACCGGGACCGCCACCGGGACGCGACCGGTTGTCATACTGACCGCTGCCCGACCCGGCAGCTGATGGCGCTGTGGGCAGAGCCGTATCGCCAAAGTGGGCAACGTCGGCAGCTTCGACTGAACTCGATTCCGTGAACGAAGCCGCGTTGGAACTCGAATAGGCTGCTGAACCGTCAGCAGCGGAAACAGCCTGGGCGCTCGCCGAGCCGAGTGCAAAGGCAAGGGCGCCACAAAGCATGGCCGTGCTCCTCATGAGCCACAGACAGCGAACTGAAGTCATTTCCTGTACCTCGCAAGAGATAAGTACCTTGTAAACCGGGACCTGGAAGATCCCCCGTAAGGACTTAGACTCCATTTCAATTTCAAAGTTGCTTCAGTCTCCCATATAGCGAAAGGCCGGAGTACGCGCTCCGGCCTTTCGTTTCGATGCGGCGAGAAAATCGTCCAATCCCTATCCCTGGATGTCGAACTGCTCCGGATGCAGGGTTGCATCGCTCTTGATCAGGATGTTCTTGCCCAGCAGGTCTTCGAATTCGGTGATCCAGCTTCCGTTGTTGGATTTCAGAATCTTGACCGTTTCGGGGTGGACACGCAGCATGACGTCCGTGGATTCCAGATGCCGCTTCATCTTGCGCAACTCGATGAAGATCTCGTTGGCTACTGTGCTCGGACTCTTCACCATGCCCGTTGCCTGACAGGTTGGGCAGGGAACTGACAACGTGCGCTCCAGGGACTGCTTCACGCGTTTGCGCGTAATCGCCACCAAGCCAAAATCGTTAAACTGCAGAACCTTGGTTGGTGCGCGGTCGCTCTTCAATGCTTCTTCAAGAGCTGCCATCACCTTGAAGCGATTCTTGCGCTCATCCATGTCAATGAAGTCGATTACGATGATGCCGCCCAGATCGCGCAACCTGATCTGTCGCACAATCTCCGGAATAGCATCGAGGTTTGTCTTCAGGATGGTGTCCTCAAGCCGTGCCGTTTTGCCGACATACTTTCCGGTGTTAATGTCGATGGCCACCAGTGCTTCTGTCTGGTTGATCACAATCGATCCACCGGATTTCAACCAGACTTTGGATCGCAGCGCCTTCGAAATCTCATCCTGGATTCCGAAGTGTTCGAAGAGCGGCGTCTCCTTGGTGTAGAGCTTCACGCGTCGCACAAGGTTGGGCGAGAAGCGATTCAGGAATCGCACAATGCGCTCGTAGTCTGCTTCTGAGTCCACCCAGATCGACGAGAAATTGCTGCTCACCTGGTCGCGAAGGATGCGTTCGATCAGCGACAAATCGTGATAGATCAGCGCCGGCGATTTCGATCCTTCTGAACGCTGCTTGATCTCATTCCACAGATGAATGAGGAAACGCAGATCGGCACGGAGTTCTTCTTCCGATGCGCCTTCCGCCGCGGTGCGAACGATAAATCCGCCCGAGGCATCGCCGCGCTCGTGAACCAGGATCCTCTTCAGACGCTGACGCTCTTCATCCGATGCGATCTTTCGGCTTACGCCAACATGCGAAACCGTCGGCATGAACACCAAGAACCTTCCCGGCAGGGCAATGTGGCTGGTGATACGCGCGCCCTTCTTCGCAATGGGTTCCTTCGCAATCTGAACCAGAATCTCCTGACCCGGCTTCAGCAGGTCCGAGATGATCGGCAGATCGGAAGTTTGAGCCGAGCGCCGCGATGGTCCACGCCGGTCACCAGGTCGATGCCCGCGATCTCCACCACGCTCTCCACGACCGCCTCGTCTTCCGCGCCCGCCGCGTTCGCGTCGCTGCGGAGCGTGACCGTCACCAGAAGGCTGGCCTTCGGCTGTCACGGCCTCATCTTCATCGCCGTCGTCACCCGTCTCTTCGCCATTCTTCTCGTCGAGATCCAGTTGAATCCGATGATCGAGATGAGCCTCTTGCAGCATCTCGCCCAACTCACCGGAACGAATCTGCGTTTGAAGCTTTTCTTCTTCCTCGTAATCATCGAGGTCGTGTTCCTCGCCCTTATGATGGTGACGGGAAAGGTCGTACTCTTCGCCCTCAATTAGCTCTTCTTCCACCACTCCGCTTCCAGGCGAAAACGCTGAAACGGATGAGACGGATGCCGGTTTTTCGATTTGTGGCGATAGTGGCTCGCGACCTTCCGGCGGCTCTTCATCGGATCTCTTCTTCTTGCCGCCAAGGCCGAACAGCCGGAACTCTGCCGGAGGCACCGGATCGACGTTGTGCGAGGCGCTGCGATCACCCTCGAGCTCCTTGTCGTCCTTGCCGTGCTCGGAAGAAAACCCAACCTGCGGCTCTGAGGTCGTTCCAATCTCAGGCTCAATGGCTTGCCCCAGATCCGAATCCGTCGCCGGTTCACCAAGAACCGCATGCGGCTCATATTGGCTCGAACCTGCCTCGTATGTCTCCTCCTCGATGTCATCGTCCAGGAGAGATGCAGCCTCGTACGGATTTTCAGACTCGACTTCCTCTGAGGTCATTTCCTCAACAAACGCCTGCTCCTCGATCTCGTCCGCAGAACCACCTTCAATCACTGTTTCGCCCGGAACGGAAAGCTGTCCCGCACGGCCCCCGCGATGACGCGAGAGCGATTCGCCGGGAAGCAATCCGCTGCCGTCCCATACGATTGGCGACTCAATCAGCGTCGCCGGCTTGTAGCTCGACGCCGGGCGCGCTACCGCCGGGCTGTCTGCCTTCGTAGTCTCAGCAGGGGTCCCGCCGTACTTCGAAAGCGACTCGCCGGGAAGCACAAACTTATCGGGCGCTCGCTCTGTACGTCCGCCTCGCGGAGCAGCAGAAGCCTGAATCTCTTCGGCCACTTCCGGCTCCCGTGACGACGCAGAACCTTTCACATTGGGGTCGAGGAATTCTTCTGAAACCTCAGCTGGAGCAGCGGCCACGTTGCTGCCGGGGCGTCCTCCGCGGCGTCTCCGGCGTCCACGCCAGCGCTTGGCGCCGGGCTCTTCCGATCCATCGCCAGCCTCATCATGGTCGGGGCTCGCTGCGGGAGCCGCAAACTCTGCCCCACCCGTCTCGGCGACCGCCTCGGGCGCTCTCGGTTCACGCTGTTCACGCCCGCCGCTCCGCTGCACATTGTCGCCATGGCGAATTTCGCGCGGAGGCTGGTTGCCACCGCTTGCGGCAGCCTTCTCCATCTCGTCTGAGTCTTCCGACTCCTCGAGCTCCAAAAAGTCTGTGACGTAAAGGAACGCGTCGCGTTCCAGTCCGATCTCGACGAATGCAGACTGCATGCCGGGGAGCACGCGCGTTACACGCCCGTTATAAATCGACCCCGCCAGGGTGTACTCGTTTTCGCGTTCGTAGTAAATTTCCGCGAGCTGATCGTCTTCTAGAATTGCAAGCCGCGTCTCATGCGGCGTGCTGGAAATACAAATCTCTTTTGCCATCGTGCCTTTCCGCCCAGCGGGTTTCGCCTGCTGGGGCAAGCGGCAAGGTGGCGGGTAGATGCGCGCGGACGGGGAGGAGGTTGGGAACGTACCTGAGGGATGACCGATGTGAGACTCGCAGATGGGGACCAACACTTACACGGCCGGGCGGTGCAGATCCCGAGCCGTTGTTCTGGGATGCGAGTGTTTCGTTATCGTGATCCGAATGCAGAGAGTTTGTGGCCTTCCGATCGGTTACGGCAATTTGCGATGATTCATCGCAACTGCATAACCAAGCCCATGCCAACCAGACGATCGACATAAGCGGGGCCGTTAGACGCCAGAGTTCCATGCGATCTGTCTTCATCGCTGGAACTGTCCGGCTTGCCCGTCTCTGCGTGCTCATTGTGAACCCGTTTCCTGCCCGGCGCTCAATCCACCTGGACCTCGCCGGATCTGGCATCCACTCTTGTGCCGCTCTTTGCTTTCTGTTTGTTGACCCGCCCGTGTCTCAGAGATCGGCTGGATACAACAATTGCTGCAAAGGCCCCGGCACCCGGTGAGGATGCAGTAAGTACTTACAATCTTTTCTCCTGGGTTCCGGAGAATCCCGGTGATCCCCAAGAGGGTGTTACCCGTGCAATCTTGCCCTCCGGACCTTCTCTCCAACGCCGGATAACCTTGACGCCGGTGGACCGGAGCACCCAAATCAGTTTACGAACCGGCGCATGCGGATATTCATCACCACGCCTAGCGCCAGGAAGGTAAACAGCACCGAGGATCCGCCGTAACTCATTAACGGTAAAGGAATTCCGGTGACTGGCATGAAGCCAATGACCATGCCTACATTGACCGCGATCTGGAAGGTCAACACAGCCACGATTCCCATAATAATCAGGGACCCAGGCAGGTCGGCGGCTGTTTGAGCGTTTTGAATCAAACGCATCAATATGAGGAAGTATAGCAGCAGCACAAACACCGCGCCCACGAACCCATGCTCCTCGCTGTAGGCCGCAAAGATGAAGTCGGCGTGGGGAATGGGGATAAATGCTCCCTGCGTCTGCGTACCTTTTTCGGCCCCCTTGCCCCAGATACCCCCGGCGCCCACTGCGATCTTCGCCTGCAAGACCTGGTAGCCGGCGCCTCGCGGATCATTATCCGGGTTGATGAACCCAGTCAGCCGCGCCTTCTGATACGGCTTCAACAGCTTCCCGCTGCTCCAGCCTCCGACAACCAGAACCAAAGCGGCGCAAATCAGAATGGCGGACTGCTTTAGATTGATCCCGCCCAGAAACATTCCGATGACCAGCACCGGCACATACGTCAGCGAGGTCCCCAGATCCGGCTGCTTCAGAATCAGCAGCATCGGAACGCCGACCAGGGCGAACCCCTTCCCAATCTCTTTCCAGGTAAGATTCCGCGCGCCGAGGTTG
>Ga0105246_10000194_pt1 | contig 30373 bp, 28 predicted proteins | sample KBSM64metaG_FD_99694 | JGI IMG/M metagenome (GOLD analysis project Ga0105246, IMG submission 99694) | Miscanthus rhizosphere microbial communities from Kellogg Biological Station, Michigan, USA - KBS M6-4 metaG | ecosystem: Host-associated > Plants > Roots > Rhizosphere > Soil | place... | reverse complement strand
TGGAACAATGCCGGTACCGGTCACTCGGCCCTGGCTGAGCTGAACTACACCCCGGAAGACAAGAACGGCAACGTTGAGATCCCGAAAGAGGTCGAGATCAACGAAGCGTTCCAGATCTCCCGTCAATTCTGGTCCTGGCAGGTCCAGCAGGGCGTGTTGAAGAACCCGCGTTCGTTCATCAACTCCACACCGCACATGAGCTTTGTGTGGGGCGATGACAACATCAAGTTCCTGAAAAAGCGCTACGAAGCGCTGAAGGCGAGCCCGCTGTTCGCCGGCATGCAGTACTCCGAAGACCCGGCGCAGATCGCCAAGTGGGTCCCGCTGATGATGGAAGGGCGTGACCCCAACCAGAAAATCGCGGCCACCTGGAGCCCGATCGGCACCGACGTGAACTTTGGCGAAATCACCCGCCAGTTCGTCGCTCACCTGCAAACCACGCCGAAGTTCGACCTGAAACTGTCGAGCGAAGTGCAGGACATCACCCGCAACGACGACGGTTCGTGGCGTGTGAGCTACAAAAACCTGAAAGACGGCACCAAGACTGAAACCGACGCCAAGTTCGTGTTCATCGGCGCCGGCGGCGGTGCCCTGCACCTGCTGCAAAAGTCGGGCATTCCTGAAGCCAAGGAATACGCCGGCTTCCCGGTTGGCGGCTCGTTCCTGGTAACCGATAACCCAACCGTCGCCGAGCAGCACCTGGCCAAGGCCTACGGCAAGGCTTCGGTAGGTTCGCCACCGATGTCGGTTCCGCACCTGGACACCCGCGTGCTGGACGGCAAGCGCGTGATCCTGTTTGGCCCATTCGCCACCTTCTCGACCAAGTTCCTCAAGGAAGGCTCGTACCTGGACCTGCTGACCAGCACCACCACCCACAACATCTGGCCGATGACCAAGGTCGGTATTCGTGAATACCCGCTGGTCGAGTACCTCGCCGGCCAACTGATGCTGTCCGATGACGACCGCTTCAAGGCGCTGCAGGAATACTTCCCGAACGCCAAGCAATCGGACTGGCGCCTGTGGCAAGCCGGCCAGCGTGTGCAGATCATCAAGCGTGACGAAGAGCAGGGCGGCGTGCTGAAACTCGGTACCGAAGTGGTCAGCTCCGCCGACAACTCCATTGCCGGCCTGTTGGGTGCATCGCCAGGCGCGTCGACCGCAGCGCCGATCATGCTGACCGTGCTGCAAAAAGTCTTCAAGGACAAGGTAGCAAGCCCGGCCTGGCAGGAAAAACTGCACCAGATCGTGCCAAGCTACGGCACCAAGCTGAACGACAGCCCAGAAGCGGTTGCCAAGGAATGGGCCTACACGGCCGGTGTGCTGCAACTGACGCCACCGCCAGCGATCCCGCAACTGGCTGCTCCACAGGCCACCGAGGCTGCCAAGCCTGCGGCTGAGCCGAGCAAGCCGGCGTCTGATCTGGCGCTGTAAGTAAGGCTTAAGCAAAAGCCCGCTGAACCGGTGACGGTCAGCGGGCTTTTTTGTGTGCGGTGTTCAGACCCTGAAGTGCCTGACTTGCTCGTACAGATGCAGCGCCAGTGCATTAGCGGTGTCGCACAGCAGATACAGATGCTGGGTGGGGAGGGCCGGCAGTTGCGTGATGTGTCTCAGCCCTTCGGCCATGCGGCTTTCCTCCATCAGGCCCACGGCCACGCCGCTGCGCACGCAAGCCTCTACTGCCGATGAGTTGGGGCTTTCCAGCAGTACGCGATGGTAAACCCCGTGATCTATCAGCGCCTGTAGCGCCGCCGCTCGATACGGGCAACCAGCGATGGGCACGGTGATGGGCAGCGGCGCGTTTGGCGGAGAACTGAACTGCTCGGCCGCCACCCAGAGCGGTTGCACTGCCCCGAGGCGCTCACCCTGTGCCAGCGGCTGTGCGCTGACGGTGATTGCCAGGTCCAGTTGGTTTGCCGTGAACAGACTCAGCAGTTCGCCACTGGTGCGCGCTTCGATTTCCAGCTCAAGCAGCGGATTGTCGGCGATCAGTCGTGGCACAAATGCCTGGATGAAGGCAGGTGCGTACGTGTCGGGCACGCCCAGGCGGATCTTGCCCTGCATGCGCTGGGGCATCAGGGCGATCAGAAGGCGGTCGTGGCTTTTGAGAAATTCGCTGGTTTCGTCCAGCAGTTTTCTGCCGTACAGCGTCAGGTCCACGCCCTGGTTGCTGCGGCTGAACAGGCGCTGGCCGACCTGGTCTTCCAGTTTCTGAATCTGCGTGGTTACGGTGGAAGCGCTACGGTGCACATGTTCGGCCGCTTCGTTGAAGCGACCAAAGCGCGCGACGGCATGAAAGGTACGCAGTAGATCGATATTCAGCTGTTTGGCCATGGTTCGACTTTTACGGATTGATGGTGCAGGTTATTCAAATATACAGAAGAGTCTCCTGCCCCTAGCCTCGAAGTCAATCGACTAAGGCTGGAGGGCCGCATGAAGCGATCAACCCTGGGATTACTGCTGTTGCAAGGGGCGTTTGTCCTGTCATGGAGTTCGGGCTATATCGGCGCCAAGCTCGGCACTCAGGAAGGCGGTGCGTTCAACCTGCTGTTCTGGCGATTCCTGTTGGTATCGCTGTGCCTGGGGCTGTTCCTGAACGTCAGGTTGTTGAAGGTTTCATGGGCGCAGATCCGCCACTACGCGGTGATCGGTTGCCTGTCGCAGTTTCTGTATCTGAGCTGCCTCTATGTGGCGATCCAGAACGGTTTGCCGCCAGGCATTGCGGCAATCATCGCGGCGATGCAGCCGTTGATGACCGCAGCATTGTCGACTGGCAGCGCCACCGAGCGCAGCGGTGGCTGGCAATGGGTGGGGCTCGTGATCAGCTTTGCCGGCGTGGCAATTGTGATCGCCGGGCAGTACAGCCATAGCGCAACCGAGGTAGGCCTGGCCATGTACGGGTTGCCACTGGTCTCGGCGCTGGGGCTGACCCTGGCGACGCTGTACGAACGTCGTTCGGTGCAGAGCGAGAATGTCGGTTTGCTCATACCGCTGTTTATCCAATCGCTGCTGAGCCTGATCGGTTTCACCGGCGCTGTGTTGTACACCGATACCTTGAGCATTCCCCACGACACCGACGTACTGGTTTCGATTGCGTGGTTGACGGTGTTTTCCACCTTTGCTGCTTACTTGAGCCTGTGGCAACTGCTGCGTGTGATGACGGCCACCCAGGTTGCCGCGTTGGTCTACCTGGAGCCTCCGGTCACCCTCGTATGGGCGGCGTTGATGTTCGGCGACAGGATTCATGCCTCCACCTACGCCGGCATCGCCGTGGTCATTGCCGGGCTGGTTTTATTGCGCCTGAAGCGACCGACCGTCGAGTGCACGTCTTGAGGCCGGTGGGTTCAGCAATCTGACAGACATCTCCTGTTAAAAATAAACCATGCCCAAGCAGGAGGCCTGGTTGCAACAAAGGGGGATTTCTTACTGATACAGATGCGGGGCGATTAGGCCCGAGGGTTTTGTATGTTGCTACGTTATGCGGCAATGGCGGCGGTAGTCGTCGCAGCATCCGGGTGTGTGCAAGAGCGTGTCGTGCATGAGCGCAGACCGGTACAACATGAGTATGTAGAAGTTGTTGCACCGCAGCCGCCGCCCGTACAGGTGATCGAAGTCGAACCACCGGTACGCGAAGGTTATATCTGGTCACGCGGTTACTGGCGCTGGCAAGGCGGGCGCTATGTGGCGGTGCACGGCCACTGGGAGCCGGTGCGCGAGGGTTATCGCTATGTGCATCCGCATTGGGTACAGCGCAATGACGGGTATCACTGGCAGGTCGGTGGCTGGATTCGTTGACCGAGCGTCCTCTCCTACAAAGACGACTTAGCCGATACGTTTCATGCCCGTCACCTTGACCGCATTCAGGTCGAAGGTGGCGGTGTATTCGCAACCCGCCGCATGGGCGCAGCGTTCGATCAGGCAGTCGGCAAAGTCTGCCGTGTTCGCCACGAACTTGCGCAGGGCTTGCCAGATGATATCGGCGCGCTCAACCGTGAGCTCGCGAGTGTGCAGCAGGGTTTCCAGCACCATCACCACATCGCTTTTGGCCGACGCATAGCAGGACTGCAGGACCCACACCAACTCCACAACGGTCACCAGGCTGACAAAACCCGGTGACGCAGCGGTGAGTGATTCTATCAATCTGGACGCCTTGGCTGACTGCATGGGATCGTCCTGGGTGACGTAGCGCACCAGCACGTTGGTATCCAGGCCGATCATCCGGCGTTTGCTCCCCGGGCCGCGATGGCCTGGTTCATGTCCTCGATGGACACAGCAGTGGCAGGCTTGCTGATCAGTCCCTTGAGGTCGATGACAGTTTTACTGGCGGCGATCATGGAAAACTTGCCGTCTTCCATTTCGACGAATTCCACCCGGTCGCCTGTTTCCAGGCCGAGGGCTGTCCTCACCTGGACGGGGATGGTGATTTGCCCTTTTGAAGTCAGTGTGGCGGTCGCCATAGTGAAGCTCTCCATCGTGATATTCCTTACCTTAGGGTAAGGAATGATGGAGGACAATATCCGTTGGTCCATAGGTGGCTCGCAGGTGTGGTGAGTCGTCCTCAAACCCTAGCTCGGACTCTCAATCCCCACACCTTTGGCCATGGGCCAAACCGATACAAACTATGACCGACCGCGCCCTTTCACTGCACCACGCGATAGCACGGCACATACGCCGCGCCGCCCGGCAGCTTCATGCGGTGTTGGGCGACAAACGCTTTGAGCAGCTCGTCCAGCGGTTTCATGATCGCCGGGTCGCCGTGAATCTCGTACGGGCCGTTTTCTTCGATCAGGCGAATGCCCTTGTCCTTCACGTTACCTGCCACGATCCCCGAGAACGCGCGACGCAGGTTGGCCGCCAGTTCATGGGGCGGCAGCGCATGGCTCAGTTGCAGGCTGGCCATGTTTTCGTGGGTCGGGTCGAAGGGGCGCTGGAAACCTTCGTCGATCTTCAACAGCCAGTTGAAGTGGAACGCGTCGTTACGTTCGCGTCGGAACTGCTTCACGGCCTTGAGGCCCAGCGTCATCTGGCGCGCGACTTCGGCCGGATCGTCGATGATGATCTGGTAATGCTTCTGCGCCGCTTCGCCGAGGGTAGCGCCGACGAACGCGTGCAGTTGTTCCAGGTAAGGGGCCGCATGCTTGGGCCCGGTCAGCACCACCGGGAACGGCAGGTCGCGGTTGTCCGGGTGCATCAGGATGCCCAGCAGGTAGAGGAATTCCTCAGCGGTGCCGGCGCCGCCGGGGAAGATGATGACGCCGTGGCCGACACGCACAAAGGCTTCCAGGCGTTTCTCGATGTCCGGCAGGATCACCAGCTCGTTGACGATCGGGTTGGGCGCTTCGGCGGCAATGATGCCCGGCTCGGTCAGGCCCAGGTAGCGGCCACCGGTGATGCGTTGTTTGGCGTGGGAAATGGTCGCGCCTTTCATCGGCCCTTTCATCACGCCGGGGCCGCAGCCGGTGCACACGTCGAGGCTGCGCAAGCCCAGTTCGTGCCCGACTTTCTTGGTGTATTTGTATTCTTCGGTGTTGATCGAGTGGCCGCCCCAGCACACCACGATCTTCGGCTCGACACCCGCGCGCAGCGTACGGGCGTTGCGCAGCAGGTGGAACACGTAGTCAGTGATGCCCTGGGAGTTGCTCAGGTCGATGCGCTGGCTGTCCAGCTCGTTCTCGGTGTAGACGATGTCACGCAAGGCGCTGAACAGCATTTCGCGCGTGCTGGCGATCATCTCGCCATCGACGAAGGCGTCGGCGGGCGCGTTGAGCAGTTCCAGGCGTACGCCGCGGTCTTGCTGGTGGATGCGCACTTCAAAGTCTTTGTAGGCATCAAGGATGGTCTTGGCGTTGTCGATATGCGCGCCGGTGTTGAGGATCGCCAGGGCGCACTGGCGGAACAGGGCGTAGACGCTGCCGCTGCCGGCTTCACTCAGTTGCTGGACTTCACGTTGTGACAGGGTTTCGAGGCTGCCCTTGGGGCTGACGGCGGCGTTGATGACTTGACGTTGGGGCATTCTGATTCCTTGAAAGCACAGCCACCGCATCCACGACAGGCGCGGTGGCTTGAGAATGATGGGCGCCGTATACGGTCGCACGAGACGGTTATTTACCTCAGGCGCAAGGCCGAGCGCAAATACCGTCCAGCACCATCATGCCGCAGAACTTACTGGATCAGCTTCCAGTTTTTGTAGAAAACTCGACGCAGGGTGAACACCAGGCCGGCAAAACCCGCGATCACGGCGTTAAGCACGGAGGGCACCCGGGTTGGCCGCACGATATCAATGAACAGGCAGTAACGTTTTGCATCGTTCTTGTTGAAAGACGCATGCATCAGCGTGTCATCGAAGATAAACAATGGGTCGTCGTGCCAATAGTGCTTGTGCTTGCCCACCTGGATATACACGCCCTCATGGTGCGGCGCCGGCGCCATGTTGTAGAGCACGCGGAACATCATGCGCAGGGGGCCGAAGTGGAACGATGTCGAGCGGTTTTCGTTGAACACCGACACGCCGATGGTCTTCACGAATGGCAGTTTCTTGCGCAGTTGCGGGATGTCCAGGGCGGTTTCGATGGGGCGACCGTACCACTGGAAAAACAGCATGCCGCGTTTCTTCTCGGCCATGCGTGCGTCCAGGTAACCGATGATTTCTTCCTTGCGGGCCATGGCGTCGTTAATGACCTGTTGCAGGTCTTCGCGCCAGGCCGGCGGCAGGTCTTGCAGGGTGTAGACATGCCGATTGCGCTTGCTCAACAGGTCGAGCAGGGTGTTGAACGGTGCCAGCACCCAGGTATTGCGGCCGTTGCCGACGAAATATTTCTTGATGGTGCCGCGGTCGTAGAGGCCGTTGCGCAAAAAATCATAAACACCGCAGAACAGCACCAGCAGCAGAAACACCAGGCAGATACGCGGGAAACAGTAGATCAGCAGCAGAACGCCGACGACCCAGGCGAAGGACACCAGCTTTTTGCCGACAGCATTTTTGCTCATGAAACCTGGCTCCAAACTTGAAACATAATGAAACAATATCGTCATGATAGGGGTTTCTGCCGTGCTTGGGCGTTTTAAATAGTTCGAAAAGTGTTAACGCGGTGCACCGTTTGTAACGGTCGTCAGGGTGGGTGGATTGAATTTTGAGAACGGAAGATTTGCGTCTATCGTGACGCTTCGGTTTTTCAGGCGTCATAGACCGGTACGATTGAAGTTGAATGGCCACCATTGGCCTTCGGCACCTTGGAAGAGGCAGAATTTTTATGATCATCAAACCGCGGGTTCGTGGCTTTATCTGTGTGACCGCTCACCCTGTTGGCTGTGAAGCGAACGTCAAGGAGCAGATCGAGTACGTCACCCAAAACGGCGTAATCGAAGGCGGCCCCAAGAAGGTGCTGGTCCTCGGTGCTTCCACCGGCTACGGCCTGGCCGCGCGCATCAGTGCTGCGTTTGGCTGCGGCGCCGACACCCTGGGCGTGTTTTTTGAGAAAGAAGGCGAAGAAGGCAAGCTGAGCTCCGCCGGCTGGTACAACAGCGCGGCCTTCGAGAAGTTTGCCGTGCAAAAGGGCCTGTACGCCAAGAGCATCAACGGCGACGCGTTCTCCGACGAGATCAAGCGCCTGACCATCGACACCATCAAGAAAGACCTGGGCAAGATCGACCTGGTGGTCTACAGCCTGGCCGCGCCACGCCGTACCGACCCGCAAGGCGTGGTGCACACCTCCACCCTCAAGCCGATCGGCAAGGCTGTGACCCTGCGTGGGATCAACACCGACAAGGGCGTGGTGGTCGACACGACGCTGGAACCGGCGACCCAGGAGGAAATCGACGGCACCGTGAAAGTGATGGGCGGCGAAGACTGGCAGCTGTGGATCGATGCCCTGCGCGACGCCGACGTACTGGCCGAAGGCGCCAAGACCACCGCGTTCACTTACCTCGGCGAGAAGCTGACCCAGGACATCTACTGGAACGGTTCCATCGGCGAAGCCAAGAAGGACCTGGACAAGAAAGTCCTGACCCTGCGCGAAAACCTCGCTGCACTCAAGGGCGACGCCCGTGTGTCGGTGCTCAAGGCCGTGGTCACCCAGGCAAGCTCGGCAATCCCGATCATGCCGCTGTACCTGTCGCTGCTGTTCAAGGTCATGAAAGAGCAGGGCACTCACGAAGGCTGCATCGAGCAGGTCTATGGCCTGTTCAAGGACAGCCTCTACGGCAGCGAGCCAAAGCTGGATGCCGACGGTCGCCTGCGTGCCGACCTGGCCGAGTTGGAGCCAAAGGTCCAGGATGCCGTGGCGGCGCTGTGGAACCAGGTCACCGACGACAACGTCAACGAGATCAGCGATTTTGCCGGCTACAAGGCTGAGTTCCTGCGCTTGTTCGGTTTTGAAGTCGATGGCGTGGACTACGACGCGGACGTGAACCCGACCGTCAAGATCAACGGTCTGGTCCAGGAGTAAATAATGTGATTGGCAGCGGCCTGGATCACAAAGTGATCAGGCTGCTGTTCGCCCGAGTTTGAGTTGAATAAGGTTTTGCGCGCGGATGAAGTCAGGCCGTCGCACCTCGACCACTTCTTTCTCCCAGAGTGGATTCAACGGCAAATGATAGCCGCTGTCCTTGGCGGTGTTAATGAATTCGGCCATCTCCCTGGCGTCGCGGATGATGCTGATTTCGTCGAATCTACCCAGTTTCGCCGGCAGGAAAAATGTTGCCGGGTAGTTCGCGGTTACCTCCGTTGCCGGGCTGCCTGAATCCGCATTGTGGTGAACCACTCGCTCTGCGTCACCGACCAGTTTCTGGTTGATGATGCCTATCATCTGCTTCAGTCGTGACGTGGCATTGCCGAGATGGGGATCCTCTTTCTGGTAGAAATTGGCCGCGCTTGCAAAGTCTGCGAGCAGTTTCTGCGGAACCTGTTTGTATCGATTGACTCGTTCCTTGAACACGCTATGAGCGACATCCGATACGGGGAGCTTATCCTGGGCCCCGAAGTCACTCAGGTGCGGCGCGACCATATGCAGATCGTAGTCGGCGATCAAAGGCTTGCCCTCTGCCTGCTTGGCCAGCACCTCAAGCGGCTTGTCCTGGTAGGTGATCAGATAGGTGTCGGCGGCGGGCGAAGCGAAACGGGCTTGAAACGTATAGCGTTGCCCGCTCGGCCCTTGGGCGCTGAGGTGCAGCGTGCCGTTGGCGTCTTTTGCAGACAGCTCAGTGATAGCGCCCAACTTCACCAATTCGTTAAGACGGCCGCGCGAAAGTTTCAGCGGGATCGGGACTGCATGGCCTTGCTCGACACAATCCAGGATCTGCGCGTTGGCCTTTGCGACTTTTTCCGGCGTGCCCTCCAGCTTGCTGAAGGCCTGGTCGGTACAGATCAGACCGGCCTGCGGCCCCCAGTTGGCACTTTTGCCCTTGATGTGAAAATCCTTGGTGGGGTGTCCGGCTTCTATCAGTCCGGTAGCCACGGACTCGACTGGGCGTATGCCGATGATGGAGTTGGTGGTCGCCGCGATCTGTTGCAAGGGTTCAAGGTGGCTTGAAACTATTCCTGTTTGCTCTTTACCCGCTCGATCAGGGGGGGGTGCAGGCTGTCGGATTCTCCAGCACCTGCGTTTTTCTGAAGGGACTGTTTGCGGTGCAAGGCTTCCATGCTGAGTGCGGAGGGTGATGTAACACTGAGAGTCCTGGTTTTCATCGGAATACCTCTACGTCACGTCTAGCGGCAGTGTGGGATGATTCCGTTCAGTCACTGTTCTCCTTGATAGGGCTGACAGTAAAAGAGATTGGCCCCTTACGCAGAGGTGTGGTGAATTTTCAGAACGATCCTACGCGTGCTTGCCTTCTGCTGCGGGTCCTGCGCATGCCAGACTGCCTCACTCATTGTGCAAACGAGAGCAAACCCATGACGGTCCGTGCGGTAGTGTTTGATTTCGGTGGCGTGTTGTTTGACTGGAGCCCGCAGCATCTGTATCGCAAGCTGATTGCCGACGAGCAGGAACGGCAATGGTTTCTCGAGAATATCTGCACCCAGGCCTGGAACACCGAGCAGGATGCCGGCCGAAGCCTGGCTGAAGGCACCCGCAGCCTGATTGCCCAACACCCTGAACACCGGGCCCTGATCGAGGCTTATTACGCGCGCTGGCACGAAATGTTGCGTGGTGCGTTGCCGGAAGGAGTCGCGATTCTCACCGCGTTGCATCAGGCCAATATGCCGTTGTTCGGTCTGACCAACTGGTCGGCGCAAACCTTTCCCTATGCCCTTGAACGCTACCCGTTCCTGCAATTGTTCCACGATATCGTCGTCTCCGGCCAATTGAAACTGATCAAGCCGGACCCGGCGATCTACCAGGCCAGTCTTGCGCGGATCCATGCCCATCTGCCGGACATCCAGCCCAATGAGGTGGTGTTCATTGATGATGTCGCCGGCAATGTCGACGCGGCCATCGCCCTTGGCTGGCAGGGTATCCACCATGTGTCGGCCGAGCGCACCGCCGCGCATCTGCGTGAACGGGGAGTGGCGTTCTAGCGCGCCCATTTCTCCATGACAAAATCGACGAAGGCCCGCAGCTTGGGCAGGCGATAACGGTCCTGGCGATACAGCAGGTGCATGGGCCGGCTGGGCAGTTTGTAGCCGGTCAGCAAGGCGACCAGCTTGCCGCTCTCCAGGTCCGGTTGCACCAGGGCATCCGCCAGCATGATGATGCCCATGCCGTTTACCGCCGCCTGGCGCAAGCCCTGGGAGCTGTTGATGGTCAATGAGCCGGCCACCGGAACCTCTACCTCGCCCGCGTCCCCGGTCATGCGCCACAGTTTGTCGGTGTCGCGCCAGTTGTCGGTCGCAGGGTAGGCGAAGGCCAGGCAGTCGTGTTGCTGCAGGTCCGCCGGCGTCTGCGGCGTGCCACGCCGCGCCAGGTACGCAGGGGACGCGCAGAGGGTGAGGGTGTAGGCCTGCAGGGGCCTGGCGATCACGCTGGAGGTTTCCAGTTCGCCGAGACGGATCGCCACGTCGAAGCCGCTGTCGACCAGGTCCATCCGCTCATTGCTCAGCACCACGTACAGGTCGATCAGCGGGTAGCGCTGGGAAAACTCGCTCAAGGCCGGCACGAGACGTTCGGTGCCGAACACGGGCGGCGCGGTGATACGCAGGGTGCCTTTGGGGGCTTCGCTGTGAATCTGCTCCGCCAGCAGCTCGGAGTCGGCCACCAGCCCCAGCACTTCCAGACAGCGCTGATAATACTGCCCGCCAAATTCCGTAAGGTTCTGTTTGCGGGTGGTGCGTTTGAGCAAACTGACGCCCAGTCGTTGCTCCAGCGCCCGCAGATGGTTGCCGACCATGGTGGTCGACATCCCGCACTCGTGTGCGGCGGCAGTCATGCTGCCGGTCTCGACGACTTTCACGTACACCGACATGGCCTGGAAAAGATCCATTATCAAGTCCTGGTTTAAAGTAATTGCAGTAATTCGCAGTTTATCCAGCTGTGGTGGCTAACGATACTTAAACACCACAACGAAGCACTGGAGCCCGCCCCATGACTGCCGCCTGCCTGATGAGCACCTATCAACCCTTGGCCTTGAGTTTCACCCGTGGTTTGGGCACGCGTCTGTGGGATCAGCACGGCCGCGAATACCTGGACGCGGTTGCGGGCGTGGCCGTGACCAATGTCGGCCATTCCCACCCGCGGCTGGTAACGGCCATCAGTGAGCAGGCCGGCCTGCTGTTGCACACCTCCAACCTCTATAGCATTGACTGGCAACAGCGTCTGGCCCGGCGCCTGACCCAGCTGTCCGGGCTGGACCGCGCGTTCTTCAACAATTCAGGCGCTGAAGCCAATGAAGCAGCGCTGAAACTGGCACGGCTGCATGGCTGGAAAAAAGGCATTGAGCAACCCTTGGTAGTGGTGATGGAGAACGCTTTCCACGGGCGCACGCTGGGCACCATGGCAGCCAGTGACGGGCCGTCGGTGCGCCTTGGGTTTCAACGTTTGCCGGGGGATTTTCTGAAGGTGGGTTTTGGCGATCTGGACGCACTGGAACGTATCACCCAACACTGTGGCGCGCGTATCGCCGCCGTGCTGCTGGAGCCGATCCAGGGCGAAAGCGGTGTATTACCGGCACCGCCCGGCTATCTGAAAGCGCTGCGCGATCACTGCACGCGCCACGGCTGGCTGATGATGCTCGATGAAATACAAACCGGCATTGGCCGTACGGGGGCCTGGTTCGCCTTTCAGCACGAGGGCATTGTCCCCGACGTGATGACCCTGGCCAAAGGCCTCGGCAACGGCATACCGATCGGCGCCTGCCTGGCCCGCGCCGGCGTCGCCGAATTGTTCACGCCGGGCAGCCATGGCAGCACCTTTGGCGGCAACCCGCTGGCGTGCCGTGTCGGTTGCACCGTGCTGGATATTATTCACGAGCAAGGCTTGTTGCAGAACGCTGCACGCCAGGGCGAACACTTGCAGGACCGCTTGCGCATTGAGCTGGATGGGCACCCGCAAGTGCGGGCGATTCGTGGCAAAGGCCTGATGATCGGGATTGAACTGGCCAGCCCTTATCGCGACCTTGCACACCGTGCCGCCCAGGAGCACGGGCTGTTGATCAACGTCACGCGGGGCAAGATCATTCGCCTGTTGCCGCCGCTGACCCTTGATGCCAGGGAAGTCGAGATGATCGTTCGAGCCATCACCCGACTGCTGGATTGAAATGCGATCAAAATGTGGGAGGGGGCTTGCCCCCGATAGCAGTGGTTCAGCCGGCACATTGGGTACTGACACACAGCTATCGGGGGCAAGCCCCCTCCCACAGAGTTCTGTGCTGCTTTTCAGATTCCATTCAACCACTCCTGATTCAGGGTCTCGGTATCCCCCAGGTACTCCAGCAACCACGCCATGGCCGGCGACAGTTTGTTCTGCGCCCAGGCTACGCAGGATGGGCTGGCCGGGAAGGGGCGGTGCAGTTGCAGCGCCACCAGCTCGCCGCGCTCGATCCACGGCAGCACCTGATGCGCCGGGGCCATGCCGACGCACAAACCGTCGCGCAGGCAATCGAGCGCCGAGGACCAGTTGGGCACCACCAGGCGGCGCTGGTTATCCAGGGTCCAGGTGTCACGCTTGGGCAGGTTGCGCGAGGTGTCGGTCATGCACAGTGAGGCAAAGGGGCGCAGTTGATCGTCACTGAGCAGGCCGCTGACCGTTGCCAGGGGATGTCTGGCGCTGACCACGCACAGCCAGTTCAACAAGCCCATGTCACGAAAGCTGAAGTGGCTGGCCACCGGCACCGCGCTGGTGGCGCCGATCACAATGTCGGTGCGCTCGTCCGCCAGCGCATCCCACACACCGTTGTACACCTCGTACTCCAGCAGTAATTCCACGTCGGGAAACTGTCGATAGAAGTCCAGCACCAGTTGCCGGCAGCGGTGCGGCTTGACGATGGAATCCACCGCCACCTTCAATTGGCCGCTCCAGCCATTGGCCACTTGCTGGCACAGGCGCCGGGTGCCGAGCATTTTTTTCATCACCCCGCGCGCTTCGTCGATAAACAGGCGGCCGGCGGGCGTCAGCTCCACGTCACGGTGGCGCCGTACAAACAGCGGCACGGCCAGCCACTCTTCGAGCTGACGCACCGTGTAACTGATGGCCGACGGCACGCGATGCAGTTCCTGGGCGGCGGCGCTGAAACTGCCGTGGCGTGCGACGGCATCGACCACATCCAGCGAGTATTCGGACCACATGATAGTTGCCTTCAAAATTATTGATAAGACCCTCCAATTATTATCGCTTCACACGAAAACCACCAGCTTCATAATGGGCGCCAGTCAGCAAATAGTTTGATGGCAGGATCGACAAGGCTTCAATGAAAAATTCTTTTGGTTTCACGTGGTATCTGGCGGGGCTGAGCATGCTCGGTTATCTCGCCATGGACATGTATTTGCCGGCGTTTGGCGCCATGGGCGAGCAGTTGCAGATTGGCGCCGGGGCCGTGGGCGCCAGCTTGAGCATTTTCCTTGCCGGTTTTGCGCTGGGGCAGTTGCTGTGGGGGCCACTGTCCGACCGGCTCGGGCGCAAGCCGGTCCTGCTCATGGGGTTGAGCCTGTTTGTGCTGGGGTGCCTGGGTATGTTCTGGGTGCAGACGGCGCCGCAGCTCTGGGCATTGCGCTTTATGCAGGCGATCGGTGTGTGCTCTGCCGCCGTGAGTTGGCAGGCCCTGGTGATTGATCGCTACCCGGCGGACAAGGCTCACCGCGTGTTCGCCAGCATCATGCCGCTGATGTCGCTGTCGCCGGCGTTGGCGCCGTTGTTGGGCGCGATGGTGTTGAATCACTTTGGCTGGCAGGCGATTTTTGGCGTGTTGCTGGGTGTGTCGCTGCTTCTGCTGGTGCCGACGGTGTTCCTGCGCGCCGCGCCGAAACGTCAGACGCGCCAACCCGTGCGCCTGGGCTATGCACAGCTGCTCACTTCACGGGTGTTTACCGGCAACGTCATGATATTTGCCGCCTGCTCCGCCAGTTTTTTCGCCTGGCTGACCGCTTCGCCGTTCATCCTCGGTGGCATGGGCTACAGCCCGAGTGACATCGGCCTCAGCTATGTGCTGCCAACCCTGGCCTTTCTCGTCGGCGGTTACAGTTGCCGCAGCGCCTTGCAGCGCTTGCCGGGCAAGACCTTGCTACCGTGGTTGCTGGCCTTCTATTGCCTGAGCATGGTGGCGTTGTACCTGGTTGCAACGTTGACAGTGCCGACCCTCACCACCTTGCTGATTCCGTTCTGCCTGATGGCGCTGTGCAACGGGGCCAGCTACCCGATCGTGGTGGCGAATGCGCTGATGCCGTTTTCGGAAAATTCCGGTAAAGCGGCGGCACTGCAAAACACCCTGCAATTGGGCTTGTGCTTTCTCGCCAGTCTGTTGGTGTCATCAATGATCGAGCAGGCGCTGTTGATCACGGTGATTGTGATGCTGGCGACCGCACCGCTGGCGGTGCTGGGTTACTGGCTGGCGCGGCCGAAGGCGCAGTGCTCTGAGCTGGCAACTGATCTGAAGTGACAATGCGCTCGAAAATGTGGGAGGGGGCTTGCCCCCGATAGCAGTGGATCAGCCAGCACATTTGGCGCTGATATACCGCGATCGGGGGCAAGCCCCCTCCCACATTTGGATTGAGTTTTTTCAGCTTGAAAGCGTTCTGGCTCATGACGACCGGATTGTTTTTGTAACGCCTCGGCAGGCTATCTTGTCTGAATGATTGTATACAACTCTATGGACATACAGTCTAAACATTGCATACAGTGAGCACACAACAAAAACAGAGATGCGCTCACCATGACTATCCCGAAGGCGTCACCGCAGCGGCCCGAAGATGAAAATCTGGGCGTCGCCGCCAACATGGCCTACGGCCTGCAGCATGTGCTTACCATGTATGGCGGCATCGTTGCCGTACCGTTGATCGTCGGCCAGGCGGCCGGGTTGTCGCCGGCGGATATCGGTCTGTTGATCGCCGCGTCGTTGTTTGCCGGTGGCCTGGCCACGTTGCTGCAAACCCTTGGCTTGCCGTTCTTCGGCTGCCAGTTGCCGCTGGTGCAGGGCGTGTCGTTCGCCGGTGTGGCGACCATGGTGGCGATCGTTGGCAGCGACGGGGCAGGGGGCGTGCCGGCGATTCTCGGCGCGGTGATGGCCGCGTCGTTGATCGGTTTGTTGATCACCCCGGTGTTTTCGCGCATCACCCGGTTTTTCCCGCCGCTGGTGACCGGTATCGTCATTACCACCATCGGCCTGACCCTGATGCCGGTGGCGGCGCGCTGGGCCATGGGCGGCAACAGTCGCGCGGCGGATTTCGGCAGCATGTCGAATATCGGCCTGGCTGCGCTGACATTGGTGCTGGTGTTGCTGCTGAGCAAAATCGGCAGCGCGGCGATCTCGCGCCTGTCGATTCTGCTGGCGATGGTGATCGGCACGGTGATCGCGGTGTTCCTGGGCATGGCCGACTTCTCCGGCGTGACCCAGGGGCCCATGCTCGGCTTTCCCACGCCGTTCCATTTCGGCATGCCGACCTTTCATGTGGCGGCGATCATTTCCATGTGCATTGTGGTGATGGTGACGCTGGTGGAAACCTCGGCGGATATTCTGGCGGTGGGCGAGATCATCGACACCAAGGTCGACTCCAAACGCCTGGGCAACGGCCTACGCGCCGATATGCTGTCGAGCCTGTTCGCGCCGATCTTCGGTTCCTTCACGCAAAGCGCATTCGCCCAGAACGTCGGCCTGGTGGCGGTCACCGGGGTGAAGAGTCGGTTTGTGGTGGCAACCGGTGGGGTGTTCCTGGTGGTGCTTGGCCTGCTGCCATTCATGGGACGGGTGATTGCCGCCGTGCCGACCTCGGTGCTTGGCGGTGCCGGCATTGTGTTATTCGGCACGGTGGCGGCCAGCGGTATTCGCACCTTGTCCAAGGTGGATTACCGCAACAACATGAACCTGATCATTGTCGCCACGAGTATCGGTTTCGGCATGATTCCCATCGCCGCGCCCAGCTTCTACGACCAGTTTCCCAGCTGGTTCGCGACCATTTTCCATTCGGGCATCAGCTCGTCGGCGATCATGGCGATCTTGCTCAACCTGACGTTCAACCACTTCACCGCCGGTAACTCCGACCAGCAGTCGGTATTCGTGGCGGGGACTGAGCGCAGTTTGTGCTTTCGCGACGTGGCGGCATTGCGCGACGGCGATTACTACCGGGGCGGCAAGCTGTTCGATGCCGAAGGCAAGGAGATTCCTTTGGTGGCGGATACCTTGAGGAAAACCGCCAAACCTGAAACCACTGAGGTCTGAATGTGGGAGGGGGCTTGCCCCCGATGGCGGTGTATCAGTCAAAACTCCAGTGGCTGACACACCGCTATCGGGGGCAAGCCCCCTCCCACATTGGAATTAGCCAGCCTTGAGGGCTTGGTGCGGCATTGAACACACCTCATCCAAGAACTTCACCACCGTCCCCATGCACGCCTGGCGTTCTTCCACGTGGGGCATGTGGCTGGAGTCTTCGAACAGCGCCCAGCGCACGTCCTGGATTTCGTCCAGGAACGGTTTGACCACCAGCGGCGTGGCCTCGTCGTGCCGGCCGGAGATCACCAGGGTCGGCACGTTGATCGCAGGCAAGCGACCGATCACGTTCCAGTCCTTCAAGCTGCCGATTACATGGAACTCCGTCGGGCCGCTCATGGCGTGATACACCGTCGGGTCGGCATCGACCTGGGCGAAGGTACGCGCGACTTCTTCCGGCCACGGGTTGACCCGGCACACGTGCTGGTCGTAGAAAATCCGCGAGGCGGCCTGGTATTCCGGGTCCTGGTAGGTACCGGAGGCTTCATGCTTGAGCAGGGTTTCATGCACACCTTCGGGCAACAGCTTGCGCAGTCGATTGGCCTCGCTGACCCAGGTGCGCATGCACGTCGGTGAGTTGGCCGGGATAAAGGCGCGCAGGCCCTTGGGTTGCAGGATCGCATGTTCGCTGCCGAGCATGCCGCCCCAGGATTGCCCGAGGATCGCGTAGTTGTCGCTGATGTGCAGGTGGTCGAGCAGGTTGTTCAATTCGTCGAGGAATAGCTCGACGGTCCAGAACGAAGCCGGTTTTTCCGGCAAGTGCGTCGAGCGACCATTGCCCAACTGGTCGTAGTGAATCACCGCGTGGCCGCTGGCGGCGACATCCTTGAACGCGTCGACATAATCGTGGGTGCAGCCGGGGCCACCATGGATGATCACCAGTGGTGTGCGGCCAGTGGACAGCTCGCCCGTGATGCGATACCACGTTTGATAGGCGCCGAAGGGGGCGTAGCCTTCGCGGACTTTATCGATGAATTCCATTTCGTACCCTGCTCTGAAAAAAAGGATCAGGGCTACGATAGTCTGCACGCGACGTTTAGGTAACTAGCAAAACAGCTAGGTTTTAGACAAGGATCAATCGTCCAGCAACCGGTAGTGCGTGGCGCGCACCACCGCCTGCACGCGGTTCTTGGCGCCCAACTTGTGCATGGCCGACGCCAGGTGCAGGGTCACCACCGCCAGCGAGCGGGTCAATTGCGTGGCGATCTCGGCCGCAGTCAAGCCCTCGGCCGCCCATTTCAGGCACTCGCGCTCGCGTTTGGTCAGGTGGATATGCGGGTAGGTGCGCACCGCTTTGTTGAACAAGGGATAAGCCGCCTCCTGTAACGCGTGGCCGATCACGCTGAAGTCCGACAAGGTCTGCTGCGCATCTTTCAATACCGCGCTCGCCTTACCGGTGCGCAGCCCGGTCAATGAGGCGAAGCCACCGCGGGGCAGGTGGATCGGCACGCTGACACCGCAGGTCAGCTGTTGTTCGTGCAGGTAGGAGCAAACGGGTGCATGGCAGGGGTCGATGATCGTTTGCAGTGCAGTCTCGGCTTTTGCCTCATACGACCAGACAAACGGCGATACGCTGCGCAAGGCCAGGTGTTGCACCGGATCGATCTGGTAGAACCCTTCGCTGCACCACAAGGCGTGCCAGTCGGTCGGCGTGTTGCGCAGTTGCAGCACCGAGGGCGTGATCAGCGCACCATTGAGGTCGATGGGCACCGGGGTGTAGTCGTACACCAGCGCATCGAAGCCCAGTTGTTGGGCGAGGATAAACGTATTGTCTATCTGCTCGTCCAGGCTCCTGCCCGGCATCAGGCGATTATTGAAGGCAGTTAGCCTGGCCAGCATCCGTTCTGCTCCCGAATTCATTTGAATCTCGACTTGCTGCAAGTAGAATGCCACGCCCCGGCGAAGGACTGCCAGGCCAAACCTATAAGAAACGCTAGGTTATGGACGCGCGGCATCCTCGGTAGTGTTGACGTACAAACGGCCACTACCTGCCAGGCCGATACAACACAAGGAATGTATGCATGTGGCGTGAAATTGCCCCCGACCAGCAGTACAACGTGCAAGTCGACGGCCATAATCTCGTGGTCTACAGCTTTGGCGAAGGCGATGAGGTGCTGCTGTGCCTCAACGGCGGGCCGGGCCTGCCGTGTGACTATTTGCGCGACGCCCATGGCTGGCTCAAAGACCATAACCTGCGAGTGGTTGCATTCGACCAGCTTGGCACGGGCGCATCAGCCAGACCGAGCGACGTTTCCCTGTGGGAAATCCGCCGTTATGTCGAAGAAGTCGAGACCGTGCGCCAGGCACTGGGCCTGGGGCCCGTGCATCTGCTCGGGCATTCCTGGGGCGGTTGGCTGGGCATCGAGTACGCCATCCATTACCCCGATGCGCTGAAAAGCCTGATTCTCGAAAACACGGTCGGCGATATTCCCCACCTGTCACGGGAACTCGAACGCCTGCGCGGCGCCCTTGGCAGCGAAACCGTGGCCATGATGCAGCGCCATGAAGCCATGGGCACGCTCGATCACCCGCAGTATCAGGCCGCCATTACCTTGCTCAACTATCGCCACGTGTGCCGCCTGGACGAATGGCCGGAGCCGGTCAAGCGCTCCCTCGGCGACTGGAACATGGGGCCTTACGAAACCATGCAGGGGCCCAACGAATTCCTTTATATCGGCAACCTCAAGGACTGGAACCGCATTCCTGAAATGGCCACGTTCAAGATGCCGATATTGATCACCACCGGCCAGCACGACGAACTCACGCCGGCCTGTGCCATGCGCATGAAGATGGCGGCCCGGCACGCCGAACTGCACGTATTTCCCAACAGCAGCCATATGCCGTTCTACGAAGAACCCGAGGCGTATTTTCCGGTGCTGCTGGACTTTCTCGCCCGCCACCGAGGCTGACGAATGAACCTGGCGCGTTACCGCTTTGTACTGTCCCGGCCCCTGCAATTGTTGCCGGTGCTATTGGGCATCAGCCTGATCACCTTTGTGCTGGTGCGCTCGATCCCGGGCGATCCGGCGCGCGCGCTGCTGGGTTCGCGCAGCACGCCGGACGCGTTGCTGAAAATCCGCGCCCAGTACGGCCTCGATGAACCGTTGTGGCTGCAATATTTCTACTTCCTGAAGAACCTGCTCAAGGGCGACCTTGGCCAATCGCTGCTGTACAAGGTCGACGCCCTGAAGCTGATCGTCACGCGTATTGAACCGACGCTGGTGCTGGTGCTCGGCAGTGTGCTGCTGGCGCTGTTGATCGCGGTCCCGCTGGCGACACTGGCGGCGCGCAATAAAGGCGCCTGGCCAGACAACCTGATCCGCGTATTCACCACGGTCGGCCTGGGCATGCCGGCGTTCTGGCTGGGCCTGATGCTGATCCTGTTGCTGAGCGTGCAGTGGGGCCTGTTCCCGGTGTCCGGTTATGGTCGCACCTGGCTGGACAAGGCCCATCATATGGTCCTGCCGTGTCTGACCATTGCCCTGGCGCTGTCAGCAGTGCTGGTGCGCAATTTGCGCGCGAGCATGTTGGTGGAACTGCAGGCCGATCATGTCACCGCAGCACGAGCGCGGGGGCTGTCGGAAGCCGCCGTGTTCCGCCGCCATGTCGTGCCCAACTCCCTGGTGCCGGCCGTCAACCTGCTGGCTGTGAATATCGGCTGGCTGATCAGCGGCACGGTGGTCATCGAAAGTCTGTTCGCCATTCCCGGCATCGGCCAGTTGCTGGTGCGCGGTATTTTTACCCGCGACTACATGGTGGTACAGGGCGTGGCGATGGTGCTGGCCTGTGCGACGGTGGTGGTCAACTTCATCGCCGACGTGGTCACGGTGGCCCTCGACCCACGGGTGAAAATGCAATGACCAGCCGCCCATTGACAGCGCCCTGGCGTTTGCGCCTGCGCCTGGGTTTTCGCAATGGCCGGCTGACCGCCGCGTGGGGCCTGTTGATACTGCTCACGTGGCTGACCCTGGCGCTGTTCGCGCCGTGGATCGCGCCCTACGACCCGATTGCGCAGAATACCGATATGAGCCTGCTGGCGCCCGGTGCTGCGCACCTGTTCGGCACCGATAACTACGGCCGCGACGTGCTGTCGCGGGTGATCTGGGGCGCGCGCATCGACTTGCAACTGGCGATTGTCGGGGTGATCTTTCCGTTCATGATCGGCACCTTCATCGGTGCAATCTCCGGGTATATCGGCGGACGCCTGGACAGCGTGTGCATGCGCGTGATCGATGTGGTCCTGGCGTTCCCGTTTCTGGTGTTGATGCTGGCGATCATGGCCATTCTCGGGCCTGGACTGCAAAGCTTTTACATCGCCATGGCGCTGGTGGGCTGGGTCTCGTATGCACGGTTGATCCGCTCGCAGATCCTGGTGCTCAAGGAGAGTGATTTTGCCCTGGCCGCCAGGAGCCTGGGGTTTGGTCATGGGCGTATTCTGTTCCGGCATTTGCTGCCCAATGCCATGTTTGGCTCGATCGTGTTTTCCATGTCCGACGCGGTGCTGGTGCTGCTCAACGGCGCTGCGGTGAGCTACCTGGGCCTGGGCGTGCAGCCACCGACCGCCGAATGGGGCACCATGGTCGCCGAGGGCCAGGCCTTTATCACCACCGCCTGGTGGATCTGCACCTTCCCGGGCGTGGCCATCGTGACCCTGGCCATGGGCTTCAGCCTGCTGGCCGATGGTGTGGCGCAAGTCCTGGGGGATCGTTCATGAGCCTGCTGCAAGTGCGCGACCTCAGCGTGATCGCCGATAACGGCGGGCATGCGCTGACCCTGGTCGACCGCGTGTCCTTTGACCTGGCCGAGGGTGAAATCCTCGGGTTGGTCGGTGAAAGCGGTTCGGGCAAGACCCTGGCCTGTCGCGGCCTGATGCGCCTGCTGCCATCGCCCAACCTGCGCGTGCAGGGCGGCACGGTACACCTGGCCGGCCAGGACCTGCTGCGCCTGGATGAAGCCGGCATGCGCGCCGTCCGTGGCGGGCAGTTGGGCATGATCTTCCAGAACCCCAGCAGCCATCTGGACCCGTTGATGCGTATCGGTGAGCAGATCGCCGAAGGCATCCGCCTGCATCAAGGCGCCTCGAAGAAAGACGCGCGCCGGCAGGCCATCGACGTGCTGCGCCAAGTGGGCATTCCCGACCCGCAGGCCCGTGTCGACAACTATCCCCATGAGTTTTCCGGCGGCATGCGCCAGCGCGCGATGATTGCCGTAGCCCTGGGGTGCAACCCGAAGGTGCTGATCGCCGACGAACCCACCACGGCCCTGGATGTGACGGTGCAGGCGCAAATCCTGCGGTTGTTGCTCGACCTTCGCGACAGGCGTGGCCTGTCGATCATCATGATCACCCACGACCTCGGCGTGGTCGCGCAAAGCTGCGACTCCATCGCGGTGATGTACGCCGGGCGCCTGTGCGAACACGGCAGCAAATACGAACTGCTGGCCCAGCCACGGCACCCGTACACCGCCGGCCTGATCGATTGCCAGCCGGCCCACAGCAGCGGCCATGCGTTGTTGCGCACCATCCCTGGCCAGCCGCCGCTGCTCGACGCATTGCCGGGCGGTTGCCGCTTCAACCCGCGCTGCCCGCAGGTCGGCGCCCTGTGTACCGAACTGTTGCCGGAAGGCGCGCGAGTTGCCTGTCACTATCCTCTCGGAGGGCGCCCATGAGCCTGTTGCAGATCAAGGACCTGGAGGTCCGCTTTGCCGCGTCCGGCAGTGGCCTGTTCGGGTTGAGCAAGCAGTGGGTGAGGGCGGTGAACGGGGTGTCGCTGAATCTGGCCGCCGGTGAAACCCTCGGGCTGGTGGGCGAGTCGGGCAGCGGTAAAAGCACGTTGGGCCGGGCAATTTTGCACCTCAACCCGATCAGCGCCGGGCAAGTGTTGTTCGACGGTGTCGACATGGCCCGGGGCAGCGCCATCGATATTGCGCGCTTGCGCCGGGAAACCGCGATGATCTTCCAGGACCCCTACGCCGCCCTGAACCCGCGTCACAGCATCGGTGAAACCCTCGCCGAAGTGTTGCGGGTGCAGCGCAAGGTCGCGCCGCAAAACATCCGCGCCCGTGTCGATGAACTGCTCGAGCTGGTGGGCCTGCGCCCTGAACTGGCCTCGCGCAAACCCGGCTCCCTCAGTGGCGGCCAATGCCAGCGCGTGGGGATCGCCCGGGCGCTGGCGGTGGAACCACGCTTGATCGTCGCCGACGAATGCGTGGCGGCGCTGGATGTGTCGATCCAGGGCCAGATCATCAATCTGCTGTTGGAACTGCAACAGCGCATGAACCTGGCGATCCTGTTTATCGCCCATGACCTGGCCATCGTGCGGCGCCTGTGCGACCGCGTGGCGGTGATGTACCTGGGCAAGATCGTCGAGGAGGGGCCGGTGGAAGCGGTGTTCACTGCGCCGCGCCATCCCTATACGGCGGCGTTGATCGAGGCGATTCCGCAGATTGACCCCCATCGTCCGTTGCCTGCGCAGCCGTTGCCCGGCGAGCCACCCAGCCCGCTGAATTTGCCCACAGGTTGCGCGTTTCACCCGCGCTGCCGCTATGCCCAGGCCATGTGTTCCGTGGTGTTGCCGCCCACCCATTCAGTGCATGAGCATCGGTACAGTTGCGTGCTTGAACACCCTTTGCCCCTTCCTGCCCATCATGAACAAGGAGTTATGACATGCAATCGCGCCATTTGAAATTACTCGCCGCCGCCACGCTGACCGCCTGGTCCCTCACTGCCGGCCTGGCCCAGGCTGCTGGCGTACTGACCATCGGTTGCCGTGAAGACAGCACCACCTTTGACCCGATCAAAAGCGCGCAGAACCGCGATACCTGGGTATTTGCCAACGTCTACGACACCCTGGTGCGAGTGGATAACCTGGGCACCAAGATGGAACCGGGCCTGGCGCAAAGCTGGGAGATTTCCAAGGACGGCCTGACCTACACCTTCACACTGCGCGACGCGAAGTTCTCCGATGGCTCGCCGATCACCGCCAGCGACGCAGCGTTCAGCCTGTTGCGTATCCGCGATAACAAGGCGTCGCTGTGGAGCGACCCGTTCAGCCTGATCGACACCGCCAAGGCCCGCGATGGGAAAACCCTGGTCGTGACCCTGAAAACCCCGGCGGTGGCGTTTCTCTCGCAATTGGCGTCGCCAACGGTGTCGATCCTGTCGGAAAAAGCCATGACGACAATGGGTGAAGACGCCTACTCGGAAAACCCGGTGACCTCCGGCGCCTTCACCGTGGACGAATGGCGCAAGGGCGACCGCGTGATCCTGAAGAAGAACCCGAACTTCTGGCAGGCCGGCAACGTCAGCCTGGACGGGGTGGAGTGGGTGTCGGTCACAGACGACAACACACGCATGCGCATGGTGCAGAACAACGAGCTGGACACTGCGATCTTCGTACCGTTCTCCCGCGTTGAAGAGCTGAAGAAAGACCCGAACGTGGTGATCCATGCCGACCCGTCCACCCGCGAAGATCACCTGCTGATCAACCACGCGCATGGCCTGCTGGCCAAGCCAGAAGTGCGTGAAGCGCTGGACATGGCCATCGACAAACAATCGCTGGTGAAGACCGCCACTTACGGACAAGGCACCGTGGCCTATTCCTACATCCCGAAAGGCTCGCTCTATCACTACGCCAATAACCTGCAACGCCCGTATGACCCGACTGCGGCGAAAAAGCTGCTGGCCGATGCAGGCGCCAAGGACCTGAAGCTCAACTACGTGGTCAACGCCGGCAACGAAGCGGACGAGCAGATTGCGGTGATCATCAAGGATCAGCTGGCCAAGGTCGGCGTCACCGCCAACCTGCAAAAGGTCGACCCGACCCAGAGCTGGCAGATGCTGGTGGACGGCGAGTACGATATTTCGGTGATGTACTGGACCAACGACATCCTCGACCCGGACCAGAAGACCACTTTCGTGCTGGGCCATGACACCAACCAGAACTACATGACCCGTTACCAGAACGACAAGGTCAAGGCCCTGGTGGCGCAGGCGCGCATCGAGGCCGACCCGGCCAAGCGTGAACAGATGTACGTGGAGTTGCAGAAACTGGCGAAACAGGACGTGAACTGGATCGACCTGTACTACAGCCCGTACATCAATATCTCACGCAAGAATGTGAGCAACTTCCTGCAGAACCCGCTGGGCCGCTTCACGCTTGAGGAAGTGGTGAAAAACTAAGTTCGAGAGAACACCACAATACAAAATGTGGGAGGGGTTACTGGGCGTCGAACGCCTGCCCATTGATCCCCGCACTGTCCGGCCCCATCAGGTACAGGTACACCGGCATGATTTCTTCCGGCGCCGGCCGTTCCATCGGGTTTTCCCCTGGGTAGGCCTGGGCTCGCATGCTGGTGCGCGTACCGCCCGGGTTGATGCTGTTGGCGCGCACGGCGGCGACGTCTTCCAGCTCGTCGGCCAGGGTCTGCATCAAGCCTTCAGTGGCGAACTTCGACACACCGTAAGCGCCCCAATACGCGCGGCCCTTGCGCCCGACGCTGCTGGAAGTGAACACCACCGACGCATCCGTGGACAGCTTGAGCAGCGGCAGCAGGGTGCTGGTCAGCATGAACATCGCGTTGACGTTGACGTGCATCACCCGCATGAAGTGCTCGCCGGACAATTGTTCGATGGGCGTGCGCGGTCCGATGATCGAGGCGTTGTGCAGCAGGCCGTCGAGGCGGCCGAATGCCTTTTCGATCATCGCTGCCAGCTCATCGTATTGATGGGGCAGGGCGGTCTCCAGGTTGAACGGGATCACCACCGGTTGCGGCTGGCCGGCGGCTTCGATTTCGTCATACACCTGGGCCAGGTTGGCCTCGGTCTTGCCCAGCAGCAGCACGGTGGCACCGTGGGCGGCGTAGGTTTTCGCCGCAGCCGCGCCGATCCCGCGACCGGCACCGGTGACCAGGATCACCCGGCCTTTGAGCAGTTCTGGAGGGGCAGAATAATCAAACATACATAACCTCACATTCGAAGACGCCGAAGATCAACTGTGGGAGGGGGCTTGCCCCCGATAGCGGTGGATCAGTCAACAAATGCAGTGACTGACACACTGCAATCGGGGGCAAGCCCCCTCCCACATTGGATCTTCATCGATCAGTTAAATCAGCAACTGCACACCGCGCTATCCAGCACCTTGCGCAGCTCCAATGGGTGGTCCACCACCACATCCGCCCCCCAGTGACGCGGGTTGTCGTCCGGGTGGATATAGCCGTAGGTGACCGCCGCCGTACGGGTGCCGGCATCGCGACCGGATTCGATATCACGCAAGTCATCACCCACGAACAACACGCTGGCCGGGTCGAGGTCGAGCATCTTGCACGCCAGGATCATCGGCTCCGGGTCCGGCTTGCTGTTCTTCACGTGGTCCGGACAGATCAGCACGGCCGAGCGTTCGGCCAGGCCCAGTTGCTGCATGATCGGTTCGGCAAAGCGCAGCGGCTTGTTGGTGACCACGCCCCAGACCAGCTTGGCCTTCTCGATGTCTTCCAGGAGCTCGGCCATACCGTCGAACAATTTGCTGTGCACCGCGCAGTCCTTGAGGTAGCGCTCGAGGAATTCCTGGCGCAGCGCTTCGAAACCTGGCGACTCCGGGTCCATCGAGAACGTCACGGCGACCATCGCCTTGGCGCCACCGGAAATTTCATCGCGGATATGCTGGTCGTTGACCGGCGGCAGGCCACGGTCGGCGCGCATGGCCTGGCAGATGGCGATAAAGTCCGGCGCGGTGTCCAGCAGGGTACCGTCCATGTCGAAGAGAACCGCTCGCAACTTCACAGGCTTACTCCTCGCGCAGGGTCTGGATCATGTAGTTGACGTCAACGTCGTTGGCCAGCTTGTAGTGCTTGGTCAGCGGGTTGTAGGTCAGGCCGATGATGTCCTTGACGGTCAGCCCCGCCTGGCGGCTCCACGCGCCCAGCTCGGAGGGGCGGATGAATTTCTTGAAGTCATGGGTGCCGCGCGGCAGCAGCTTCATGATGTATTCGGCGCCGATGATCGCGAACAGATAAGCCTTGGGGTTGCGGTTGATGGTGGAGAAGAACACCTGGCCGCCGGGCTTGACCATGCGGAAACAGGCGCGGATCACCGAAGACGGGTCCGGCACGTGTTCGAGCATTTCAAGGCAGGTGACCACGTCGAACTGCTCGGGCATTTCCTCGGCCAGGGCTTCGGCGGTGATCTGGCGGTATTCCACGCTTACGCCGGATTCCAGCTGGTGCAACTGGGCCACGGCCAGCGGTGCCTCGCCCATGTCGATGCCCATGACGGTGGCGCCGCGCTGGGCCATGGCTTCACTGAGGATGCCACCGCCGCAACCGACGTCCAGCACCTTTTTGCCGGCCAGGTTGACGCGTTCGTCAATCCAGTTGACCCGCAGTGGGTTGATGTCATGCAGCGGCTTGAACTCGCTCTCACGGTCCCACCAGCGGTGGGCCAGGGCTTCGAATTTGGCGATTTCGGCGTGGTCGACGTTGCTCATGGTGAATCCTCTGAATCTGATAAATCGGTTTATTCGCTGTGCCCGCTGATGCGTTGGCCCCAGGCAATGGCCGTGGCGGTCAACTGTGCTTCATCCATGCGGGTCAATCGTCGGTCGTCGAGCAACTGCTTGCCGGCGACCCAAAGGTGTTTCACGCAGTCACGTCCGGTGGCGTAGATAAGCTGTGAGACCGGATCGTAGATCGGTTGTTGCGCCAGCCCCGAAAGGTCGAAGGCGACGATATCCGCAGCCTTGCCGACTTCCAGCGAGCCGATCTGGCTGTCCAGGCCCATCGCCCGCGCGCCATTGAGGGTGGCCATGCGCAGCGCGCGATGGGCGTCCAGCGCAGTGGCCGAACCGGCGACGGCCTTGGCCAGCATCGCGGCGGTGCGGGTTTCGCCCAACAGGTCAAGGTCGTTGTTGCTGGCGGCGCCGTCAGTGCCTATAGCCACATTGACGCCAGCCTGCCACAGGCGTTCAACCGGACAGAAGCCGCTGGCCAGTTTCAGGTTCGATTCCGGGCAATGGATCACGCTGGTGTTGCTTTCTACCAGCAAAGCCAGGTCCTCCTCGCTGATTTGGGTCATGTGAACGGCCTGGAAGCGCGGGCCCAGCAAGCCAAGGCGACCCAGGCGGGCCAGTGGCCGCTCGCCCGTCTGTTCCACGGCCTGCTGCACTTCGAAGGCGGTTTCGTGCACGTGCATATGGATTGCGGCGTCCAGCTCTTCAGCGATGATCCGGATCTTTTCCAGGTTGTCATCGTTGACGGTATAAGGCGCGTGGGGGCCGAACGTGATCTTGATGCGTGGATGGTGCTTGAGGTCGCCGAACAGCTCGATGCCCTGGCGAATCGCCTCATCGGCGTTGCTGGCGCCCGGGATCGGGAAGTCCAGGATCGGAATGGCGATCTGCGCGCGCATGCCGCTGTTGTGCACGCAATCGCTGGCGACCTTGGGGTAGAAATACATATCGGAGAAGCAGGTGATGCCGCCCTTGAGCTGCTCGGCGATGGCCAGATCGGTGCCATCGCGCACGAAGGCTTCATCGACCCACTTGGCCTCGGCGGGCCAGATGTGTTTTTCCAGCCAGGTCATCAATGGCAGGTCATCGGCCAGGCCGCGGAACAGGCTCATCGCCGCATGCCCGTGGGCGTTGATCAGGCCGGGGCTGAGCAGCATGCCCGGCAGTTCGCGCACTTCGCTCGCCTCAAGCTTCAATGCCGCCGCCCGCGGCCCGATAAACACGATGCAACCGTCGCGGATACCCAGGCCATGCTCCTTGAGCACTACGCCGGCGGGTTCGACGGGTACCAGCCAGGTCGGCAGCAGTAATAAGTCGAGCGGGGCGGCAGTGGGCGTCATCGCAGGCTTCTTCCTGGGCAGCTATAAAAGAAGGGCGAAGTATACCCGAGCGTCCCGGCGGGCGGATCGCTATAATCGGCGGCTTTTGTTCATGAGTACGGGGTTAAGGGATGCGCGACCGACTGTTGGCGGCGGAGAAGGTGAAGGCCATCGAGTGGCGTGATGGCGTGCTGCACCTGCTCGATCAGCGTGCATTGCCGGCCCGGGAAAGCTGGGTAACGTGCTCGACCGTCGACGAGGTGGCCGCCGCCATTCGCGCGAGGGTGGTGCGCGGCGCGGCGGCCATTGGTATCAGTGCGGCCTACGGCCTGGTCCTGGCTGCGCGCCAGTGCATTGCCGAGGGCGACGACTGGCAGGCGGCATGGGAAGAAGACTACGCATTGCTGGCCGATACCCGCCCCACCGCATCCAACCTGTTCTGGGCGTTGAAGTGCATGCGCGAGCGCCTTGACCGTCTCAAGCAACACGCCGACCCGTTGGCCGTGCTGGAAGCCGAAGCCATTGCGATTCATGAGAGCGACCGCGAAGCCAATGTGGTCATGGCCCAATTGGGCCTCGAGCGTATTCGCAAGCATCAGGGCAACGCCCAGGCGATCCTGACCCATGGCAACGCCGGGGCCTTGGCCTCCGGCGGTGTCGGCACGGCCCTCGGGGTGATCCGCGCGGCATTCCTGGAAGGCCTGGTCGAGCAGGTTTATGCCAATGAAACCCGGCCGTGGCTGCAAGGCTCGCGATTGACCGCCTGGGAGTTGGCCGGCGCCGGCGTTCCGGTCACGGTAAATGCCGACGCCGCCGGGGCGCATATCCTCAAGACCAAAGGCGTCACCTGGGTGGTGGTCGGCGCGGACTGCATCGCGGCCAATGGCGATGTGATCAGCACGATCGGTACCTATCAACTGGCCGTTTGCGCGATGCACCATGGCGTACGCTTCATGGTGGTGGCGCCGAGCTCGACCGTCGATCTGATGATGGCTACCGGCGATGATGTGACCCTGGAAGAGCGTGATGTCGGTGAGTTGCTGGAGGTGAATGGCCAGCGGTTGGAGGCGCAGGCATTTAATCCGGCGTTCGATGTGACGCCGGCGGATCTGATTGATGTGATCGTGACCGAAAAAGGTGTGGTGGAGCGGCCGGATACTGCCAAGCTGGCCAGGTTGATGTGCCGTAAGCGGCTGCATTGAGGGCTGTGGTGTCTGTGCCATTGCTATCGGGGGCAAGCCCCCTCCCACAGGTTTGACTGTGTTCACAATTCAAGTGTGGGAGGGGGCTTGCCCCCGATTGGCCCCCAAAGTCAATAAAAGTCCCGGATTCGCCCTCAAAAAACAGCACCACCCCACCTCTGAGCCTCTCTCGTCCCCCTCAAGCCTGTCATTCATCAAATTACTAGCCTCCATGCGCATCAGGGGGATAGGTGCGTGGCGGCGATTGTGATAACATCCGGCGGTTTCCAGGGCTGCCCCGAGGGGTGGTCCATAACGTGCAGATCCGTGTCATAACTCGTTGATTTGTCGTAAGTCGTTGTCAGGCACCGTGCCGGCAGCGGCGAGCTTTGTTCGTCCCGAATGGATGTAACGAAGTTTCACCCGAAAAAGGAATCAGGCTTCTCATGGGCGAACTGGCCAAAGAAATCCTCCCGGTCAATATCGAAGACGAGCTGAAACAGTCCTACCTCGACTACGCGATGAGCGT